>Ga0334900_1000832_pt1 | contig 39855 bp, 29 predicted proteins | sample GraSluR3_MG_2_FD_207231 | JGI IMG/M metagenome (GOLD analysis project Ga0334900, IMG submission 207231) | Sludge microbial communities from methane-producing bioreactor in Wageningen University, Netherlands - Granular Sludge_31_08-R3 | ecosystem: Engineered > Bioreactor > Anaerobic >... | reverse complement strand
TATTTTTACAAGCAAACAGTGTAAATATAAGTTAATAAAGGTTAACTATGAAAACCAACAAAATACTAGTTTGTATCGATTTCCAAGAACAGTCGCTTGCTGCACTGCATCAGTGCTACGATATCTCCCGTTTTTTAAAAGCCGAGGTAGTTCTACTTTATGTAATCGAGTCGACAGATCTTTTCTCGAAGCTATTTGGCTCAGACATGGAGCAAACCAAAGCTGAGGTTAAGCAAAGGCTAGTAAACCTTATTGATAAAGAATGTGCCACATCGAACCTAAAGTTTAGCTACGTTATTAGGGTGGGTAAGGTATCCGAAAGCATTATTGAAACGGCCAAGGAGATTAATGCTCGTTTCATTATCATGGGGAAAAATGGCTCGACCAGTGGCATTAAAAAGTTCCTTGGATCGAATACCACAAAGGTAATCAGCGAGTCCGATTTTCCTGTAATATCAGTGAAAGGGGAGCATAGTATAGGCTATAAGAATATTATACTACCGTTGGATCTATCTAAAAGCACAAAGGAAAAGGTGGCTAGCGCCATTTCGTTTAGCAAGTTCTTTGGATCGCATATCCATATTGTTACCGTACACTCTGTGGGTATAATTTATCAGGCTACCAACCTATACAATAGGATTAAAAAAATTGAGAAAATTTTCCATAGCAATGGTATCGAATGTACACATAAGCTTTTCAAGAGGGCCGATAAGGACGATTATGAGTATGTGTTAGATTATTCCAAGGAGGTTAATGCCGACCTTATTATGATTATGACTCATCAGGAAGGGAAGGTACGCGACTACTACATAGGAGCTTTTGCACACCATATTATCAACGAGTCTGAAATCCCTGTGCTTAGCCTCACCCCTACTCTCCCCCAAAATGAGGAGACAGTGATGGATGCTCTGGTTGATCCTTTTAACATATTCTAAAACGAATTACCACATATAGTTAGGTCAGCAATACCAGAATCACTGAGTTTTCTTTAATCGATGAACGAGTCCCTGCTAAAATCACTAATTCAACTATTTGCCCTAGTTGTTGAGACCGAGGAGGGAAACCTGTCGGAATCGGCACACAAGGTTATTGCCGACTTTTTAAGTAGGGAGCTAAGCCGCGAACAGATAGATGAGTACCTTAACGCCCTTGGCTTTTTTTACCCCAATCAGGCTGGTAGCAGCAGAACCCCAAAGGTAAAAGAGCAAACACTTGAGGAGAGGATTAACTCCATTTGCAACGGGATTAATGCTGAGTTTGAACAGCATCAAAAGGTTTGGCTATCGCTTCAGCTGGTTGAGTTCATTGTGGACACGGGCTACACCTCCGACTTCCAGCTTGAGTTTATCCAATCAGTAGCTCGGAAGTTCAATATCCCACCAGATGAGTTTAAAAATGGTAGAGACTTTATTCTTGCCAAGGCGCCCGAAGAGGTGCCCCAAAATGCAAGCACTATTCAGCTTACTGGTGACGATGAACCTAACGAAACGGCAAAGGAAGTATTTCAACCAAATTTACAGGGTAAGCTTTGCTTTATTCATATTCCAAGCACCAACACCATCCTGGTTAAGTACTTTGGCGAAAGCAACGTTTTTCTTAATAGCAAAACCCTAAAACCAGGTAGGGCATACATTTTTGGTGTAGGCGGCGTAATTAGGAGCCCTAGGGTTGAGCCAATATATTACAGTAAAATATCGGGACTGTTCTTTCACTCGTGGAGTAAAACCAACATAAGGCTAACCGCCGAAGATATTGAATATAGGCATAAGGGAAGTAAAGACGGCGTGCATCCGTTTACCTTTGACGCACATTCGGGCCAGCTGGTAGCCATTATGGGGGGAAGTGGTGTTGGTAAATCAACCCTTATAAACCTGTTGAACGGGAATCTAAAACCAGCCAGTGGAAATGTATACATTAATGGGTATCACCTTAATAAAGATCAGGATGTCCTTAAGGGAGTAATTGGTTATGTTCCCCAAGATGACCTGTTGGTGGAGGACCTAACTGTTTTTGAGAACCTTTACTTTGGGGCAAGATTCTGTTTTTACGATAAGGATGAGAAGGAGATAGTTGCCCTTGTGAATGAAACGCTACAGGATTTTGACTTGAGCGAAGCTCGAGACCTTAAGGTTGGTAATCCGATAAACAAATTTATTAGCGGAGGGCAGCGTAAGCGCCTAAACCTAGCCATGGAGCTAATCCGCGAACCGGCCATACTATTTGTTGATGAACCCACATCGGGGCTATCGTCGTTTGACTCGGAGCGGATTGTGCATATGCTAAAACGACAAACCTTTAAGGGTAAAATTGTAATAGCGAATGTGCATCAACCCTCATCGGATATCTACAAGCTATTCGACAAGCTAATAGTTATGGACCATGGCGGAAGGGTTATTTTTCAGGGTAACCCGATGGATGCTGTTGTTTATTTTCGGCATGAAGGCCAATTCCTAAAGGCAGAGGAGAGCGAATGCACATGCTGCGGCAATGTGAACACCGAGCAAATTCTTAGAATTATTGAGGCTAGGGTTGTGAACGAGTACGGCAAGCTTACTAGGAAAAGGAAACGCTCGGCCAATGAATGGTACGAGATGTACCTGGAAAAAATTCAAAGCAGAATTACTCCCACCTCTCACAAAATTAGAATACCCTTACCCAACAATAGCTTTAAGCCCCCAAACAGAGCGGCGCAAACCCGGCTGTATTTCCATCGCAACATCCTAAGCAAGCTGGCCAATAAACAATTCATGCTGATAGCACTACTTGAGGCCCCAATACTTGCTTTGATCCTAGGCTTTTTCTCGAAATACATCAGCGGAACGCTTAATAACCCTAACGCATACATTTTTAGTAATAACGACAACATACCTAGCTACCTGTTCATGAGCGTGGTTGCAGCCATATTTATGGGGCTAACCATTAGCGCCGAGGAAATCATTAGAGATCAAAAAGTTAGACAACGCGAGAAGTTCCTGAATCTAAGTTACTTCAGCTACATAAACTCTAAGATAATAACCCTTTTAATCCTTTCGGGTGTTCAAAGCTTGATGTTTACATTTATTGGCAACTTCATCCTCGAGATTAATGGCCACTTCCTAAGCACCTGGCTTGTGCTTTTCTCAACGGCAGTATGTGCTAACCTAATTGGGCTCAATATCTCTGCAGCTCTCAACTCAGTGGTTACCATTTATATTTCTATCCCGTTAATCATTGTCCCAATGCTTCTTCTTGGAGGTGTGGTAGTTAGCTACAATAAGCTCCACAAGTCTATTCTCCATCCTGAGTACGTTCCACTGGTGGGTGATATTAATCCTGTTCGCTGGTCGTACGAAGCGTTGTGCGTTCAACAGTTTAAGAACAATCGATTTAACAAACATTTCTATGACATTGACAGGGAGATTACTAACAATACGTACTATGCAAGTTTTCTAATACCAAAACTCCAAATCAAGCTCGATGAGGTTGCTAAAAGCATCACAATTAACAAGATAACCCAAGTAACAAAGAACGATCTCAGAACACTCCAGAGTGAGCTTGCACTGCTGACACGCGATTTTAGAATTGAAGAGCTAGCTTACCCCGACACCACGAGGTTAAATGCTATGATCTTAAGCGCTAAGGATATTGATGAGTATAAATCGTTTTTTAACGAGCTCCGCAGCTATCTCCTCTCCCAAAACAGAACGCTCAATCAGGCAAAAGATTCAATATACGCACACCTAATTGAAAGCATGGGGGGAAACGAGCAAGTGTTTGCCTTCAAACGACGTTACCATAACACTGCTCTTGAAAATCTGGTGCTGAATAAAAATGAGGTCGAAAAGATAACGAACGTAGATTTTAGATTTATTAGGAAGTATAATCCTGCCTACGCAATTCCTACTGCAACCAATGGTCGTGCTCACATGTTTGCTCCAGTGAAACGTATTGGCAACCTGACCATTGACACGCTCTGGTTTAACACACTAGTGCTATGGATAATCAGCGGATTATTTTATTTTGCCCTATTAACCAACCTATTCAGAGCAATTAACCGGTACCTCGAACGCTTTAGGTTCAGAAGGATGGCAAGACGGATTGCAAAATACATTCCAAAGTAAAAAAGGGAAATGTGTAATGCTAAACTCTTTGTGCATGGATATTTAATAACAATTACTATATTGCCGTATGGTAGGCAACCTTTTAAACTACTTATGAAAAAATAGGCCTTATGAAACTTGGGATGATGACCAAGAGCGAGTGCATTAACTTTATTGAATTCAACATCACCGGGAATAGTGAGAATTACAATAAATGCGACGAGGAATCGCTTTACCTAAATAGCAACGTGTTTAACATATTTGCAGGGTGCTTCGAACAAAGCAATCACCTATTCGAATTCATTGGGCAAACCATATACAACTCGCGTAAAATCATCCCCTTGCTAAATACGCTCGACAGCAACCTTGGACGACTTGTTTTAATTGAAAGCATTGAAGAGTTTAGGCAATACGTAACAGGAATATTCCTGGGCCGCGATCTGTTGCTCGACCTAGCCCAAGCCGACCCACTTTGGGAGCAATGCTGGAAGTTTTACTTGCGCCGACTAATTGTTATCAACAGAGACCTTATTAAGCTAATTAACCGCTGCGTTGATGAGGAAAGAACCCTTTGGGTAATTGGCTACTAATCAGTAAGGCTCTGCTACTGCTGCATAAAATACTGAAAGAAATAGGCGAATGTGCCAGCCGCATACTCCATAATCGATGTGGTATGATCACCATCGGTAATTGGAATAAGGCTCACCTTGTTTGCGCCCAGCTCAACCATAGCATTGTATGCGCTCTGGGAGTTGAAGTAGGGCACGTAGCTATCGCTGGTTCCATGATATAGTTGCATTGGCGATTGGGGTAACCAGCGGTAGCAATTATTATCGGCGATAGCCGAGAGAAAATCGGTATCAGTACCCATGGTAACACCCTCAATAAACTCCTGCGTGAAAAGTATTGATGGGTTAGCCTCAACTTCGGCAAACACCCCCTGCTCTTCAATAATTGATGCCCATGGCTCGTTGAAATAGGATGAGTAGGACCGTTGAAGCTGTGGATATATACTATTATAGGTGTCGAGCACCCAAACGTATGAATTGATAAACTCCAAGGGCTCAGTCGACGAAACCACCCAATCCATAAACTCCGACTTATTGTATGCACCAGCACCAACAGTTACGGCTGTAATATCGAACTCCGAGCTGTGATCCTGCTGCATAAGCTGAAAGGCGGCCATGGTAGCGGTGCCTCCCTCCGAGTATCCTGTCATAAATAGCTTGCCATCGAGTTGCTCTAAATTATTTAGCTTAAAGTACTCCCGTGCAGCTCTAATCATATCGCGAGTAGCATAGGCTAGCGTTGCCCTGTGCTCGTAGGGATGAGGTAAATGTTTAGAAACTCCATAGCCAATATAATCGGGCATAGCTATTACAAACCCTGTGGACGCCAGCATGAAGGCCATAATATCGGCATCGGAACCAAAATTGGAAGGCGCAAGGTCATCTGAGGTGATTGTACCGTGCTGAAAGCTTATTAATGGTTTCAAGAAATTTCCGATAGGGACAAGCAATGCTCCCGATACTTCAACGCTATTGCCCTGTGTATCGATTGTGGTATAGGTAAGTCGCAAACCCTTGACTCCATACCGTATCAAAAACTCAATCTCATCGGGTAGCATATTGCCCCCACCTAGCTGGGCTAGGATATCATCCTTAGATAGCTCAACAACTTGCTCTGAGGCAACAAGGTATTCAGGAATAAATTCATCGGGAGCATCGTCCTTGGAGCAAGAAGCAATGGTGATGATTGATAGAGCTATGATTAAGTAATACTTGTAGTTAAGTGCTTTCATAGTATGCAATATTTTTTGTTGATAGTGTAACAAGCTGACGAAATTAAAGTTTAATCTAAGCTCCAATCGATTGGGCCAAGCCCCATTTTTTCCAGGTAAGCATTTGCCAACGAAAAATGCTTACATCCAAAAAAACCTCGGTACGATGATAGTGGCGATGGATGTGGTGCTTTGAGCACGTAGTGCTTCTGAGTATCGATTAGCTTCACTTTAACCTGCGCATAGGCACCCCATAGCATGAAAACGATGTGCTGCCTTTGCTCCGATAGCTTGGTAATGGCAGCATCGGTAAATTGCTCCCAACCCCTACCCTGATGCGAACCGGCCTGATGCGCACGTACCGTAAGCGTAGCATTGAGGAGTAGCACACCCTCGTTGGCCCATTTTTGTAAATTCCCGTGGCTAGGCACAGCTATACCCAAATCGCTTTGAATCTCTTTGAAAATATTGACTAGCGAGGGAGGTTGTTGAACTCCCGTAGGTACTGAAAAGCATAGTCCATGCGCTTGCCCTGGCCCGTGATAGGGATCTTGCCCCAGTATAACCACCTTAACCCTATGGAATGGGGTGCTATTAAAGGCATTGAAGATGTTACTACCCGAGGGATAAACGTTGTACCTAGCTTTTTCTTCTAAAAGAAATTGTTTTAGCTTAGCAAAGTACTCGTGCTCAAACTCCGTTCTTAGAGCCTCGCTCCAGCTTTGCTCAATTACAGGATTTATGGTATAAGCAGGCATACACCTTTATTTTATAGAAGCAAAGGTAGAAAAAACGAGTAAAGGTTTACCGTTAAATTGCACTAAAGTGAAGCCGCTAAAATTCAGATGTGAAGTGAAATTTGATGTCAGTGAATTTCTCTTGAGCCATCTGAAGTGCGTAGGGCGATTCGGCAAGGAACACTTCCCTCCCCCGCTTATCGGTGGCTAGGTTGGCGTATTTCCTAATCCTAAAATCCTTGAGCTGCTCCTGATTTGTCGATTCAATCCAGCAAGCCTTGTAAAGGCTTATGGGCTCGTATCTACACTTGGCTGTATACTCATGCTCCAGCCTATACTGTATAACATCAAACTGCAGGGCACCTACAGTACCAATAATTTTGCGGCCATTTGCCTTGGATGTAAAGAGCTGGGCAACCCCTTCGTCCATCAGCTGGTCGATACCCTTGGCTAGCTGCTTAAACTTCATCGGATCGGCATTCTCGATGTACCTAAATAGTTCAGGCGAGAAGCTGGGTATTCCCTTAAATTTAAGGTTTTCGCCCTGAGTTAAGGTATCGCCAATTTTAAAGTTACCTGTATCATGCAGACCCACAATATCGCCTGGATAGGCTGTGTCAACAATCGATTTCTTATCGGCCATAAAAGCTGTGGGGCTCGAGAACTTTATCTTCTTGCCCGTTCCGGTATGTAGATATGGCTTGTTGCGCTCGAACACTCCAGAACAGATTTTCAGAAAGGCCAACCTGTCGCGATGATTTGGATCCATGTTGGCATGGATTTTAAAGATAAAGCCAGTTAGCTCCTCTTCGAAGGGCGACACCTCTCGGGTTTCTGTAGCAGTAGGGCGTGGATGTGGAGCTATATTAATAAAGCAGTTAAGAAGTTCCCTAACACCGAAGTTGTTTAAGGCGCTACCGAAGAACACCGGCGCCACCTTCCCCTTCTGATAGGTTTCCACATCAAACTCTGGGTACACACCATTCACCAATTCTAAATCTTCTCTAAGCGTTTTGGCGTAGTCTCCAATATGCTTATCAAGCACTTCGGAATTAATATCATCAATCTCCACCACATCATCAGCAACTGTTTGCTTATCGTCGGCAAAAAAGAGGTTCAGCTTCTGCTCAAACATATTGTATACGCCTTGGAAGCTAGGCCCCATGCTAATGGGCCAGCTAAGGGGGCGCACCTTGATGTTAAGCTCGTTCTCAATCTCATCGAGCAGGTCAAAAGGATCTTTACCTTCCCTGTCGAGCTTATTAATAAATACGATCACAGGAGTATTACGCATCCTGCATACCTCCATCAGCTTTCGGGTTTGAGCCTCAACTCCCTTTGCGCAGTCTATTACAATTATTACGCTGTCAACCGCTGTAAGCGTTCGGTAGGTGTCCTCGGCAAAATCCTCGTGCCCCGGAGTATCAAGAATATTTATTTTAATGCCTTTGTACTCGAACCCCATAACCGAAGTGGCCACCGAAATTCCCCTCTGGCGCTCTATCTCCATAAAGTCGGAGGTTGCACCTTTCTTTATCTTGTTGCTTTTAACCGCACCTGCCACGTGTATTGCACCGCCAAACAGCAAGAGTTTTTCCGTAAGGGTGGTTTTACCTGCATCGGGATGACTAATAATTGCGAAAGTACGACGCCTTTTTACCTCAGTGTTAAGTATCATATCCTAAAATTTACGGGGTGCAAAGGTAGAAAAATACATTGACTTTCCATGCTATGAATTTGATAGCACTTCTCTCCAATTCGATTATTACTTAATAATCATTGACTAGCTTTAGGTGGTTTATATACTTTTTTATTTAACCATAAAATGACGTTACTATGGAAACGAAAATTGGGTTTGATTTTCAGATATTTATCAACGACTCCAGGGATGTTTTGCTAAATCCAAAGGATTTTTTCTCGCGCATAGAACTTACAGGAGGTAAGGGAGAACCCTTAGTAATAGCTCTAATTTATGGTGCTGTTGCAGGGCCTTTCTCAATGCTGTGGAGCTTAATGAACTTTGGGGGGTCTTTTTGGTAGCGCTACAGGAGTCGGATTATTCTTCATAACTGTTATTGGTGCTCTTATCGGAGCGTTTATTATGGGAGTGATGGTTCTAATATTCTCTTCGATATGCGGAGGGAATACCGATTATGAGCCAAACTTTAGGGTAGCAGTAGCCAAAATGGTAATACTCCCCATATCAACCTTTTTAAATGTATTAAGCGGATTAAGCTACTGGTTAAGCACATTGTTTAGCCTGGCAGTAAATCTTTACGCTCTTTATGTGCCTTACTTTGGACTATTTGTGGCGCTTGTTTTTAGTTAGCTTTATTATTTGACAAGTTCACCTTATTGAAGACCTGAGCAATCATCCCCAATTTGTACAGATCGAATAGCAAGATGGATGGCCTAGAGCTACAAAGCAGCCTGCGAATTAAGGGGTTGAAAACTCGAAAAATCCATCGCAGGGGATACCCCAACCCAACCTTACGGAAAGCACAGTAGAATTTTAGTAAACGGATATTACTTTGTAAACTTTTTCTTTGATCAGGCACTATACGCATCAACCGAACTAGGTTGATGATTCCTTGCTCAGTTTTAACAAGGTAATCGAAACAAGGTTCAATACCCAAGTGAATGCATGGGTTATTGATATGAAGAACCGATACGCTCTGCTTTTTCAGATTGAGGCCAAAGAGGGTATCCTCATGCCCATACCCTGACATATCCTCGTTAAACCGAATGGCATTGAAAACCTCTTTGCGGATCATGAAGTTTCCGCTTAAAAATGAAACGTATGGCTTAATCTGCCTTCTCAAGGCATTCCGGCTCTCGCGGTACACCCCATAATTCCACCGGAGCAGTAGTTCCGATTTAATTGGTTTGGAACCATACGATGTACCACCACAAATAACATTGGCCTGATCGATAACCGAGTTGTAGTTATTCAAATAGTTTGGCAGCTCGGGCATCATATCGCAGTCTATGAAAAGCAACCAGTTGCCCTGAGCAAAATCGGCCAATCTGTTCCGGATCTTGCTCCTGCCAAGATTATGGTCAAACTCTAGGTAATGCACATTTGAGTTTATGGCCACTTTGGAGTTACGCTTCTTATAGTACGACAGCGATGCATCATCAAAAGCCAATATTTCTACTGAAATATTAAACTCTCGGGCCTGTCGTAATAGCTCCTCGACAAGCTCATTGATATCGAAATTATATATTGGAAGACAAATTGATATCATACCTCGCTATTCGGTTAGTTCGTTTAAATCATCCTCATCACCCTCGAGCAGGGTGTTGGGCAAACTCTTTTTGGCTTTGGCCCCCAAGTCCTTAAGTTTTTGCGCTTGATTTACAAGATTTCCGCGCCCCGTAGTAAGCTGGTTCATAGCCTGCTCGTAACTTTTCTGGCTTCGCATAATATTATCGCCAACAGAAGTTAAGCTATCAACAAACCCTACAAACTTATCGTATAGCTGTCCTCCGCGTTCGGCAATCTCCATGGCGTGCCTGTTCTGATACTCACGCTGCCACAGGTTATGGATGAGCCTTAGCGCCGCAATCAGGTTTGTTGGGCTTAGTAGTAGCACTCCCCGGGAGTAGGCGTAATTCCATAGCTCGGGGTCGGCCTGCATTGCCAGGATAAAGGCAGGCTCAACGGGCAAAAACATGGTCACAAAATCGAGGCTTCCGACTAGGTCCTGATAACCCTTTGAACTCAAAATATCTATATGGTTTCGTATGGAGCGAATATGGTTGGCTAGCTCCTTTTGCTGCTCGTCGGGATTTTCGCTTGAACAGTATCGCTCGTAGGCCACCAGCGACACCTTTGAGTCGATTATTACCTTGCGGTTGTCGGGGTACTGAACAATTACATCGGGCTGAAAACGCTTGCCGTCCTCGTCTTTGAATGACTCCTGCACGAAGTACTCCCTATCCTTAACAAGGCCCGATTTTTCAAGAATACTCTCGAGGATCATCTCACCCCAGTTGCCCTGTTGCTTTACTTGCCCCTTTAGGGCGTTGGTAAGGTTATTGGCCTCTTCGCTTATCTTTTGGTTTAGCACAACCAGCTTTTCAACCTCCTTCCCTAAGGAGAATCGCTCCTTGCTTTCCCTGTCGTAAACCTCCTCTACCTTTTTCTGGAATATCTGAATATTCTCCCCAAGGGGTTTGAGCAGCTGCTCTATATTGGTCTGATTCAGCTCAGTAAAACGCTTGCTTTTATCCTCAAGGATACCATCGGCCAAAACTTTAAATTCGTTGGTAAACTTTTTCCCAAGGTCTTCAATCTCAGCTTTCTGCTTATCAAGCGATTCCCTTAGATACTTATTCTCTTTATCAAACTCCACGCCCCTTTCCTTCGATTCGGAGAGCGCTGCCTGAAGTGTTCTAACATCTGCCTTAAGCTGTCCATTCTCGTCGACCTGCTTAGCAAGCTGCTCACTTAACGATTCGGCTTTTATCTTAATTGAGGCGTAATTCCTACTCAGCTCCTGGAATGCCTCAACCCTAACCTTCAACTCCTCTTTGGTAGCAATCAGCTCTTCCTGTAAAGTTGTGTGCTGCTTCTTCACCTCATCGAGCAAAGCCAATTGGGTTGATAATTTTGCCCCAAGATCCTCTCGCTGTAATGTTAATCGTTCAATTTCGGTTTGATATCCAGCTTTCTCTAGCTGTAATCGCTCTAACCTATCCTGTAATACCTTATTGGAAGTTTCTGATTCTACAAACTTTTGCCTAAGTTCATCAGCATTACTCTCCCCCCCATCCCTTTTCAGAAGTATTTTATAAACCAGCACCGTAACAATGGCGCCAATTATTAATCCCAATAGTATTGCAACAGGTAATTCGATCATAGGTAAAATAATTTTTTTGAATTAGGCACTTAACTAATAATCATCCTGTAGGTATGAGGCTGCCCTTCTACCATTCTAATCAACAAGTTTTCAAATAGTCCTACACTCATGAAGTTTCGATTAAACCGATAGGTATACTCATCTATATATGCCTGTAAGTGTTCTGCGTGATGGTGCATCCCCCTTAGCCAACCCTTAAACCCCATTATTGCCCTATGCATATCAGGAAAGTTCTCTCCCTTCTTTCCGGATTTGACCTGTGTGAGGTGTTTAAAGTGCTTTTTCAAAGGGGAATACCCCGACCACTCATCCGTTTTCACCTCGGCATTTTCGTCAATAACCTGCTTCATAAAACTACCCAGCTGCTGGGAACTAGCATTTTCAATCACCTTTCCGTATAATCTGCTCACTCCCTTACCTTTGCGCTCAATAGCAAACACAACCAGCTGTTTCTTCCCGTTCTTTCGGCCTACAACCCCCTCTTCCTGTCCTCCGACTGAAGTCTCATCCACCTCGACCTTCCCTTGCATCAACGATTTTCCGCTGCTTCGCATGGCGACCATAACCTTCTGCTTAAAAAGCCAGCACGTTTTCTGACCCAGACCGAGTTTTCTGCTTAATTCCGTGGAGCTGATGCCCTTCTTGTTGGTACTCACGTAGTAAACGATATAAAAGGCTTTTAGTAAAGGGAATTTAACTTTGTGAAAAAGTGTGCTGCTTGTGGGGGTGCAAATGTGGTTACACTTGGTGCACTGCCTGCTATGCTCTTTGGCGCCCTTACAGTACTTGGTGTTGCCGCATTTAGGGCAAGCATAGCCCTCTTCCCACTTTTTGTCGGCAAGGTAGGCCATACAAGCGTTGTCATCTGGAAACCTTCGCTGAAACTCAAAGATCGTGAGGCTTTCAAACTTCTTCTCCATAGTAGTAATTTTAGTCTCCCGAATATACTAACTTTTCGGCTATTACTTACATGCCTAATTCAATTAACTAATATTACTAAGTACATGACAAAAATTTATAAACACTGAAAGATAGGCTGTTATATTCTGTTAGCAGAGCTTTTGACAATCAGTCCAACCCGCATTTAAAAACACTAACAGCCCTTCTGCCGTGCTTTTTTATACTAATCTTTTTTATGTATTCATCTATGTAATCCCCTAGCTTATAGCACCAGACAAACGCGATCATGACCAAAGAAAAGAGTTTTTCAAGCCTCTCCAAATCGGTTACATGGGTATCTTTGATGTTAAATCCGCTGCTTTTCATCCCCCTGAATAGTGTCTCTATCTGCCAGCGTTGCTTGTAGTACGCCACGCCCTGCTCGGGCTTGTTGAATGAAACGATTAGCAGCAGTTCGGGTTTGCCATCCTTCCCTATGGCTTTGCTACCGGAGAGATAGCATTCCTGACCATGTAGCTTCACAAGCTTTGGGTAGTGGTATAGTTCCCCTACTTTTAGGTGATCAAACAGCCAGCGGGCTTTGATGTATTCATTCTTTTGGTAGGAGAAAACCTTGAAGTTGTTTCTAATACGGATGTAGTACCGAATGCTATTATCGTTTAGGAAGTGCAACCAGTCGTCACCAACAAACTCTCTGTCAGCGAGTAAGCAATCAACGGTGTGTAAGCCAAACCACTTAATGTACTGTTTTACGAGATGGATTCGTTCTTTCATATCCGAGGTGCCCCGCTTGTCCAACATTTTGAACATCAAAGGGAATGCAATATTCTTGTAGCTAACTCCGAGCATTAGTATGTTTATATTTTTACTGCCAAACTTCCAGTTTGTTCGGTCTAGAACCAGGACAAGGTCACTTTGGGACGGCAACAACTTGAATATCAGGGATGAAACAACTTCCATCGGGAATGTAAATTCCTTCATAAATCGCTGAATCCTTCGGTAGGAGCTGCTCTTGGCTACTGGTGTGTCAAATGCGGAGGCCAGCTTGTCATAATTAATCGTCCTAACTTTGATTAGCGCCGTTAAGAAAAGACAGATGAGCCTGACCCTAGCCAGATTGAATTCGCCTCTAAAATGCCCTTGTAAGACCGAAATTAAGGTTGTATCTTTACTACTTAGACTGGTATTCATAATTAAAAGAATTGTGTGAGAATAATCTTTTAAGATAATGAATATCAGTCTTTTATCCAAATTTATTTCATGCTATTTTACTGTTTTTTAAAGTTATTTTTAATTTTTGTCATGTACTAAAAAATGGCATTTAAATCCAATAAGTCATTTGAAATCTATAAGATGAATGTATAAGAGTAATCAATGTGGATGTTTTTGTTAGTGAAGAGGGCGAAACCTATAAAAGACCTGATGTCCTGTTCAAAAGAATGAAAACCAAGTATAAACTAGACTTTTACTCCTGCCCAGAGTGGCGCTCAAAAACCGATTTGATAAAATGGAAGACCCGCCTCCGTCCCTGTCCCAAATGTGATGATGGCAAGATGGAGTTAAACCCTAATGGGGATTATATCCTCTGGGATTAATTATTTTCAACACCCATTTTTTATCCAATATTTTTTCCTATTACTCATTGCCCGCTCATTTATCAATCCTAAATTAGATGCTTCATAACTTTAATTTTTATTAAACCCATGCTTCTGAAAGAACTATTGAAGGCGAAGGGGATAAAGCAAAAATGGCTTGCCAACAAGTTGGGCGTGTCCGAGGTAACGGTTAGCAACTGGTGTTCGGGTAAGAGCATGCCCAAAAAATCACATATTCAAAAACTTAGCGAACTTCTTGAAGTTCCTGTTAAATCAATTGTCCACCCATAATGGCTAAAAAAAATAAATACTCTTTGTCTTTCACTGCAGCATCACTTCGTTTAAATGAAATGGTTAAAGTAGCCAAGTCCATTGTTGATGTTGGAGCAACTAACCTTGCAATGGTTAAAAAAAGTGGTGTTGCGTTTGGTTCTACAAAAGGGAGCACATCAGTGAGAGAGTTCCGTGAGATAAAGAACAGGTTGGAAAAACTAACTCCCGCCCAGATGAAAATTCTCATTCACGGAGACCTCAACGTCCAAAAACAAATAGCATTTCTATCCATTTGCAAAAACTATGCGTTTATCAAGGATTTCACCGTTGATGTACTACGTGAAAAGGTGTTAGTTTTCAACTATCAGATTCACGAATCGGATTACAAATCATTTATTGATAGTAAAGTTCAATTGCATCCCGAACTTGAACAATTCTCCGAAACAACCATGAAGAAGGCGAAACAGGTTATGTTTCGTATTCTCGAACAGTCGGGTATAATCAATAACGCAGTGGAACGTGTTATTCAACCCCAAATATTGCAACCAGAAGTAGTTAAAGCAATCGTTGATGATGACCCATCGTGGCTAAAAATATTTATGATTTCAGATATGGATATCAAACAGTTAATATAATGAAATGGAAAGCATAGCAAATAGGTTTGAACACTTATATAAAGTAATATCCGATGAAGATTTTCTTCAGATGAAATCATTGGGTGGTGAGATACCATTTTTTGTTGCAGCATTTGAAGCCAATCAATATAACGAGGTGGAAAACGCCATTCGTGGTTTAAAAAATAAACTCGATAACAACGGCACACCCGTTCTTGAACTCAACCTATACGATATGGTAATGGATATTTTAAACAGCGAATTGGGTGAAGGTGAAATTTTCGAACTGGAAAAATCCATGGACAAGAACGAGTTTAAGGAAGCATTGCGTTCGATTCTGGACATAAACGAGGTGCTAATGCCCAAAATTAAATCTATGATTGATGCCAGCAATGCAAGGGTTTACTTTCTCACAGGAATTGGTTTGGTGTTTCCCTACATCCGTTCACATAGCGTGCTAAATAACCTACAAAACGTGGCAAAGAAAGCACCAACCATTATGTTTTTCTCTGGCGATTACAACGGATTATCGCTGGAACTTTTTGGTTTACTAAAAGACGACAACTACTACAGAGCATTCAATATTGACACTTATAAGTTAAAGTAATGAAACTTAAAGATTTTTTTCAAAAGGACATTAATCGTACCATCGAAACGGTTGTTAAAGCCGATGACCAAGAACATATTCTTGATGAAATGATGGAATACGTGGTAACCAAAGAAATTTCCAATAAGATAACCGATTTTTTTTCGGCATACAACGATTATCAGGGAGCTAATGGGGTGTGGATTTCGGGTTTCTTTGGCTCTGGTAAATCGCATTTGCTAAAAATTCTATCGTATGTACTTGAAAATCGTGAGTTCAACGGCTACAAACTGGGCGAGGTATTTGCCCAAAAGATTGAAAATGATGATTTACTTAAAGCAGATATAATAAACGCAACACGTATACCATCGGAATCCATACTATTCAATATCGACCAGAAGGCGCAGATTACCACTACACAGGAAGAGGATGCACTTTTAAATGTGTTCTACAAGGTTTTTAACGACCACCTTGGATATTTTGGCGGGCAACGCCACGTAGCTGAATTTGAACGTTGGATTGACAACGAGGGGTTGTATAAAAAATTTCAGGAAGTCTTTGAAAGAGAAACAGGTGAATTCTGGACGAATGCTCGCAGAAAGTACTTCTCACCAAAGGTTAAGGATGGCATGGGCAAAGTGTTATCCCAACTAATGGGCGACACACCCGAAAAATACCATAACATCATTGAAACCATTCGCAAGGATTCAAGTGTATCGGTGGAAGATTTTTGCGCAAAGGTTAACGATTACATTAAAACCAAACCCAAGGGATTCAGATTGAACTTCTATGTTGACGAGGTGGGTCAGTACATATCCGACAACACTAAGTTGATGCTTAACTTACAGACCATTGCCGAAACATTGGCTTCCAAAACTAAAGGAAATTCATGGATACTGGTTACCTCTCAGGAGGATATGGAGCGTGTGGTTGGCGATATGACCAAATCGCAACAGAATGATTTCTCCAAGATTCAGGCACGGTTTAAATTAAAGATACCGCTAACATCAGCCAATGTAGATGAGGTAATTGAAAAACGTTTGCTAAGTAAAACCGACCCAGCCAGCGATTTACTTAAAAAAGTATGGAGAAAGGAACAATCCAGTATGGAGACTCTACTATCATTCTCCGAAGTTGGTGTACAGTTTAAAGGTTATCAAGATGAAAAGGATTTCATTAACAAATACCCATTCATACCATACCAGTTCGATTTATTCCAGCAAAGCATAAGGGCATTATCAAACCATAATGCGTTTCAAGGTAAACATGCATCGGTGGGCGAACGCTCTATGCTGGGTGTATTTCAGCACGTGGCACAAAAACTAAGCGAAAAGGATGAGAGTTCCATCGTAAGTTTCGATATGCTGTTCGAGGGTATCCGTTCAACCATTCGTGGCGAGTTGCAGAGTGCTGTAATACTTGCCGAGAAACAGGTTGATAACCATTTTGCCGTTAAAGTGCTGAAGGCATTATTTATGGTAAAGTACTACTCCAATTTCAAGAGCACAGAGAGGAACATATCAACCCTAATGATTGATAGTATCCATATCGACACAAAGGAACACGACAAAAAGGTTCACGAAGCACTTGCCCTGCTCGAAAACCAAACCTACATCCAACGTAATGGCGATTTGTACGAATTTCTTACCGATGAGGAAAAGGATATTGAGCAAGAAATTAAATCAACCGATATAGACGATGGTCAGGTAACCAATCTATTTAAAGAGATAATTTTTGATACCATTATTGGCGATTCCAAAGTAAGGTTCATAGATAATAAGCAGGACTACGAGTTCGCCAGTAAGATTGATGGGACAATACTTGGCAAGGAAAAGGAGCTAACTGTTGAAATAATCACACCCAATTTCCGTGACCACGACAGGGAACAGTTTTTTACTTCCCAAACTATGGGGTACAACACCTTGCTTATGATGGTGCTTCCTAATGATGAGCATATGCTATTGGATGTTCGGATGTATATTAAAACCGAAAAGTATATTAGGTTAAGCCAATCGACCACCAATAAGGATAATGTTAAGCGCATACTTTACGAGAAGGCACAGCAAAATAGCATCCGTAGGTTGGCATTAGTAAATCTTATTCGGAAATCATTGGGCGAATCGGCTGTGTACATGAACGGCATGAAGCAGGAGATGAATGGTGGCTCTGATGGAAAAAACAGGTTGGTTAATGCATTTCAAATGCTGATTCGTTTGGCTTACCCCAACCTAAGAATGCTTGGTAGTATTCAGTTCACCGAGGAATCAATTAAACGAATTATCTACGATAAGCATGACGACCTTTTCAAAACCGATGACACCACCATTAGCGAAGCCGAAAGCGAAGTGTTGAATACTATCGAAAGACGTAAAAAGCAATCCGACCGAACATCACTATCCGATTTACGTGAACATTTCACACGAAGACCCTATGGTTGGTATCCCAATGCCATTTGGTGCATTGTGGCAAAACTATACAAGCGGGGTAAGGTAGAGGTTAGGCAGGATTCCAATCTGCTCGAAGACGATGAGGTGTTTAATTCGCTTATGAATAGTAGGTTATATGGCAACACGCTTCTCGAACCACAGGTTGATATCGACCCAAAACTGGTAAAGGCGTTGGCTACGGTTTACACCGAGTTTTTCGATGAAACCTGCCCAGCCAAGGAAGCCAAGGATGTGGCATTGGCATTTAAGAGTAAATTGCACGATGAGTATATTCGGTTAAACCAACTATTGGCTAGTAAAGACAATTACCCATTCCTTGCTGAGTTGTTGCCCGTAGAGGAACTCATTGAAAAACTCATCAAGAAGGAGTACCTATACTTCCTAACAAATATTAAGGATTTTGAGGACGACCTGCTCGATGGTAAGGAGAAACTAATCGACCCCATTAAACGGTTCTGGCATGGTGAACAGAAAAACATTTTCGACTCCATTGGATTGCTGTTCTCCCGTGACAACTCAAACCTTGATTATGTTCAGTGCCCCGAACTCGAAATTCTTCGTGAGGTTTACAATCACAAAACACCATATCAAGGAGATATTATAAAGGATGCCAAAGCAGCCAGAGATATACTAGCAAAAAAAGTAATAGAACTTATAGAATTAGAACGTAAACTCACCGATGCCGAGATTGCAAAATCGGTTAAACGCATTCAAGAACACGATGATTTTAAAACGCTTGACGATACCAAACGCAAAATGGTTATTAAACCATTCGAAGAGGAACAAAAAAAGGTAAAAGAACAACGTTTTATTGCCAATCTTCGTGAAACACGTTCATACATTAAGGGCAAGTTGCTGGAGCAACAACTCAACGAAATGGTACGTTTGGCAAAACCTGCCGATGCTACTGGCGAACCCGTTGTTCACTACCAACGGCTAAATAACGTGCGGGTTAACTACCCAAAAACGGAATTAAGAACTGCCGAGGATGTGGAAGAATACGCTGATGCCCTTAAGATAGTGCTGAAGGATTTAATTAGCCAAAACAAACGGATAACCCTGTAAACAAATGAACACTGGTCAACTAAAACGATTTGCTCAGGAGGCACGAAGAAAACTAATCCAGCAGGTGGGTGCAAAGTTAGATTTTGTGCTAACCACCGATTCAGCTGAACTGCGTGAGAAAACCCAGCAGGTAAAGCAACTACGTGAAGCACTTGATGCATTTACCAAGGAACAAATGGTTGAAAAAGTTTCCTACACTTGGTTTAACCGTTTAATGGCTCTCCGTTTTATGGATGCCAACGATTACCAACCTCTGGGCATTAGGGTTATAACACCCAAGGACGATTACACCACTCCCGAACTGCTCGATGAGGCAAAACGTGGTAGCATTCCTGCCGACCTAAAGGTGAACCAGCAACGGGTTTACGACCTTCTCGATGGCAAAATTCCCAGCACCAACCCGCAAAACGAGGCGTTTAAGGAACTGCTTATTGCAGCGTGTAACCACCTGCACACCACATTCCCATTCCTATTCGAGAAAATTGACGACTACACTGAACTGCTACTGCCCGATGACCTAACCAGCGATTTCTCCATTGTAACCGATATGCGCAACGGAATGCCTGTTGACGATTGCAGGAATGTGGAGATTATTGGGTGGATATATCAGTTCTACATATCGGAGAAGAAGGACGAGGTGTTTGCATCCAAAGCCAAGGTGAAGAAAGAGGATATACCCGCAGCAACCCAACTTTTTACCCCACGGTGGATTGTGGAGTATATGGTTCAGAATACCGTTGGTAAACTTTGGCTACAAAACCGACCCAACTCCAAGTTGCGGGAGCATATGCCCTACTTTATCGAATCGGAATCGCTAAAAGCCGATGATTACCTTAAAATTGGTTCACCCGAAGAGATACGATTAGCAGACCCCGCCAGTGGTAGCGGTCATATACTGGTTTATGCATTCGATTTATTCACAAAAATTTACGAGGAGGAAGGGTACAACACAACCGATATACCCAAACTGATAATTGAGAAGAACCTATACGGTTTTGAGATTGACGAACGGGCAGCACAACTCTCTGGCTTGGCACTAATGATGAAGGCACGGGAGTACCACCGCAGGGCATTCCGTAGGGATATTAAGCCAAATATACTATGCTACGAGGATTTAAAACTAAATGTATATCCTGTTGATGGTTTTGAGGGTACATTTAAGGTTAAGAAAGATAGTGCGTTACTTGAGCAAGTTTTATCGTATGGATACAATATTGCCGAGGATATAATTGAAACAAAAATTGAAGAGCACACCGATAAGGATACTGGCGAAGCCATAGAAGTTGAAATTAAAAAGAAGATAATTCCAAAAGGTGGAAAAACGGTTGAAGATTTTATAGTTCCAATTTCACTATATGGCAACAATGAAATAACATTCTATCAGGATGATATTAAGGATGTGTTTAGGCAGTTATCGTTACCATTATCTTTCTTCCTTTACACCGACCTTTTACTTATTAAACAAGCAACAAACTACGGCTCGCTAATTTTACCAAAAACTGATACTAAGGAGATTGAAACCACAATTGAGCAACTTACCCAAAAAAGTAAGAATACCAATATTTTCCTAAAACCCAAAACCGATGCCCTACTTGTTGCCCTAAGCCAACTTCTAACCCTTGCCCAAAAGTTCCACTGCGTGGTTGCCAACCCGCCATATATGGGTGGTGGTAATATGAACCCAACCCTATCGGAATTTGTAAAGAAATACTACCCCGACAGCAAAGCCGACCTGATGGCTTGTTTTATGGAGAGCGGGTTGGCAATGCTACATCCAATAGGTTTTCTGGGTATGATTAACCAGCATAGTTGGATGTTTTTAAGTAGTTATGAAATTTTAAGAAAGAAATTAATCGAAAATGTTTCTTTCGATACAATGCTTCATTTAGGTGCGAGAACTTTCCCTGAAATTAGTGGCGAAGTTGTTCAAAATACTTCGTTTACCTTTTTTAACAGAAAACCTATTGGTAAAGGAGTCTATATTAGATTAATTGATTTTGAAAAATCAGAATTAAAACGAATTAAAACGATTGAAGCAATTAATGTTTGGGTGATTGGTTGGTTAAGTAAGACTGCTCAAAAAGATTTTGAAAGGATTTCTGGAAGTCCAATTGCTTATTGGCTAAAAAAAGAGGCACTTGAAGTTTTTGCAAATTCTCCAGAACTTAAGAGTGTAGCACAACCTCGGCAGGGGTTAGCGACAACAAACAACGATTTATTCTTACGTCAATGGTTTGAAATACCTAAATTAAGGATAGGTTTTAACCTTAATAAACAAGAAGCAGAAATATCTGGTTTAAAATGGTTTCCTCTTAATAAAGGCGGAACTTTCAGAAGATGGTACGGTAACAATAATTTTGTTATAAATTTTGAGCAAAATGGAAGAACAATTTGTGAGTATATTGACAACACCCCTAATGTTAAAGTTAAGTCTAACGGTCGTGTTATCAATCGGGATAGGTATTTTACGGAAGGGATAACATGGTCTACAATTTCAAGTGACTCTCTGGCAATGCGCTACTCACCAATAGGAAGTATTTTTGAAACAAAGGGAGCAATGTGCTTTTGTAATGACAAGAAATTATTAATGTCTGTTCTTGGTTATATGAATACAAAAGTTGTAGCCTATTTTTTAAAAGCAATTAGCCCAACACTAGACTACCATGAAGGACCGATTGGAAGATTGCCCATTATTATCAATAATAAATCTATTGCGTTATCAATAATTGATACGGTTAAACAATTAATAAATGATAGTAAATTTGAATGGGATTCTAAAGAAAATTCATGGGATTTCATTCAAAATGAATTGCTAAGAATAAAAGGACAAGACCTCGAAGAATCCTACGACCTATACCAGCAGTACTGGAAAAACAAATTCTTCCAACTGCACCAGAACGAGGAGGAGCTAAACCACCAATTTATAGAAATTTACGGCTTACAGGACGAGTTAACCCCCGATGTGCCGTTGGAGGATATTACCATACTGCAAGATGAACTGGACAGAAAGGCATTGGCAAAACTTAACAAGAAGCTGGTACGCAACCCCCAAACACTTGCGGTAACCAACTACCACGAGATAGAACTACCCTTTATTGCCAGCGAGGTGCTTGAGCAGTTTATCAGTTATGCCGTGGGTTGTATGTTTGGCAGGTACAGTTTGGATAAGGAGGGGTTAATACTTGCAAACCAAGGCGAAACGCTACAGGATTACCTGAAAATTATTGGTGCAGAAAAATCCCCATCAGGCGATGCATTGAGCGTGTCGAAATGGGATTTAGGGGTCACCTTCCTACCCGACGATGATAATATTATTCCCATACTCGATAGCGAGTGGTTCGAGGACGATATTGTGGGCAGGTTCTACACCTTCCTAAAGGTAACCTTTGGTGAGAAGAACTTCAATAAAAACCTTGCATTTATTGAGGAACAGATTGGTATGGATATGCGCAGGTATTTTACCAAGAACTTCTACCCCGACCACGTGCAGCGTTACAAGAAACGTCCAATATACTGGATGTTCTCATCGCCCAAGGGTTCGTTCAATGCGCTTATCTATATGCACCGCTACACACCCGATACGGTGAGCAATATCCTCAACAAGTACCTAAAGGAGTTTATTGGCAAGTTAAAATCCCGCAAGGAGCATCTACAGCACATACAGGTTAGCGGTTCGCCAGCCGAGAAAACCAAAGCCATAAAGGAAAGCGATGCCATTGATAAGATGCTGGTGGAACTACACGAGTACGAGCGTGATACCCTTTACCCACTGGCAACCCAACGCATTGCTATTGATTTAGACGATGGCGTGCTGGTAAACTACAACAAGTTTGGCAAAGCCATAAAAGAAATTGCTGGACTAAACGATAAGAAAGCCAAGGATAAGGTTAGGAAGTTTGATTGGATTGATGTTAGTGAGATTAGGTAGTAAATATAATTCTGTAATAGAATAATTATGGAAAAGCAGTTAACAATTTTCGATGTTCTAAATGAACCATTTTACCTGATTCATACCGAACTTTTTCCCGATACCGAATCGGACGAAATTGAGTACAAGTCTGCTAAAGATGGTTTCCCTTTCGATTTCTGGAAAACCTACTCTGCTTTTGCCAATACCAATGGAGGGATTATTGTCTTAGGTATTAAGGAGAAGAAAAACCAATTCATTGTAGAAGGACTTACCGATAAGCAGATTGTAAAATACCAGAAAGACTTTTGGAGTGGTGCAAATAATCCGAAAACAGTTTCAGTAAACCTTCTCAAAAACGATGATGTTAAAGAGTTTGTATATAAAGGCATAAAGGTTTTAGTATTTAGTATTCCCCCAGCCGACCGAAAGCATAAACCTGTTCATCTCACGCCCCACCCATTTAAAAATACGTACAAAAGAAACTACGAGGGTGACTACTGTTGTACGGACGAAGAGGTTAGAAGAATGCTGGCTGATGCTGACCTATCGTATATTCCCGATAGTAGAATTTTAGAGGGTTATTCTTTTGATGATATTGATATGTCATCGCTAAAACAGTATCGTCAGATTTTTGCGTCTGTTCGACCATCGCACACTTGGTTATCATTGGATGACAAAGGTTTTTTGGAGCAATTGGGAGGTTACAGAAAGGATAGAAAAACCAAACGAGAAGGTTTTACGGTTGCTGGGTTGTTGATGTTTGGAAAATACTTAAGCATTACCGATGAGGAATGTTGTCCTAAATTTTTTCCCGATTACCGAGAAAAACTTTCAGAAAATGAGGAAATACGATGGACAGACCGAATTTACCCCGATGGGACTTGGGAAGGTAATCTATTTCAATTCTACAGGTTGGTTTACCCAAAATTGTCATCACGACTGCCAAAACCATTTCAACTTTCGAAAGGGCAACGACAAGAGGATTCACCTGCACATACTGCACTCCGTGAAGCATTTGTTAATGCGCTAATACATACCGACTACAGTGCTCCCGGTAGCATAGTTATCGAAAGTACTCCAACCTCATTCGTTTTTACAAACCCAGGGACTTTGTTGGTTACCATGTCGCAATTCTACAGGGGAGGAATTAGCCAATGCAGAAACGTTAGTTTACAGAAAATGTTTCTGATGATTGGGAGTGCCGAGAAAGCAGGAAGTGGGGTAAGTAAGATACTATCTGGCTGGAGTTTTGCACACTGGAGACATCCATACTTGTCGTTAGAAACAGAACCCGACAGGGTGATACTCGAAATGCCAATGTTTAGCATAATACCTGAAGACACATTATCCGATTTAAAGGCAATTTTTGGCGATTCGGTAGAAGCATTAGGTAAAGATGAACTTACGGCACTTGCAGTGTGCCATATTGAGGGAGAAATAAGCAATACCCGATTACAGTATATTATTGATAGGCACAAGTCCGATATCACAAAACTTTTACAGGAACTATGCAAGGATGGATACTTAGTACCCGAAAGCAAAAACAGATGGACTATATACCGTTTAAATAATCCTAATGTGGATAGTTCCGATAGTGAGGATAGTTCTAATGTGGATAGTTCGGGTAATGTGGATAGTTCATATGTAACAAATGCTACTGGTAATCTGGGCAGTTCAAGTGTGGATAGTTCCGATAGTGAGGATAGTTCAAATGTGGATAGTTCCGATAATGAGGATAGTTCCAATAAGGATGGTTCTGATGGTAAAAGGTATAAGTATGAGGAGTTAGCGGAAGAAATTATTCAATTCTGCAAGATAGAGTATAAATCATCTTTAGAAATAGCAGCTGCTCTAAACAAATCGGAAAAATATTTGAAGAACAGAATTCTTCCCCGAATGATAAAGGAGGAGAAATTATTTAAACTCCATTCCGACAACCATCCAAATCAAAAATATACAGCAAAGAAATGATATTGAAACACTAGCATAATGAACAAGATAGAAGAAGCATTATCTAAAATATTCACCAAGCATCGAATCGTTTTCTGGTACGATGAGAACGAGGAACTACGTGAGCAGTTCGATGAGTTGGTGCTGGATGGAATTCAACGGATTGTTGTGGGCAACAACCAGTTCTACATCAAATACCTAATCAGCAGGGAGAAGCCAAAAACCAAGTTTCTGCTTTACTTCCCATATAAAAAACCATCCAACACCGACAACTGGTTGCTGGATTTGGAACTGGCAAACTACGTTTTCCAGACCAAGCAGGAAGCCATGTATGCACAGGAGTTGGAACTCGAATTTGAATATACCAATCTTATTGGTGAGCATATCGTTTTTTTTAAATCCAAGGAACGCAAGGCAAACCTAAAGGAGTTGCTGGGCAAGAATGACGACCACCAAGCCATACGCTACAAAATGTTGGCAGTGCTTTTCGATACTGATAACGTGAATTTACTATCGTTCATTCAGGCACATGCTTCGGCATTTAACGATGGGAATGAGCGTTTCGATAGGGAGTTGGAGCGTTATAACCTCAACGCATTTTACTGGCGTGAGATTAGCCGAAAATATGGTTATAAGAGCGAAACACCAACCATCTACGATTTTCTTATTGAAGTATTCAACAGCAATTTCTCTATTGGAACACATAAGAGTATAGCAAAGGAATCGAGGATATTGTTGAGCATGTGGAAGGACTCCATATCGTACCAGCAATCGTACCGTAAGCTATCAGAGCGCATTGCATCCGATTTAAAGGTGGAATCCAAATTGGATGAAGTAGCCGTTGACGAAATCATTCAGGATGACCTTTTCGAACTAATTGACAGAAGAATTATTTCCGAATTGGTTAGTCTGATATGCAGCGATGATATATCCATTAATAGATTAAATCAGCTGGTTAAGCAGCGTGAAAACAAGTACTGGTTCAACGATTTTGAAAATTTTTACGAATGCCTTCACACGGCAATGCAGATGATAGTTCAGGTTAAAAAGACCGATAAAACCAAGATATCATCGTTTAGCGATGGGGTAAATGCATACGTTCAGCAACTATTCAAAATCGATTACAACTACCGCAAGTATATATTTCACTATCGCAGAGCCAAACAGAATAAGGTGCTGCAACCACTTACAGAAAAGGTGGAGAAGGTGTATTGCAACGATTGGCTGTTGAGTTATGGCAATAGTTGGCAACAGGTGATTAACTCAACCGATAAATGGTTGAACCAGCACCGTGTATCGCAGCAAAGGTTTTTCAACGACCACGTTAAACCCATTGTATCAAAACAACAACGACTTTTTGTAATTATTAGCGATGCATTGCGATACGAATGTGGTTGGGAGTACCTGCAAAAGATTCAAACCGAAAAACGATTTGAGGGTGAATTGGAGCATATGGTATCTACATTACCGTCCTATACCCAGTTGGGTATGGCAGCATTGCTACCCAACACCAATTTGTCCATCCAACCCCAGAGCGATAGCATACTAATTGATGGAAATCCAACATTGGGTGTGCAGGGTCGCACCAAGATTCTGGAACAGTTTTCTGGGGTAAGAGCCACGGCAATCAATGCCGAGGATTTTATGAAGTTGAATACGGCAAGTGATGGTCGTGAATTCGTTAAGAAATACGATTTAATATACATATACCATAACCGTATCGATAAGATTGGCGATGACAGAACATCGGAAGATAAGGTTTTTGAAGCCGTGGAGCAGGAACTCGATTTTCTGATGGATATGATAAAGAAAATCGCCAATATGAACGGCAATAATATGTTCATCACCGCAGACCATGGATTTTTATACCAGAATAACGTTCTGGATGAAAGCGATTTTTCCGTTGGTAACATAACTGGTGAGGTTTGGAAGGAATCCAGAAGATTTGTTATAGGCAAGAACCTGAAGGGCGATAGTAGCACATTACATTTCAAATCGGAGCAGTTAAACCTCTCTGGTGATGCTGAGGTTTTAATTCCAAAATCCATTAATAGAATACGTATTAAGGGTGCTGGTTCACGTTTTGTTCATGGTGGGGCATCGCTACAGGAAATAGTAATACCCCTGTTAAAAGTCACGAAAACACGTCAGGATACCACCAAGCAGGTGGATGTGGATATCATCAAATCCACCGATAAGATAACCACCAACATATTGGCTGTTCAATTCCTGCAAACCGAATTGGTAAGTGATAAGGTTTTACCTCGACAAATACGCAGTGCTATCTATGCAGATGATGGGGAGATAATTAGCGATGTTTTTAACTATCATTTTGATGTAATGGAGGGTACGGAGAGAATGCGTGAGGTAAAGCATCGATTCCAACTAAGCTCCAAGGCAAGTAGCAAATACAAGAACCAACGGGTTAAACTGGTGCTGGAAGAACCTGTGGAGGGAACAAGCAGATGGAAACAGTATAAGGAATACTCGTATACGCTAAATATATCATTCGCTAACGATTTTGACGATTTCTAGTATGAATGAATTAGATAAGAAAATCAACGAGCACTTCGCTGGTAAGGTTGTGCGAAAAGACCTAACCAAATTGGTTAAGGGCAATGCCATTGTGCCAACCTACGTGTTGGAGTACCTGCTGGGTCAGTACTGTGCCACCGATGATGAAGCCACCATTAATCACGGTGTGGAAACGGTTAAAAACGTTATTGCCAAACATTTCGTCCATCGGGACGAAGCACAACTCATTAAGGCGACCATACGAGATAAAAATACCCATCGAATAATCGATAAGGTATCGGTACGCCTTAACGATAAAAAAGATGTTTATGAATCATCGTTTGCCAACCTAGGATTAACCAAAGTGGTAATAAACGATAGTATCGTGAAGAAACACCAGAGGTTGCTATCAGGTGGTGTTTGGTGCTTGATTACCATGGGTTATCAACCATCCGAAGAACGGGATGCTTCGCCATGGATAATTGAGAGTTTAAAACCCATTCAGATATCCAACGTTGATTTGGATGAGTATAAAGAGATTCGTAAGAAATTCAACACTGAGGAATGGATTGACCTGCTAATGCAATCCATAGGCTTAAATCCCGAAGAGTTTACCTTCCGTTCAAAACTCATCCAACTAGCACGTTTAATACCGTTTTGTGAGAACAACTACAATTTGATTGAACTCGGTCCCAAGGGCACGGGCAAGAGCCACATCTTTTCGGAACTATCACCACATGGCATTCTAATATCTGGTGGTGAGGTGTCCAAAGCCAAGTTATTCGTTAATAATAGCACGGGCGAGATTGGTCTAGTTGGGTATTGGGATGTGGTTGCCTACGATGAGTTTGCTGGCAGAACCAAGAAGGCAGACCGTGGATTGGTTGATATTATGAAGAACTACATGGCAAACAAATCGTTTAGTCGTGGAACGGAAGTCTATGGAGCAGCAGCATCCATGGCATTTATTGGTAACACCGACCATTCCGTGCCATATATGCTAAAGCACAGCAATTTGTTTGAGGCACTGCCAAAGGATTACTACGATACCGCATTTTTGGATAGGTTACATTGCTACTTGGCTGGCTGGGAGGTTCAGAAGTTACGCAATGAGATGTTCACCAAGAACTATGGTTTTATTGTTGATTACTTGGCTGAAATACTAAAGGAAATGCGCAAGGAAGATAGGATGAACGATTATACACGTTTCTTCAAACTATCCGATAGCATGACCACACGTGATAAAACATCCATCGCCAAAACATTTTCGGGTTTTGTAAAGATAATATTCCCCCACGGTGAGTTTAGTGAAGAAGAAGCACGGCTAATGCTCGAATTTGCCATTGAAAACAGGAAACGGGTGAAAGACCAACTTCGAAAGATGGATGAAACCTTCGAAAAGGTTGATTTCTCGTACATCAACAACAAAACTGGCAAGAAAACCTTTGTCCAAACCCTTGAATATATTGAAAACAGGGAGTTGTTGGGACTTGAAAATGATGAACCAATGCCAGAGGTGGTAGTTGCCACACCAAAACAGGAAGTACATCAACAGGGATTGGATTTGGCAGAGGGTCAGAAGATAATCCGTGATAACCAATCGGGTGTTTCATACGATATGCTATTTGGTGCATACCTAATCGGGGCGAAAGAGATAACGCTAATCGACCCATATATCAGATTACCATACCAAATTCGCAATCTAATGGAGTTCGCCAAATTGTTGTCAACCAAAAAGGATAAATTGGAAGAGGTGAAATTTCACCTAGTCACCAACAATAATGAGGAATATATTACCAATTCTAAGGAAGCGTTTACAAAAATTGCCGATTCATTGGAATCGCTGGGCATTATCTTCACCTACGAATTCGATGAAGGCATTCACGACCGTTCCATTGTAATGGATAATGGATGGAAAATAGTGTTGGGACGTGGTTTAGATATCTACCAGAAAACTGATGGATGGTTCGATATTGCTGAATACTCACAGGAAACAAGGTTATGTAAGGGGTGTGAGGTGACGTATGTGAAGGGGTAGGTATTTGATATAAATAATCCTATTGCTTCAGTATAACTATCATAATATGAAAATATCCGAGTTTTCCCTTAATAATCTAGCCAAAGCAGTATGTGGTGATTTGCAATACACTCCATATCTAAAGGGTTTCGAACTTGTGATATTTTTTAACAGGTATGGTTTTAATGACACTTATGAATCTGGATTTCCTTCCAGATGGAAATATACAGAAGATTGCTTGCGTAAACTGAACGGCACAGACACTATTAGACAAATTATTGAAGAAATTGTTGACCCAAGGAAGTATCATGGTCTTGAGCAAAGTGTTGAAAATGCTGTAGAAAAAATTAATGAATTTCTAAAATATGATAAGTATGAGATTCGAAAATATGGAGATTATTATAAAGTCACGGATATGCAGGGTATTATAGTGCAGCCAGAAGCAACAATTGAAATAAATCATCAGTTTATCAATGAGCAAATAGTTAAGTGTAACAAGAAAATTGGTGAAACTGATTTTAATGGAGCAATTACAAATGCTAGAACACTAATAGAAACCATTTTTATTGAAATTATTGAAAGGCACAATGGGCATGAAATTAAAAACGATGGAAATGTTGATAATCAATGGAAACAAGTAAAAAAAATAATGAAACTAGAAATTGATTCAACAACATTACCAGAACCCATAATCCAAATACTTTCAGGTATTGATACTGCTGTAAAGGGTTTAGCAGGGTTGAGCAATAGCGCAGCAGATAGGCATGCAAATAAATTCAAGACACGAAAGCATCATGCAAAACTGGCAGTGAACCTAGCAATGACAATAACTGAATTTCTTGTAGAGAGTTGGGAGTACCAGAATAAATAAATTACTAATAATCCTGTTTTTTAGATACTTGTACCTATTGGAAAAAAATATTGTAGTAAATTAATACAATCGTCTTTTTTTAGTGGTCATAACTTAGGTTTTATTAAAAAAAATCCTTGATATATAATTTATTAATAAACCCAAAAATCATTATAGAATGGAAGTTTTTGACATTGAAATTCCTGCTCACTCGACAAGACGAGAGTGGGCGGTATATGCTATTATTGCAAAACATATTACCATTAACAAAACAAAGATTTATGTAGGGAAGGTTGGCGATAATAGAGAAGGTTGCAACCCAATTATTTCAAGAATTGGCAACCATTTTTCTCATAATAAGATACACTCACAATTGAGAAATTTAATTGTAAGTACAACTGATTATAATTATAAAGTATATTATGCGACTTTTGGAGAGTACAGTTTAATAACCCAAAAAAGGGATAAAGACAGAGTAAATGAACTAGAGCGACAACTTAACCGCTTGATTCAATCAAATATTGCAAATGAGAAGAACATTGAATTATTAAACCCTTACAAGGGAAAGAGTGTGAGCAAAGCCATACAAATTAAGAGACAGGAATTGCTAACTGAAAAGGAGATAAAAACTTTAGAATTTCTTGCTAAAAAAGCGACTGACTAGAATAGACTGCTTGAAAATGATACAAAGGTTATGGATTTTATTGGAATAGATAATGATTAAAGCGGCTCAACACTACCTCAACCAAGGCATTGCCAAGCATAACGTTGATGATTTTGCTGGTGCAATAGAGGATTTCAATAAAGCCATTGATTTAGACCCCAATTTGGCACTGGCATACTATCATAGAGGTAGGGCAAAGTCATGGGCAAATCAAGATTACTTAGATGACTATAGAAAAACCATTGAACTTGACCCAACATTGGTTGAGGTATATGATTTGCTTGGAGACCAGCTATTGTGGGATGGTGAAATTGAAGAACCAGAACAACTATATAAAAAGGTATTAGAGATTGCACCTGATTTTATTGATGGGTATTTTGGAATGGCTAGAATTTGTCTTTTTAGAGACGACAAAGAAGGTGCTGAAGAATATGCCAATAAAGCAGTGGTAGTTAATCCATCATCAGAAAGAACACATCAGTTTCGGGCATGGTTAAGACATCTTAATGGAAATCTTGAGGGAGCATTACAAGATGTTAATAAAACAATAGAGATTACTCCCGATAATATCAATGCAATTGATTTAAGGGCAAAAATAAGGTATGAATTAAGAGACTTTACTGGAGCAATACAAGACTTTACCAATGTAATTGAAATCGATTTTCGTCATTCTCATGCATACTATCATAGAGGTCTTTGTAAATGCCAATTAGGTGATTTGGATGGTGGTTTACTAGAGCTAAACCGAGCAATTGATATAAATCAAGATGAATGGTTTTATTATTCAAGAGGTGTTATATTATTTATCCTTGGAAAGCATGAATTAGCCAAGATGGATTTTGATGAAGCCATTAAATTATACACCGATTCTGATGAGGTGTACCCATACAGAGGTGCTGCAAGATATATGCTAGGTGATAAAGCGGGGGCAAGGCGGGATTGGAAAAAAAACGGAATGAATACGAAAGAGGGTGTTGTTTTTATGAATAATGTAATGACCAACTATGATTTTGATAATCTATACTAACGTGATAAATTCTTATAACAATGAATATGATAGACGAATCAATCCAAAAAAATCTTATTGAAGATATTGACACACTGTTTTTGAATGCACCTAATTCCGACAGGTTTGAGGAATTGAAAAAAGGATTTATGGCAAAATGGACAAGTGTGAAGTTTGTCCACACCAAGGTGGATAATTTTGAGTATCGGAGAAGAATTGTTTTGGAGTTTAAAACAAAGGATTCATTTAGGCAATACTTGGAGCATGAAATGAATCTTGCCCTTAAGTCCCAAGATTTTGAGACAGCTTCTAGTCTACGGAATGTTATTACACGCAACGATGAACCAGAAAGTACCGACCTGTTTTATCTACACTATGGATTTGAGCCTAGTGATGATTATTTAAAAGTTGTTTTTAAGACCAATTCTCTTGTGTTTAGATATGGGGTTGTGGGGGTGTAGATAAAGATGTAATATCTTAGGTTGTTTTTAAAATCACCTCTAAAGTAGGAGTGTATACTGAAGTGTTGTTGTGATATGTTTTTAATTAAAAAAGGTGAAGTTTTCGAAAAAAAGACACTGAATAAGACACTGGTAACAAGAAACCCACTGATAACCAGTGGGTTTATGTAGCGAGAGGCGGGCTTGAACCGCCGACCTCATGATTATGAATCATGCGCTCTAACCAGCTGAGCTACCTCGCCATTACTTAAATAATCTTACCGATGAACCGCCGACCTTCCCGATTGAAAATCGGGACGCTCTAACCCTGCCTACCGGCAGGCAGGCAGCTGAGCTACCTCGCCATCAAATTTGCGGGGCAAAAGTATGAAATATTTTTTATCTCCCAAACGTTTAGGTGAAAAAATAAACCATTGAATTTTCTGGCATACTTTGTTCTTTCTTGGTTGTTATTAACACACAACCTTTTGAGATGTTAATAAAAAATAGAACTACGATATAAATTTTAGCAAAAAATAGCCTATATTGCAGAAAGGATGAATTGAAATAATTGATTGTTTCCACTTGTTGCTGGGAGCTTTTCGTAATTGCAGAGATATGGAAAATGTAGATGTGAATAACAAAATTGAGCTTGAGTTTACCCTTAACACCTCGCAAAATATTCTTTTCAATAGGTTAAGCACACCCTCTGGTTTATCGGAGTGGTTTGCCGATGATGTTAATCTTAATGGAGATATTTTCACCTTTATTTGGGATAACTCCGAGAGCCAAGCGCAGATGGTGCATAAAAAGGACAATAAGAGCATTAGATTCCGATGGATTGACGATGGCATCCCACTGGATGAGGAGGCCTACTTCGAATTTCGAATTTCCCCCGATGAGATTACGGGAGGTGTGGCTTTGTACGTTACCGAGCAGCTCGTAGATAATGATATTGAGGATGCGATCTCCCTCTGGAACTGCCAGATTGCTGAACTGAAAAGGATTCTCGGCATTTAACCAACGATGCGAATTGTTGAATTTCCAAAACGCAATGTATCATAAAGCCGATACATTGCGTTTGTTTTTTTATTATTTAGCTCATCAAATCTTGGTTTACATTCAATTTTCCTATTTTTGCGAACAATTTAATCATTGCTAAAGTGAAAAAGCTGCATTGGTTCATCCTCCGATCCTACCTAGGCCCTATGGTCATGACCTTCTTCATCGTCATGTTCATACTGCTAATGCAGTTTTTATGGAAGTATATCGACGATCTGGTAGGCAAGGGCCTCGATGTCCATGTTATAGCCGAGCTAATGTTGTATGCCTCGGCAAGCCTTGTTCCCATGGCTTTGCCATTATCAACCCTGCTGGCATCGCTTATGACCCTCGGGAACCTGGGCGAAAACAATGAGCTTCTTGCCATGAAGTCGGCTGGCATCTCCTTGCCGCGCATTTTACGCCCACTTATTGTCGTAACGGTGCTAATCTCGGTGGGAGCATTTTTCTTCTCTAACAATGTATTGCCTTACACTAACCTCAAAATGAGCACGCTGCTTTGGGATGTTAGGCAGCAACGACCCGAGCTGCAGATTAAGGTAGGTGTTTTTAATGATGACATTGAGGGTTACAGCATCAAGATTAGCGACAGGGATCCGAAGACCAGCTTAATGCACAATGTGCTAATTTACGATCATCGCTCAAAGGATGGAAACCTAATGGTTACCGTGGCCGATTCGGGCTATATGCATATCACCAACGATGAGCAGTATATGGTGATAACCCTGTACAATGGTTACACCTACGAGGAGATGCTCGAAAGCAGAGCGGTTCGCCGTACCGATAGTCGAAAATTCCCTGCACGTAGGAATTCGTTCGATGAGCAGGTGGTTCTACTCGAGCTTCAAGGATTTGGGCTCGAACGAAGTGGCGATGACCTTTTCAAAAGCAGCTTTCATGCCCTTAACCTTTCCCAGCTAGCAAAAGCTCGCGATTCACTTAGCGTTGAGATTGAGAAGCGAAAAGAGACTGCCATTAACAACCTTTTAAAGCATTCGCTTTTTCAGAACCCTTTTCACCTAACGCGCGATAGTACCGCTCTTGTAACATATACGTTGAGCAAGGATTCGCTTTTTGACAGGCTACCTCCAAATGTGCAAGAAACTACCCTTGGCCGTGCAATTTCTTCCGCCCGATCAGCCAAGAGCTCGGTGAGTACTACTGCTTCCGATCTAAACAGCCGGACTAAACATATGGTTAGGCATACCATTGAGTGGCATCGTAAATTTGCACTGGCATTCTCTTGTTTTGTTTTCTTTTTCATTGGCGCACCTCTGGGGGCAATTATTCGCAAGGGTGGATTGGGCATGCCCGTGGTGGTGTCGGTGCTGTTCTTCGTAGTATACTATGTTATCTCTTTAACGGGCGAAAAGTTTGCTCGCGAGCTCATTTGGGACCCTCACCTGGGGATGTGGGTTTCATCCTTTATTCTTCTCCCATTGGGCATCTTCCTGTCATATAAAGCAACTACCGATTCGGTAATTATGAATGCCGATTTTTACATCAATACGTTCAAAAAGTTTTTATCATTCCGTAGAAAAGCCCAGCAGTTTTTCAAGAAATAGTACATGAATATCCTTGTTCTTGCTAATAAAATTCCATACCCTCCTAGGGATGGCGGTGCTCTTGCAACCTATAATATGATAGTTGGGTTGGCAATGGCTGGGGCTCAAGTTACCCTGTTGGCTATGCGCACACCCAAGCATCCTGGCATATTGGGTTGGGAGGTTGAAGTGGGTATGCAAAAATCCATAGAGATAAAGGCTGTGGATGTAAATACTCGAATATCACCAGTAAAGGCTTTAGCTAACCTTTTGTTTTCGGATAAGCCATACAATGCCGAGCGTTTTGTGTCGAGGGAGTATGGTATTGCCCTTGAGCATTTCCTTACACAAAAGCATTACGATATGGTGCAGCTCGAGGGGCTTTACCTAACGCCATACATCGGGTTGATTCGTGAGCGCTTTGGTGGCCCAATAGCATTACGTGCTCACAACGTGGAGTGGGAGATATGGCAAAGGGCTTCGGAAAACCAATCGAATCCGATTAAACGTTGGTATTTCTCCAGCCTAGCAAAACGCATTAGGGTAATGGAGAAGGAAGCGCTAAGGCAAATCGATTGGCTGATCCCCATAACCGCTCGTGATGCACAAATGCTTCAGCAGATGGGCTATCAGGGAAAGGTGTTTGTTAGCCAGGTGGGGTACAATTTAAGCCTTGCAGCGGATGATGAGGTGAGCTCCGATTTTGAACATCCCTCAATCTTTCACCTGGGGGGGCTCGATTGGTTACCAAATCAAGAGGGTGTCATCTGGTTCCTAAAGCATTGCTGGCCATTAGTACTGGCAAAGTTTCCCAGCGCTCGATTTTACGTTGCGGGACGTAATGCACCCAGGTGGTTGGTAAAGCAAATGCTCCACCATCCCAATGTGACCTACTGTGGCGAGGTGTCCAGCGCAATTCAGTTCATGCAATCCAAAGGCATTATGGTGGTGCCTATTCTTACTGGCAGCGGAATGCGTGTAAAAATTGTGGAGGGGATGGCACTGGGTAAAGCAATCGTCAGCACCACCATAGGAGCAGAGGGTATTGATGCCCAGCATGGAAAACAGCTGCATATTGCTGACTCTCCCGATGACTTTGTGAATGCTATTGAGACCCTGTTGCACAGCAAGCAAAGCATTGTTGAAATGGGAACCAATGCTAAAGCCTATGCACATACAAATTTCGATAACCAAACCCTAACGGCGCACCTACTTAAATTTTACGCCCATAATCTTCAAAAATAGGTTTTAGAGCATCTGCCCCAAACAATAAAGGAATCTATGGCTGTAATAGCAATTCTTTTTAGTAATTTTGCGGAAAATAATTAGGGCGAGGTGTCAATTCTTTTCTTTATTTCCGTATTCCTACTATTTCACTCGTACATTTTGTACCCTATCCTTTTGTGGCTATTTGCATTTAATAAAAGGCTCAGTTATCAGCACTATGGCCATAAAGATGAGCTGCCCAGCGTATCTGTTGTAATGGCCGCATACAATGAGGAGGCGGTGGTAGAGTCAAAACTGATGAGTGTGCTCGCCACCGATTACCCCCTTAGTAGAGTTGAGATTATCGTTGGTTCCGATTGCTCCACCGATAGCACTGATGACATCCTTAAGAAAATAGCCCAAGAATACCCGCAGGTAACATTTGTTGGTTTTGCTCAAAGACAAGGAAAGATTGCTATTATTAACCACCTTTTGGCCAAAGCTAGCGGATCTATCATCATTTCAACCGATGCCAATGTGATGTTTACCCCTTCCACGATCTTCGAGCTGGTAAAGTATTTCAAGGACGAGAGAATTGGCCTTGTTGATTCGCGAATGGTACATAAAGGGCTTTCCAAAACAGGGATATCTATACAGGAGAGCACTTACATTACCCATGAAGTGATGATAAAGCATCGCGAGGGCTTGCTTTGGGGGACAATGATTGGACCCTTTGGAGGATGCTATGCCATTCGTAAAGAGCTTTTTTGCTCACCACCCGCCAACTTTTTGGTTGACGATTTTTATATCAACATGAAGGTGATTGAGCAGGGCAAAAAGTGTATAAACAATCTACATGCGTTGGCAATCGAAGATGTTTCCAATGTTCTTCAGGAGGAGTTTCGGCGAAAGGTGCGGATTGGCATGGGGAACTTCCAAAACCTTGGGCAGTTTGCAGGTATGCTCTGGCCACCCACAAAACCTGTAGCGTTTTCGTTCCTATCGCACAAGGTACTTCGTTGGCTTGGCCCCATTCTACTGCTACTAGCATTGGTTAGCACCATTGCCCTTTCGTTCCAAAGTGTTTTTTTTCACTGGGTACTTGTTGCATTTGTTGTTATGCTAGCCATTCCTCTAGTTGATTTTATTTGTAAATCTATCAAGATTCATATATCACCATTACGTTTTGTAACCCATTTTTTTAGTATGAACTTGGCCCTTTTGGTAGGGCTTATTAAATATTTTAAAGGAGTAAAAAGCAATGTTTGGCAACCAACCCAACGAAATCAGTAAGCTTAATACCATTGATGAGGCCATTGCCGATATCAAAGCAGGTAAAATTATCATTGTTGTTGATGATGAGGACAGGGAGAATGAAGGCGATTTTGTCGCTGCAGCAGAGCTCATAACGCCCGAGATAGTCAATTTTATGGCTAAACACGGCCGCGGCTTGATTTGTGCACCGTTGTCGGAGGAGCGATGCAAAGAGCTTGACCTCGATTTGATGGTAGGTACCAATACGGCATTACATCAAACCCCATTCACAGTATCGGTTGATTTAATTGGTCATGGCTGTACTACGGGTATTTCTGCATCCGATAGGGCAAAAACCTTAAAGGCATTGGTTGACCCCAACACAAAGCCTGAGGATTTAGGCAGGCCTGGCCACATCTTTCCGCTAAAAGCTCGCGAGAGGGGAGTGTTACGTCGTGCAGGTCATACCGAAGCAGTGGTAGATTTAACCCGCTTGGCTGGCTTAAGCGCAGGTGGTGTGCTGGTAGAGATCATGAACGATGATGGCACTATGGCCCGTTTACCTCAACTACTAGAGATTGCCCATAGGTTCGACCTGAAAATTATTTCTATTCAAGATCTAATTGCCTATAGGCTCAAGCTTGAAAGTTTGGTTGAGATGGGCAAAAGGGTTAAGCTACCCACAGCACACGGAAATTTCGAGGCCGTGGCCTTTAGGCAAAAGTATCAGAACATAGAGCATATCGCTCTTGTTAAGGGAGCTTGGAAACCCGATGAGCCCATATTGGTTAGGATGCACTCTTCATGCGTTACCGGCGATATATTTCATTCACATCGCTGCGATTGTGGTGCACAGCTACAGATGGCCATGGAGATGATTGAAAAGGCAGGTAAGGGTGTGCTCGTATATCTAAACCAAGAGGGTAGGGGCATTGGACTTTTTAACAAGATACACGCTTACAAGCTGCAGGAGGAAGGGTTTGATACCGTGGAAGCTAATATTGAACTTGGATACCTACCCGATGAGCGCGATTATGGTGTGGGTGCAAGCATTTTACGAGAGCTAGGCGTGGGTAAAATGCGCCTTATGACTAATAACCCAGTTAAGCGTAAGGGTATTGAAGGGTATGGGTTAGAGGTTGTTGAAAATGTTCCCATCGAGGTACCTCCTATTGCAGATAACGAGTTTTACATGCGGACCAAGCGCGATAAGATGGGACATCACCTGATTTTACTCCCTCCTTTTAAACCAAATGCAGAAGAAAAATAGTGTATCTATGGTTCACGAAGCCCAGAAGCTTAGAATCCTATATATGGGGACTCCCGATTTCGCTGTGGAGCCCCTTAGGTTGCTTCATGAGCAGGGTTATAATATTGTGGGTGTAGTTACTGTTCCCGATAAGCCTGCGGGTAGAGGGCAGAAGGTAAAACAATCGGCTGTTAAGCAGTATGCTATGAGCTGCAACCTGCCCATTTATCAACCCGAGAAGCTTAAGGATACTCAATTTATTGATGAGGTTAAATCGTTAAACCCCGATTTGGCCATCGTTGTAGCCTTTAGAATGCTGCCCGAGGTGATATGGAGAATTCCCCGGCTTGGCACATTTAACCTTCACGCATCATTACTTCCCAACTATCGGGGTGCGGCACCTATTAACTGGGCGATTATTAACGGTGAAAGAACTACGGGGGTAACTACCTTTCTTATCGATAGGGAGATAGATACTGGAAACATTCTGTTACAACGCGATGTAGCTATTGGTAGTAACGACACAGCGGGAGAGCTGCATGATAAGCTCATGGTTGTTGGAGCAAAGTTGGTGGAGGAAACGGTTAGAGCAATAGCTACCTCGGAGGTAAAACCAACTCCACAGCAAAACCTTTTATCATCAACAAAAGCTGTAAATACAGCCCCAAAGCTATTTAAGGATACCACCCGAATTGATTGGTCATGGCCTGCAGGTAAGGTGCACAACTTTATTCGCGGGCTAAGCCCGTACCCTGCCGCATGGTGTGAACTTTTGGGCACAAACAGCGATGCTGTGGGCGTGAAAATTTTTCGTAGCGAGCAATGTACAACCGATAAACCCACCGAGGTTGGCATGATTTACACCGATGGCAAATCATACCTAGAGGTTGGTTGTGGGGCAGGGCGAATTAGACTGATCGAATTGCAGCTTGCCGGTAAACGTAAACTACCCGTAACCGATTTCCTTAAAGGCTATCGGGATGTTGAGCAATCGGTTTTTAAGTAATTTCCTTTATATGATTGTCCGCTAACATACCTAAAGTTAAAATATAAGAATACGTCATTGCGAGCCTGCCTTTGCCCTGCCTTTGCCGGCAGGCAGGCGGCCATAGCCGTCAAGGTAAGGACACAAAACAAATAAATAAAAACAATTGTTTTGATTGGTTTATACAGAATATTAATACTATAGCCCTCGTAGAGCCTGCCTGGCTGGCAGACAGGGGCATATAGCGATTGAAGAGATTAATA
>Ga0334900_1000826_pt1 | contig 40137 bp, 32 predicted proteins | sample GraSluR3_MG_2_FD_207231 | JGI IMG/M metagenome (GOLD analysis project Ga0334900, IMG submission 207231) | Sludge microbial communities from methane-producing bioreactor in Wageningen University, Netherlands - Granular Sludge_31_08-R3 | ecosystem: Engineered > Bioreactor > Anaerobic >... | reverse complement strand
TTTGTTGTGATTTTATCGTAAGTTAATGATTATCAAGGTTTTTGCCAAGTATTTTATTGCAAAGTTATTAACATTATCACCTGAATATCAACACATTAAAGTTTTGTCATGTACTAAGGATTTTATGTTTTTAATTATTTGTATCAAAAATAAAAGCCACCTACCCGAAACTATCTATACGTGATTGATTTATTCGATAGTAAACTATAATTTACCGGTACTATTAGTTATTGCAATAAATATTATATGCCTCTTGTGCAGTACTATGATTATGGTTTGCTGCCTGTTGATAAAAATCACAAGCTTTCTGTAAATTATTTGTCAACCTGTACACTTCTGCCAACAAGTATAAGGTCTGTGAATTATCCGGCTTTATAAGCAAACTTTTGTTTAAATAATGTTCAGCAAGTCCGAATTCTTTTAAATCAATATATAGACTACCCAAATTAACATAAACAGGCTCATACTCTTTATCAATTTTAATTATTTCTAGCATAGCCTCAATAGATTTATCAAAATTATTCTTTTCCTTATAAAACCATGCCATATTTTGCCAAACACTTACATTATGAGAAAAATCTTGTGTTAATCTAATAAAATCTCTTTTTGCACTATCTACATTTCCTGAATAATAATAAGCATAAGCCCTATTGGTTATAGCATCAATTAACAGAGTATCATGTTCAATTACAAAATTAAAATCATCAATTGCCGCATTAAAATCTTGCATAGCAGCATAAGTTCGTCCCCTGTTAATATAAGCCAAATAATAATCAGGGTTTATTTCAATCTCTTTATTATAATCTTGGATAGCCCCTGCAAAATCCTTTTCAAGATATCTTAAATAAGCTCTATTATCGTATGCCAGCGAATAATTATTATTAATTTCGATTGCTTGATTAAACATTGCTTCAGCTTTATCAAAATTTTTATTCAACAAATGAGCAAGACCCAAATTATTCATAGCTTCGGCATTAAACTGATTATATCTAATTGCTTTCGAAAAATCACTTATAGCATTTATTAATCTGTTATTTTCTAAATAATATAATCCTCTCCTATTATAAGCTACCGACAATTGATTGTCAAGTTCTAAAGCTTTATTAAAGTATTCTATAGCCAAACTATCTTGTCCCGTATTTCTATATATTTCTCCAATATTAGCAAAAGCAATCGCTTTATTTTTATCAAGTTTTGTTGATTTGATAAACATTTTATAGTTACTAATAGCTTGTTCGTAATCTTGCTTAGCATTATAAGCTATCGCTCTGTTATAATAAGGTGTTGGATCAAATTGGTCAATCTTAATAGCTTTATTCAAATAAACAATAGCACTATCAGGCATGGCTTTATCGAGATACGATTTTCCAATTACAGAATATGCAAAAGCCACCTTAGGGTTCTTATCAAGTACATCTGTGAATAACGAATTAGTATTTTTCCATACAATTGTTCTACTGTAACTCAACGGAGCAAGTATCATCAAAACTAAAAATGAACAAACGACAAGGTATATATTAGAAACTCTAAAATATTTGAATAAGTCTTTTAAACCAACGCCAATAATCATAAACAATCCGATATAAGGAATATAAGTGTACCTATCAGCAGCAACGATACGTCCTTCGATTGGAAATATATGCATTACCATCGAGATGTTTACTAAAAAGAAAAACCATGCAAACAGGTAAATCCTATTCAGCTTCTTATGTTTTATTATAAAAAAGACTGTAATACCAACAACCATCAATAAAACAAAAAACCATATAAATGTATCAGACTGCAACGAACCATCTGGTAACCGATTGGGGTATGGATATACAGCATTTAAAGAAACAGGAAAAACTAAATATCTAAAATACATTGCCAATGCCATTCCGGCAAGAATAAATCTTTCGAACAGTGAAAAATCAATTCCACTATCGGGATTCAACCTATAAAAAGCAAAATACTCGTTGATTTTATTCATATTAAAAAAATAAAAAACTAACAATACAAATAAAATACTCACGCTTAACTTCCAATTTATTGATTGTTCTTTAATAAAACTTTTTATCAATAAAAACACTATAAAGATTTCCAATGCTACCCAAACAAAAAGAGGATTAGTAATTGATATTAAAAGAATAAGTAGAAATACTTTCTCTAAAATAGATATAACACCAATATTGCGACGATAATAAAAATCAAATACAAAAAAGGAAATTGGAATAAGAAGCCCTTGAATTTTTGAAAGACTTGCTAAAATGACTATAGCCGATATAATCAGATAAATAACGGTTTTAAAATTACTTTTCAAATATTTGATATACAGATTATAAGATATTAATGCAAACATTCCAAACAACAAACCTTTAGTTTCCGATATCCAAGCAACAGATTCAATACGCGTTGGGTGTAAAGCAAACAATATTGTTATAAAGAATACTATCCATTTATTATTAAAAAAATTCTTTAATAAATGAAAAACTAAAATAATATTAAGCAGATGAATAATAATACTAAAAAGATGGAAAGGAAATGGATTTTCGCCCCATATTTGGTAGATAACCGAAAATATTGTGTAAGTTAAAAAAGTAAAAGTGTCAAATGTAAAATTATGGCTTATAGTATTAGAATTAAGATTCTTAACATAAGGATTTTGTGTCAATATCATATCATCATCCCAACTTAAAAACCCATTATCTGAAATTGGGAATAAAACTATACAGCTAAATATAAGAACAATAAACAATAAAAAAATCTCATTGTTAAAAACCTTAATTTTAGAATTATTATTCATTTATATTCTTTTTAATACCCCCAAAAATATTAATTCATAAATATAGTATTTTAACATTAAAAATAATAATGGCTCTTAAATAAGTCAGATATTTCTCACATTCAATGATTATTTTGTGCAATTTAGTCAATAAAAATCGTATATCTTTTTGTTTTTTAAGATTTTATGTGTATTTTTGTTTAAATAACTAAAATTTGCAACCACATGAAAAATTTACTCATTCCATTATTATTACTTTTATTTACATGCAATAATAGTTTAAACGCACAATCTGATTTTATCTGGGAACCTATAGGTTTAACTTTAACTGGCAACAATGTTTATCAAGGTGTAGAAGCATATTACAGATTAACTGAATGTAATGGGGAATATTCTATAATTTTAAAATTTGTAAATACTAACAACCAAAAAATTAGACTTGAATGGGAGGATGCAATATTTACAAACAATCAAGAATGGGTAACAAATATCAATGATTCAGGGGTAAAATCTTTAATAATTTATCCTAATTCTGAAATATCTTGTAGTTGCAGCCAACCAATCGAAGAATTATTCGTCAAAATAAGAGAATTTATACCCGATGTTGAAGATTTTTTCAAATATCGTACAGTTTCTTTTAAAATTGACTTTATCGAAGAGTAAGAATTTTATTGACTTAAACCTATTACCATGAAACACTTTTATCGTGGAATCATTACAGTTATAAGTTTTCTCGTATTCGGAATTTCTTCTGTTTCTGGTCAAACGGCAACAGCAATAATTGACTACACCGGCTTTCAAGCCTGCGGAGGTTGTGCTGTGTGTGGAGAAGACTATTGGTGTACCAATACACCTGGTAGTTATTGCGGAGACACTCCTCCATGTATTTCAAAAACATTTTTCGATCCAGTTCCTGCAGGTCATGTAGTTACGAGTGTTACTGTTGATTATTACACAGGAAGCTGCGAAGGTGCAGCTTTTGTATCATCTATTAATGGGTTTTCTTTACCAATGGCATATGACGGTAATACAGGGTGTTTGTGTAGCGATAATCCCTGTATGGTTACAACATCTGTTTCTAGTGTTTATCCTTGTGGTATGCCTGGATATAATTATGGAGGAAATAACACGTTCTACCTATGCTCTTACGCTCCAATGTGTATTAACAAAGCAATCTTAACCTTTACTTATGTTGACCCTGATATAATTACTCCTTCGATTACTGCCTCTGGTCCTTTAAGTTTTTGCGAAGGTGGAAGTGTAACTCTAGATGCAGGCACCGGATATTCCGATTATGATTGGAATACTGGTGCAACATCTCAAATAATCACAGCAACTACATCAGGAACCTATAGTGTAACTGTTACTAGCACTACAGGTTGCACCACTGGTTCTAGTTCAGTAGTTGTAACAGCACTACCACACGTTACTCCAACATTTACCCAACTTGGCCCATATTGTCAAGGAGAAACTCCAGGAGCTTTGCCAACTAATTCACAAGATGGAATAACAGGTACATGGTTTCCGTCGAGCATAAGTACGGCAACAAACGGAAGCACGATTTACACATTTACTCCAAATGCAGGTCAGTGTGCTTACGAAACAACCATGACTGTACTTGTTGAACCAAGTGTACCTCCTAACTTTACCCAACTCGGTCCTTACTGTGTCGGAGAATCTCCAGACCCATTACAAACTACATCAACTAATGGGGTTACAGGAACATGGAGTCCGGCTACAATAAATACATCAACAGCAGGAACCATTACTTACAATTTTACACCTGCTGGAGCATGTGCTGCACCTGTAAGTATGGATATTACAGTAAATTCTAACCCAACTGCAAATGCATTAGTGCATGGAACACCCTCTTGTAATGGTATGTCGGATGGTAGCATAATATTAGGAGTTACTGGTGGAACTCCTGATTACTCATTCAATTGGAGCAATGGTTATAATACTCAAGACCTAATGGATATCCCTGCCGGAACATATAGTGTAGTTGTTACTGACGCTAATGGATGTACAGCTACCAGCTCTGCTGTGGTGAGTGAACCGGATCCAGTTACAGGAAACGTGATTTCAATTACTGACGCTATTTGTAATTCTTATGGTGCAGCTACTGTGGAAGGCATTGGCGGAACTCCACCGTTTACTTATGTCTGGCCTAGCAATGCCGGCGGAGTTAGTGGTGGAACTGCAACTCAGCTTAATGCCGGTAACTACGAAGTTACTATTTTTGATAATTATGATTGTGAAGGTACTATTGAGTTTACAGTTCCCCAAACAGGTGGAATTAATGCAAGCGTTACTAACACAAATGACGTTAGTTGTGCCGGTGGTAGCGACGGACAAATTACTGTTAATATTACTGGCGGTAATCCTGATTACGAAATTAATTGGGGAAACGGCTCAGCAACTATCGCTTCAAACACTTATACAATTACAGGACTTAACGCTAATAGCTACAATATTTATATCACTGACGGAAACGGTTGCGATTATACTATTACTAATGTAAATATCGGACAACCATCTCCTATTATTGCTAATCCTATTAATATTGTTAACGTCGACTGTTACGAACAAGCATCAGGCTCTGCCGAAATCCAAGTGAGTGGAGGTACTCCTGATTACAGTATTGTGTGGCCTATACCAGGAATTACCGGTAATATTGCAAACAATCTGCAAGCAGGTACTTATATTGTTACTGTAACTGATGCAAATAATTGTAGTATTGAAACTACAGTTAATATTAATCAAGCAGATTCTTTAGTTGTAAACGAAATTATTACAAATGCAGCTTGCTACAATGAAAACGGACAAGCTATTATTAATGTTGAAAGTGGAGAAAACCCACCGTATTCAATTTTATGGCAAGACGGACACGACCAATTTCAACATAATGCAATTCCTCCGGAAACAAATTTTTCTTATCTAATTACAGATTTTAATGGATGTACTCACTCTGGATCTGTTTACATTGAGCAACCCGACGAACTTATAATAAACATAGCCGGCACAAACCTTAACTGCTATAACGACAATAGCGGAACTGCTGTAGTTTCTGTAACAGGTGGAACAATGCCTTATTTCTACGAATGGAGCAATTCTATTGAAAATCCGGGCATTAGCAATTTACCAGCAGGAACTTATTGCGTTACTGTTACCGACTTTAACGCTTGTTCTGTCGAAGACTGTATTACTATTAATCAACCTGAGCAAATAATTCTTGATATTAGTACTGCTAATGTTGACTGCGGAAATGAGCTCGGCAATGCAAACTTAAATATTACAGGTGGAGTACCCGATTATCATACAATCTGGTCAACAGGAGACACTACGCTTTTTACTAACGAACTTATGGCTGGTACGCACTATGTTACTGTTACAGATTCGCACAACTGCTCTGTCTCCAATGAATTTAACATCGAAAATACAAATAACATACATGCACAAATTGTTGTTATGCAAAATATTTTATGCCCTAACGAAACTTCAGGAGCTTTAACTGCTCAATCATCAAATGGAATTGAACCATACTCTTATTATTGGTCGAATAGTATTACTGCTCCCAGCATATCTAATCTAGGACCCGGCACATATTTGCTTACATTAACCGACAGCTGGGGGTGCTCAGGAACAACAGAGCATACTCTTATTGCTCCTGATGAGTTTAATATTAATGAGGTAATTCAAGACATTGTATGCTTTGGAGGAAACGAGGGCAGTATTTCTGTTAACGTAACAGGTGGAACACCTCCTTATGATTTAGATTGGTCGAACGGAGATTCTGGTCCAATTATCACAGAACTTGTTGCAGGGGCATACAATCTTACTGTTACCGATTTTAATAACTGTGTGTATAATCAAACTTTTGTACTTAATGCACCCGAAGACGACTTAAAAATTAGTGCTAATGTAAATAACATTAGCTGCTATGGCGAATCTGACGGCGAAATTCACATGGACGCAAGCGGAGGTACAAGACCATACGAATTTAAATGCTTCCTCGATTCTTACCAATTCTCAGGACAAGATGCAACAGGATTAATTGCCGGAAATTACAGAATTAAAGTTACCGACTACAATGGGTGCACAAACGAAAGTACAGTAATTGTATCGGAACCGGCTCCGCTAGAAGCTAGTTATGTAATTACACATCCTAGTTGCATTGGTAACAATGATGGTTATTTCGAAATTACTGTTACCGGAGGAACTGCCCCATATATCTTCGATTTGCAAGGCGAAATATTCGATTTACCTTATTTCTCTGACTTAATGCAAGGAGACTATTTTGTTACAATTATTGACAATAATCAATGTGAACTCGAATTCGGACCTGTTATGCTTATTGATGTTGACGAACTATGCTTAAAAATCCCTAACGCAATTACACCAAATAGTGATGGTATTAACGATACTTGGATTATTGAAGGTCTTGAAAAATATCCAAGCAATATTGTAAGAGTGTTTAACCGATGGGGACAACTACTATATTATGGCGAACATGGAGCCGAACCTTGGGATGGAACTACGCTAGAAGGAAATATGGTGCCTACAGGCAACTATCTATACGTGATTGATTTATTCGATGGTGAATTAGAATTTACCGGTAGTATAACAGTAGTTTATTAATATTTAACAGTTTTAAAATTATTGAATATTGGTCTTGTTTTTGATTAATACAAAAACTGTTATTTAAAATTAATTTGCTGATCAATTTTTTTTTAATATCATTGTAACACATACAAAACTTGTCTTATGAGAAAACTATTATTAATAATACTAATAAGCCTCTTCGGATATATAAATCTATTGGCTCAGAGCAATAAAACAAATATTAAAGAACTAGAAAATATGCTAATCGGCACATGGAAAGTCGATACAATTTACCTAAAAACTGAACTCAACTTAGGAGCATATTACGAATTGTATGTCGAAAAATTTAGAGAAATAAAAGATTTAACATCATTTATTTTTGAAAAGAACAAATCATATTCAAACAAAACTCTTAAAGGATTAGAAAAAAACGGCAAATGGCGAATAAGTCCTGATGGGAAAAAAATAATAGTAAGGTTAGAGAATACCGGTAAAGACGAAACCAGTAAAATCGAATTATTATCTAATGATAGTTTAATAATTTCTCCATTAGAAGAAAGCTCTAACTCAAAAGTAGTTCTGTATAAATTTGTTGAAAATGATTGAAACCCAAAAACCTTTGATAATTGCAGTTGACTTTGACGGAACAATTGTAGAACACAAATATCCCCAAATTGGAGAAATTATACCAGGAGCATTTGAAGTATTGCAAGAACTTCAAGAAAATGGACATAAACTTATACTCTGGACATTCAGAGATGGTGAATATTTGAAAGATGCTGTAGATTTCTGTTTAGAAAATGGAATAATGTTTTATGCAGTAAACGAAAGTTTACCAAACGAAGATTTTAATAAATACATGAGTAGAAAAATTAATGCTGATGTATTTATCGACGACAGGAATGTTGGCGGGTTTATTGGTTGGGAAAATATCCGTAGAATTCTTATCCCTAACTCACCAAATATCAAAGCAAAAAACATAAAAACTTCAGCATCAAGCACACAAAAATCTTTTTTAAAAAAACTATTCGGATAGTTTTGCTCAATTACAAGCAACATCTTTAAGTTAAAGTTATAGTTTATTGTATAATTTTTAAAAATATTAAAAATAGAGAACCTATTTTTAATATTTTTGTTTGTCTTATAAAATATTGTTCAAACTTTAATAATTCTTATGAAAAATTTATTATTATTAATGTTCGTAATTTTTACTTATACAGTAATAATCGGACAAAATCAAGTAAACCTTAGCCAAGCAAACTCTTCACTTGATTTGATTACATCAAACAATAATGGTTTTATTTTTGAAAATAATATTTCAAAAATTGATATTGTACTCACAAAAACATCAGAAGGTGAATACATTAATATTATAATTCCCGGATATACACCTAACGGCGAATATGGTGCTCCTGAGTTAAAATCAATAAACCGCTTGATAGAAGTACCTTATAATGCTGATATCGTTGTAGAAGTTAAATCATACACTGAAGAAACTATTTCGTTAGATGAGTTAGGATATTCATTAAAAATAATGCCAAATCAACCTTCATTATTAAAGAGTCAAGACCCTAAAGATGTTGAATTCATAATTAATAAAGACTATTATAATGGAACATCGTCCTACGAACCTGAATTAATTACAATTAATAAACTTAGCAAAATGCGTGGGGTACAAATTGCAAACTTGGAGATAAACCCTTTCTCGTATGACGCCGATCAAAATATACTTACTATTAAAAATAATTTAAGGGTTGAAATTGAATTCAAAAACCCTGACTGGGAAAGCACAAATCGAATAAAAGAGAAATATTATTCTCCAGCATTCGACAGGGTTTATAATATGCTATGGAATTATACTGAGCTTAATACAAAAGATGCTTTATCTCAATATCCAATTAAATATGTAATAGTTTCTGACCCAATGTTTGAAGAAACTTTGCAAGAATTTATCGAATGGAAAACAAAAAAAGGTTTTTATGTTGTTGAAGCCTATACCGATGAGATTGGAAGTTCTGTAAATGATATTAAATCTTATTTACAAGGGCTATATGAGGCTGGAACCCCCGAAGACCCTGCTCCTACTTATGTGTTATTTGTTGGAGATATTGCTCAAGTTCCGACAAATAATGCTGGAAGTGGATATAGTACTCATGTTTCAGATATGTACACAGTTGAATTTGATGGTGGCGATGACTTTGTCCCTGAAATGTATTTTGGTAGATTCTCGGCAACCTCAATAGCTGAATTGGAACCCCAAATTGATAAAACATTAATGTTTGAACAATATACTTTCCCCGATCCTAACTTCTTAGAAGAAGTTGTTTTAGTTGCAGGCGTTGATCAAACTTATGGCAACTCACACGCCAATGGTCAGGTAAATTATGCAAATAATTATTACTTTAATGCAGAACATAATATTGTATCTAACACATATCTATACCCTGAATCAGGCAACTTAGACTCTGAAATTATTAGTGAAATTAGTCAAGGTGTTGGCTTTGTTAATTATACTGCTCACTGCGGTAGCACCGGATGGGGAGACCCCTCATTTACAAATAGCGATGTCCCAAATCTTCAAAACGACAATAAATACTTTTTTAGCGTAGGTAATTGCTGCCAATCAAACCAATTTGATGATCCTAGCTGCTTTGGCGAAACCCTTTTAAGAGCTGCAAACAAAGGCGCCGTTATACACATCGGAGGTTCTAACAGTACGTATTGGAACGAAGATTTTTACTGGAGCGTTGGAGTAGCAAGCAGTATCAACGCTAACATTACTTATGAACAATCATCAACAGCCGCTTACGACCATTTATTTCACGAAAATGGAGAAGACCCTTATGTTAATGCTTATCAAATGATTTATATTGGAAATATGGCTGTAATGGAAGGTAGTAATGCAACTAATGCTCAATATTACTGGGAAATATATCATGTAATGGGCGACCCATCACTAATGCCATATGCAGGTATCCCTACTGAAATGGAAGTCGATTATTTCTCTTCTATACCAATCGGAACATCACAATTACTTGTTACAACCGAACCAGATGCATATGTAGCATTTAGTATCGATGGTGAACTTCTTAGTGCTGTATTAGCAAATGAATCGGGAGAAGCATTGTTAGAATTTCCTCAATTAATTAATGTTGGAACTGCTGATATTGTAGCAACCAAACATTTTAAACAACCTCATATTGGATCTTGTATGATTATTCCTAACGATAACGATTATGATGCTATGGTAAAAAGCATTATTACACCTGTAAGTATTATGAATTCTGCCAATGCAACTTTTAATCCTACAATTGAAATAATGAACCTTGGTCAAATTAATCTTACAAATGTTGAAGTAAGCTATGTATTAAATGATAATACAGAAGAAACAGTTGTAATAAATTGGGAAGGTAATTTAGGAAATCTTGAATATGAAACTGTTAGCTTCGATGAAATAACTTTACCATCAGGTAATCACACATTTCAGTTTGCAGTAAATTCTCCTAATGGCGAAGAAGATGAATTCCCCAATAATGACATATTGAACAAAAATGTTCTTGTGTACTCGGGTGATGTTAGTTTAACTGATATTATAAATCCTGAGAATATGTATTGCAACGAAGATTCATTTATACCTGAAATTACAATTAAAAATAATGATGCTACTGCATTAACAAGTTTAGAGTGTAGTTATGTATGTGGAATTGATACTGAAAACATTACATGGAACGGTAATTTAGCTCAAGGTGAATCTGTAAATATTAGTTTCGAAGAAATCACCCTTGAAAGCGGCTCATACGAAATAAATTTTGTAATTGAACAACCAAATAACGGTCCTGATATTAATCCTAATGATAATACAGCATCAAAATCGTTTATGATTAATAACCCTGGAATTAATGTAGAAATGCAATTATCAACTGATTATTATGGTTCAGAAACTACTTGGGAACTGGTTAATGATGAAACCGAACAGGTTTTATATTCAGATGGCCCTTGGGGAGACGGCTCAATACTAAGCTTTACCGAATCATGGTGTTTAGGTAATGGCTGCTATACTTTTACAATATACGACTCGTATGGAGACGGAATGCAAGGAAGCGCATGGTGGCCACCAACAGGCCCTGGACATGTTACTATTACTAATCTCTCAACATCAGAAGTTATTTTAGACCTTAACGGCGAAGATTTTGACTCTGAATACAGTGTGAACTTCTGTCTTGGTAATACAGATATAGAATTAGCAAAAACTTCAAATATCAGTATTTATCCAAATCCGGCAAGCGACATAATTAACATAAATTCCAATGAAAAAATATTAAAAATAGAAATATATAATGTAGTTGGTAAACTCATCGACAGTAAACACGATTTAGGAAATAACTCAATATACAGCACCACCGAGTTGCAAAGTGGGATATACACAATTATAATAGAAACTGAAACACAACAAGTTCAAAAGAAAATTATTATTGCAAAGTAGTCTTTCAAGTCAAACATAAGAGGGTTTCACTTTAAGTGAAGCCCTTACTTTTGACTGACTAACTAATTCTTCCCCAATCGCCAAAATCATCTTTTAAATCATTAAGCCTATGCAAAAGTATTTGATTTTTAGGCAATTGCAAATAGATATCTTCTTTAATAATATCTTCGGCAATATTTCTAACATATTGCATTAGCTGACTATCTTTGCTAATACTAGCCACTTTTAGTCCAATATCGAATCCGCTTTGTTTTAATCCTTCGAGGTCTCCTGGTCCACGCAATTGCATATCAACCTCAGATATTGTAAAACCATCATTTGTTTCAACCATTGTACTAATTCTTTTCATTGCAGTTTCACCAATTTCGTTTGGCGTCATCAACACACAGAAAGATTGGTCTCCTCCCCTACCTACTCTACCACGCAACTGATGCAATTGAGATAAACCAAACCGTTCTGCACTTTCTATTATCATAACTCCGGCATTTGGGACATCAACGCCCACTTCAATTACTGTAGTTGCAATAAGGATATGAGCTTTTCCCTCAACAAACAGACGCATACTATACTCTTTGTCATCGTTTTTCAATCTACCGTGTACAACGGCTGTTACATATTTTGGTGGTGGAAATGCCTTAGTAATACCTTCAACTCCATCAGATAGTGCTTTATAATCTAATGCTTCCGACTCCTCTATAAGTGGATAGACAACATAAATCTGCCTACCCAATTTAATTTGCTTTTCAATAAACCCATAAACTCCAAGTCGTTGCGAATCTGTAGCATGTACAGTTTTTATAGGTTTTCTACCAGGAGGCAATTCATCAATTACAGCTACATCCAAATCACCATATACTGTCATTGCTAATGTACGCGGTATAGGTGTAGCAGTCATTACCATAATGTGAGGTACAGTTTCTCCTTTTTCCCACAATTTGGCTCGTTGAGCAACACCAAACCTATGTTGCTCATCAATAACAACATAGCCTAAATTTTTAAATTTAACTGTATCTTCAATCAAAGCATGAGTACCTATCAATAAGTTTAAACTACCACCACTAAGCAACTTTAGAATCTCATTTCTAACAGACTTTTTAGTACTGCCCGTAAGAAGCCCAATATTTACCGGTAAATCATACAATAATTTAGATATGGATGTGAAATGCTGCTTAGCCAAAATCTCGGTTGGAACCATTAAACAAGCCTGATAACCGTTATCTATCGCAATTAGCATACTCAATAAAGCAACTAATGTTTTACCACTACCAACATCGCCCTGAAGCAATAAATTCATCTGGTTTCCACTTTCGAAATGGGATCTAATTTCTTGCAAAACTCTTGTTTGGGCACCTGTAAGAGTAAATGGTAACTGCTTAAAGCACTTTATTACAATATTATCATTTGCTCGATTAAATTTATATCCTCTTATTTTCTGATAACGCCAATTCTTAACTCTAACAATCTTTAACTGAAGATAAAATAACTCTTCAAACTTAAAACGATATTGAGCATTAGCAAGTTCATCAGTATTTTGGGGGAAATGCATAGCTTTAAGAGCCTTATTTATCGGCAAAAGCTTATATTTATTTATAATCCATGAGGGTAAAGTTTCTTTAACACTAGTACCAATCTGAATAAAAGCATTTTGAATTAACTTCTCAATTGCTTTTGAATTGAGATAGTTCTTCTTCATATTCTCGCTTGTAGAGTAATGTGGATGCAAACCTGCTGTTAATTTCTTTTGCCAAACTCCAAATTCATCAATCTCGGGATGAACAATATTTACCTTATTACCAAACTTTACAGGCTTACCAAACAATACATATTCTTTTTCAGTATTATATGTAGATGCTATCCATTTAAGGTTTTTAAACCAAACAATTTCTACTAATCCGGTACCATCATTAAACAAACCTGTAAGTCTGGTATGCCGCCCTCCTCCGGCTTTTTCAAAGGAAATAAATTTCCCCTTCAATTGAATATATGGTAAATCAGGACTAATCTCTCTTATTTCATAAAACTTACTACGATCAGAATGTCGATAAGGAAAATAATACAACAAATCTTCGAAAACACTTATATTTGCTTCTTTTCGTAAAATCTCAGCACGTTTTGGTCCTACACCCGTTAAAAATTGTATGTCTGATTTTAAATTATCCAATTAGTTTTATTTAAAATATTGTTTAACCGTTAATGTAAGTTAAATTTGCAATATAATTAAAATATAAATAGCAAAACATTAACAATTATTAAACTTCCTGCAAATATAAAATGGTATTTCAAGGTAAAGAAAAAATATGCAAATTTACCTGATTCATTATTGAATTTATATAAATCATTAGATGGGTGGGACTCAGAGAAATCACTCGTATGTAGGCATATTGAGCAACACAGACAAGGCTTATTAAAAGACAAAACAGTGATTAATAAAATAGATTTTGGTGCAGGAAGCAGGAGTTTAAAACCCAAGCAACAAAGCATAAGTTGGCAAACAAATAATAGTGCATGCCCATCATCATTAGGCAAAGTATTATTTAACATTACTAATCTTTTTAATGAAGCAAAAATTCTTGAATTAGGGACACATTTCGGAATTGGGACAGCATATCTTGCAAGCTCTGAAAGCACTAAAACTATTACAAGTATAGAAGCATGTAAAAACACATTTGCAATTGCCGAAAAATTTTTATTATCACAAACTTATAGTGATAAAATTAGTTTAATAAATAGCACTTTTTACGAATCATTAGAAAAATTAAATAATAATACTAATAAATTCAATCTCTTTTATATTGATGGCGACCATAAAGGAAAATCTTTAATTAATTACTTTACAATTTGCAAAGAGCATCTATCTTCAGAAAAATCAATATTTGTTATCGACGATATTAATTGGTCTAAAGATATGTTTAGTGCATGGAATAAGCTTTGTAATGAATATAATTCGTGCTCAATCAATGCAGGACGATTTGGAATATTATTATTTGATAATACATTACCTTCAGTTAGATTAATGTTAAAGTTTTCAAAACCTTTAATATAGTATGCAATAATTATTTAATTTCGTTGATATTAAAAACAACACAAATGGAATCAATAATAAAGCTCCAAGATATTGTAAAAAACTATTATTTAGGTACTCATATAGTAAAAGCTTTGCGTCAAGTATCTATCGAAATTTTCAAAAATGAATATGTTGCAATAATGGGACCTTCAGGTTCGGGCAAATCTACTTTAATGAATATTATTGGATGTTTAGACACACTTACTTCCGGTCATTATATATTAAATAACATTGATGTTAGCGATATGACAGACAACGATTTAGCTACTATTAGAAACAAGGAAATAGGATTTGTTTTTCAAACTTTCAATTTGCTTCCACGTTATACTGCTCATGATAATGTAATGCTACCATTAGTTTATGCCGGAATCCCTAAACGAAAAAGAGTTGAAATAACAACTAAAGTACTTGAGGATGTCGGATTAGCTGATAGAATGACACACAAACCCAACGAGCTATCAGGAGGACAGCGACAAAGAGTAGCAGTTGCACGTGCTTTAGTAAACAATCCTTCGATAATACTTGCCGATGAACCAACAGGTAATTTGGATACAAAAACAAGTTTGGAAATTATGGATTTATTCGAAAAAATCTATAATGAGGGTAATACAATAATCCTTGTTACTCACGAAGAAGATATTGCACGATATGCACGCAGAATAATCAGATTAAGAGACGGAGCAATAGAATCTGACGAGATTAATAAAAATCCGATTAATAATTAACTAATTATGAAAATATACACAAAAACAGGAGACAAAGGCACTACCGGCTTATTAGGCGGCAATAGGGTTTCAAAAGATGACAATAGGCTCGAAGCTTATGGTACAGTTGATGAGTTAAATTCATGGATAGGAATGATAAGGAGCTGCCCTGATAACGCTGACACTAACATTACCGATTTAATATATATTCAAAGGAGTTTATTTACAATTTGTTCACATTTAGCTAGCGACAATCAAAATGCGATAGCTGAATTACCTGTTTTACCCAAAATAACTAACGAACATTTTGAATATCTAGAAATTGCTATAGACAGGATGAACGAAAACCTACCGGAACTTAAAAATTTTATTATGCCGGGTGGCTCACAATTTATAGCTTCGTGCCATATAGCCCGCACTGTTTGCCGAAGAGCCGAAAGAAGAATTATTAGCCTAAGTAAAACAACAACAATTGACGAAAACATAATAATTTTTATAAACAGATTATCTGATTATCTGTTTGTTTTAGCAAGATATTGCAGTTATAAACAAAATGTTAATGAAATATTGTGGAATAATGCATTGTGATTAAAAAATATTTATTTATTTCGCAGTCCATTTAAAGATATTATTATTTTTTAAATGAAATTGTTGAATCTCAAATATATTTTTCATGTATTGGACTCTTGAATTAGCATCAAAATTAGAAGACGCTCCATGGCCGGCAACCAAGGACGAACTCATTGATTACGCCATTAGGTCGGGGGCTCCGCTTGAAGTAATCGAAAATTTACAAGACATTGAGGATGAAGGCGAAATCTATGATAGTATAGAAGATATTTGGCCCGATTACCCAAGCAAAGACGATTTCTTCTTTAACGAAGATGAGTATTAAAACCAAAAAAAGAATGGAAAAAAAGAGGCTTCTAATAATTTAGTAGCCTTTTTTATTGTTGCTTAAACTTAATTGTAACTACTGTAGTTTGCAAACCGGAACCAGGAGAACTTTCATACTTCCATTTACGAACGGCTTCTATTGCGTATCTATTACACTCTGTACAATTACTTGATACCACAAATACCTCTCTGATATTACCGCTTTCATCAACTGTGATTTTTAATTGAACTTCGCCAAAAAGATTATCTTTATTATCGGGTTCGGCATAAGCAGTAAGTTTTCGTCCTCCTAAATCGCCACCAATACCACCGGGTCCTCCACCTTGTCCGGGAGTAGAACCATCGCCACCAAATCCTGGGTGTCCGGTTCCTGTACCTTCATCTCCGGTTCCTGTACCTCCGCCAGACAAAGAGCCAGCAAAATTCTTTATCGGATTATTAAATACAGGTTCTTCCTGAACATTTTCATTAGCATCGCTTGTAACTTCGTTACTGGTTGCGTTATTGCTTGAGGGCAATGCCGGTGCTTCCTCACTATCCTGGGTAAGATTGCCCGTGTGTGGAGTGTTGTGAGAGGAGACATTGTGTTGTGCGTTTGATGTCCCGGGCGAGGAACTTCCCGGATTTGTGGTTCCGCTTCCGGCACCCCCAAAATCAAGCAATATCCCTTCCTCTTCAGGTAAGGGTAAGCTCGTTGTAAAGCCAAACAAAAACAATAAAACTATTGCTACTCCATGTAAAAGTAAAGTTGCTAATAATCCGTGTTTATGTTTTTTTACAAAATTCATTTCTATCGAGGCGATGTTGCTAATATTAATTTATAATTATTGTCTTTCGCTAAATTCATAATTTTTACAACCTCTTCCATTGGAACAGATTTATCTACATATAGTGCTACAAATGGATCTTCTACATCCGACAAAGAGGCTTTAACTCTTGGAGAAATTTCGTTAAATGGAACTATTGAACCATTTACGGCATAATGAAACGAACCATTATGCAAATCTTTTATCGATACTGTTACATTTTGCTTTGCCGATGTTTGATTATTACTTTGTGGTAACAATAGCTTAAGAGCATTTGGAGCTATAAGAGTGCTCGTTACCATAAAAAATATAAGCAATAAAAAAACTATGTCGGACATCGACGACATGTTAAAGGCTGTACTTACTCTATTTCTAGTTTTTAATGCCATGAATATTAATTTGCTGGTTCATTTAATATATCCATAAATTCTGTTGTACGGGTTTCCAACTCTGCAACTAAATTATCAATACGTGCTACAATAATATTATATGCAAAATATGCTACAATACCTACAATAAGACCTCCAACAGTTGTTACCATTGCTGTATAAATACCACCTGATAATAGTGTAATATCAATATTATTTCCTGCATTTGCCATATTATAAAAAGCCTGTATCATACCTATTACTGTACCTAAAAATCCAATCATAGGAGCTCCACCCGAAATTGTTGCCAACAAGGCAAGCCCTTTTTCTAATTTAGAAATCTCTTGCTTACCGACATTCTCGATAGTTGTATTAATATCACTTAACGGGCGTCCTATTCTCATAACTCCTTTTTCTAACATTCGTGCTAATGGACCGGTTTGCATACGACAAGCATCTAATGCTGATTCAACTTTCCCTTCGTGGATGAAATTTTTTATATTTTCCATAAAGCCGGGATTAATTTTTGAAGCTTTTCGCACCATCATAAATTTATCGAAAAAAATATAAATGGCTATAACAGATAATACTGCCAATATTATCATCACTACGCCACCCTGAACAGCAAGTTCAAACAACGACATACTTAATTCGCCGGTACTTTCGGCTGCATTACTTACTGTATCAACTGCTTGTGCTTGTAACAATATCATATTAATAATTTTATAATTAATTTTTAACGAAAATATATACTATTGTAGAGGTGTATAGCATAAAAATATGATTTTTATTAACAGATTTGTGTTGAATAGAATTTATCATAAACTCTTTATGGTCTTATAACGCAAATACTTTAATTTTTATTTTATCACTTTTTTTTTGTCGATTTAATATTGTTAATAAAGCTCTAAATAATTTATAATAAATTTTGCTTATTTTGCTTTTTTAAAAAATATCTAAAATTAATATAAAATGAAATTTTTTATCGATACAGCAAACCTCGAACAAATTCGCGAAGCACAAGACTTAGGCGTACTTGATGGAGTTACAACCAACCCATCTTTAATGGCAAAAGAAGGCATTAGGGGTCAAGAGGCAATAAATAATCATTATCGTACTATTTGCGAAATTGTAGATGGTGATGTAAGTGCAGAAGTAATCAGCACAGATTATGACGGAATGATTAGAGAAGCACATGAACTAGTAAAAATTCATCCGCAAATTGTTGTAAAAGTACCAATTATTAAAGATGGAATTAAAGCAATAAAAACTCTTACCGACGAAGGCATAAAAACAAATTGCACACTTGTATTTAGCCCCGGTCAAGCTTTGCTTGCAGCAAAAGCAGGAGCAACCTACGTATCTCCATTTATTGGTAGATTAGACGATAACGGCACAGACGGACTTGAATTAATAGGACAAATTGTTGATATGTACAACTACTATGGATATAAAACACAAGTTTTAGCTGCTTCAATAAGACACACTATGCACATTATAAAATGTGTAGAGATGGGTGCAGATGTAGCTACTTGCCCGCTAAATGCAATTATAGGATTACTAAATCATCCACTTACAGATATAGGACTTAAAAAATTCCTTGATGACTATAAAAAAGTAAACTCTTAATTAAATGGGACAACTAATAAAAATATATGAAGATAATCCCGCCGAGAGACAATTAAATACAATAGTGGAATGCCTAAAAGATGGTGGGGTTATTATTTACCCTACCGATACAGTTTATGGAATTGGCTGCGATATTACAAAACCTAAAGCCGTAGAGCGTGTGGCACAACTTAAAGGTGTAAAAACAGCAAAAGCTAATTTCTCATTTATTTGCTACGATCTTAGTCATATTACCGACTATACTAAACCATTAAGTAATTCCATTTTCAAATTAATGAAAAGAAACTTACCTGGACCTTTTACTTTTATTTTAGAAGCAAACAACAAGGTACCTAAAATATTGAAAGCAAACCGGAAAACTGTTGGAATTAGAGTTCCTGCAAATAATATAATCCGTGAAATTGTAAATTTATTAGGCAATCCAATCCTTACTACATCATTAAAAGACGACGATGAAATTTTAGAATATACAACCGATCCTGAATTAATTTACGAAGATTATAAAAACTTGGTTGACTTTGTAATTGATGGAGGATATGGAAATAATATAGCTTCTACGGTAGTTGATTGCACTAATGATGAGCCGGCAATAATCAGACTAGGTATCGGCGAACTTAAGCTATAAACAATTATTTCAATTCAAGCCTTGCCTTGATAAATAAGCTTTTCAACACAATTAATTATGTTTTTTGTTAACAAAGTATATTTAAATGTTTAAAAGTAGATTGCATTAGTGTATTCAGTTTTAACTAATCGTATTATTTTTGGGATTATTAAATTTCATACTTAAATTATTAATAATAAAATGGGCAAAGTAATAGCATTAGCAAATCAGAAAGGTGGAGTTGGCAAAACTACAACAAGTGTAAATTTAGCAGCAAGCCTTGCAGTTTTAGAAAAAAAAGTATTAATAATTGACGCAGACCCTCAAGCAAATGCTAGTTCAGGATTAGGATTTGATGTAAAAAACATAAGAACAGGTCTGTATGAAACATTAGTAAGAGACGAAGACCCCGAACAGGTTATACTTACTACCGAAGTAGAAGGTTTGTTCTTATTACCCAGCAATATCGATTTAGTAGGTGCTGAAATAGAAATGCTGGATATGCCTAACAGAGAAAAAATAATGCGCTACGTAATTGATAAAATTCGGAACAATTACGACTACATTATTATCGATTGTTCTCCCTCATTAGGTTTATTGGTTATAAATGCACTTACCGCTGCCGACTCTGTTATGATTCCTGTTCAAAGTGAATATTACGCATTAGAAGGTTTAGGCAAATTACTCAACACCATACGAATTGTCCAAAACCAACTAAATCCTGATTTAGACATCGAAGGATTTGTTATTACAATGTTCGATTCAAGATTAAGATTATCGCATCAAGTTTTGGAAGACGTTAAAAAACATTTCGACGATATGGTGTACGAAACAGTTATACATCGCAATGTAAGATTAAGTGAAGCCCCCGGATTTGGGAAAACAGTTCTAGACCACGACGTTACATCTACCGGTGCTATCAATTACCTTAATCTTGCACGTGAACTGATGCAACGTAACACAACAACCGAAAATATTTCTGTTTAAAAATTATTACTGAATATGGCTAAAAAAAATGCACTTGGCAGAGGACTCGGTGCTCTGCTCGACGAACAATCAATTGAAAAAGCAAGACGAACATCACAAACATTTGAGATACCTATTAATAATATAGAAGCAAATCCTTTTCAACCTAGAGAAAATTTTAACGAAGAAGGGCTAAAAGAACTTGCCGATTCGATTAAACAATATGGCGTAATTCAACCAATTACAGTTAGAGTTGTTAAAGAAAACAAATATCAATTAATTTCAGGTGAACGCAGACTTAGAGCATCAAAATTGGCAGGAATCGAAAATATTCCTGCATACGTAAGATCTGCAAACGATGAAGTTATGTTAGAATTAGCTCTGGTCGAAAATATTCAACGCGAAGACCTTGATGCTATTGAAATAGCTATTTCGTATCAACGACTAATGGAAGAATGTAAGCTTACGCAAGAAGCTCTCAGTGAGCGAATCGGCAAAAAAAGATCAACAATTTCAAATTATGTAAGACTCCTAAAACTACCACCTGACATTCAAATTGGTATTAGAGAACAAAAAATAAGCATGGGGCACGCCAGAGCCTTAATAAATATTCTTGACGAAGAAACCAGGTTAATGATTTATAAGCAAGTTATTAAATATGATTTTTCGGTAAGAAAAGTTGAAGAAATAGTTAGAGAACTTAATAACAACACCGACAAAGAACCCGTAAAAAAAAGAAAAAAATACAGAACACCCCAAGAATACGAACAACTTAAAAAGCATCTATCAAAATATTTCTCAACAGATGTTGACTTTAGAAGATATGTAAAAGGCAATGGAAAAATTATCATCCCTTTTAACTCTGACGAACAACTTGAAAAGATAATTGCTATTTTAGACAAATTAAATTCATAAAACTTGAGAGTAAAGTATATATTAGCATTTATACTAACTATTGTAACAAGCTCAGTAGTATTATCGCAAAATATTGCGGAAAATGATAGTAGTAATAATAGCAAATCTAAAATTCATTCTCCTCAAAAAGCTACAATAATGTCGGCAGTGGTTCCCGGACTTGGACAAATATACAATCACAAAATATGGAAAGTACCAATAGTTTATGCGGGGATTGGCACTCTTACTTATTTTGCACTTAGCAACCAAAATCAATTTAATAATCTAAAACAAGCCTATATTGATAGGTCAAACGGGCTTGACGACCCTTACGCCGGAATATTAACCAATCAAGGAATACTCAACGAAATGGACAGGTACCGAAGATATAGAGACATCACTATTTTTGGAGCCTTTTTAGTATATATACTTCAAATTGTTGACGCAAATGTAGATGCTCATCTCTATAGCTTTGATGTATCAGACGACTTGAGCCTAAAACTTGAACCTGCAATTATTGCAGGACCATTTTCACAAACTGGTGCTAATGGTGTTAAACTATCTTTAAATTTTTAGTATGAGATTAACAATATCAGTTTTAATTTTGATATTAAACGTACAAATAAGTAATGCTCAAAACAAGGATATTATTAACGATAGCATACAATCGTTTTGCATGGCTGACAAACTCGACAGCCTGTTAATTGATTGGTACAAGAAATATACAACAGACAGCTTACCGGAACTAAGTTTTTTTAATGATGAATTAATCCTTGACCTACCCGACAGTATTTATCAACAACGCCTCGAAAATATAATGTCGCCTATTGATTTAACATATAATAAGCACGTACAGCAATACATAAACAGATATGTTAAAAGCGGCAAATGGACAGTACCCGAATTATTAGGACGAGCAAATTGGTATTTCCCAATCTTTGAACAGATATTAGATGCATATCAATTGCCTCATGAATTAAAATATCTCACAATTATTGAATCTGCCCTTAATCCTAATGCAGTTTCGAGAAGTGGAGCCACAGGGATATGGCAATTTATGTACAACACAGGCAAAATGTATGGACTTGAAATTAACTCATACGTTGACGAACGCCGCGACCCCATAAAAAGTTCGCAAGTAGCTGCAAAATTCCTTAGCGACCTTTATAATATCTATGGCGATTGGAATTTGGTAATTGCCGCATACAATTGTGGACCCGGTACCGTTAATAATGCTATTAGAAGAGTTGGAGGTACAGGCAGTTTCTGGGACATATATCATCTGCTACCTCGCGAAACACGAAGTTATGTGCCGGCTTTTATTGCAGTAAATTATCTGTTCAAATACTATAATAAACATAATTATAGTGCCGCAAAATTTGAACTTCCTTTGTTGGTTGATACAATTTTAATTGACGAAGAACTCCACTTCGAGCAAATAGAAGCAGTTATCGGAATTAACAAAGAAGACATCAGAAAGCTTAATCCACAATATAAAATGGATATTATTCCCGCAAAAAATAAAACTTATCCTCTGCTACTACCAATGGCTATAATACCGGAATTTATTAATTTACGCGATTCGATTTACACATATCTAGACTCAGTTTATTTTAATCCCGATAAGTTTAAATATAAACCAAACGAGACCTATGTTGATGCATTTACACCGGCACCACAACCACCGGGAACTGCCAAATTAGAATATAAAGTTAAATCGGGAGACGTTTTGGGCTATATTGCAACATGGTACAATGTAAGCGTAAACGATATAAGATCATGGAACGGCAAAACTAGTAACTACTTAAATGTAGGCAACAAACTTATTATATATGTTCCTGAAGCTGAGGCTGATAAATATCGAAAGATTAATTCAATGAGTTTTGATGAAAAACAAAAAATGGCTGGTATTAATCCTGCTACAAACAAACCCAAAGAAGAACCCCTAGACCCTAATTATGAGTACTACACGGTGCAGCAAGGCGATAACCCATGGGGGATAGCCAATAAATTCGATGATGTGAGCATCGACGAATTGCTCGAAATGAATAATATAGATAATGCTTCAGGATTAAAAGTAGGACAAAAACTTAAAATCAGAAAAAAATCTTAATTCTATGAAAAAGATAGCAGTTCTTTCAGGTGGTGTAAGCTCCGAAAGAGTTATAAGCATCAAAACGGCAAAACAGCTTAGCGAAGCTCTTGACAAAAATCTATTTCAAGCTTTTTTGGCTGATATTGGTAAAAATTCATGGGATATTCTAATTGAAGATAAAAAGTATCCGATAGATAAAAATGACTTCTCTGCAATAATTGAAGGAGAAAAGATAAAGTTCGATTATGCACTTATTGCAATACATGGAACACTTGGCGAAGACGGTTTGCTTCAAGCATATTTCAATATGATTGGTATTCCTTATTCAGGTTGCGATGTACTAACTTCAGCGGTTTGTTTTAACAAAAACTTTTGCAAGCAATATTTAAAACCATATAATATTACTATGGCAAAATCGGTAATGATAAAAGCCGACCAAGATTATGATGAAAAACAAATTATTGATTATTTAGGATTACCCGTATTTGTTAAGCCAAACACAGCAGGAAGTAGTTTTGGGATAAGTAAAGTAAAGAACATTGTCGATTTAAACAAAGCAATTAAAAACGCTTTTACCGAAGATTCTTTTGTAATGATTGAATCCTTTATTGATGGAATAGAAGTTTCTTGCGGAGTTTTTAAGTCATCAAAAAAACAATATGTTTTTCCATTAACAGAAATAGATACTAAAAACGAGTTTTTTGATTACGAAGCAAAATATACACCCGGAGTAACAGATGAAATTACTCCTGCCAGAATTTCTGATGAAATAACTGCAAAAGTTCAAGAAATTGCTTCAGAAGTTTATGATATCCTAAATTGTAAAGGGCTTGTAAGAATTGACTTTATCATAACAAATAACACCCCTCATCTACTTGAAGTAAACACAGTTCCCGGCATGAGCGCCGAAAGCATTGTCCCACAGCAAATTAGAGCTGCCGGATACACTGTGTCACAGATTCTTACTGAAATGATTTTGGATTAAGTAAAGTCGCAAAAAAATAGAATTAACAGCAGCATTAAAAATTAAACCAATCTTTAATCCATTTTATTAGATTTATCAATAAAGTTAAACCAACACTTATTAAAATCATAGATGTTATAGGGATATGGACTCTACTATTTTCTTTGATTATGCGAATATCGCCAGGCAATTTTCCGAACCACGAAAATAGATTCGGGACAAAATATAAAACTAATCCAATAATTAACAGGACAAAGCCGCCAATGATAAAAGCAAACGCCATAGTTCTTTTGTTTTTAGTTTTCATGGTTTAGCAAAGTTACAATATAATGATTGTTACCCCAAAACTAGTCCTAGTTTGCAACGAGGACTTATTTATCTTTGCATTTTCAAGGCTTAAACCAATATTTAAAGGATTCATTTCTTTACTATTAAATCTCCCAATGCCTTACAAAATTATAAAATAATTTAGAACTCGCATTACAAATGCTTAGTATAGATGCGTCCTCGTTGCACGTGTCCGCCTTTGGCTGAAACGAGGACGAGTTGGGTTTATTTTATTCTTTATCAGGTGTTTTAAATCCTATTCGTTTTCTGTTTTTCTGTTCTAATTCCTGCTGTTTGGTTTCTTCAAATTGTTTAATGTATTCAAAAATCAACATAATATTAGTATCATGCTCAGCCAGTTTCCTGTCAAAATCATCTAAACGATTTAATGCTTCCCTGTTTTCATAAAACATCTTTCTTAGCATTACAAAAGTCCTCATTATTGCAATATTAATTTCTACCGCTTTTTTGCTCTTTAATACGCTTGACAACATTGCAACACCGGTTTCTGTAAATGCAAATGGTTTCGCACCACCAAGAACCTGTTTTGAAGGTATCACATTTTGTGATACCACAATATCTATTTCATTCTGAGTTAATTCAAACATAAAATCATCTGGAAAGCGGTCCTTGTTTCTTCTTACTGCCTGCTTTAAAACTCTTGTCTCAATTTCATATAATTCAGCTAAATGAAAGTCTATTATTACTTTTTCATCTCTCAATAGTATGATTTTATTGGCTATTCTTTCGCTAGGCAAAACTGATTTGCTCATATTTTCAAATTTAAGGTTACAAAAATAAAAACTCTAAATTGGGTATCGCAATTTGCGACACCCCAAACTAGTCCTCGTTTGCAACGAGGACTTATTTATCTTTGCATTTTCAAGGCTTAAACCAATATTTAAAGGATTCATTTCTTTACTATATTAAATCTCTCAGTGCCTTACAAAATTATAAAATATTTGAGAACTCGCATTACAAATGCTTAGTATATATGTAAATCAACAAAATCGTTGGGTACATTGTTTCGCATAAAAAAGCCATCGTATTGGTCGCTCATATTCAAATTCTAATTGTTCCGTTCCGCTACGCTCCACTTCACAATTAGAATTTGAAAATAAAATGTAAACCAATAATAGGATTAAAAAAAATGTGTAAATTTATAGCAGGATTATAATGTTAAACTGTAAACTTTTTTTAGGACGAGACACACGAACCCGAAGCAATCTGCTATCCCCCACCGTCATTGCACGGAAGACGTAGAACGACAAAGCAATCTGCCCTACCAACTCATTACCATATAACAGATTGCTTCTCCGCCGTTTGGCGAATCGCAATGACGGTGTATGAGATAATAACGGCTCTGAGTTAAGCATTAGTTTCATTATTATTTGTTATTTTTCGGTTTCAATTTAGCAATTTTCTCCGGACATCCCGCTAATTTTACTTGAATATACTGAAGCATTTTTTAAAACATAATAAAATTCAAATCAATAAACTTAACTTTGCCCCTATGTCGATGGAATTAATTGCCCAGTCGGGTTTAGATTTTTGGCTTATTAGCCTGATACTGATTTCAGCCGGATTTGTTGTTGGCATTATCAACACTATGGCAGGAAGCGGAACAGTAATTACCTATTCGATATTTATGGCACTAGGTATGCCTGCTCCAATGGCAAATGGCACCATAAGGCTTGGAGTAATTATGCAAACACTTGCTGCAAGCATAAAATTTTTCAAAAAGGATAAGTTGGATATTAACAAAGCGTTAATATTAGCAATTCCGGTTATTGTTGGTTCTATCACAGGAGCACAAATTGCAGCTACAATAGATAAAAGTATTTTTGAGAAAGTAATAGGTATTATATTACTTCTGCTTTTAATATCGATTTTTTTTGATCCCAAAAAATGGATAAATGGCTTACAACACAAGCAAAAAAAGAAAGTCGGAATAATACAATTGCTTATGTTTTTAGCAATTGGTTTTTATGGCGGTTTTATACATATAGGAGTTGGTATTTTTCTAATTTCGGCATTAGTAATGAATGCCGGCTACGATTTAGTTAGAGCCAATGCAATAAAAGTTTTTTTAGTGTTTCTTTATTCTCCCTTTGCCTTATTAGTTTATATCCTTCACGATCAGGTGTTGTTTATACTTGGAGGGATAGCTGCTATAGGTAACCTTTTTGGTGGAATGCTTGGAGCACATTTAGCAATAAATAAAGGTTCAAAATTTGTCCGGTATTTTCTAGTTTTGATTATAGTATTATTTAGTACAAAACTATTAGGATTGTGGGATTGGCTACTTTAATGGAAAAACAAATAAGCCACAAATATTGCAGCAATAATTCCGGCAAAATCAGCAATTAAGCCACATACAACGGCATGTCGAGTTTTCCTTATACCAACAGAGCCAAAGTAAACAGCTATAATATAAAAGGTAGTATCAGTAGCTCCCTGCATAGTGCTTACTAATCTTCCTACAAAAGAATCGGTTCCGTATTGAGCCATTGCATCAACCATTAAACCTCTTGCTCCACTCCCACTCAACGGCTTCATTAAAGCAGTAGGCAATGCAGGAACAAAATCTGTATTCATGCCGAGCATACTAAAAAACCAAGCCAAACCCGATATTATAAAGTCCATAGCCCCAGATGCTCGAAAAACTCCAATACCAACTAAAATAGCCACGAGATAAGGTATAATTTTAACGGCTACTTTAAAGCCATCTTTTGCCCCTTCGATAAATGTTTCGTAAACATTAATTTTACGTCTTACTGCCATAAGAACAAATGCAATAATTATTACAAAAAGGATAAAATTACCTGCAAATGTTGAAATTGTATTTACTTCCGAAGACCCAAGCGTACTAAAATACCAAATAACTAATGCCATTAAGATACTAAATCCACCTAAATATGCAAGAACAGTTCTTTTAAGCAGATTAATCCTCTGATACAATGAAACAGCCATAATCCCAACTAATGTGCTTACAAAAGTTGATATTAAAATAGGAACAAAAATATCTGCAGGATTAGCGGCTCCCATTTGTGCACGATAAACCATAATACTAACTGGTATAAGCGTTAAACCCGAAGTATTGAGCACAAGAAACATAATCATTGCATTACTAGCTCGTTTCTTATCAGGATTTAGGGCTTGTAATTCAGTCATAGCCTTTAATCCAAGTGGTGTTGCTGCATTATCTAATCCTAACATATTGGCAGCTACATTCATTACCATACTCCCATGAACAGAATGATTTCGAGGAATCTCCGGGAAAAGCTTATTAAATAAAGGACCAATTACTTTTGCTAATACACCTATAGCACCTCCTTTCTCTCCAACTTTCATTATACCCAACCACAAAGTCATAACTCCGGTAAGCCCCAAAGATAATTCAAAGCCGAGCTTTGCCATATCAAAAGTACTTTGCATAATTGTGGTAAATACCTCTGTATCACCCATAAGAATAAGACGAGCAAGAGCTACCAAAAATGCAATTACAAAAAAGCCTATCCAGATATAGTTTAAAACCATAACAAAGTTTTATAATTGTAAAAGTAAGTCCTTAGAATACATCAACAAACAAGCAGTTTCGCTTTGTTTCAACAGAATAATTAACATTATTATTTACAATATTTTTGTAAGCTTAATTGAGCCTCAGGATAGTTGTAGTGTGCTGCTTTATGCCAATACGAGCATGCATTTTCAACATTATTTAATTGATATTCGCAATTTGCTGCCTTAAACCAGATATTACCTTGTACAGGATTTATATCAAGCGACATCATAAAGCTATATAAAGCTGGCTGCCAATCTGTTATCCTAAAAAAACACTCTCCTAAATCATTAAAGTATTTTATTTGCGAAGGGTCTTTTTCAATCAAAATATTTAAACTTTGTATTGCATCCCAATAACGCTCAATATTCATAGAAACTATTACAAACATATATTGAACTGAATCGCAATGTTTAAAATGCTTGGTGTAAAGAAGCAAATCATCGTGTGCCTGATAGTATTTTCCAGAGTTATTAGCTGCAATAGCACGATAAAGATAAGCCTCAGCATCTAATTCGTTTAAATCCAAAACTTTGCTCCACGAAGTAAAAGCATTTGCATCCCTTTTAAGTGCCATTTCGATAAGTGATTGCAAACGCCAATAATCGTAATTACGATTTCGCATGCTTATCGCCTTATTAATATCTTTTAATGCCTGTTTATAATCTTTATTATTATAATTTGCTAAAGCACGATAATAATAAAGATTATGGTTTTCCGATTTTGAGAGATATTGATCAGCTAAATTTATTGCTTCAAAATTATCATCCATTTTTATCATCCGGGCTATTTCATCAAGGCTTGTGTATAATTTCCCAAATTGTTGATTTCTCCAAAACTCTCGCCATTTATCATCAGATTTAACAAAATTAAAAGAAGTATCACTAATTACCTGATGGCGTAAATACTGTCCATTATTGTCAAAATATTTTTTTAGATATTCAATTGTTAAATCAACATTTGATTTAAAAGCAGCACACTTAGCCATTCCATAATAATACTCTGATGGATATTGCTCATTCAAAGCATTATAAGTAATTTCGGCTTTAGCAATATCTCCTGTTTTAAGATATAAATCGGCCAAAAGCAAATTTAATTCGTACTGTTGCTCATTTTCGGTTAAATACCTTTCTGCTTGCATTATAGCCGTATAAATATCTCCCCTTTCGGCAGATGCTAATACAGAAAAATACTTATCCCTAAAATCCTGAGAAAATAAACCGACAGGTATCAGTGCAAATACAATAACGATATTTATTATATATTTTCTCATTCTGATATAGGTTGAGTATCACTACCTGTAATAACGTGAATAAACCCTGTTAAATGTCTGACTTCAACACCTGTTAGTCGTCTTTCGTAAACATCACAAGTATAGAAATATACACCATCACTAACAAGTTTATTATTTTTAAAGTATCTACCATCCCAATTAATTTCGGGATCATCGGTTTCATAAACTACTATTCCCCATCGGTTTGTAATTTTAATATCAATTTTTTCAACGAAATAATAAGGTTTTACAGGAGTATATAAATCATTGAAACCATCAGCATTTGGCGTAAATACATTAGGCAACTTATAATATATACAATTATCAAGGCAAACCCTGTTTGAAGGCTGACTCTCGTTCAAAAATGAATCTATTGCTGTAACATAATAGCATCCCGCCATACTCGTAATGGGATAATGCAAAAAGAAAGTACTGTCTTTATGATGCGGATTATAAATAATACTTGATTCTCCTTCTAATGTTGGGCTGTAATAAAGCTTATAAGCAAACACATCCTTGTAAGAAGAATCTGCAATTTCCCAAAATAATCGGTTGTATGTACTATCGCAAACACTTTCTCCATGAAGCACAGGAATAGATGGTGGGACAGTATCAACCGGACTTGCACACTGCTCATGCGAAAGATTAATTATTGGGCTAATTAAACCTTCAACATTATATGTTCCTTTAGATTTTACATAATAGCAATATTCTAAACCATTTACCAAACCTTTGTCAATAAAATAATCATCTTCGGTAAATCCAATTGAATCAAACAATAAAGAATTTTCATTAAATCTAAATACATGATACTCGTGATTTAACCAAGGAACATATTTCAAAAAATTAATTTTCAGTTCATTATCACCTTCCTCAATATCCAAAAATATTGAACTTGCAATATGTGGTGTTCCAATTAAGAAACGATTTTCTGGTTCATCATTGAAAAATTCTATTTTATAAGAATAAGGATATTCTAAAGTATTTAACCCTGTATCTATAAATACAGTATCATTAATAGAAAGGGTAGAATCAATGAGCTGCATATTTTCGCCCCACAAATCATTAGAACGATAAATCAGATATTTATAAGGTCCCGGAGCTTGCACAGTATCAAATTCGGTAGGCTTTGACCAAGCTATATAAATTTCACCATTATTTTCGTCTGTTTCGAGAACACTAACATTTGTAATAGTTGGTATTCCCCTTATCAATTCGGTACAAACCTCCTCAGAAGCATATCCTTCTACCCCATCAGGAAAAACCGCAGTTATGATATAACAATATTCAAATCCTTGGGGCAAGCCTGCACCATTATCATTGTCAATAAATAGTGTATTACTGTATCCATCTGTTGTACCAACTAATTCATAACCTGTTTCTTCGGGGACTCCAATTTCACAAAAATCCGGAATAAATCCTGAAGCTGTAATTCTGCGATAAATATTATAAGCTATAACTTCTGTACACCTGTTAGGGTTCCAGCTTACGCTTATACTATTGCTTGTAGGTATTAGCTGAACATTCTTAACTGCAGGTCCTACAACATAAATATTGATATTTTTTATATCAACGAGACTCGTCGGCGAACTATTGTCTTCGGCTTTTATATTTAGTAAATAGGGTTGTTTACGCACATGAGCACAAACTGTTTGCCACCTAAATCTACCTTCTGATTCACCTGCACCTACCACTTCCCACTCAAAGGATGCTGTTCCTTCCATAACTAAAAAGGGACCACCGTATGCCGATAGCATTACACTATCACCATCGGAATCGGTAGCAGAAAACTCTAAAATTAAAAGTGAGTCGGCTTCTACGCAAATTACTGAAGGAGCAACAATTTCCGGAGGTAAATTATCGGTTTCGTAAACCTCAATTTGCATATCACGAACTATTTCTCCAATCTTTATACCTGAACGCCATTCTTCAATCAAAATTGCAATATTATAAACGCCTGTTTGTGTGGGTGCGTCCCAAACCAAATCACCTGTAATTTCGTTAATAGTAAGTGAATTGGAAGCAGGCGGAAAGCTATAACTAGGAATTGGTTCTCCGTTTGTACCACGACAAATTGTTAACTTATACGAAATACTATCGCCATCAGGGTCAAAAGCTCCTGGATTATGAATAAATATCTGCCCTACTGCTGCCTTATCAACAGGAGGTTGAGTTAAAACCGGAGTATTATTACTTCCAAGGTTGGAACTAATCATTAGAGTAGTGGATATAGAAAACAAAGTATTTACTGAGTTTGGAATATTTTCAACTCCCAAATTTCTATTCGGATCTTCTACTACAAGTTCGTAGATACCCGGTCCAGGAAATGTATGAGTACCCTCATAACGATTATAACGGTAAAAATCCGGCAAATCGACTAACTCAACACGAGGCAAAACAGAAGATGTACCATCTCCCCACAAAATTTCAAGTTGATCTCGATCGGCAGTCCAGCCAGGCCCTGTAGCCGTATAGGTAGTAATTGTTATTTTATAAGTAAGATCCGAAATCTGCTGATATGTAATTTCACCTGCACGATTGTGTGTACAATGAGCAGTAAAAGCCCACAAACTTAGCAATATAACAATTACAATTCGTTTCATAACATTCTAACCTGTAAAGTTACAATATAATTGTGTAATAGACCGAAGCTTTTAAAACATTATTCAAAAATATTTTAGTTTATAACAAAAGGATTAATAAGTTTTTTTAATTTTACACATCATTAAATAAAATCATACACGATGAATGATATAATAATAACTACAGCAGATTTTATCCCCGGCAAAGAAATTACTGAATCATTGGGAATAGCACGTGGCAGTACTGTAAGGGCAAGAAATATAGGACGTGATTTTTTTGCAGGACTAAAAAATATCGTAGGCGGTGAAATACAAGAATACACAAAATTACAGGCTCATGCACGCGAACAAGCTCTGCAGCGTATGACTGATGATGCACAAAAATTAGGAGCCGATGCAATTATTAATGTAAGATTTAATACTGCAATGATAATGCAAGGCACAGCTGAAATTCTTGCTTATGGTACAGCAGTAAAAATTAAGTAATGGTTTTTGTTGGGAAAATTTTACCAATAATTTTTGGTATTGTACTGGCTCTAATAATTGCAGGTATAGTAATTGTAATTGTTAGGCAAATCGAAAACAATAATTCTGACCAGTATGAAAAAAGGGATAATTAATTACCACAAAACTAATTACAAATAAAACCCTGCTTGTCATTTATATGCTTTTATAGCTTTCTCATTATAAAAACATAAAAATATTTCATTCCCGAATTAATAAAAACTACTTTTGCAGGCTGATTTTTTTAAAGCTTAAAATTAAACAATGGAAATAAGAAATATTGCAATTATAGCTCATGTTGATCATGGTAAAACAACACTAGTTGACCGAATATTACACCAAACTAAAATATTTCGAGAGAACCAAGAAGTACAAGATCTATTTTTAGACTCAAACGATTTAGAAAGAGAACGTGGCATTACTATTCTATCAAAAAATGTTTCGGTACGATATAAAAACACAAAAATTAATATCATTGATACTCCGGGACACTCCGATTTTGGTGGTGAAGTTGAACGAGTACTAAATATGGCAGATGGTGTACTACTACTCGTAGATGCATTTGAAGGTCCTATGCCACAAACCCGTTTTGTTCTTCAAAAAGCTTTAGAACTCGGACTTAAACCCATAGTAGTAATTAACAAGGTTGACAAACCAAATTGCAAACCCGACGAAACTAACGAAGAGGTCTTTGATTTAATGTTTTCGTTAGATGCCAGCGAAGAGCAATTAAATTACCCAACAGTTTACGGTAGCTCAAAGCAAGGTTGGATGAGTGCACATTGGGAAAATCCCTCAAAAGATATTACTTATCTATTAGATACAATTATTGAATATTTTGAACCTCCTGCCAAAAATGAAGGAAGCTTACAATTGCAAATTAGCTCAATTGACTACTCATCGTACACCGGAAAAATTGCTGTAGGTAGAATTCATAGAGGAAGAATTAAAATGGGCGATAAAGTTTCGGTTGTGCAGCGCAATGGCATAGTAAACAAATCAGTTGTTAAAGAACTCTACCGATTTGAGGGATTGGGAAAAGAAAAAACAAAAACCGAAATAAGCTCAGGAGAAATTGTAGCCATTATGGGAATAGAAAATTTTGATATTGGCGACACTATTGCCGATTTTGAAAACCCTGAACCCCTTCCTACAATATCGGTTGATGAACCTTCGATGAGTATGCTATTTACAATTAATAATTCTCCTTTTATGGGGCAAGACGGTAAATTCGTAACATCAAGGCACTTGCGAGATCGGCTTTTTAAAGAAACAGAGAAAAACCTCGCTCTAAAAGTTGAAGAAACTAATTCACCGGAAAAATTTATTGTTTACGGTAGAGGAATATTACACTTATCTATATTAGTTGAGACAATGAGACGCGAAGGCTACGAAATGCAACTCGGTCAACCTAAAGTTGTTATTAAAGAAATAAAAGGTTTCAAACACGAACCTATTGAACTACTATATGTTAACACTGATGAAGAGTTTTCGGGTAAAGTAATTGATTTAGTTACAAAACGCCGTGGAGATATTCTTAATATTGGAACTAAAAACGACCGGACAAACCTTGAATTTAAAATACCTGCACGTGGACTAATAGGATTAACAAACGCAATACTTACTGTTACCGAAGGAGAAGCTGTAATATCGCACCGCTTTAAAGGCTACGAACCATGGAAAGGCGACATTATAACGGACAAAAATGGGGCATTAATATCTCAAGAAACAGGTAAAGCTATACCTTACGCAATCGATAAATTACAGGACAGAGGGCGATTCTTTGTTGAGCCTAACGAAGATGTTTACACTGGTCAAGTTATTGGAGAAAATACTAGAACAGATGACATTGTCCTAAATATTGTTAAAACAAAAAAACTAACTAATATGAGAGCTTCCGGCTCCGACGAAAAAATAAGTATTGCTCCTGCTATAAAATTCTCTCTAGAAGAAATTATGGAATACGTTAAAGAAGACGAATATGTAGAAGTTACCCCAAAACACGTAAGACTAAGAAAAATTTTACTAGATGAACACGATAGGAAAAAAAACAAAAAACAAGGGAATAACTAAACTGGTTTTGCGAATGGAATTTAAACATTAGAACATTTCTGCGATAACGCTAATTTGGATTTGTTCAATAGATTAAAAAAAGAAATTATTACTAATCTTCAAGTTTAAAAAATAATTTTAATATAAGTTTACGTAATAAGTCAACAGGTATTATACTAATTGACAAAACTAGTATTATGCCCAATTCTCTAACATACAAACTTGTTGTTCTAAGAATATCTCCACCAATATAAGTAAATACAATCTGTAAGAAAAATATTAATGCTATTATCGGCAAAAAACCTTTATTACTAAGTATTTTCTCTAATAGATTAATCTTATCTGTCCGTGCATTAAAACTATTGAACATTACAAGAAAAATAAATAGGTTAAAGAATGCTGTTAAAAACACATCATTATCAGGAACTCCATTTCGCATAAATAATTCTTTAAAAGGAGGGAACAGTAGAAAGAACAATGAAAATGCGGTAATATATAATCCACCTGTAAATATTCCTGATGCCATATATCTTGAAATGATATTTGCTTTTCGGTTAATTGGCTTTTCTTTCATAAACCGCTTAAGAGCGGGTTCTCCGCCTAAAGCAAGAGCTGCTAGTGTATCCATAATAATATTTATCCAAAGCAATTGAATAATTGTGAGCGGGAAATCAAAACCGACTAAAGGACCTACAAAAGCAGTAAGCACAGCTGCAATATTAACAGTTAACTGAAAAACGATAAACTTACGAATAGATTTAAAAATAGTTCTACCATATCTAATGGCATTAGTAATTGATGAAAAATTATCGTCTAATATAACAATATCACCGGCTTCTTTAGCTACTTCGCTTCCACTACCCATCGCAAAACCAACGTCAGACAGTTTTAATGCCGAAGAGTCGTTTACACCATCACCTGTCATACCTACAACTTTGCCCAAATTCTGAGCAATTCTTACTAGTCGGCTTTTATCTGTAGGTAAAGCTCTAGCCACAACTTTGAGATCAGGCAATATTTTTGCAATTTCTTCATCAGTCATTTTATTCAAGTCCTGCGAAGTAATTACAATATCAGAATCAAGTTGTAATAATCCCACTTCGCCAGCAATTGCAGCAGCTGTTCCTTTACGATCGCCGGTAATCATTACTACTTGTATTCCAGCCTGATGAGCCATTTCGATTGCGTTTTTCGATTCAGACCTAATATCGTCTTTAATTCCTATGATACCCAAAAGTGCAAGACCCTCAGGCAAATCACCTTCCTCTTCAATCCGGTTATCCGAACATGCTATGGCAATCAGGCGAATGCCTTGATTAGCAAACATATCCGACTTTTCAATAAGTGAACGTTTAGATTCAATTCTACAAAGTTCTCCTCTGTTATTAAAATAAGAGGTACATTTCTCCATTAGTACTTCAACTGCTCCTTTAATAAAACTAACCTTTGGGCTTAGAAACAATTTTTCGAAATCAGCTCCTCCATCTACCATAGTAGCCGAAAACTTTTTTGCACTATTAAACCTTATTGTAGCTAGCGTTGTAGTGTTCTCATTATTAAGTAGTCTATCTTCAATATCAACAAAACTCATCAGAGCTCTTTCTGAAGCATTACCTCCTACCGGATGTCCTTTAGAATCAATAACACTAAAACTGTTTTCGCTTACTGCAATCTTTATCAATTGCTGTAAATCAAAAGGTACTTTATTGTAGCTTTCAAAAGATTCTCCTTCTCCATTTATCATAAATACAGGTTCAAGCATACCTTTAGTAAGAGTCCCTGTTTTGTCGGTAAATAAAATATTAATACTACCGGAGGTTTCTATTCCCAAAAGTTTCCGGACTAAGACTTTCTCACTAAGCATTTTTCGCATATTAAGCGACAATACTATTGCAATCATCATTGGCAAACCTTCGGGGACAGCTGCCACAATAATTATTATTGCCAACACTAAAGCATGAACTACATCATTTAATAGTAATTCCCAATTTTTTATATAATCTAAAATTAAATCAGGATTAAAATCGTGAGCTATTACAATTTTATTAAATACAAATGCCAGAAATATTAAAATAGCTCCGATATAACCAAAGCGGCTAATAAGTTTTGCAAGATTTTTAAGCTTCAATTGCAATGGCGATAATCTTGTAGTTTTTACACTCAATTCATCGGTAAGCTTACCATAAAAACTTGCTGCCCCAACAGCTTCTACAACCATAACAGCTTCGCCATCTTCAACTACCGACCCCCTATAAACAAAATACGGATCAGAAAAATCTACATTTTCGGGAAAATTGAGCTCTTCGCTTGATTTTTTTAGTACGGCATAAGATTCTCCTGTAAGAGACGCTTGATTTACTCGCAATTCTCCTTGTATCAATCTTCCATCGGCAGGCAACTTATCACCACTTTGCAATAATACATAATCACCCTTTACAATATCATTAATAAACACTCTTTTTATTTCACCATCTCTAAAAACATTACAATATATTGAAGAAGCCTCTTCTTGTAACTTTTGAAAAGAATTTTCGTTTTTATACTCCGAAAATGTTGACACAAAAACTGATAATAAAACAGCTACCCCAATACCAATGGCTTCATACCATTCGGTAAGTTCTAAGAATGAAAGAACTATTATAACAACAAGAGCAACTAAAAGAATAATAATAAGGGGGTCTTTAAAATTACTAACCAATTTGTGCCAAAAAGTTTCCGTTTGAGACATTGTAAGCTCATTGCTGCCGAATTGTTTACGGTTTTGCTCCACCTCTCCTAAACTCAACCCTGAATATGAATATTTCATTTAAATAATTTGCTTTAAATAACACTTAATAATAATACAAATATATATATAATAAATTATTGACTAAACGTTCAGTCAAAATTATATAATATTTTTTAAATAGCAAATATATTAATCTAAAAAATCTTTTCTATCCATTTTTCCCATCAACAATTCTATTATTCTATCTATCTAAATGTTAATAAGATGCAATAAAAATTATTAACTAATTTTATAAAATGTTAATAGTGAAACTGTTTGATTGTATTTTCAAGTATTATAAACAACCCATACTATAAAATTTTATTAATAAAATATGTGAATTTCTTGTGAATACAAAACATTAAAAATATTTGCAATTAGCACATAATCAGTACTATATTTACAATACCAAGTGAGAGATAAAAGCCTGCTATACTTGAGTAAAATTTTTGAGACAAAGTTTTCTTACGGGATTACAAAGTTAGCAACAAATAAAATTTATTATTAATTTAAATTATACATTATGAAAAAGATTCTTTTTACAATTTCATTACAATTATTATTAGGCTTAGGTTTGTATTCTCAAATAAAGGTTCATTCCTCAGGAGATGTTTCACTTGGAGTTCCAATTACAAGGATGGATTTTAATGTTAATATCGAAACAAATTCTGATACAAAGGCTATTGTATATGCTCAATCTTATAATGATGCAAGCATGTGGGTTGGGAATGGTTATATGGCTTATGGTTTAGGAGTTGAAACTTCAAGTAGTAATGGATTTTTTTACATTAATGCTAATAGTCCTAAAAAAGTTGCTATTATAAGAAATTGTCCTAAATATACTATTGGCTTAGGGTTTGCAGGTATTACTGATCCTAATGTTGATGGAGATTATTATTTACATGTAAATGGTCCTATAAAGGTTCAATATTGTACTGAATATTCAGATATAAGACTAAAGAACAATATTGAAGACTTTTCAAATCCAAACAGATTATTAGATTTACAAGCTATTTCGTATAATTTCAACAATCGTGAAGATGAAAATGAAGATTATATTGATACAGTAGAATATATTTTACAAGAAGGCGAGTTTGTAAGACGAAAACACTATGGATTTAGTGCACAAGATGTTCAAGATATCTTTCCTAATTTAGTTTACGAAGGAGAAGATGGGTATTTGGCATTAAATTATGTTGAATTTGTACCTATGTTGGTAGAGGCATATAAACAACAACAAAGTAAAATAGATGAATTAGAGCAAACAATAAATTCCTGTTGCTCGTTTGAGTCTCAAAATAAATCAACAAATGCAATTGATAATACTTTAGAACAAAATACTCTGAAAACTAGTTCATATTTAGAACAGAATACACCAAATCCTTTTACAAATGAGACTTTAATAAAATACAATGTATCTGGAGTAAATAGTGATGCTCAAATTTTAGTGTTTGATATGACAGGAAAATTGTTAAAGAGTTACAAAGCAATGCAAGGAAAAAATCAACTTGTTATAAAAAAAGAAGATTTAATTGCAGGTATGTATTATTATAGTTTAATAATTGCAGGTAAAGAAATTGACACTAAAAAAATGATTTTAATAGACTAGTATTATGAAAAGAATAGATTTAATAATATTGTTTTTATTCCCAACTATTTTGTTTGCACAAAGTAGTTGTATAAACAGAAAGGAAAATAATACTATAACTAGCGTTTTCCCTGTAAAAAATGCAGTAGCTATTAATACAAGAGGATTAACAAAAGTTAATAATCAAAGTACAGAATTAAATTATCTTCCTGATAATGACTGGAAAATTCATAATAATTATGTACATTCAAATTGTGATAATTATTTCTCGAATAACAATAAATATTGGAATTTGTCAAATGGAATATTAACATTAAAACTTTTCGATGATGTAAGTTATTATAATGGTTATTTATATGAGTACACAGCAGGTGTATTAGTAAATGAATTCATAAATCAACGATATGGTTATTTTGAGACTCGAATTAGGCACATACCCAATGATATGTCAGGTTTGTGTATGTCTTTTTGGAGTTCAGGGGGAATTTGGACTACTCCAACATATAGAGAATTTGACGTGATTGAACATTTTGTTGCAAATTCACATGCAAATGTATATCATACAACATCTTCATTTGGAGCACGGAGGTTTGTTGATATGAGCATTTATAATTCTACAGATTGGTTTATTTTTGGAATGGAATG
>Ga0334900_1000824_pt1 | contig 40187 bp, 36 predicted proteins | sample GraSluR3_MG_2_FD_207231 | JGI IMG/M metagenome (GOLD analysis project Ga0334900, IMG submission 207231) | Sludge microbial communities from methane-producing bioreactor in Wageningen University, Netherlands - Granular Sludge_31_08-R3 | ecosystem: Engineered > Bioreactor > Anaerobic >... | reverse complement strand
GGCAAGGCGCCCCAGAACTCCTTGCCCAGCTCGGGAAGATTCGCTTTGCTTCTTTTCGGGTAGTTCCGCTTCTTGGAGATCAGATAGACGAGAACCATCATGTAGACGGCCAGCATGATCCCGGGAATTATGCCGCCGATAAAAAGCTTTCCAACTGAGATTCCCGCAACTCCGCCGATTAGGACCATGGGAATGCTGGGAGGAAAAACCGGGCCGATGGTTGCCGAGGCTCCGGTAACCGCAGCGCTGAACTCGACATCGTAGCCTTCATCCACCATGGCCTTTATAAGCACTTTTCCCACCCCGCTGGCGTCCGCCAGGGCGGAGCCGGACATTCCGGAAAAGATAAAGCTGGCGAGAATATTTACCTGGGCGGTTCCTCCGGTGTAATGACCGACAAGGGCGCGGGTAAAACGGAAGATCTTGTCGGTAACTCCGGTACTGTTCATGATGTTTCCCGCAAGCATGTACAGGGGAATCGCCATGAGGGTGTAGGATTCTGCTCCGGTCACAAATCGCAGGGGAATGTTTACCATGGGCAGGCCCGGATTCATGAAAAAGTACGACAGGGATGCCAGTCCCAGGGTGATGGCAACGGGAATTCCCAAAAGGAATCCCGCAAGCATGGTTAATAATACTACCGACAGCATATTACCGCCTCCTGAGCTTTTGAATAAAAGAGTAGATGGTGTAGAGAATCATCAAACCGGTGGAAACGCTAAGGGAAGAAAAAAGGTACTTTTTAGACAGAGCAATGGATGTTGCGGTTTGCTTTGAATAGGATAGTACCACCGGAATCGATTCTTTGAATACTATCAGCAGAAAAATGAGAATGATGATCGAAGAGATCATCTCTATCGTCTTGTTCACCTTTTCCGGTAAAAAGGTGGTCAGGATATCAACGACAATGTGCTTCTTGTTTATATAGAGAATTACCGCCCCCAGGTAGGTTATCCAGACAAAGAACCATACGGCAATTTCTCCTGCCCAGAGCAGGGATCCCTGGAGAATGTATCGAGTTCCTACCTGCGCAAAGAGAAGTGCAACCATGGCAACAAGAAATGCTCCGCAGATGGTCTCGAGGATACGAACAAGTTTCTTTTCCATGTTTCTTGTGAACCCCATTTTATCAGCTCGATTGAAAAGCTTTACTCGTTATAAAGCTTTGTATTCTACAAAGAAAGCTGCCGTCCGGGACGGCAGCTTGTGTGTCAACAACGAATGTAAAACGATAATTACATGTTGGCGATTTCTGCCCTGATGTCGTCGTAGAGTCCGGGTACCCAGCTGTCGGCAAACTGATTGGGAATGTCCTTGAGGGCCTGCTGGAAGGAAGCTACATCTACCTCGATGAATTCCATGCCCTTCTCCTGCAGCTTTTTCCTGTAATCCTCTTCTCCGGCAGCCTGCAGTTCGTTGTGGAACTGGGTAATTCCTTCGCCTTCTGCAATTACGAGTTCCTGAAGATCAGCCGGGAGTTTCTGGAAGAACTTCTCGCTGACAACGTAGGTAAAGAAGGCTCGCTGGTGAGCGGTCTGGTTTACGTAGTCCTGGACTTCGTCAAAGTGGGGAGCATAGATATAAGCCAGGGGGTTCTCCTGGGCCTCGACGATTCCCTGGCGCAGGGCCATGTACAGCTCACCGTAGGCAATTGCCTGGGGCTGGGCGCCGAGGGTCTTCCAGCTTTCAACGTAGATGGGCTGGAGGGGAATTCTGATCTTGAGTCCCTTGACATCGGCAGCCTTGCGGATGGGCCGGAGAGATGTCAGGTGCCGGGGACCCCGGAGTCCGTAACCGATGATCCGGATGCCCTTGTTGTCGAGCATGGCCTTCTCTACGCGGTCGCCGATAGGTCCGTTCAGGACGTGCATTACCTCATCGCTGTTTGTGAAGATGTAATAGGCGCTCCAGATGTTGTATTCCGGTGCAGCCTGCTGGTGCACAGTGGTTCCCATAATGGCCATGTCCACGTTGCCGAGTTCGAGCATGTTGACGATATCAACCTCTTTGCCCAGCTGTTCGTTGCCGTAGAGTTTTACTTCGATGCGGCCGTTGGATTTTTCTTCGATTCTCTTCTTGAACTCCTTTGCGGAAATGTCGTCCTCTCCGCCGGAAGCTCCGCCGTAGGAAATCGACATTTCATAGGTTCTATCCGCACCGCCGGTCTCCTTGGAGCCTTCAGCATAGATCAGTGTGGACGAAAGGAGCAGAACAAGTGCGATCTGCATGAGAGTTTTCATGGCTTTCATAGTATCCCTCCTCATGGGATTATATTTCCAACCCGTAATCCGGGCTGTAACCTAGGTTGTACCGGTACCCACCGGCAGACCGCTGTAATTCGGATACAGCGAGTGGAGCAGATGCTGGCAGGTCATGATGATGTGCTCCCGCATGTGCTGCTCGCTCATTTCCTCGTTGCCTTCCAGAATTGCGTTGATGATGTAGATATGATAGGTCCTGGAATCCACCTCGATTCCGGAGATTTTCTGCGTCATATTGGCGGTAAGGGTGACCATGTTGTTGAGCTTTTCGTGAAACTCCGACAACAGGGAGTTCCCCGCGGTTTCAATTATCTTTTTGTGCATGGCGCGGCCAAGCTTGACGCCTTCGTCGGCATGGGTGTTGGCGTCAATAGCCTCCAGCTGGTCCCTGATTCTCTGGAACTCCTGGTGGTCGGCCCTGGTGGCCTTTTGACAGCAGAGTTTTGCCGCCATGGCCTCGATGCTCTCCCGGGCTTCGAAGATTTCGAAGAGCTGTTTTATGTCCAGCTTGCGTACGGAGAAGCCCTTTCCCCGCTGCTGGACAACGAGCCCCGTATTGACCAGGTTGAAGAGGATCTCCCGCATGGGGGTCCTGCTGACGCCGTAGTGCTCGCACAGATCTCGTTCGATAAGGTAGGCCCCGGGGAGGAGTTCTTCGTTGCGTATCTTGCGTTTAATGTCCTCAATTATCTGGCTCTTGTTCATAAAGGCGACACCTGCTCCAATTCCCGAATATTATATGTATACACCATGAAGTTGTTTGACTTGATTAGAAAAAAACATACTGTATACCAAGAAAAAGCCGTAAAAATACTCTAAAACGGGTTTTTGCTCTTGTCAAGGAAAACTTTTGGAAAAAGTTAGGGGCCGGATGTATCTGAAAAACGGATACACCCGGCTTAAATTCTATTTGACCAGCGTCCAGGCCCTGTTCAGTACCCGCTTGGACCCGGCTATGACCACATCGGGGTCTTCTCCGGCGGTGGGTTTGACCTCGAAACTCAGAATCGGCGGCTTCTCCTTGTTCAGAAAGCCCATGTCCTTAAGGGCCTGCAGGTATTCCACCAGTTCGTCCACATCGTTCTCGCTGTCGGGAAAGCCGAAGCGGGGGTGCTGGTCTCCGTAGGCGGGCATGGAGGGGTCCTTCATGACACAGTTCCCCATGTGGGCATGAACCAGGTGCTCCTTGATGGGATGCAGCGACTCCTTGATGCTTTCGTGGAGCAGGGGTATGTGGCTCAGGTCCACCATGAGTCCGAAATTATCGTACTCCTTTTTAATTTCCTCGGCGTAACGTTTTGCCAGGGAGGCGGGACCGATAAGGCTTGCCTTGTCTATGTCGTAATCGAAGACCTCGTGAACGATCTTCATGTTTCCCTTGGACTTGGCGTAGGCGCAGATTTCCTTAGTGGACTTGAGCAGCGCCTGGAAGGCCTCTTCCTTGCCGGACTCTTCGTATTTCCCGCTCAGGAAGGCGGTTCCCTCGGCGCCCATCTCGCAGGCTTCATCGATGGCGGCTTTGACGGTGTCCACGGCTTTTTTTCGTTCCCCCTCGTCAAGGGAGTTGACGTTCTGTTTCTGGGACAGGAGCATGGGCTGGGCCCCGAAGGCGACGGAAATGTGGGCGGACCGGATCATCTGCTTTGCCCGTTCCCGAACCTCCCTGTCCTTGATCCAGGTAATCTCCACGGCATCGAAGTAGTCGTCCGTCAGGACCTTGCGCAGGGACTCGTCTATCTGTCCGTTACCGCTTCCGGCTTCCGGGTAGGCCATAAAGTGTATGATCCCGACTCTCATGTAGGCGTGCAAAGATTCATTCATAGCTATTCCTCCATATATTGTGACCTTTCTATATTTCTATAATGTACTTATTTGCTGTCATTTAGGAAATCCCGGAGTATAATTACTGCACCTTCTCCGGATTTGTACATGGAAGAACAGCATAATCAAAAGGAGACGCAATGGAAAGAATCAATCTTCAGCAAAAATTCGGTCTGTTCACGGAACAGTGGGACCCTAAGATAATCGCCCAGGTGAATGAATACCAGGTAAAGATTGCCCGCATCGAAGGGGATTTCCCGATGCACCGACACGAGGAAACGGACGAGCTCTTCTTCGTGGTCCAGGGGGCCATCAGAATGGATTTTGAAGACCGTCAGGTGCCCCTGGGAGAAGGAGACATGATCGTCGTGCCCCGGGGCGTCCTGCATCGCCCCCACGCGGATACCGAGGCCCGTATCATGATGTTCGAACCTGCAGGTACCCTGAATACGGGGGATGTAACGGACGAACACACAAAAGAGGATCCGGCGAGGATATAGGGCAGTCTCTGGATAATTCTCTCTTTTTTTGTCATACTTGCCCCTGCATGATACCTTTTTTGCCCTGCACTTCCCAGGAAATGTCGGACCGCGGCTGGGACCGCTGTGATTTCATCATCCTGAGCGGCGACGCCTATGTCGATCACCCCTCTTTTGGAACGGCCATTATCGGCCGTGTTCTGGAAGCCGAGGGTTTTCGGGTGGGTATTATCCCCCAGCCCGACTGGCGGTCCCCGGAGAGCCTGACTGTTTTCGGCCGTCCCCGGCTGGGTTTTCTCGTAAGCGCCGGAAACCTGGATTCCATGGTTGCCAACTATACGGCGGCGAAAAAACCCCGCAGGGACGACTCCTATTCACCCGGCGGAGAGGGTGGGCGCAGGCCGGACCGGGCCTCCATTGTCTACGCCAACCTGGTGCGCCGGGCCTATAAACGCATGCCCCTTATCATCGGCGGTATCGAGGCCTCTCTGAGGCGTCTGGCCCACTACGATTACTGGAGCAACTCCCTGCGCCGCTCCCTGCTCCTCGACTCCAAGGCGGACCTGCTGGTTTATGGAATGGCGGAGCGGAGCATCGTCGAGATCGCCCGGCGCATGGACGCGGGGGAACATATCCGGGATATAAAGAACGTCCCCGGCACCGTTGTGCTGGCGGATGAAGAAAGCCTCCCGAAGGATACGATCCTGCTTCCCCCTCATGAGCGCCTTAAAAAGGAACGACGCGCCTTCGCCGAGAGTTTCCGCGTCCAGATGCGAAATACCGATCCCGTGACCGCCAAACCCCTCTACGAGGCCTACGGAGCCAACGGGGTGCTGCAGCTTCCGCCCCAGAGACCCCTGGAACGGGAGGAGTTCGACCGGATCTACTCCCTGCCCTTTGCCAGGGAGCCCCACCCCATGTACAGCCAGGGGGTCCCGGCCATCGAGGAGGTGCGTTTCAGTCTGGTGTCGAATCGCGGCTGCTTCGGTTCCTGCAGCTTCTGCGCCCTGACCTTTCACCAGGGACGGGTCATCCAGTCCCGCAGCCATGAATCCCTGATCAAGGAGGCACAGGAGCTTACCCGGCACCCCGGCTTCAAGGGCTATATCCACGATGTGGGCGGCCCCACGGCGAATTTCCGCCACCCCTCCTGCAATAAGCAGCGTAAAAGCGGAACCTGCATCGACCGCATGTGCCTGTTCCCCGAAGCCTGTCCCTCTCTGGATGCGGACCACTCGGACTATGTCGCGCTGTTGGGCAGACTGAGGAGAGTCCCGGGGGTCAGGAAGGTCTTTATCCGCTCAGGGATCCGCTTCGATTATCTTCTTGCGGAGGGTAACGACCGCTTTCTGCGGGAGCTGTGTGAACACCATGTAAGCGGGCAGCTCAAGGTGGCGCCGGAGCATGTTTCGTCCCGGGTCCTCGCGGCCATGGGTAAACCGGAGCACCGGGCCTACCTGGACTTTAAAAAGCGCTTTGACAGGATAAACTCGGAACTCGGGAAAAAGCAGTACATCGTACCCTATTTTATCTCATCCCACCCCGGGTCCACCCTGGAAGATGCGGTGGAGCTGGCCCTCTTTTTCAAGGAGCAGCGCTTTATCCCTCAGCAGGTTCAGGACTATTATCCCACCCCGGGAACAGTCTCCACCTGCATGTACTATACCGGTATCGATCCGCGGACCATGAAGAAGATCTATGTTCCCTCGGACCCTGAAGAAAAACGGATGCAGCGGGCGCTGCTGCAGTTCAACAGAAAAGAGAACGCCGATCTTGTGCGAAAGGCGCTGATCAAAGCGGGCAGAAAGGATCTGATCGGTTACAGCAAAAACTGCCTGGTGGCTCCTGCGGGAAGAAGATCCGGGAATTTCAGGGGAAAACATCCCGCATGAAGGCTCAATCTTATGTGTTACAATGCCGTTAATCGTATCATAAAGGATTGTATTGCGTGAGTTCACAGCTTGGGGAAACATCAGAGTTCTATCGCCGCATTCTGGAGCAGTCGAAGGCTGTGATCATCGCTGTTGTGGACCCCCGGCTGGAGCTTCTCTACATAAACGATTCAGTATCCGAGATTACCGGATACTCCCACGAGCTTTTCTTAAACGGCACTTTGAACTGGAACGAACTGGTTGTCCAGGAAGACCTGCAGAAGATTCGCTACTACCATCGGCGTCGCAGTGCCGGGGACAAGGAAGTTCCCGACCAGTACGAAATCAGGATTGTCGATCGTAACGGTCTGCACCGCAATCTGGTTCTGCAGGTCGGGAACTATATCGATGCCGGAAATCTGGTTATTACCCTGTTTGACATCTCCCACTGGAAGCGATACGAAGAACGGCTCCTCGGCAATGAGGAAAAGCTGAAGGCCATGGTCGAACTGAGCCGGGAGATAACCCTGGTCGTCAATGAATCCATGACAATCGAGTACGCCGGCGGGGCTGTCGTTCCCCTCCTGGGGTATCGGCTGGAGGAGTTGAGCGGTAAAAACCTGCGGGACCTTGTACACTCCGAGGATATCGACCGGGTCTCCGCCCTCTACCTCTCCGGTATTACCGAAAGCTCCACCTTTGATATTCTGGATTTTCGCCTGCACAACGCCGATGAAGAGTGGGTCCACATGGAGGCGAACTGCAACAACCAGCTGAACAATCACCGTATTTCCGGGGTAATAGTTACCCTTCGGGATATTTCCGCCAGGAAGGTGGCGGAGGAAAAGGCCCAGTTTTACGAGCATTACGACTACCTTACCCGTCTGCCGAACCGGAGGATGTTTTTCGAACGCCTGGGGCTGGAGCTGCGGCATATAAAGCGCCGTTCCACTACCTTTGCTGTCCTCTGTTTCGGGGTCGACCGCTTCAAGGAGGTGAACGACCTTTTTGGTCCGAAGGTCGGCGATCGCCTTCTGGTGGAGATCGGGAAGATCCTCGCCAGATCCTTCCGCAGGGACGATTCGGTCTCCCGTCTGGAGGGCGACAAGTTCGGCGTGCTGGTGACGGATGTAAACCGAACCGAGCATGTGCTGGAGATCGTCAAGAAGATCCTCGAGGTATTCAAGGAGCCGATTACCATTCTGGGAGAGAAAATCCGGGTCAGCGTCAGCATCGGTGTCGCCGTCTATCCGGACGATGGGTTTAACGAGGAGATGCTGGTCAAAAACAGCGAGACGGCCCTCTTCATGGCCAAGGAACGGGGAAAATCGACCTGGCAGATGTATAACCGCAGACTCCACAGCTCCATCCAGGCCCGCCGGACAATGGAGCGGCAGTTCGAGCAGGCCCTGGGAGGTAACGAGTTCTTTGCCCTTTTTCAGCCGAAGGTCGACCGCAAGGGCCGCATTATCGGCGCCGAAGCCCTGGCCCGCTGGAACTCGCAACGGCTGGGACAGATTTCGCCGGACCAGTTTATTCCCGTTGCCGAGAGCAGCGGACTTATTATCCCCTTTGGACGGGAGATGCTGGACCTTGCCCTGAGGGAATGGCAGCGCTGTGTCTGTGCCGGAACAGGAGAGGAGAAACCTGTGCTGGCGGTGAATTTATCTCCCTTTCAGTTCGGGCATCCCGACCTGGTCAGGGACATTCAGTGCGCTCTGGAGAAGACCGGCTTTGATCCCTCCCTGCTGGAACTGGAGATAACCGAAACCGGGATCATGCGGGACCAGGACGAAGCTGAGAAGAAACTGCAGCAGTTGAATGAAATGGGTGTCAGCATTGCCATCGATGATTTCGGTACCGGGTACTCCTCCCTGAAAAAAATCAAGGATTTTCCCGTAGGGACCATCAAGATTGACAAATCCTTCCTGGAAAACCTGAATTTCAGCAGGAAATCATCCACCATTATCAATGCCATTATCGGGCTGTCCCACGATCTGGGCTTCTCCGTTGTTGCCGAAGGGGTGGAAACCCTGGACCAGCTCGAGTTTCTCCAGGAGGCGGGCTGTAATATCTATCAGGGTTACCTGTTTGACAAACCTCTGACTATCGATGAACTGGCTTCCCGCTTCGCGGTGCCCTACTATCCGGTATTGCTCAATGCGAAGAGCTAGAATATGATTAAAGCAGACAATAATATATAGGAGTTAATATGGCCAATCAGGGAAAATCCGTGGATGGAATCTTTTTTCTGCAGCTCGCGGTCTCTCTGTTTCTGATAGTATCCGGGCTTCTGGGGATCATGGACTACGCATCCACGGGAAGCAAACTCTCACGCTTTGTGAACGATATTTTCGGCGGCGGTAATAACGTAATTACCATTGTGATCGCCGTGGCGGAGCTGATTTCCGGGACCATTCTGCTGGTGGGGCTTTTTCTGCTGATCCGCAACCGGACCCTCTTTTTCGCGGTCCTCTTTGTTTTTGTGCTCTGGGCTGCACGGATGCTCCTGTACTACTTCCTCAATAATTTTCTGCATCCCGATGCTCTTGTCTGGCTCCACACTATGGCCCCTGACCTTATTGTCCTCTCCTCGCTGTGGGTAATCCTTCGCCGTTACGCCTAGGACCCTCCGCCGACAACTCTCCTCTCCTTGTTCTCGCTCCGCTGGAAGGGATTACGACGGCGGTCTACCGCCGGACAGTCATGGAGATGTTCGGCGGTCTCGACGGGGCCATTGCCCCCTTTATCGGGACCATCCGGGGAGCACGGCGCTACGATTATCACCTGCGGGATGTGCTGCCCGAAGCAAACGGGTCCCGGCCGCTGGTTCCCCAGATTCTTGGGGCCGATCCCGGTGGGGTCGAACACGTCTCCAGGGCCTGCGCCGCTCTGGGATACACCCAGGTTAACTGGAACATCGGCTGCCCGATTCCGAACATTACCCGCAAAAAGCGCGGTTCCGGCATCCTGCCCCATCCTCGGCTGATAGACGAGGTCCTCTCCCGCTGCTGCCGACCCGATCTTCCGGCCTTCTCGGTCAAGCTGCGTCTTGGTCTTGAGGACGCGGACGAGTGGCGGGAGGTTCTGAAGGTTCTGAATGATTTTCACCTGGACTTCGTAGTGCTCCATCCCAGGACGGGGCGGCAGATGTACCGGGGAGCTCCTGACCGTGATGCCTACGGCGAATTTCTTGCCCGGTGTCGGCACCCCCTGCTCTACAGCGGCGACATTAATTCTGCTGAAGATTTCCGGGAGCTCGCTGCCCGCTTCCCCGAAACTGCCGGCTGGCTCCTTGGACGGGGCCACCTTTCCCGGCCTGTCCTGGCCCGGGAGATCAGGACCGGAAGGCGTGAGTCCTTCTCCATGAGGGAGATCGCCCGTTTTCTCCGGCGACTGGCGGACGGGTTTCTTGCAACCGGAGCCGCTCCGCAATGGGTCCTGGGAAAAATGAAACTCTACTTCGGCTACCTGAAGCACGGAAGCGACGATGCTGCACAAGCGCGGCAGTTCTGGACCGTCCTGCGAAGCTGCAGGGAGTGGGGCCTCTTTGAGACCCTGCTCCGGGAGTACCTTTAGGGCACCTGTGCACAGGCGGGCGGCCTATCGCCACTCCATCTCGAATAGTTTTATTCCCTCCTGGGTAAAGAAAGCCTTTAAATCGTTCACCACGCCGCGGATTTTCGCCGCCTCCTCATCCTCGCAGTAGACAATCAGTATAAAGTTTTCCTCCGGCCAGACATGGTCCCCCATCCGGGGGCCGGAGCTTCCGACCCCGTGGACAACGGGGATCTTGGTATAGTGCTGCGCCGCTCCCGCCTCTTTCAGGGCGTCGTGAAGGTCCCCTTCTATGGAACGGTTGGCGATAATCTCGATTCTTTTCACGATTTCTGTCTCCTTTTGAGGGCCCGCTTTTCCGCCCGGCCGTTAAAGAGGGCGTACAGAACCGGAACCAGAAAGAGGGTCAGCAGGGTTGCGACGGAAAGGCCTCCCACAACGGTTTTTCCGATGGGCTGGACCAGTTCCGCACCCTCGCCTGCAAAAAAGGCCATGGGCACCAGCGCAAGGATGGTGGTAAGGCTGGTCATGAGGATGGGGCGCAGACGGTTTCCCCCCGCTTCGATGCAGGCCTCGGTAATGGACATGCCCCGCTTGCGAAGCAGATTGGTGTAGTCTACCAAAACGATACCGTTGTTGACGACAATCCCCACCAGCATGACCAGGCCCACGGCGGTGAAGATGCTGAAACTCTGGCCGGTCAGGATGTATATGAGGATGACCCCCACCAGTACCAGGGGGATGGTAAAAAAGATGATAAAGGGGTCCAGGAAGGATTCGAACTGGCTTGCCATGACACCGAAAACCAGCAGAATCGAGATGATCAGGATGACTACGAACTTCATTCCGTATTCCATTAATTCCGCGTAGTCGCCGGAGTACTCCAGCACAACGTTCTCGTTGGCAGGTATTCTGTCGGCAATCAGCCTCCTGAGGCTGAGTTCCACCTCCTGGAGCTTTGCGCCCGGCGCCAGGCCTCCCTGCACATGGATGGTTCGGGTCTGGTTTTCGCGGTTTATGCTTACCGGCCCGGTGGTTTTCCTGGTTGAGGCGAAACTGGCCAGGGGAATACGCTGCCCGGCGCTGTTGACCACAAAGATCTTTTCCAGGTCCGGGATTTCATTGCAGTCCTCCTCGGGCAGGATAACCAGAATATCGTACTCGTTGCCTTCATCGTTAAAGCGGGAGGCGATAGCTCCCTCCACGTTTGCCCGGATCTCCTGACCTATGGAAGCCATGGTCAGGCCCAGTTCGTAGGCCCGGTCGCGGTCGATTACAATGTCCAGTTCCGGCAGTCCCTCCTGCAGAGATACCACCGGTTCGGTAATCTCGGGGATCTCCTCTTTTATCAGGTCCCGTATCCGGTAGGCGGTTTCCCTGCCCAGCTCCATGTTATCGGTTTTGACCAGCACGTCGATGGGGGTCCCGCCGCCTCCCGGACCGCCGGAGGTAAACTTGAAGACCGCCGAGGGAAACTCGTCAAAGTGGGAGCGGAGGATCTGCTCTACCTGGGTCGAGGTTTCCACCCGCTCCTGGTAGGGCGGGAGGGTTATACTCAGGGTCCCCTTGTGGGTCTGCAGGCTCCCGAGAAAACCGAAGAAGCTTCGCTCTCCCGCCGAGACGATCAGACTGGAATAGGCCTGGATTTCATCCCGGGCGATGTTTTCGATCTGGCGCATAACGTCCTTGGTTATCTCCAGCCTGGTTCCCAGGGGAAGCTCGACACTGAGCTCGATAAAGTCGTCGTCCATCTCCGGCATGAACTCGTAGCTGGCGATTGTAAGAAGAGAGAGACTCCCTGCAAAAATCAGCAGAACCAGAAGTATGGTAAGCAGCTTGTGCCGCAGAACCCTGGTCAGGGCGCGCTTGTAGAGCTCGTCCAGGGCATTGAAAAAGCCGCCCAGAAAATCGTCGATTTTCTTTGAAAGACCTTTGCGCGGACGCTGCATGTTTGAACGGATGGGCAGATAGTGGCTGGAAAGTACCGGGACCAGGAACATGGCAACCGAAAGGGAAGAAAGCAGTGAGATAACCACTGTAAAGGAGAGACCGGCGAAGAGTTCCCCGATCATTGCCAGCTGGGACTTGAATATCGCCAGGGGCGCAAAAACGCAGATTGTCGTCAGGGTCGAGGCGACAATGGCGTTGATCATCTCCTGGGTCCCCAGGATTGCGGAGGTTTTGAGCTTTGCCCCCTTTTCGCGATAGCGGAAGATGTTCTCCAGGATAACGATTGAGTTGTCCACCAGCATACCGATTCCCAGGGCAAGCCCCGAGAGGGTCATAATGTTCAGTGTCAGGCCGGAAAAGTACATCAGCATCAGGGTAATGACAAAGGAGATGGGAATGGTCAGGCCGATAATCAGGGTGGTGCGAAAGCTCCGCAGAAAGAGAAGCAGGATTACCACGGCCAGAACACCCCCGGTTATGGCGGAACTGGAGACCTGCTGCAGGGAAGCCCGGATTATCTTGGTGGTATCGTAGATGACCGCCATCTGAACTCCCGCGGGCAGCTCGGTATTGATGCGCCTGATACGCTCAAGAACGTTGTCGGCGGTTCTGACCGAATTGGTGCCGCTCTGTTTCTGGACGGTGAGAAAAACCCCGTCTTTTCCGTTAATAAAGATGGCGTTGGTCTCATCGGCATACCCGTCGTAGACATTGGCAATGTCTCCCAGGCGTATTGTCTGGGTGGGGCTGTATCCTGCGTTCACTGACGCGCCGGAGCTTTTCGCTTTGTAGGCGATAACCGAGTTCCGGATCTGGTCGATGGACTTAAAATCCCCGGCGGTACTGACAAGGTAGTTGATGTTACCCTCGCCGATGGACCCCCCCGACAGAGAGACGTTCTGCTGCTGCAGCATGCCCTGGATCTGTGTCAGGGTAAGGTTGTAGGCTTCCAGACGGTTCTGGGGTACCTCCACCCGGATAATCCGCTGACGGCCGCCCGCCACGCTGACCAGGGCAACTCCCTCGACCTGCTCCAGCCGGGGCTGGATGATCTTTTCCGCGATTTCCCGCAGGTCTTCGGGGCTCCGGTTTCCGCTGACGTTCAGGTACATGATGGGAATCATGGAGGGGTCGAACTTGAATATCTGGGGCGTCGAGGCCTCCTGCGGGAGCATATCCTTTACGAACTCCAGCTTGTCCCGGACATCATTGGCGGCTTCCGCCATATCGGTGCCCCAGGTAAACTCGATCTGGATCATGCTGTTCCCCTCCGCGGAGGTGGAGGTAATCTCTTCTATATTGCCGACGTTGCTCAATCCCCCCTCCAGGGGACGGGTTATCCGCTTTTCCACCTCCTCCGGGCCGGCTCCGCTGTAGTCGGTAAAAAGCAGGAGCACCGGGGGTTCTATGTCAGGGTAGAGGTCGATGGCCAGATCGCTTACGGCGTAAAAGCCCAGGGCGATCAGCAGCACGAATATGATGGCCGTTGTTGTGGGCCGGCCGACCACGGTTTTTGTTATACTCATAGGGTAATCCTTTCTCTGTGTCCGGTGTTAGAGAATGCTGTCAGCCTCTTCCAGGCCGGGAACCTCGTCGATGATACGGACCTTTGCCTGATCCTCGAGCAGGGTCTGTCCTCGGATAACCACGGTTTCTCCGGCGCGTAAACCTTCCACTACCTCGAGTTTCTGGTCGATCAGGATGCCCGGAACAATCTCACGTGCTTCTACCCGGGAATCATCGGTAACGACGAAGATGATACTGCCCTTCTGCCGCTGGATCATGCATTCCGCGGGGATCTTTACGACCTTCTGTCTGCTTTCGATGATGATCTTTGCCTTGGCGAACATGCCCGCTTTTATGCGGCGGTCCTGCTCACGGAAAGCCAGGGTTACCGCCATGGTCCGGGTTACCGGATCGCCCACCGGACTCACCTCGCTTACGAAAGATGTGAAACGCTGCCGGGGGTAGGCTTCGAGTTCGACCAGAGCTTCCTGGCCCTTGCGGATCCGGGCTATATAACGCTCGGCGACGCCGGTTTTTATTTCCAGGCTGTCCACCTTGCTGACCGTTGCCACCGGGACTGTTGTGCTTATCAGGGCGCCGATATCCGAAGGGACCCGGGTTATTGTACCGGATATGGGACTCTTGACCGGGCTAACGGCAAAGGTCTGTCCGGGCCGGGAGGGGTCCACCTCGGCGATCACCTGGTCCTTGTGGACGTAGTCTCCCACGGTCACGTTCAGACGGAAGAGTTTTCCGCTGGTATCGGCATAGATGTCCACGCTGGACTGGGCAACTACGTCGCCGTTGACCTCCAGGTAATCGAAAAGCTGGCCCTGGACCGCCCGGGTTACGTTGACCGCGAAGAGGGTCTCTTCCTCCTCAGCGGCATCTTTTGCACCGGGCCCCTTTCCCTGGCAGGAGACCAGAAGCAGAAGAATTGTCAGGGCAATTAATCCGCCTGTGGGGATGCATCTTTTTCTATTCATGGTTTTTTCCTTTCTCGTTATTTTCAGTCTTTTATTCTGCAGTCTCGATTTCGCTGATGTGTCGGTTTACCGCGGCTTCCAGGTCAATGATTCCGTTAATGTAGTTGACCTTTTCCCGCAGAAGTTCGAAGCGGGCCTCCTGCAGCTTGTCTTCCGCGTCTTCCACGTCCAGCAGGGATTTTCCTCCCGCGTTGTAAGCCTCTTCCGCCAGGTTATAGGCCCTCTGGGCAAGTTCCACGTTGAGCACCTTGGCCTTGATCAGCTGTACGGATTTGTTGATGGTCTGTACCGTGGTGATAATCTCCACCTCCGCTGCCTGCAAAGCCTGGGCCAGACCTGCCCGCAGAGCCTCCCTGCCGTCCTCCGCCGCCCGTACGTCGTTGGTGGTCCCGGAAACCGGCAGCAGTTCGCTCAAGGACATGGAGAGGGTAATCGAAAAGGTGCGGCTGTCACTCCAGTCGTCCCCGGCAAAGGAGATGTCCGACCAGGGGTCCAGGTTGAATGAGTTGTCCAGGCTGTATCCGAAGCTCAGTCGGGGCAGATAGCCGGAAGAGGCAAGTCTGCGGGTGTTTTCCATCCCCTGAATTCTGGTAACCAGGGACCGGATATCCAGCCGGTCCAGAATGTATCTGCCGATAAGCTTATCCGCATCGTAGGTGCGGGGTTCCGCCTCGATCCTGCCGTCCAGTGTCAGGACTGAATCCAGATGGATTCCCAGGCTGAGTTTGAACCCGAGAAGGGACTGCTCGTATCCATCCCGGGCAATCTCCACCTGAGGTTTGAAGTTCTCCAGGGCCACCAGAGCGCTGAGGCGGGTGTACTCATCCACCAGGCCGAAGTTGTAGTTGGTGTCCGCCTGCCGGTAGCGTTTTTCCAGGGACCTCTGCTGCTGCTCCAGGATTTTGATGTTCTCCTGCTGGGTCAGCAGAGCGTAGAACTGTTTCTTGATGTTGACCGTCAGTTCCTGCCTGGTCTGTTCCAGATCCATCAGGCCCTGGTCGTAGTCGATTACGGTCTTGCGGAAGGCGTACCAGAGCTGAGGGGTGAGGGTCAGGGAAAAGTTCAGCCCCGCGCTCAGGCTGCCGTAGGTTTCCGCCGGGGGCATTCCAGCGGGTTCGCTGAAGCGCCGCAGGGTCGACGAGACGCTTGCCGAGGGAATCAGCACGTTCCAGGCGGTGTCGCGGCTGCGTCTGCTTGTCTTTAATCCCGCTTGTTCTCTTATCAGACCCAGATTGTTCTCCATTGCCAGCTCCACCGCCTGGTCAACCGAAAGGCTGTACTCCCGGGCTTCGGGGAGTACACGCTCCTCTCCGATCATGGAGTCCATATCTTTCCGGTTTTCCGGCATGAGCTGGGCGCCGAGCTGGGCGGAAAAAAGCAGTACCAGTGTGAACGCCGTCATGGCGCGGGTTTTTTTCATGGATGTCTCCTTTCTATTCCTTCCAGGCCTTCGCAGAACAGAACCTGGAGTGTGCGCAGGGGCGATGTCTTCTCCTGCGGTGCGGATCCGGGGGCTGCCTCTCCATAGAGGTCCATGATTTCCCGGATCAGCTGAAACCAGAGGATTGCCATAAGTCTCTCAGGAGCAAGCCCGAAACTGCGGCATTCCCTGTTTTTCATGACCTGTACAAAGCGGGGAAGCCGGTCCCGCAGTCCCTCCATACCCCCCTTTCCGCTTTTGGGGCTTTGAAAACGGAGCCAGTTCAAGGTGAGCAGAAAGGATGGGGTTTGGCAAAGATATCGTGAAATAAGCAGAATCAGGCGATAGATGGCCTCGTTTACCGGATACTCCCCGGTACAGTAGCATGCGTACAGCCGGTCTACAGCCTCGGTGTGATCCTTAAGAATGCTGAGGATCATGGAGTTTTTGTTTCTGAAGTAGGAGTAGAGGGTGCTCTTTGAGTATCCTGCCTCCTCGGCTATTCTGCTGATGCTTGCCCCTTCGATTCCATTTTTTGCTGCCACCGCAAGGAGGGAGCTGATTATCCTGTTTTCCTCCGGCAGGGCCCCGGGCAGCACCCGGACCTCCTTTTCGACCGTTTCGTAGGGGACTTCAGGAAGCCCCGGGGGGGCGAATCCTTCAAAAAACGAGGTTACAATAACCGGAACATAACCGGAGACTTCGGCTTCGTTCAGGCCCTTTACGGTAAGCAGATGTGCCCAGCTTAAAACATGTGTGTAGAAGTAGCGTACGCACAGGGCGCTTTCATCTTTATCGAATCCCGCTGCGGTAAAACGCGCCTGCAGATGCAGGGCTTCCTCTTTGAGGATCGGCCAGAAGGGCAGGGTTTCCCGCTGGTACTGATGATAGAGGCGCGAAATAAAGAAGCGGATAAAACCCGGATTTCCCGAAAGAAAGCCAATCAGTTCCCGGGTATAGCCTTCAATGCCCTCTTTTATGTCTTTTACTTTCAGGATCTCAAGCATTCGAACACTCTTTTCGCTGTATTTCCGGGCGAAATACTCTTCCATGGTGTCGATTATGCTGTCTTTTCCGGGAAAATACCGATAGATGGCTGCCTTGCTTACCCCGAGCTCCCGCGCCAGGGGAGTGAGACTGGTACGGGTAAACATGCTTTTCTGCCATACGGTAAATGCGCCGGACAGGATTTTTGTTTTTTCCATTCCAATAGCCGTACTTTTTTTCCCGATCTTTTGGAAATCAGAAAGTTGATCTAATCAAGTAACCGAACGTTCGTTAACTGAATACTACAAAAAGATTGAAATTTGTTAAAGGGTCTTTCTGTTAAATTCGCATTAATTATTCTTCCATTTTCGGAGGTCGACGGTACCGTTTTACCGCGCCCCGGGCCTTCTTTTTATCCATCCGCCTGGCTCTGGCGGAATAGCTGGGACGGGTCGCCTTCCGGGACTTATGGACCACCAGCGCCCCGCTGATCAGGGAAAGCGCCCGCTCCACCGCGGTCTCCCGGTTCCTGATCTGGCTTCGGCTCTCCTGGGCCTGGACCAGGAGCGCTCCGGTGGCATCTATCCGCCCCTGGAGCCTTTCTTTGAGGCGGGAAATCTCCGCTTCCGTCAACCCGGGGAGCTGATCGAGGGGAATACGAAGCTGTACCTTGGTGTTGAGCTTGTTGACGTTCTGGCCCCCGGGTCCGCCGGAGCGGGCGAAGCGCTCCTCTCCGTTTTCGAGAATCCATTGACGCAGCAGTTCCTGATTCATGGTCCCATTCTGTCATGGGCGGGGCGGGACGTACAAGGCGGCTATCCTTGCTGTCCTTTGAGGGCATTGATGAGTTCGCCGCTTTCTCCGGTGTTCAGGTGAAGGTAACGTCCTCCGGTCTGGATCGCGAGGCGGCGGATAAGGGCCCCCGGTTCTCCCGGGGATGTATCGAGAAAGAGGTAGCGGATGCGGGGATGGAGCAGGGACGGCGCCATCTCGTAGAGTTCCTCGTGGGTCATCCGGCCCCGGGTGAGGGGTACGTTGGCCTCACCGTCGGTAAGGACCGCGATAAGCGCGGTGCCGGAACCGTCCCGGTCCAGAACCTGCAGCGCAAGCTCCCGGCTTTTTACCAGTCCCGCCGCCAGGGGGGTGGCTTCGCCGATGGAAAGGCTTGCCAGCTGACGGCGCACCAGGGAAAGGCTGGAGGTGGGTTCCAGGACCGTGTAGGCCGATTCTCCCCGGAAGACAACCATGCCCACCTTGAGGCGCCGTACGTAGGCCTGGCTCAGAAGGTAGAGGGCGGCCCCTTTTGCTGCGGCAAGGCGCTCCGCCGAACCCATGGAGTCCGAGGCGTCCACGGTAAAGATGACCGTAAAACCGGAGGGTTCGACCCGGACAGCTTCCCGCAGGGACTCAGGGCCTATATGCAGCTTTCCCGCCGCGTCGCTGACCCCCTCCAGAGCCGCCCGGTAGATGGTATCCCGCAGGGCGATACCGCCTTTAAAGTCCCGGGCTCTCCGGCTCCGGACCTGCCGGCCCCGGCCCCGGGGGCTCTCCTCCATGGGCTGACCTTTCGCAGCGAAGCGGCCGTGAAAGACTTCAAGGTTCTCGGGCAGGCTTATTTTCGTGAGCCCTGAGGTATCCCGGGGCTCGTCAGCCGTTTTTTTTTAAAGTGGTCGAAAACAAGACTCCCCGCGGCGGCCCCGCCGGGGATCTCCGTATTGTCGTAGGGATCGTCCAGGGATCCGTCGTCCCCGGGAACGAAGCTGCCGGTCTCCACCTGTGCGCTTCCGCCGCCGCCCGCACCGCCGATGACCTGCTCGGCCCTGTCCGCCAGGTCCTTGAAACCCTCCACGCCGGAGTGGGGAATCCGGTGAGGCAGCACGAAACGGGCCATAGCCTTTACGTGGTTCGCGGTAACCGAGGGGGCCTCCACCAGCGCCGCCAGAGCGCGGGCTCCCTTGGTAAGGGTAATGTCCGCCCGGTGTCCCATGACCCCGGCGCGGCTGCAGAGGTCTGCGATGAGGTGCCGTGAGGAGTCGGGGACCTCGATTTTGCTAAGGTTCTCCCTGGCCTTTTTGAGCATCTCTGCCGTCAGGGCTTCGTCCTCATCCCAGCGGGTGGAAAAGACCTCGGGATCGGCGTCGAAATCGAGTCGCCGGCTGACGATTTCCTTGCGTTCTTCCAGGTCGTGGAGGCCGCTTATAAAAATGGTGAACCCGAAGCGGTCAAGGAACTGGGGCCGCAGGTCCCCCTCTTCGGGGTTCATGGTGCCGACAAGGATGAACTGGGAGGGGTGGCTTATGGAGATACCTTCCCGTTCCACCCGGTTGATTCCCGTGGCGGCGGCGTCCAGCAGAATGTCCACAAGATGGCTCTCCAGCAGATTGACCTCGTCAACATAGAGGATTCCCCCGTGGGCCTGGGCCAGCAGCCCCGGCTCGAAGCGGCGGGTGCCCTCTTTCAGGATGCTCTCCAGGTGGATGGAACCGGTTATGCGGTCCTCCGTGGCGTTTAAGGGCAGCTCCGTCAGAATGGATCCCCGGAGGGGAACGCTGCCGGGCATGTCGCCGGCCAGTACCAGGCTCTCCTCCCGGGGCAGGGGTTTATATGCTTCCAGCAGGGCTGCAAGGCCCCGGACTGCGGTTGTCTTGGCTGTTCCCTTGTCTCCCTGGATCAGGACCCCCCCGATACCGGGGTCCACGGCGCAGAGAAGCAGGGCTGTTTTAAGGTCTTCCTGACCGACCAGGGCCGAGAAGGGGTATACTCTGTACATACAGGCAAAATACCCGTCCCGGGGGCGACGGTCAAGCGTTTAGGCCGGAACTTCCGCGGTACTCAAAAAGCCGGATTTGTGATAGGATGCCGCAACACCACGACAGGCAGAAGAAAAGGGAGAGAACGGCTATGAAGTACCCCTTATCCAGGTTCGGAAAAAAATTCACCTCGCCCTCCGGTATTTCGGGATTGATGAAGGACATGGGCGAGGCCCTGCAGACCGACGAGAAAGTCTATATGCTGGGGGGCGGAAATCCGGCCCACATTCCGGAGGTAAACGCCCTCTGGCGGGAACGCATGGGACATATCCTGGCCAACGGCAGCGAGTATGAGCGCATGGTCGCCAATTACGATACTCCCCAGGGAAAGGAGAGCTTTCTCAAGGCCCTTTCGGGGATGCTGAACCGGGAATACGGCTGGAAGATCGGCCCTGAGAATATCGCCATTACCAACGGCAGCCAGAGCGCTTTTTTCTGTCTTCTGAACATGTTCGGCGGGACCGATGAATCCGGAAAGATGCGGAATATACTCTTTCCCCTGCTGCCGGAATATATCGGCTACGCCGACCAGGCCATAGAGGAGGGCACCTTTAGCGCACGCAAGCCCCGCATCGAGGAGCTGCCGGGTAACAGATTCAAATACCATCCCGACCTGGATAACCTGGAGATCGGCCCGGAGATCGGGGCTGTCTGTGTCTCCCGGCCCACGAATCCTACGGGAAACGTAATAACCGACCAGGAACTTGCGGTGCTGTCGGAGCGGACCGCGGAAAAGGGGATTCCCCTGATCGTGGATAACGCCTACGGGGCGCCCTTTCCGAATATAATCTTTACCGACGCCAACCTGATCTGGGATGAGCATATAATCCTGAGCATGAGCCTCTCGAAGATCGGACTCCCCGCATCCCGCACCGGGATTATCGTGGCCTCCGCAGAGATTATCGAAGCCCTGTCGGGGGTAAACGCCATTTTGAGCCTGGCAAACTCCAGCATCGGCCAGGTAATAACCGCTCCGCTCCTTGAAAGCGGCGATCTTCTGCGCCTGAGCAGCGAGGTTGTGCGCCCCTTCTACCTGAAAAAATCCCGGGAAACCATGAAGGTCATGGATGAGGCCTTTGCAGGGATCCCCTATTCGATACACGTGAGCGAAGGCTCCATCTTTCTCTGGCTCTGGTTCAAGGACCTTCCGATAAGCAGCATCGAACTCTACCGGCGCCTGAAAAAGCGGAACGTTCTGGTTATCCCCGGTTCCTACTTCTTCTTCGGGAACGACGACCCCTGGCCCCACCGGGACCAGTGCCTGCGGGTAAGCTACGCCCAGGACAGCGAAGACGTGCGCCGGGGCATCGAGATAATGGCAGAGGAGCTGCGGCTGATCTATGGGAGCTGAAGCCTCCTTTCCCGCGGGATACCGCTGCAGCGTCGCGGAAGAGGGCGAGCTTGAAGGAATCCGGCGCATCTACAACCACGCCGTGGAGACAAGCACCGCCACCTTCGACACCGAAACGAAGAGCCTGGAAGAGCGCCGCGCCTGGCTGGCAGCTCATGACGGATCGCACCCGGTTTTTGCAGTCCGCCATGAGGCTACAGGAGCAGTCGCCGCCTGGGGCTCCCTCTCCCGCTGGTCCGAAAAAAAAGCCTACGACAGCACCGCGGAGGTCTCCATCTATGTGGACCCGGCGCATCAGAAGCGAGGCCTGGGGGGCTGTCTGCTGGAGCAGCTTGTTCTGAGCGCCCGCCGGGAGGGGCTGCACATGCTGATCTCCCGCATAGCCGAAGGCAACGCCGCGAGCCTTGCCCTGCACCGGCGTTTCGGCTTTCGCCACGTGGGTACCCTGCGGGAGGTGGGCTGCAAGTTCGGCCGCTACATTGACGTGGATATCTTCGAGCTGCGGGTGGGGGAAGAGGGGTCTGAGTCGTAACAAGCAGATTTTGCGGCCAGCTTTTTGGTGATTCTTTCCTCGTTGTGCTGCCAAAAACATAACAAACACGCAATCAAAAGTTTATGGAGCGCGGGAGTTTTGAAAAATGATCGGGGTTAGCCTTCTTTAATATCAGGTACAGAATCAGCATACTCAGGAAAGGCGATTACCTTCAAATCCTTTTGCTCTGATATCCAGAGTTCAAGCTTTGTCTGCATATTCAACCAGCTTTCCGGTGAGGTATTTGTTGCCATAGCAATCCGTCTGGCCATATCGGGACTTAATGAAGCTTTTTCATTTATGAGTTCAGACAGTGCCTTCCGTGAAACCCCCAGTGCTGCAGCTGCCTTGGTTACCGTTAAACCCAGGGGGACCAATACGTCTTCTTTTAAAACTATGCCCGGATGAACAGGTCTTCGCGATATGTTCATAATACACTCCTAATGGTAATCTCTGTAATCAACAATATAAGCGTCACCATTTTCAAAACAGAAAGTGACTCTCCAGTTTCCATTTACCCAGACGGACCAGATATCTTTTTCATTGCCGGATAATTGGTGCAGTTTAAATGCTGGTAAGGCCATATCATGAACCGTGATAGAGGCGTCCAGGCGATCAAGTATACGAGCTAATTTAGCTGCATGAACCGGCTGGATTTCTTTTTTACTGCCTGAGATAAAAAATCTTTCAAGTCCTTTGTGCTTAAAGGATTTTATCATATTGAATATTGTAACGCGTTACGTTGCGGGTGTCAATTCGACAAACAAGAATCACACATGGGTTTTCATGCTTATATAATCAGGTGGCTGTTGTATTTTTCTAGAACTGTTATTAACAAGTCTGATAGTTTTTTCATATCGTACACCCTTTTATATCCATGATAACACTCCAATATTAAGAAGCACCACGAAAAATACTTTCTTGTTGGTGCAGTCTTTAGAGGTCCACCCGATCTTTTTACAATGTTCTTTCCTGTATTTGCTTCGCCCCCCTACACCATCATCCACAGCCCCCCCACAAGTGCAAAACCCAGGGATGTAAAAGCCACCGGGGCAATCAGGGTCCGAATACTGGCGCTGAGCCCGGTTCCGAAGTGCTCATTGGTAACCAGAAGACAGACGTGCACCGGAGAGAGCATCATTCCCATAAAGCCGACCCCGTAGGCGAAGGGCAGGATCTGCATGATCTGCAGGTCCGTAGGCGTCGGCCCCAGCAGACTCAGAACAACCGGAAAACTGGCCCCCACGAAGCCGATGGAAAGGCCGGTGGTAAGGGCGGCGATAAAGGGTAAAAGAATGATCAGGAGCCCCGCGGGAATTCCCTGGGCGGCAAGTTCGCTTCGCAGCAGCACGATCAGGGAGGAGCCGTCGGGGAGGGGGTTCTCTATATAGGCCCCGTAGATGCGGATTACCGCCACTATTGCTACCATGGAGATGATTTTGCGGGAGAAGAGCATTGTTTTCCAGATTTTTGCATCCAGTGGCCGGCGGATCTGTACAAAAAGGACCGCTAAAGCGAGGCCGCTGACCATGGGCAGGTATTTGCTCAAGGCTTCGGTCCCGGGCAAAAGAAGCATAAAGGCCAGGTAGGTACTGATCACGATCAGCACCGGGCTCAGAAGGGGCAGGATCTGCCCTGCGGTGCGGTGACCTTCTTCGCTGATGTGGGCGGCATGGTCTTTCGGGATCCGGCGCAGGATAAAGATGTACCCGGAGAGAACAGCTATGAGGGTCAGGGGAAACATGACGATCATCATCTGCCATATTCGTATTCCCGCCAGTTCGACCGTCAGCAGTACCCCGGGATAGAGGGGCCACCAGAACTCCCAGATGTGACGGAACCAGTAGTTGGCCCGGGTTTTTTGCAGGGGCGGGACCGCCTTGTCCCGGTCGCAGTCGTCAATTAATGGCGCAGAGAAGAGGGCTCCCCCGGGCATGGGCAGAAGCCCGATCAGGGCCGGGAGCAGGGCCACCGAAGCCCGGCGATTGAGTCGTTTCTGCACCGCCGCCACGAGTTCTGCCATCATGCCGCTGTTGGCCATCTGGCTCGAGAGCAGAATGACCAGCACAATGACCGCCAGCAGCATCATGCCGTCGAAGGTAAAAGTGCTCTCCAGCATTATGCTCAGGGCTGACTGGGGGGTGTGTCCGGCCCAGAAGGCCAGCAGGGCCGATCCCGCCAAAACCCCTGCCAGAAGGGAGCGGGATAACTTCTGTATGACCAGAATCAGGGCCAGGGAGAGGCCGATTTTCCAGAGTGCCGGTACCGACAGGAAAGAGACTACAAGTTGATTTTCCATGGAAGTTTAACCTTGAATATGGTCTGGTGTTCGTCATCGGAGATAAAGCTCACAGATCCTTGAAGATACTGCTCTGTAAGCAGTTTAACGCTGTAACTGCCAAAACCGCGGCCGGTGCCCTTGGTGCTGAAGGTCTGACGGAAGAGACTCCGCTGTACCTCCCGGGGCATGACTCCCTGGTTCCGGACGCTCAGGGTCACAGCGTCGGTATTTCCCCGGGCATCGATAACAACGGCCGATCCCCTGGGGGCTGCTTCCAGGGCGTTTTTTATCAGATTGATAAAGACCCGCCTCAGAATAACCGGGTCGCTGGAAAATGCGAGTTCTTCAAACCCTTCAGCCTGCCTGATCTGCCCCTCTTCGGAGAGTTCATAGGCGGTGAACCAGTTCCGCAGTTCCCGGAAAAAACTGCCTGTATGGATGGGCGAGATGTTCAGGGCCAGCTCGTTGCGTTCCGCCTTTGAAAAGTCCCGCTGAGCCTGGATCTCCTCCACAATGCGGGCCGATGAGAGTATCGTGGCGTTCCAGAGCTCATCCATCTCATTTTTATCTTCCGGGTGTGCTGTCTCGCTGCGCTGCTGAAGATAGTGCTCGTGCAGGAGCTCGATCAGGCCCTTTAAAACCCCCGCAGAGTTCAGAATGTCGTGATAAAAAATTCTCTCCAGGGAGACCTTGCGCTCCTCCTGGTTTACAGGCTGCAGAACGGTAATTACGTACTCATCGCCTTCTATCCGGACCCGGGAGGAGTTGACTTTCAGGTGGACGGCTTCTTTTGCCTTTCTGAAGATCGTGGCGGAGGTATCCTGGCGCCGTTCTCCGGTATGTACCAGAGAGGAGAGGAGCATGCAGGCGGAGCACTCACTGGAGGTGCCGCAGCCGGCGGAAGAAAGTCCGGCGTTTATGCAGCCGATGGCCTCTCCGATCCTCTTTCCGATAAGCTCCTCTTCGTCTGCGGCCTGGGCAAGAGCAAGAAATGAGGGGTTCGCAAAGAGGATCTGGAACTCCGTATTCAGAATGACCAGTCCCTCCCGGATAAACCTGGTAACGGGTCCGATTAATTGGCTGTCCAGGCTCAGGAGTCGCTGGCGCTGATGCTGTAGTATCTGATCCGGCTGGCGCTCCGTTAAACCTACGGTTTGCTGCGGATTAAACATATTCAAGGCTCTATAAACTCCCTTGTGAAAACATGAGGGTTTCAGTATATCCGAAGATCCCCTATAGTAGAAGATCATTGACAAGATATGGCAAGATTAGAGATAATAGCACATCCGAATCTAGATAGGCGGGCCTAATTTATGGAATCCGGTATCGATCACCTTGACCATCAGCTCATTTCTCTTGCGGATGTTCCTCCCGGAGCGGAGGTGCGTATACGCTCATTGCGCGGCGGCAGGGGTATGCGGCAGCGGCTTCTCGATCTGGGTGTTGTGCCCGGCGAGAGGGTGCGGGTAATCCGGGGAGGCCGGGGAATGCCCCATGTTCTTATGGTAAAGACCTCGAAGATCATGCTGGGCCACGGAATTGTGCGTCACATTCTCGTAAGCCCCGTGTCTGCCGAAGATATGGCGGATGATCTGGATCGATGAACCCGAATTAAAGAGACAGGATCAACATGAAATACACAATAGCCCTGGTGGGTAACCCAAACAGCGGCAAGACGACCCTTTTCAATGCCCTGACCGGCAGTTCTCAGCGGATCGGAAACTGGCCGGGAGTTACGGTGGACCTGGTGGAGGGCCATCGCAGAGAAGAAGACGATACCTTCCGCATAGTCGACCTGCCGGGAATTTACGGCCTTTCGGCCAAGACTGAAGACGAACTGGTGGCCCGTAATTTTCTGCTCACCGGTGATTATGATCTGGTGATTAATATTCTGGATTCCACCAACCTGGAGCGGAATCTCTATTTGACTACCCAGCTCATGGAGATGGGAGTCCCGAGCCTGATGGTTCTCAATATGCACGATCTGGCCAGTGAATCGGGGCTGAACGTGGACGTGCGGCATCTGAGCGCTCATCTTCAATACCCCGCCGTGGAGGTTTCGGCTACGCGGCCGGATGCTGCCGCACAGGTCATGCGGGCCGTACGCTCGGCCCTGGAAAACCCTCCCCGGGTCCCCCAGAAGCTGGTACGCTACCCCAACGAGATAGAAGACCTGCTGGTTTCAATGATGGAGCGCATTACAAAGGCCGATCCGGAGCATTCTCGCCCCCGCTGGACGGCGGTAAAGCTTCTGGAAGAGGATGATACTGTTACCCCCGAAATACTGCGGGCAGGCTGGTTTACCCGGGAAGAACTTGAAGAGGAAATTCACCGGGTTTCAGTTATTCTGAAGGACCGGCCTGATGTGCTTGTGGCCAACGCGCGTTACGGGCTTATCCGGGGAGTGGTACGGGAAGTAGTTACCAGAACAATCACCCGTGAGAGCATGACCGAGAAGATCGACAAGGTGGTCATGAATCCTGTTCTCGGAGTCCCCCTTTTTGCGCTGGCCATGTACCTGGTTTTCTGGCTTTCCATCTCCCTGGGGGGTGCCTTTATCGATTTCTTCGACATTCTTACCGGAACCATCTTTGTCGACGGTTTTGGTCTGCTGCTGCACAGCATCGGTACCCCGGATTTTCTTATCGCCCTGCTGGCGGACGGAATCGGCGCGGGTATCCAGACGGTGGCGACCTTTATTCCGGTAATCTTTTTTCTCTTTCTCATGCTCTCCCTGCTTGAAGATTCCGGCTACATGTCACGGGCGGCCTTTATTATGGACCGCTTCATGCGCTGGATCGGGCTTCCGGGAAAAGCCTTTGTTCCCATGCTGGTGGGGTTCGGCTGTACTGTGCCGGCAATTCTTGCGACCCGCACCCTTGATTCCAGAAAAGACCGCATCATGACGATTTTTATGTCTCCCCTCATGTCCTGCGGGGCGCGTCTTCCGGTGTACGCCCTCTTTGCGGCGGCCTTCTTCGGAGAGCAGGCGGGCCTTGTGGTGTTCTCCCTCTACCTGATCGGTATTGTCCTGGCGGTCCTTACCGGGCTTATATTCAGGACCACCGCCTTCAGAGGAGAAACGAGCCACCTTATAATGGAGCTTCCCGCCTACCATGCTCCCCGTTTTCGGCACATCATGCTGCATACCTGGCTGCGGCTTAAGGATTTTATTTTTCGGGCAGGAAAGGTGATTATTCTGGCGGTGCTGATTCTCGGTTTCCTGAGCAGCTTTGGCCTTGACGGCAGTATCGGCAACCAGGACAGTGAAAACTCCGTAATGGCCCTGATGGGAAAAGGCCTGACCCCGATTTTCGGCCCCATGGGGATTGACCGGGAAAACTGGCCCGCCGCGGTTGGACTTTTTACCGGGATGTTCGCCAAGGAATCGATTGTGGGTACCATCAACGGACTCTATTCCCAGCTGCACAATTTCTCAGGGGCCCCGGAAGGGGAAGCCGAAGAGGGATTTTCCATTCTCTCCGGTGTCAGGGATTCCCTTCTCTCCATTCCCGCCGGGCTGGCGTCGGCTCTGGGTTTTGGCGACGAGGAGGAAGAGGACCCCAGGAGTTTTCAGATTCTTCGACGTCATTTTACCCCAGCCCAGGCCTACGCCTACCTGCTTTTTGTTCTGGTCTACTTTCCCTGTCTCGCGGTTGTCGCCACGGTGGTCAGGGAAATCGGCGGTCTGTATACGGTACTCTTTGTAAGCTACCACACCCTGATGGCCTGGATTGTGGCGACCCTCTTCTACCAGGTGGCGGAGGGTCATATGCTGGCCTGGATGGCAGTGCCTGTCATCTTTTTCGGGGGGCTCTATCTTTTTCTCTATCTGATGGGGCTTAAAAAAGGCCGAGTTCCCGCAGCGTAAGAGCCGTCGCGGCGGTGCAGGCGCTTTCAGTGGTCAGTATGCGTCTGCCAAGCCCCCGGAGCTGAAAACCCGCATCACGTATTCTGCGGCGTTCCCGGTCTGTCCATCCCCGTTCCGATCCGATCAGTATCAGTGCCTCCCCGCTCTTTTCCAAAGGAGGGGCAGCTGCCTCGGCAAGATCAAAGAGGATGCGTCCGCCCCGGTGACGGGTGCTTTCCAGAAACTCCTCCAGGGAATCAAAGAGGCGGACCTCCGGCAGGGAGCAGATTCCTCCCTGGGATGCCCCTTCCACCAGAAAGTCCCGATATGTGTCCCAGATCTTCGCCTCCCGGTAGGAGGCCTCCCCCAGGGCAGTGGGTACGAACAGGATCTCCCGGATACCGAAGGAGGCGGCTGTTTTAAGTATCCGCCGTGTCTGGATAGGCCGGACCATGCCGACGGCAAGGCTCAGGGGATAGAGTGCTTCCGGCGGATTAGTAATGCTTATGGTGAGAAGGGCGTGTCCGGGGCTGAGTTTTTCGATTCTTCCCGTCCCGCTGCCCTGTCCGATGATTCCTGCGGCAACGGAGTCTCCCGTTTTGAGCTTGAGGATTTTTCTCAGGTGTTCCGCCCGCGGACCCTTCAGTTCCGTCCGGCCGCCGGTATCCACCTCGTAAGGTTCACAGAGCAGCAGGTTCATGGGCTAAGGATGAGTCTTTCAGGCAGTCGTAGATTTCCCAGACCTTCTCGTCGCCGACCCGGCCTTTCAGATTTTCCGTCCGTCCGCAGGTCCCGGGCAATTCCAGCCCCAGCTCCCTGCGGGTGGCTTCGGATATAAGGATGCCTCCGGGGGGCGCAATTGCCTCGAGCCGGGCAGCGGTGTTGACGGTGTCGCCGATCAGCGTGTTGTCGAAGCGCTGGCTCCCTCCCACGTTGCCCCGGATCACCGGTCCGGTATGGATTCCCACCCGGAAGACGATAGTGTCTTCTCCTTGGGAGGAGCGTTCGCGGTTCAGTATTTCGAACTCCTTCTGGATTTTGAGCATGGAGGTAACGGCCTTTTCCGGATCGTCGAAGACCGCCAGGAACGCATCGCCGATATACTTGTCGATGTCTCCGTCATGGGCATACACCAGGCGGGCTACCACGTCGAAGGCAGTGTTCAGGTAACGGATAACATGCTTCGGCTGCATACGCTGGGTCCGGGGGGTAAAATCCTTGATGTCTCCGAATACGATGGTAAGAATCCGCTCTTCCTCGGGGATTTCTATACGCTGTTCATGTGCGTACTCTTTGGCGACATTCCAGATTGTCCGGGGAATGTAATCCTTGATGAGATCGAGGAGTATGAAATCCTGAATGGCCTTTTCCTGCAGAGCGGAAATCTTCTCCATGGTATCGTCGTTGTTCAGGTGGTTGCGGATAAGCGGTATGGCCTGGTGAGCCAGAAGGGCGGAGACCTCCTGCAGCGCCACGCAGGTATCAAAACCCATCCGGAAGGCCGCCTGTATGCGCTCCTTGGTCCTTTTTTCGATGAGCAGCAGAACCGGAACGTGGGCGAACATTTCGTCCTGCTTCATCTCCTGCAGGGTTTCTATCGCCTGGGGAACGCGTTCGTCAGCGATTACCAGGTAGATCTCCTGCTCGTAAAAGTGAGGTTCCGCCTCTTCCATGGAGGCGGTGCTGATGATGCGAAAGTTCCCCAGCCCGACACTGTCAAGAACGGAAATCAGATCTTCCGTATCTATGGGATCGGCGGTTATGCTTAATAGTGTACGCTGCATGTTGCTGAAAACCTTACGGCTAAGAAAGTAATTCGTCAAGCGGAAAACTCCGTATGGGCACAACAAGACAGGCGTGATAGGATACTGATTTGACTGGAGGAAGACGAATGGCTGTACTGAACGAAGGGGCAGGCTGTACTGCTCCGCTGTGGAAATTCTTTGAAGATATGCTCGCGATCCCCCATGGCTCCGGAAACGAGGCCGCCCTGGCAGAATACATCCGTGCCTTTGCGGAAGAACGGAAACTTCCCGTCCGCGTCGACACGGCGGGGAATGTCATTATTAAAAAGCCCGCTTCTCCGGGTTACGAGGAGCATCCGCCGGTGGTTCTCCAGGGCCATATAGACATGGTATGCGAAAAAAACGACGGCACCGTCCACGATTTTGAAAAGGATCCCATCCGACCCGTACTGGACGGCGACTGGCTCAAGGCCGACGGCACGACCCTGGGGGCGGACAACGGTATTGGTGTTGCAGCTGCCCTGGCTGTGCTGGATGATAAAACCCTGAAACATCCGCCCCTGGAAGCCCTCTTTACCGTCGACGAGGAGACCGGCCTGAACGGTGCGATGGCGATTACCCCGGACCTGATCGAGGGCCGCCGCCTGATAAACCTTGATTCCGAGGAGGAGGGTGTCTTCTACTTCGGCTGTGCCGGGGGACGGAACACCTCGGGGAGCATGGCTCCTTCCTTCAGGCCCCCCCGAAAGGGCAGCGCGGCTGTACGTCTCCGGGTGGAAGGACTATCCGGGGGGCATTCTGGGGGAGAGATCCACCGGCGTCTGGGAAATGCCCTGCAACTGGGAGCCCTGGCCATCTGTTCTGCCGAGGCTGAATCTCTGGAGATTGTATCGCTGCGGGGAGGCGGAAAGCACAACGCGATTCCCCGGGAGGCGGAGTTTCTCCTTGCCCTTGCCCCTGAGGATATCCCGCGGCTGAAAGAGGCCGCAGCGAAGGCGGAAGTTGATGCCCGCGGGCTTTATACCGATGACAAGCCGGTGCGGATACTGGTGGAGGAACTTGCCCAAAAGCCCTCCGGAGTTCTGGACGGAGGGCTGGGGATAATCCGGGGGCTCCTGGCCATGCCCCACGGGGTCCAGGAGATGAGTACGGTTGTGTCGGGCATGGTTGAGACCTCCACCAATCTCGCGGCCGTCACCATGGACGAGAAAAAGCTCTATGTGCTGACCAGTCAGCGTTCGGCTGCGGGCTTCAAGCGCGACATTATCAGCCGAAGGGTAAAGGCGCAGCTGGAACTGATGGGATGCGCTGTGGAGTATGAGAGCGAGTATCCCTCCTGGGAGCCCAATTCGGAATCTCCCCTGCTGCGTTTTTCCGCCCAGGTATACCGGGATGTCCGGGGAAAGGATCCCCATCTGACGGCGGTCCATGCAGGGCTCGAGTGCGGGGTAATCTCCGACAAAATACCCGGTATGGACATGGTTTCCTTCGGTCCCGACCTTGAGGGGGCCCACAGCCCGGACGAGAGGGTCAGCATTTCGTCAACGGAAGCCTTCTGGTCCTTTCTGAAGGAACTCCTGGTCCGGCTCTAGTCCTTCGGTATCTCGATGCTGACGTCCCCGTAGGCGAAGGTTTGACATGCGAGTCGCAGGCCGGCGTCCAGGTTTTCCTGCCCCAGCCTGGCCAGCTCGTTTTCTCCTACGGGATTCAGAAAGCGGGATCCTTCCAGTATACGAACCCTGCAGGTCCCGCACTGGGTTTTTCCTCCGCACCTGTGCTGAATGGGATGACTGTTTCTGAGAAGTGTATTGAGCAGTGACACTGTCACCGACAGGGGATAGCTCCTTTTTTCGGGCAGCACGGTCAGTTTTGCCATGATTTCTCCTGGAGTGTCGAATTACTCTGCCAGAACAACCCGGTTTCGGCCCTGTTCCTTGGCCTGGTAAAGGGCTGTATCGGCGCGTTTGACAAGGGATTCGCTGGTGAAATCCCGTTCATACATAAGCTCCGCCACACCGATGGATATTGTGGTTTTGACGGTTTCCCCTTCATAGACGAAGTCTGCCTGGCTGATTTTCCTGCGGATTCTTTCGGCAACAAGAAGGGCCATTTTGCTGTCCGTATCCGGCAGCAGAACGGTAAATTCCTCTCCCCCGTAACGGGCGGCAATATCTCCCCGCCGTATACTGCCCCGGATCAGATCGGCGACCTTTATCAGCACAAAATCTCCGCAGCTGTGACCATGGGAGTCATTGAAAGCCTTGAAATGGTCAATATCCATAAAAAGAAGGGACAGCCTGCTCTTGTCCCTGCAGGCGTTTTCAAAGGCTTCGTTCATGGAGGAGAGAAAGTAGTGGCGCAGTCTCAGCTTGGTCATCATGTCGGTAATGGCCATCTCGTAGAGCAGAGCGTTGTAGATTGCCATGGCTGCAAAGGGAGCGATAATCCGTATCTGTTCAAGGATTTCCGGCGAGATTAAACCCGTGGATTTCCCCTGGCCCAGAACCAGTATACCCATCACCGTATTTTTGGCCGTCAGGGGTACAATCAGGCAGGGCATCAGCTTTGCAAGGACTGTGAAGCTTTCCTCTTCGGAAGGCAGAAGGGTGTTGAGTTCTTCAATGGTGCAGGGGCAGGCCTGCTCCTGCACCAGCCGCATGAAGGGGATTTTCCCTTCAGGGTATAATCAAAACTGTGGTCAATCTGAAAACCACGGTAATTTCGGTAGAGGTTCAGGTCTCCCTGGTCAAACTGGTCCCGAATAAAGAGGCCCACCTGAAGAAGCCGCAGATGCCCCATAAAGACGAACAGAATCGATTCGATAAGAAGCGGGAAGTCCAGGGTTGCGTTAAAGTCCCGGCTTATGCTGATAAGCTTTTTTAGATCGGCAATCTTTGTTTCGTATTCGGCTTTTATCTGTTCAATACTCCGATCTTCGCTGCTCATGTTTCTGATCCTTTTTACGTGTAATGGGTTCTATATTTAAGCGTAAAAAGCTGGTACAAAACGGACGATACTAGGGGTATGGAGGATTTATCCATGGTCTACCATCACCTCCTCCCCCCTTCGTCGGTACTTGTCCCCCTTCGGGCCGAAAACAAAATGGAAGCCTTCGATGAACTTTTCGACGGTATCAGCATACTGCGGACGCTGGACCGGATACACGGTTGTAAGGGGGCGGTTCTTCGCAGGGAACTCGAGGGGAACACCGGTATCGGACATGGCGTAGCCATGGCCCACGGCAAACTGCAGAGTCTGACGGATATCTTTCTGTGTCTCGGCATATCCATACGCGGAATTGATTACGGCTCCTATGACGGGGAAGCTGTACACCTTCTGTTTGTGGCGGCCAATCCGCCTTCCATGCAGGGGGTGTATCTTCATATGCTTGCAGTGCTTTCCAGGTCCCTGCGTCTGGCAAGCTTTCGGGAACGGATTATCCACAGCGAGGGGCATGTTGCCAGGATGCTCCTCCACGGGGCCCTGGATTTCACAAGCAACCGATATGCCATAAGTGCCTGATTACTGGGAATTCCAGATCTTTTCCAGATTGCCGATCAGCTCCAGTTCATGTTCATCCGGAAAACCCTCCCGCAGGCTGATCTCCCGCAGGATGGACAGAATCAGCTCCTGAACGTCCTTTTTCTGGATCTCCTCCGCCATCTCCCAGAAAGTTTCATTGTCCTTGACCACCGCCTCGAACTCCTCCAGGGCGGCGGGAAAATCTCGGAAAGGCAGATCCGATTCGAGCTCTTCAAGTTCCGCGAGTTCATCATCACCAAAGCGCCCGTCCGCCATGATGGCACTTTTAATACATCCGGCAAGAAACATTTTTGCTTCCCAGTCCAGTTGCGAAATTCTCATGATCGCCTCCTTATGCTCCCTCCTCCCCACCATGGGGGAAGGTTTCCGAGAGCTTCTGCAGCTTGTCCCGGATTTTTGCGGCCTCCTCATAGTTCTCGACCTCCACGGCCCGGTTCAGCTCCTCTTCCAGACGCCGCTTTTCCTGTTCGTAGGGATTGGATGCAGCTTCCTCGCTGCCGCTTGTTACGGCGGACACCGAGATCCCCGCTTCATCCACTACTGATTCGTCGATGTAGACCGGACACTTTGCCCTGACGGCTATACCTATGGAGTCCGAAGGCCGGGCGTCGACAATCAGCTCCTCACCGTTGTCTTTGCTCAGGATTATCTGGGCGTAGAAAGTTCCTTCCTTGAGGGCGGTTATCTCGATGCGCTGCAGTTCAGCGCCAAGCATGGAAAAAAGGGTAATGAACAGATCATGGGTAAGGGGACGGGGCATGGGAACGTTACCCAGACCAATGAGGATGGACTGGGCCTCCAGCTGTCCGATAAAGATGGGCACGGCGGATTCGCTGCCGATAGGACGCACAAGGACAGCGTTTCCCTGGTCTGTTCTGGCTATTGTCCATATTTCGGCTTCGACTAACATTGCTTACCTCTGTTTACCCCTCACGTATAGCATAGGGAATTTTTCCGTCAGGATCAAATAATTGTTACTTTGTATCCAGGCTGGTAATTCTGTGACTCAGCATTGTGTCCTCATCGAATATGAAGACCCCTTTCAGTTTCTCACCCTTTAATGCCCGGGGTATCCAGAGGGGATCGTCCTCCCACATGCGCTCCCAGGGAATCTTGTCCAGATCGCACCAGAAAGGATCGGCTTCATCGGTTTCGGTCATCTCCCCTTCAAAGGAGGCGGCAAAAAAGGCCTTGCCGTGAAGGGAGTAACCGTTGGTAAAGACAAAGGAAAGGTCCACCCGTTCTTCCGGGTTCAGGGGAGTTAAGCCTGTCTCTTCCCGGGTTTCCCGGATGGCCGCCTCCCTGGGGGTCTCTCCCGGCTCAATGCGTCCCCCGGGAAGGTTGATTTTTCCCTTGCCGAGACCGGTTTTCTTGTGAATCATCAGCACACGGTCTTCGGAGACGATAAAGCAGAGGACTGCATGCTCGGTGGGTTCCCAGGTATCCCAGTTTATCTGGTCCACGCTGCGCGGTCCGCAGCTGCACTCCGGGTAATCGATGTAAAGGATTTCCTTCAGGGAAAAACGCTTTCCGCATTCCCCGCAGCCGGGCGAAAAGATGAAGATCTTTTCCCGCAGCATCCCCAGGTAGGCTGCCACAGCCAGGCCGAGGGTTAAATAGCTGATGGGAGGGAGATTAAAATGCCGGATTATCTGAAGTCCCGTCATAAAAAGCAGTATACCCCCGGCAATGAAGAGGCTGGCGAAACGTTTCCGTTCCCCCTGGTCCTGGTACTTTCGCTGAGTCATGTTGAATATGAGTACAGCCGCAAGCAGGTAAAATACGGCGGAAGCAAATTGATCTGTCATGAAGAAACCCTACCCATCTGCGGCTGCTTAGGTCAAGTAAAGCAGGACATTATCAGATTATGAATAAACAGCTGTAATTTATGAGAAATTGAAAAGAATCAAGTTGAAACTTGTAATATCGTCAAAAATCCAGTATTGTATAGCCACAATTATTATTCTATAGGAGAATCATATGAAAAAAATCCTCGTTTTCTCCCTGTTGGCACTGCTGCTGGCTTTGCCTTTCGTGTTCGCAGGCGGACAGGGGCAGAGCAAGTTCGTCACCATCGGTACCGGCGGCGTTACAGGGGTCTACTATCCCACCGGCGGTGCCATAAGCCGTATGGTAAATGCAAAGTACGATGATTACGGCATCAAGGCCACGGTGGAATCCACCGGGGGTTCGGTATATAACGTGAACGCTGTCCTGAGCGGCGACCTGGATTTCGGGATTTCCCAGTCCGACCGGCAGTTTCAGGCCTATACAGGTCTTGCCGAATGGGAAAAGAGCGGTCCCCAGAAAGAGCTGCGCTCGGTATTTTCCATTCACCCCGAGGCCGTTACCCTGGTAGCCAGTGTAGAGAGCGGAATTGAATCCGTCGCGGATCTCAAGGGCAAGCGCGTCAACCTCGGAAATCCCGGTTCCGGCAACCTTCAGAACGCTCTGGATGTTCTTGCCGCTGCGGGACTCTCGGAGTCCGATGTAATGGCGGAGAACGTAAACGCCGTGGAGGCCCCCGGACTCCTGAACGACGGCCGCATAGACGCTTTTTTCTATACCGTAGGTCACCCCAACGGGAATATTAAGGAGGCAACCGCCGGCCGGGTTAAAGTCCGGATAGTCAATATCGACGGAGCGGTCCTGCAGGCCCTGACGGACAAATACTCCTACTATGCCAGGGCTGTACTTCCCGGCAAAGAGTATCCCATGGCGGCCAATACCTCCGATCCGGTTACCGTGGGCGTAACGGCTACCCTCGTTACCTCAAGCAAGGTACCTGAGGATGTTGTGTATGCCATTACCAAAGAGGTTTTCGAAAACTTCGATGACTTCAAGACCCTGCATCCTGCGTACCAGAACCTGACCAGGGAGAGCATGCTCAAAGGCCTCTCCGCCCCGATCCACAAGGGAGCCCTTAAGTATTATGAAGAGGCGGGCCTGACGCAATACATCAACCCGTCGCTGATACAGAAATAAAATAAACGAACCTGACTGCGGTGCATGACCTGCACCGCAGAATTTTTACTTTTCACAGGAGCAGTGCATGTATAAGGAGTGGGAAAACGAAACCGCGGAAGAATTATTAAAGGAGGAACTGGGTCTTATCAGGGACAAGCGTCCCATCGACCGGATCCTCTTCGGAGCCATCGCGGTATTATGGGCCCTCTTCCAGCTTGCCCTGCCCCGTCTCGTAGTTCTTGACAGCGTTACCGTGCGGGCGATCCACCTTGCCTTTGCGGTGGCCCTGGTCTATCTGGGCTATCCGATATCCAAGCACAAGCGGCGGATCAAGTTTCTTCATGCCGTGGACCGTATACCCGTAATAGACTTTTTCCTGGCCGCCGCTGCAGTAACGGCGGTGCTCTATGTGGTGTTTGATTACGAAGGTATCGCCTCCCGGGCCGGACGCCCCATTGAACGGGACCTGGTGTTCGGATTTGTAATGATCCTCCTGGTGCTGGAGGCGTCCCGGCGGGTAATCGGAATGCCCCTGGGGACAATTGCCGTACTTTTTACGGTCTACGCTTTTCTGGGGCCGTATCTTCCCCACTTTATTGCCTACAGGGGAGTCAGCGTCAGCAAGTACCTGAGCCAGATCGCCCTCTCCACGGAGGGTATCTTCGGAATCCCCCTGGATGTTTCGGCGAATACGGTCTTTCTCTTCGTGCTTCTGGGGGCCCTTTTGAACAGAACCGGCGCTGGTTTGTTTTTTAACGATCTGGCAATTTCTCTTCTTGGCCGCTACAAGGGCGGTCCCGCCAAGGCCTCGGTGGTCTCCTCCGGGCTTACCGGTCTTGTTTCAGGCTCCAGTATTGCAAACGTGGTTACCACCGGGACCTTTACCATCCCGCTGATGAAAAAGGTCGGGTATCCAGGCCGCATTGCCGCAGCAACCGAGGTGGCCGCCAGTACCAACGGGCAGCTGATGCCGCCGATCATGGGAGCCGCAGCCTTTATCATTGCCGAATACCTGAGCCTTCCCTACATGGAGGTTGTACGAGCTGCGGCAATACCTGCTTTCGTCTCCTATTTTGCCCTCTTTTATATTACCCATCTCGAGGCTTCGAAGCGGGGTATGAAGGGGCTGCCGAAGGAGGAATGTCCTCCCTTCTGGACCGTCCTGAAAGGGGGATTCCATAACCTGATTCCCCTCTTTGTCCTTCTTTATGAACTGATGATCATGCGGCACAGTCCGAAACTGTCCGCTTTTAACGCTATCGTAACCCTCTTTATCGTGCATCTTGCACGGGAGATTTTCCTGTCGGTCCGCAAAAAGGAATCTCCCCTGCAGGCCTCCTGGGCGGTGGTCCTTCTCATCGGAAAAGGGATGATCGAGGGCTCACGAAACATGCTGACCGTGGCTCTGGCTACCGCCACGGCGGGAATCGTTGTAGGTATCGTGAATATGGGAATCGGCAGCATGATCGTTCAGGTTGTGGAGTACATGGCCATGGGAAACATCTTTCTGCTCCTTTTTATTACCGCCGTGGCAAGCCTGATTATCGGCATGGGACTTCCCACGACGGCAACCTACATCGTCATGGCCTCCATTACCGTACCGATAATCCTGCAGCTGGGAGGCGGCATGGGAATAATTATCCCCGCCATCGCCGCCCACCTGTTCTGCTTCTACTTCGGAATCCTTGCCGACGATACCCCGCCGGTGGGTCTTGCGGCCTATACCGCCGCCGCCATTGCCGGGTCCGACGCCATAAAGACGGGTATTCAGGGCTTTATCTACGATTTGCGGACGGCAGTGATCCCCTTCATGTTCGTCTTCAATCCCGACCTGGTGCTCCAGGGGGTGCGTGGCTGGCCGGTATCGATGCTGATCTTCGTCATGGCGATCTTCGGAGCCTTCGCCTTTACCAACGCCGTGCAGGGCTGGTTTCTGCGGCAGAACCGCTGGTACGAGATCCCTGTTCTGCTGCTGGCGGCCTTTATGCTCTTTAATCCGGGTTTCTTTGCAGGATTATTCGGAATTGCCCATGAGCTGCGCTTTCTGCTCTACCCTGCGGGGCTGGCTGTCTACGGGGCGGTCTACCTGATGCAGAAAATGAGTGTGAAGGAAGCTGTGTAAAGGCAGGTTTATTGGATCCGTCTGAAGCAGCATATCCGTTGCCGAATTCCGGCTTTTAGCACAGTGCAGTTTGCATACAGATTACACGTACCCAAGCGTCTGATTGTAAATGTATGCCCGGCTAATTGAAAGGTTTGCTTTTTGGAATGACTACTCTTCACTAATTTGGTGTTCCGGACCCGGCTGAAAATGATCAGGATCGGATATGATGCCGCTACCAATCCGTCATTCTCATTACACACTCTCGGACCGCCTATTTTCATTGTTTCAGTTGCAGTGGAGCGTCATGAGTAGAGTAACTTATAATTTATAATAATCTCTTTTCTTCATGGCATTTAGCAGTAGTGAAAACAGCACAAACGCCCGGAAAAATCGGTCGAGAGCCTTGTTTATAAATACCCACTCTGGGCTAACAGAGTAATTAATAAAGGAGAAATGTATGTCAGACAGTGTTCCCACAATTTATCGAATTTTAATGTATAGCGAGGCTCTTACTGAGTGTATGGAATTAATTGAAAAGAGATATCATAATCGTTCTCAAGAAGTCAATTATCCAGCATTTGATATTGAGGAGACATATGGCAAAATTGAATATATATGCGGACGAGAAGAATGTAAGGATGATTATGTATCGAAAATGTTGTACAAGAAATTGCCAACAATGGAATTTTTAAAGAGGTTATCAATAACGAAGAAAATTCCATGCCTGGTTATTTGCATAAATCAATCCGTAGATGCGATTATGATGGACTTATTGTCTGCTATATGTGCTCTTGATATTCATAGGTTAAGAACCGGGATTTTCCGGCCTTGTCATTTTCATAGGATAACTAAAGCAGGAGGGGCCATTTATGATAGAAAATCATATTTCTTGGTTTTTTCAAAACCTGAAAATATTAGAAGAATTCAGGATGTAAAAAGATTTGTAAAAGAAAAATTCATTTCCTTTGTTTTAATCTTATACAAGCAAAGCAACGATAAGTACGTGGTCGCAAATTCAAACATTATAAACAGAAGATATCTTGATCTACTTGCCAAATATTTATCAGTCCCTATAGGTTTATCCAGAATATATCTCGATCTCCGAAACGATGTTATAACTCAAGAAAATGAGGAAGATTCAGTTCGACCGAGACAGAGCAATAATTAATGAGATTTCTAAAGGATGGTGCACAAAACTGAATGTCTTTGAATAATCCAAGTTGAAAGTTGATGGAGATTATTGACAGCATATTCAGAGGAAGTTACCTTATGGTCATATTAAAATATTTCTTGTGAGGAATTATCTATGTCTGCATTGAAGACAATAATCGATATCTCAGGAAAACTATATACCTTAAAAAATGATAATCTCAATTTACTTCTTTCCAGTAATGTACTCCGGAGAGAACTTCTTCATTCAGACATTATAGCTAAGCTTATAGATACGAATTATGATGGCAGTCTGGAACGAGTCAGACTTCTATTTAGGTGTCTTCAAATTAAAGAATTCCCCAATTATTCACTAAAAGATCCAAAATCGATCATAGTTTCAAGAGAAACAGATAATATAGATATTCTTATAGAATTATTGAATGAGAAGACTGCAATAATAATCGAAAACAAAGTTGATGCCCGCGATCAGCCTGCTCAAATTAGTAACTATGTAAAAACTTTGAAAGGGGAGAAATACAACTATGAAGAAGAATCGATACACGTTGTCTATCTTACTCCATTAGGCTGGGATCCATCAGTTGATTCCATCGGAGATTATACGGGACCGATAACGCCATGTTCTTATAAAGAGCATATTATTAAGTGGTTGCAGACTTGTGATGATAAGCCTGAAGCTTTTGGTAATGACAATATCCGCTGCAATATACGATTATACAGGGAGATGATAGAAGAAATGGTTAATGATTCCTTTAATGAAAGAGAAGCGGCAAGTGCCGTTTTCGAGGCGGGTTCAATAGAACCGAATCAGACACGCTATGTACTGAATGCATCACAAAAGAGATGTCATGTAATGTTTTTACAAGAACTGATGCAGGAGCTACAACAACGTGGCCTAAAAATCGAAACAGACATAAATGAAATCAAACAAAGTGCTATTGAAGGTGATGATTATGGGTTCTGCGTTACAATGTCCGATCAGTATAATTGGGTGG
>Ga0334900_1000823_pt1 | contig 40313 bp, 49 predicted proteins | sample GraSluR3_MG_2_FD_207231 | JGI IMG/M metagenome (GOLD analysis project Ga0334900, IMG submission 207231) | Sludge microbial communities from methane-producing bioreactor in Wageningen University, Netherlands - Granular Sludge_31_08-R3 | ecosystem: Engineered > Bioreactor > Anaerobic >... | reverse complement strand
ACGCCCATCAGTCTCTGCACGAAGCTTTTCCGGCAGCTCCTCAGCATTTTGTATACTTACAATATCTCCCTTCATAAGATCTATTTTGTCTGTTCTATTATATCAATTTAGTCGTAAGACTATAATACGTAAGTCGGATAAGAGGTAAGTAGAGATCGAATCTCCAAGGAGGTGAAAGAGACGAGAAGCAGGGTTTTGACGGCGCTTCTTGCGGCCCTATTCGTCCTGACGATGGCGGCCGCTGCCGCCGGGATGTACCAGGGGGTCAGTGGGGGGCCGTCGATGAGCTACGCCGGGGTATCGGCGTCCATCGACGGGATCTTCGCCAGCTACCCAAAGGCGCCAGCGACCTTCCCCGGACCCCTCTTCATGACGAGCGAAGAGTTCCGACAGAGGGTCACCGCCCACCTCGCCAACCCGCCGCGAGCCTGGGAGTGGTGACGGGTCCCGAGCGGCGCCAGGCGGGGGGGACCCCAGACCCGGCTCCCGAGGTGGGGAGGGGGCCGGACCGCGATCCACGGAGGCGGGGATGGACCGCTCTAGCCTTTTTTTGCCAGGGGACGCCCAGGGGGGGATCGCCAGGCCCGAGGCCGCTGGCCTGGCTGTGGGGGTCGAGAGGGCGTCGGAGGAGCTCCGGTCGGCGAGGATGAGGACGGTCGAGCTCTGATGCCGGTCCTCGACACCTCCTTCCTCGTCGACCTCCTCCGGGGGCGAAAGAAGGCCGCCATCCTCCTCGCGGAGCTGGAAGGCAGGGGCGCCATCCTCGCCACGACGCCGATCACCGTTCTGGAGCTGTACCGGGGAGCTTTCTTCTCGGCGGACCCTGAAAGAAACTAACTAAATCTCGGCTAGCTTCCAGGATAGCCCAAGGTCCGCATCAGGCTTCCTTCCAAAATGATCGGACGTCATCTATCGGTTTTCTTCTGGAACTCCCAATTATGACTGCCACCCCCCTTCTCAGCCGGACACTCACCTCCAGGATGCTCATTCCAGGGAGTCTTAGCCGTTTTCTTGCAATTAATGCACTTCCAGTGGGAGTACCAGGCAGGCGCGCTATCCTTTGGAGATGTATCTTCTTGGGCTGAGATCTGTCCTGGGTCGTGATCAGGTGGAATAATCATCTTCTCTGGGGGATAATACAGCTCTTCAAACTCATCTTCAAAAGCCTTTCTCTTTTCTTTCAACCTTACTTCAACCATCTGCATATGTTCTTTCGCTTCTTTTTCACTCATACGGTGAATCTCTGTGAATCTTAGAGCTTGTTGTCTCAATCTATCTTCTTCATCATCAAACGACAGCCTCCAGGCGATCCACCTTGAAGCCTTCTGTAATCTTTCGCCACATGCCCCCGTTTCATAATGCTCCAGGATATCTCGGTATCGAATTTTAATGCCCAATAGTTCGTACAGCTGGTCATGATCGGGCAGCCATGTCTGGAATTTCTCTTTATCTATATTCTCTATGAGTGATGGGGCCTTCCCAGCTTCATACCCTCTCATCTTGACGAAGCAATCCAATAAATCCTCTAATGTTTGAGAGAGGAGCGTGGAATCTATGCCATCATTCATCAAGATCCTTTCGTATTCGAGCATAAATGTTATCTCATCGAAGGTCCGATCCCAAAATGCAGTATTTCTTTCCCTGTAAGCTGTATACGCAAAGTCATCGGTTTCGTGAAGTCCCCGCTCGAACTCCGCTTGATGCATTAACTCGTGAACCCCTTTTACAAAATGGAGCCGATCTTTCGAATCTTTTGAGGATATTATGTCGAAGGGAAGACGGATTATATTCTTCCAATCTCCTGGCCACCACCAGGTCCTTATGGGCATGCACCAAGAGTCCGACCTCCTTAGAAGATAATTGATCTTACCAATGAATGCATGAGAATCAACGGGCGATAAACTAAGTTCAAATATTTGAGTAGTAGCATCAAAAAGATAAAGTTTGCTGGGATCGAGCGCCGTTCTGACCTTCTCTTTATCGCCAATCAACACCACAGACTTGAGGCCCTTCTCGGCTTGGAAGTCATCGATGTGTCTATGAATAATTTGCTCTAGCGCAAGGAACCGAAGTTGTTGCTCGGAGCTGGAAGTAAAATATTTCTCTATATCAACTGTGTAACCGGCGACTTCGGTTTCAGGGATATCTAAATCCTCCAGGGAAATGATATCTTGCAGGGGTGGAAATAGTATCTCTTCCTTATTATCTGTGGAGTTCGTATGTTCGGGACGATTGTATGCCCTGTTGTTGTCTGCCATTTTCTCTCCTCAAATTTTATAATATATAGCTTCGCCGGTGCCGGGGTCTCCCTGGAGCGGCTTAGATCCGTGAAGGCGATGACGTCAATAATCCCTTTCATTAATATTGGCCTGGTTCCTTGACTGCATATTTAGAGAGCGCCCCCTCTGAGAGGCGCATAAGAGCTCTGGTGATCTCCGCCTCGTCCTCGAGCACCTCAAGGTCGTAGGGTTGGCTCTCCGAAGGGCGCATAGCCTCTTTCGAGATGGACCCGTGGGGCATAGAGATGGCCTAAGGGCTTTCGATATATGATATTTATCGTGATTGAGGGGAAGCGTTGAGGGGGTATCAGGCCCCCCTCCTCCGGTCTCAGCCGTTCTCAGGCGGCACCCGCGAGGTGGGGACCCGGATCGTTTCACCGAGGTGGATGGTGTAAGGCTTCTGCAGCCCGTTGGCTCCGATAATCAGATCTTTAGCCTGCCCCGTCGTCACCCCGATCTTGGGAGCAAGCCTTCTTGCGATGATGGAGATATCCTCTCCCCGGTGAACCAGCCGGTCTTCATACTCAAATGATTTGGGGTCGAGCACCATTGATATACGCCTCCTTGCAGCGATCTGATGTGTTGTTATACACCTTCGATCTTAAATAATGTTTCAATTCCCGTCTCTGGTGAACTTGCAGCCGGCCTTAGAATATACCGGGGGCGGCCCGGACTTCGCCGGGGCGCATCAACGGGGCCACGCCTTTTGCGACGTGGTAAACCTGACGGTGGCCCTCGACACCTTCTTTCTCGTCGACCTCCACCGGGGGGGAAAGGAGGCCGCGCCCCTTCTGGCGGAGCTGGAAGGCCGGGGCGCCCTCCTCGCCACGACGCCGATCACGGCCCTGGAGCTGTACTGCGGGGCGTACCTCTCGGTGGAACCTGACAAGAGCATGACGGCGGCGAAGAAGATCCTCGCGTCCCTCATAGTCCTCCCCCTGGACGACGAGGCAGCAACCGTCTTCGGCGCCCTCTCGGCCAGGCTCCGGTCGGAGGGAAAGAGGATCGGAGACTTTGACGAGGTGATCGCCGCAATCGCCCTCTGCCGGGACCAGGAGATCGTGACGAGGGACGGGAACGTGGGGGAGGTGGCGGGGCTCGTGGTGGTGGGGTGGTGAGGGGGAGGGGCCGTTTTGAGGGGTCCATTCGCAGGGGGGTGTGCGAACGGGGTTGCGGGGGGACTACCCGCTCATGTGGTCGAGGATATGCTTCTGCACGGCCGTGCTGATGGTCGGTTGCTCGACGATCATGAGGAGGTGGCCGCCTCGGTCGAAACTGACCAGAGTGGACCCCGGAATGGTGGCAGCAGCGAACTGGGCATTGTGGTAGAGCTGGAGGGTGTCGTCGGTGGCATGGACGATCAAGGTTGGGGCTGTGATCGAGGCGATCCTCTCATTGGGCATCGCCGCCTTGTTGTCGAAAGCGGCGCCGGCGGCCCGCGGCGAAGCCGGATTCATATAATCGATGATCTCTTCTGCCATCTCCCGTTGCTGGGGGGAAAGTTCCGCAATGACCGTTTCGTTGGCGCCCAAAAGCTCCATGAACTGCTTCTTGAAGAGGTTGGTAGCTGTCCAGTAGAGCGGATCATACCGATAGATGGTCACCAGCATCTCGCCTTGCCGATTTGCCTGGACCTGGGCGTGGACGTGGGCCTGGTCGGTCGCGTCTATTGAGGCGACCCCGGCGGAGATGAGGGCGAGGGAGGAGACCCGCTCGGGGTGCAATACGGCCAGGAGCAGCGCCGAAGGGCCGCCATGGGAGATGGCGACGACCGCAGCTTCTTCGATGCCCAGCTGGTCGAGGAGATAGGCGTAGGCATGGGCCTGGTCGTCAAATGTGGCCCCCTCGTTGAAGGTCGAGCGCAGATAGCCGAAACGCGAAGGCGCGATCCAGTGGAACTGATCGCCGAGCACCGCTTCCACCACCAGCTCGCCCTGATCGTAGCCGCCGCCGCTCCCGTGGATCACCAGGACGGGAGGACCTGATCCGCCCTCTGTGTATTCGATATCCCCATAGGGCGAAGGTATGACCGCGCTCTTCCCCTGGATCCGCTCATAGGCTCGGTTCATATCCCAGAGATATGCTGCTGAAGCCAGAACCACCGCTATGATCAACCCTACCGCAATCCAGCGCAGAATCTTTCCAAGCATCTTCTTCTCCTTTTTGGGACCGCCCAACAGAATGGATCTCCTGATTATCGCGGATCACTGTGGCGCTCGCCGGCTTTGGGTTTCGATCCCCGTCTTTGGTGGACTCGCGCCCGGACAAAATTGTTTCGGTCGTGAGGAGGCATACAAGATTATGTTTCAGTCCCTGTCGTTGGTGAACTTGCGACCGGACTTCTATCCGGGCTGCGGCCAGCTTCGCCGTGAGTAGGGTTTCAATCCCTGGCGGGTTTTTTCCTGGCTTGCAACACAGCGCGACCCAACCGAGCCAGATGAGAAAATCGATGTTTCAATCCCTGGCGGGTTTTTTCCTGGCTTGCAACAGCGGATGCAGCAGATCCTTGGTCAGCCTATATCCGTGTTTCAATCCCTGGCGGGTTTTTTCCTGGCTTGCAACGGGCTGAGAACGTCGGCGATCATCCCCTCCCCCACCAAGTTTCAATCCCTGGCGGGTTTTTTCCTGGCTTGCAACACGGCTCATGATTCGTATTCGGCATGGCGAGAGAGAGACGTTTCAATCCCTGGCGGGTTTTTTCCTGGCTTGCAACCCGAACCCCAACGACCGAAGGCCGCCCCATCAGCCGGTTTCAATCCCTGGCGGGTTTTTTCCTGGCTTGCAACGACGGCCGACACGTTATAGCCGACATCCACGCGGCGGTGTTTCAATCCCTGGCGGGTTTTTTCCTGGCTTGCAACAGAGCATGATCTCAAGGTTTTTGGATTGAGTTAACGAGTTTCAATCCCTGGCGGGTTTTTTCCTGGCTTGCAACCCACCCTGTCACTATCTCAGCCTCTAATCTGTTGTTTCAATCCCTGGCGGGTTTTTTCCTAGCTTGCAACAAACCAGCACCCAGAGAGCGCAAAAGGCGAATGGTGCGTTTCAATCCCTGGCGGGTTTTTTCCTGGCTTGCAACTTTAAAGCCATGAATATAGAGGCAGGGTTTTCTACTGTTTCAATCCCTGGCGGGTTTTTTCCTGGCTTGCAACGACACTTTTAATTTTTGGGAGGGATAAAACTGGATTGTTTCAATCCCTGGCGGGTTTTTTCCTGGCTTGCAACCTTTCGAAGCCTTCCCCGCCGTCGGCCGTGGCGGTCATGTTTCAATCCCTGGCGGGTTTTTTCCTGGCTTGCAACTCCAGAATCGTTATTTTAAGTTCTGGGGCCGTTTAAATGTTTCAATCCCTGGCGGGTTTTTTCCTGGCTTGCAACCGGAGGAGGACGGGATCGCCGTTCCAGGTGAGGAAGTCGTTTCAATCCCTGGCGGGTTTTTTCCTGGCTTGCAACTTAAGGTGGTGCTGGTCCACGCGGCGAGAGCATCTTAGTTTCAATCCCTGGCGGGTTTTTTCCTGGCTTGCAACGTAGGTGGTGGCTCCGTTGCTGGATTTCTGATCCTTCTGTTTCAATCCCTGGCGGGTTTTTTCCTGGCTTGCAACCAGACCCATCGCGACGGATTTCGGGTCGCGAAGAGGTTTCAATCCCTGGCGGGTTTTTTCCTGGCTTGCAACCGTTAGTCCAGGCGTGGGCCTTGTAGACCATGGGGGAGTTTCAATCCCTGGCGGGTTTTTTCCTGGCTTGCAACGCAGGGGCGCAGGCCCCCTTCAGCCGGTCCCTGCAGGTTTCAATCCCTGGCGGGTTTTTTCCTGGCTTGCAACCGAGAGATCTGAGGAGGCGATGGAAGGACGCCGCCCTGTTTCAATCCCTGGCGGGTTTTTTCCTGGCTTGCAACTCTGACTGAGAAAGAGCGGGTCAAGATCCATAACGAGATGTTTCAATCCCTGGCGGGTTTTTTCCTGGCTTGCAACTTTGGAGTGTACGTATCGTTCGTCGATCCTGTTGCATCGTTTCAATCCCTGGCGGGTTTTTTCCTGGCTTGCAACTCTTCCGCCTTCTTGCGCGTCTCGTATGTTACTCGCGTTTCAATCCCTGGCGGGTTTTTTCCTGGCTTGCAACGGTGACGCCACCGCCATCCCGGGGCGAGGGTGATCCTGTTTCAATCCCTGGCGGGTTTTTTCCTGGCTTGCAACAATAAGACAGCTGGATTAGGAATCACGGTAGGATTGTTTCAATCCCTGGCGGGTTTTTTCCTGGCTTGCAACTTGGTCAGTCTCTGGTTTTTGGTGGCGGCACGTCCGGTTTCAATCCCTGGCGGGTTTTTTCCTGGCTTGCAACAGAACGCGGGCGAAATGTTCATGCCCGGCTCATAATGTTTCAATCCCTGGCGGGTTTTTTCCTGGCTTGCAACGCGACAGGCCGATGGACCCCCGGATGAAAGAAAAGATGTTTCAATCCCTGGCGGGTTTTTTCCTGGCTTGCAACAAAATTTAATAATGAGTTCAAGGAGACTATACGAGATGTTTCAATCCCTGGCGGGTTTTTTCCTGGCTTGCAACCTGGCGCTCTTCGGTGATCGCCTTGGACGCCGCCTCGTTTCAATCCCTGGCGGGTTTTTTCCTGGCTTGCAACAACGCTATAATCGAAGATCTCAGGGAGGGACGGCTTTGTTTCAATCCCTGGCGGGTTTTTTCCTGGCTTGCAACCTTCATCTCGCCCACCTTGGCGATTTGGGGCTCCGCGTTTCAATCCCTGGCGGGTTTTTTCCTGGCTTGCAACCGATCCGAACGCCTCGAAAAAGGGGACGGCCACATTGTTTCAATCCCTGGCGGGTTTTTTCCTGGCTTGCAACATAATGATATGGCAAACATGATAAATACCGAAACGGTTTCAATCCCTGGCGGGTTTTTTCCTGGCTTGCAACCTAAAGAAAAGATTTACTTTTTATTATACTTATACTGTTTCAATCCCTGGCGGGTTTTTTCCTGGCTTGCAACATCAGATCTCGAAGATTATCGGGGGCGGCGGCGGGAAGTTTCAATCCCTGGCGGGTTTTTTCCTGGCTTGCAACAGACCCAAAGAGGAGCTGAGGAAGATATACGACGCCGAAGTTTCAATCCCTGGCGGGTTTTTTCCTGGCTTGCAACGGGACGAGGCGGGACAGGCCCGGGGTGGCGGACATAAGGTTTCAATCCCTGGCGGGTTTTTTCCTGGCTTGCAACGGCACCCCTCAATTGGTCATTTCTCGATATAAAGCCTTCTAATGGCCGGAAAATCGGGCCTCTAATCATGGACCGTTCCCGTACCCTGAGTTTATAAACGTCCATGAACCATCACAACACGTTCGACTTCTTCTCGGGAGATTTCTCTCCAATGTCCTTTATATTTTTGACGCAGTGCTCGCAGAGCTGGTAGATCCGGACCTTATCCCCCGCCCCGATCTGGGCCTTAATCTCGTCCTCCATCATCACCCTCTGGACGGCATCGATCTCCAGCTCGAAGACGCTGTACTGCTTCCAGGCGCCGTACTTTTCCAGGATCTTGTATACTCGGGTCCGGATCCTGTTCTCGCTGATGTCGTAAGCCACCGCCAGCCTCATAACGCAACCCTCATCGTTTGAACTCCAGGGGATAGTACTCTTTCAGCTCCCTCGTGATCGCCTTTCGCAGAAGGATCGCTTGCATCCTCACGGCTTTTCTCCTCGATACGACGTAACCGAACCTCGGATGGGTGAACTCCTCCTTCATGAACTCATCGAACTTTTCAAGATATTTCTTGAAGGCGTAATCCTTCAGGTGGTTGTCGATCTGAAAGTCGGCGTGGGTCAGAATCCCCTTGTTGACGAGCCGGACGGCGAAGGCATCGCAGAATATGGGCCGAAACTCCTCCAGCAGGTCAAGGGCGAGAGACGGCCGACCGTGGCGGTCGGCGTGAAGCATCCCCAGGAAGGGGTCGAGGTTGTACTGGCGAAGGGCGCTTAAGACTTCGTTCTTCATCATCGAGTACGTCAGGGATAAGAGGGCGTTTATGTGGTCCTCGGGCGGTCTGCGGGTCCGTTTCTCGAAGGTCCACCCCTCGGCGAGGCAGCCGTCCAAGAGGGAGAAGTAGAGCCTTGCAGCCTCCCCCTCGATCCCCCGAAGGCCGTCCATCGTCTCAGCACCGGGGGCGAGGGACTCAAGCTCCGCCAGCCTCCCGCCGTCGGCCTCTGCTGTCACCCCTTTCCGGCCCAGGAAGGTCCGCGAGTTTCTGATCTTGGCGCGGACGATCTCGCCTGCGATCCTGAGCCCCTCCTCTTCGGTGAGGGCGTACTGCCTGCGGCGGACCTCGGCGATGGTGTTTTTCTCGGGAACGAAGCTTCCCCGATACCGGCCATACGAGGTGAAGTAGTTCAAGACGATCCCGTGCTCGTTCGCCCGAGCGACGAAGGGGGTCGTGAAGTTCACATTGCCAAAAATGTTGACCGTGTCCACCTGGCCCATGGGAAAGGAGCCTATCTCTCCCTCTCCGGCGGCGAAGACGACGATCCGGCCGCCGTCCACCCCCACCTGGGCGCCCTGCCTCGTCACGTAAACGACGCTCTCGTCGAATAGACCCTCGCTCGCCTTCATGATCTCGCCCTCCTCTTATCTCTTCCTTTTCCTCTCCCGCTCCGCTGCCCCAGATCGAGCATCCTCGTCTCGAAGGGCATGCAGTACTGGACGGTGCTGCACTTCTCACATTTCTTCGCGTTCTCGGCGAAGTCCGGTATCCTCTCAAGGCTCATCCTCCGGATCGCCTTGGCGGTCTCGACGACCTTCTCGCGGTGCCAGTCGGTGATGGTGATCGCGTACCGCTCGTTCGTCCCGAAGAGGTAGAGGTAGCCCATCCTCACCGGCTCGCCGATGTGGTCTTCAAGGAGCATGCAGTAGGCTGCGAGCTGGACCTCGTCGTTGTCGAAGTAAGAGTCGCCGTGCTTTCGCTCGACGGGAGTCAATCTCGTCTTGCTCTCCAGAAGGTCGATCTTTCCGTGGAGCCCCAGCTTCTCAGACCTCAGGTACATCTCCCGATACCAGCCCCCTCGTCGGCTCTGGTTCGCGTGCTTCGATCGACCGTCTGCCAGATAGTAATTCAAACCCTGGGTGTTGTAGAACATCAGGTAGTAGAAGCGCCGAGGGCAGTAGAGGTACTGGTTGAGGTCGGAGACGTTGACGAGGAAGAGGTCGGTTTCCATATTCATCACTTTGCGGATAGTCTTTCATGAATTACGCAATCAACATAGATCGCATCTAAACCTATTGCCAAGCATCCATCCTTAAAATCAGTTAAAACTATATAATCATCTATATCATATAGCTTTTTAGAGACCCTTCCAGTATTTGAAAGATATCTACAAAATATTCCTGCTGATTTAATATTATTTACAATTCTTGATATGTCTATCTGATCGTTAGGATCATTGTAATTCTTCACTACGGGAAATATTCCATATACCTGCCCAGGCTTCCGTTCTTCTTCGATTACATCCATTTGGTCAGGATTTCGTCCTACGAAGGATACATGTCTAGGTTTATCGATTAGATTATTGATTAAAGCATAGGCGATAACTCTTTTAGACACTTCTTCTATCTTTTCATGGAACTCTTCAGGAACTATTTTTTTAAATTGTTTTTTCGAGATAACGTTCATGTTGGCCCATCGCATCAGGAAAAAAACATTATACGTCCCAAAATTATTATCCTTTGGGTTGAAATAGCAGATATCAATACTACTACCTCTAAAGTTGCTAAGCTCTTCCATCAATTTGAGCAATTCAGGTTTTGTAGATCGCTCCAGGTCACCCACATAATTCACAATTTTTGATATATTTGTGTTGATACCCATAAAATAATGATCTTGAATAAGCTCCAAACCATTGCGGAAATAGTCATCTTTTTTATCAGAGGGCAAACCTCCTGTTAACGGAGCGAACTTATGTTCATCTCGTATACCATTTGCCTCATTTACTCCGATACCAAACGCATTTTTATAGATATATTCATAAGCTTCAAGATATCCGTATCTCCAACGAAAATTAGCAGCAATTTTTGGATCATGCATAGTTTTTCTTAAATTCTCCTCCAATTGTTGGCGAGAAAGCCTATTAAAATTTTTAAAATATTCGACGACAGCAAAAGGTGCAAAACATATTGACTTATAAACCACACCCTGAATTGGGTTCCTGAGTCTACCAAACCGCTGCAAAAATTCACTTACATTATGTCCCGAAAAGACTAAGCGCTGAATGGCATGATCTCCTTTAAAATCGATTCCTACCTCTACTGCTTTGTTTCCTACCAAAACATCGAAGGAATCAGCCATCGAGTCCTTCCTGAAACCACTGCGCTCACAGACATTCCAGTCTGTATTTCTACGAAGTACATCGCCAATCAGGGATACCTCGTGAGCACTATCGAATACGATTGCCATTCGATTGCAGCCTTTAAAATCCTTAAGCCAATTTAGATCGGATAATAGTATCTCTCCAGCCATGAAACGAGGTGCGTGGCGAAATTCGAGGTTTACTTTTGGCATAATTGGTTTTTCATCTACAATTTTGCTTTTGATGCTGCTTTTTTCGGTATTGACAAGTGTAGCGCCAAGTACATTTTTAATCTTGGATACTATAGTTTCATTAGGCGTTGCACTGAGAAAAATGAACTTTCGCATTGCTGTCCCTTCAGTGCAAAGGATATCATGTAAGATAAATAAAATAATATCCGATTGGCGCATGTCGTATAAGTGAAACTCGTCGAAGACTACCGTATTAATTAGATTCTTGAATACCGAATTGAGGTACTTATCAAAGTAATATCCTTTTAGTGCATATATGAAAATATCTGGGTTCGTTATAATTATACCTCCGCCCCGACGAGCCATATTGATCACAATATTTGTCAGTATTTCGCCTTTGGTTATCCTATAGGATCGCTTATCCTTCATTAAACCCAGAGTTTCCGCAGTAACGAATTCTATTTGCTTGTTTGATTTCAAAAAGTCCCTAAGACATGTGATAGATTTAAATTGGTCTTCGGCCAATGCATTGGTCGGATAAAGTGCTATTATGACGCCCAAATCATTCTCCTTCAGAGCAGGAACTGCCCACGCATCTGTTTTACCAGAACCAGTGGGAGAGGTAATAAAAAGGAAAAACTCTTCAAAATTGTGAATTGTGTCTCTTGCAACGATCTGATGCTTAAACGGCAAATGATCGCCAACCAATGGTTCGTCATCATACCTAGGAAGGGCAAGTTCATCAATAATCAATTTCGTAGTCTCCTAAGAAAACGAACATTTATAGGCAACACATCTTTAGATCCTAATTTAATATAAATACCCAAAAACCGTCCTCTTAGGAGGATGTCAAATGGTTGCATCCTCTTGAACGATATATCTCCTAAAGGAACTGATTCGAGGTCATCGATAAGCACAGGATGTGTAGTTTTGTATTCTCCTTCTGAAATGGATGCAACTACCTCTTCCCACTCTACCAGTGCTTTACATCTCTTTTTGCCAAGCCGCACATATGGAGGCATATCCGGCTTAGATCCATCGAAGGTTAGCACATAAAATAAGAACCTTGCTCCTGGTTGAATTTGCTTTCTTGCACCATAACGTCCCGTGGGAGTATTGGCATCAGAATCTGCACTTGATAGGTTGTTCGATTGTACATAGTCATCACTTCGCGAGTTATTCAATTCGGTCGTAAATCCAGGTTTGTTGATTACTTTCGCAGGTGTCACGTAGATAGTTTCAAAGAGCGACTCCGTATCTACAAGGTATGTCGGATTTTGTTTTACTGAACCGCTACCCCTTTTCGCCGGATAATTTATATAATTACCTTTAGCGTATCCAAGTGCGTAATATAACGCAGTGCTAAGGATAATAGGCTCCGTCGTGTAGCTATCCCCTGGCTCAATGGATGCAAAGAACAGCTCGCTCATGAGTTCTAACGTACCTTTAAACGCTCGAATCTCAATTTTTTCATGTGGTATTAGGCTACTACTACCACTTGTTGATGTCTGTTTCGCACATGGAGGCATTTTGATCTCTCTAAGCGCTCAAAAATGTGCCTATTTTTGCTATTTGGTCCACTAATATTGATTTAACTACTTGGTCGTCGCGAATATCTTCAAGAATATTCGAACTCTGGATCGCATCGAATTTTAGGTAATTGATACGCTGCTTATCAGAAAGCGATTCAAATGCCTTTATTGCCATTGTCTTAATTTCATCCACAGGCAAAGTATCTCGATACATGACTTCTTTCAGCCTTTCACCAACTTTTTTGCTATAGTCTTGCTCCATTTCATCGAGTCCCTGCTTAGCAAGCATTAGCGCGATCTCTTTAGCTACCTCTAGGCTTGAAGGCCCCTCTCGATGGCTTGCGTAAATTCCAAGGATATGGTTCTGAGTTTTTCCGAACCGTGTTCCAGTGGCCCCATAACGCGAATTGCGATCAGTTATATTTAAAAAGAATAGCACCTCTTCTACAGTTGCATCTTTAAGAGTGACTACGCAAGGGAACAGAATTCCCTCCTTGAAGAAATCCGGTTCACGGATCGAAGGAGTGGGCCCTTTTGCGTAATCGTCTCCAGGAGCATTCTGGAAAAACTCGTCCACGATTGCACTTAGTGCTCTTATAGTATATGCCTCATCATACATAACACGGGAAGTTATGCTTATACCCTCTTCGGAGGCAGCGCTTCCAAATAGTGCACATTCCGGGCATTTTTGGCACATTTCGTTGACCTTCATTGTGCACCCCTTCCACCCATCTTTGCCAATGAATTTAGACATTTCTTCGGAGATTAAAGTGCGCTGTAAGGCCTTTGCCTTTCTTCGGTCGCTGGCTACTTGCTTTCGGCCAAACAACTTTCCCACCGTCTCTTCTATGCCGTTAATGCGGATCACTGCAGAATTTGCTTCAATCCCGTCAGTCGTAAAACGGGCCGCACTTTTCAACTCCCGCAATATCAATACACCTATATAATTTTCTTTTGGTTTCTTCTCAAGTCTTTCAAGCGTGTACGGCTTTACAGCATTTTTAAACTCAGTTATGCTTTTTTTCTCGATGTCACTCATGTTTTGCCTCCTGTGCTTTTGCTGATTCAACCTCGGCTTTCGCAGCTTTTAATGCCGCTACCCTTTGGTAAAGTGTAGCCGCATAAAATCCATCAGAAAGATCATTTGACTTCTGTTTTAATTTTCCTGGATGACCACCTGCTATTTTATAAAATGCCAGATCAACAAATGACTCGGCAAATTTCAAAGTCCTATCTGGGTGATACATTCCTGATCTATAATAAAATTGGTCGTCACCTACTCGTCGCATCATCTTCAATAGACTTCCTGCCACCGCATCAACATAGTCTTCCCGCTTGAAATCACCGTGTTTCTTGGCCTTAATTGCCTTTACTGATTCTCTAAATAGCCTTTCTACCCGATGGGGCTCGTATCCTTTGGGTATTGCAACTTTTAGACCAATATCCGCAAGTTCATGGATTGAATCTGCTGTCATCTTATCGCCACCTAATCTATCCAGTTTTATCGCTTGACCAATTAGGCCAATTGCTGCATCTTCATCATTTTCTGATTTTCCTTTGGCTTTATTAACGAAAGTTCCCTCTTTGTTGCCTTTTTGATACTTGCGCTGTATCTCTTTCAAGATGGCACTGCCTGGAAAGAGATGAGTTCTGATTTTTTGCAAGTGCTTGGGCATCAGTCCATCATCTAGCTCGTACTCATACCCTAAACTTATGATAAGTGATGCCAACACAATTGAGTTTTGAAGTTCTGACAAGCTAATTGTATCTCCGAAAATCCGTTTAATAGATGAACACGGCGATTCAAGTTTCACAATTTCTCTGAACTCATCACCATTTGTTGTACAGATTGGATTCTCACTAACCACAATGCGACATCCAGTTGATGCAGCAATGATCATGCCCAAATAAGTACCCATGAACCAATATTCTGTATCGTTTTTTCTTGATTTGTTGAAAATTATATCGTATGTCGAAAAAAGGCCCTTGAAACCTCTTCCGGAGTATCTTAGCATTTTCTGTCCGAAATCTGATACAAGGTCCTTAGCTAGAATTTGGTATACAGGAACGTCAGAGGATAACATTTTTTGCGCAATCGCTCTAATATTCGTTCGAGCATCCCCATCAAACATCCCAAGAGCATCTGAAAAGATCTCACTGAGGAGCGGCGTATAGAAATGGTCTGGTATAAGCTTATAATATATTTTTTTGTCCCCACCCTTTACTGCATGTCCAATACGCCTTAACCCAAGCTCAATTATTACTGGCTCTGAAACTTCAAGTTTAGGTTTGGTTTGTGGAGGGCCAATTGGCAATCGGTTGGAGTAAGTGTAGCCTAGCATGCTCAAAGCCTGTGACGGGATGCTTGGAGACTTTGAATCATAAATGGTATCATTACTTAACTTGCATATTCCTGTCCCTTTTAAATATGCATCAAATTTGTTCAATTTATTTTCAAATGCTCCATATACCATAGATCCATTGAACTCAAGATTTTCCGATATCCATACAAGCATCTTTTCTTTATATGGATATAAATACATTGATTCTAATTTCTTCCAATTATCATCAGAAATTTTGCTTCTATAATTACCTATTAGTTCATCAAGATAATTTAGTTTATCTTGATCGGAAACGAGGTTTTTAAACGCTACACCATTTATATCACGATCAAGAAGGTCACGAGCAATTGCATAAGAATAATTCCAGAAGCCTCCTACTTTATGATGGTCATCCTCGGAAGTATCAGAGTAAGTGGATAGTCTATCAGTCACCTGGCTGTTTACTCCAAACAATTTACAAGTCTCTGTTACTGCGTTGTTCGTTTCTAATGCGTGTAGTTTTATCAAGGGTTCGATGAACTGCATTCGTATTCCTGAAATGGCTCTGGAATACGGTATTATCTCTCCGGACCAACCAATATCAATTCCAAAATCCTCTTTTATATGGTGTCTGTATCCAACCTGGCTTGTCATCAAGCCAGTACCATTAATTTCAATTTTTGAATAATTTACATTTTCACCATCAAGTTCTACATTTTGTGGTAACAATGTATACTTTCCTCTTTTTATTTCAACACTTGAGCAATGAATTGCCACATCCCCTACACTGATCTCTTCATCATCAGCTTTTATGCTTTTTATCGTTTCTGAAGGGATATCAACCACTTTGGCAGGCGGATGTTGCATATCAGGCTCATTTACATCAATTATAATCTTATTATTTTTAATATCGACAATAACCTTGCGATTTTTGGTATCTTCTTCAATCACAGCCGATGCCATGAATGCTGAGAGAACGTTCCTTAAGCCGGAATAGAAGAAATTAACATTATCAAATTTATATAATCCCTTACTGCCTTGTACGCCCTTATTTCTATGCAGCTCTTTAGGATCCCGAATCGCAGTATGAGCCCCATTTAGTTTTTCCTTGAAGTGGTCATAAATATCTTCGATATCCTGCGCAGACTCCAGTTTGCATAAGGTTCCCTCCCGTCCAACGTAGACAATCCCCTGTTCGAATATAAGAAGTGGAATTAAGCCCTTCTCTTTTGCCCAAAACGAGATGCCTGTGTGAACGAGGTTGGATAGTATCCCAACGGATTCATTAAACTTATGATAATAAAAATCAAGTCCATCGGTTATCTGATCCAGTTGCTTTTGCATGGATTCTGTAGCACATGGTGCTTCTATACTTGCAAGTGTATCTGCGATATCAGTCCACGGTTTGTGTAACATAAATCTGGCTGAGAGATTTGAATGATATCCGATTCTCCGATGTTGTGCTACAGCTACTGAATGGTAATCATGTGCACTCAACTTAGGCGCAAAATCAAATAATCCAAATTTTTTTGCCCATTCAGAGGCTTCTCCTTGAGAGATATCAAATTGCTCCTTCCAATCCTTCTTATTCAATTTATGAAGCTCATGTGAAACAAAAAGTGCAACTACTTCGTTCAATGACGATCTATCCAATTGATGCAGGTTTAATTTGTCAAGTGCCTCATTAAGTTCTATGACCGCCCAAACACCATTTCGGATATGGGTGATCATTGGTTGGTCTACTTTTCCCATCTCAACGCTCTTTGCAGGCAAGTAGGCAACTCCAGACTCTAGCAGTTTTGGATCAACCTGCTCGTAATATTCTTCAAGAATATCATATGAATTAGATTTGCTGATCGTTGGCAACGATTCCCGATGCTTCCTTATCTCTTCAGCTGATATTGTTATTTCTGGTTTTCTAATGTTCATTTCCTCACCTCTCCCACCTCAACCTCGACCGCCCCGCACCCTCGGCTCACGGCGCTTCCAACGCCGCTGTACTCCGCAAACCGGGAGAGGATCAAAACGGCATTCTTTACGTCCTCGGGCGCCCCCTTGGCGAAGGAGTAGCCGCAACGCCCCGAAAACCCCTGCTTGAAGATCGGCCTTGGGTGGCCCTTGACGTTGTCGATGACGGTATTCACGACTACGCTGTGAGTTCTGTAAGTTCGCGGGTCGGGCCTCTCCACCACGTGCCTTGCGATCTCGTCCCTCTCGATCCCCATCTTCAAGCCATCGGGGGAGACGGAGTTCCACTTGGCGACGAGGGAGTTGAAGACCGCTTCCCGGTGGGGGAACATCTCTGAAACCTTGCTGTTCTTATACTGGATGCAAGTAGGCGATTTGAACCAGAACTCTACCTCTGGGTCATCGATGCCCTTTGCTGAGTCGATCAGCTCCTGAAAACCGATGGAGGTGCTTTTCACCTCTTCTATCACGAGGTCGCCCTTGTGGAGGATTATATCCTTTTCCTTGAAGATGAGAGGGCTGATGATGGATTTGAAGATCTCCACCTCCTTCGGATCGGTGATCCCCACATTCAGCTCGTACCTCTCCCCTGATAGGACAACTTTGTGATGGGGGCGATCACACTTTCCAAACCTTCCCCATAGGGGGCTAACAACGATGGAGCTCAAGGGCGAGTCGTGGGCGTGTTCGCTGATTGCCTCATCGCCCTCTCGCATCACTTCAAGGATCGACGAGTAAAGTTGATACCCCTCGCTGGACGGGATTTCGAAATCTTCTTTGGGCCTTGCGATAAAGGAGATCTTCTGCGGCATCTCTGACAGTCCACAATACCCCCTCATGTATAAACCTTTCGATTGGCGCAATGATTTCATTTTTTCGCAATAGAAGTTCGATAGATTCATTTTAAGGGGTGGGAAAGGAATTTATGCAATAGATAAAATGGGATGGCAAATGAAGACTTACATCACCCTTTCGGGGTTTGATACCTCTCAGATACTTTCCATGATGGTCAAATACGGAATACAAGGGGACGACAGCATCATCCTCATAAGGCCTGAGAAGGAGACCGACGCCAGGGGTGAGGGTACCGTCCAGGCGGTCCGAGACCTGTCAAGGCAGATCGATAGCTCAATAAAAGTGAAAATTCATAGGGTTGACCACCAGGATTTTGAGAGTATGCTACTTTCCCTCATCGACCTGATAAAGACTTCCGAGGGGGATATAATAGCCAACATATCCGGCGGCCCGCGGGAGATCTTCCTCGCCTTTGCCATTGCCTGCCTCACCCAATCCCAGAGGATTCGAAAAGCTACGAGCTACAGCGACATCGACCGGGTGATGAGGGAGATCGATCTCCCCAAGATCGTACAGAGCCTCGACGAAAAGTCAAAGGCAGTCCTGGGAGATGTTCGCGATAACCAGCCCACGACCATAACCGAGATGGCAGAAAGGCTCGATTCATCCGAGAGCACAATATCAAGGCAGGTCGGAAGACTAGTCGATCTGAATGCATTATACGTAATTCCAGTGGGGAAGAAAAAGCAGATTCAAACGACGTTAACGGGCAAAATCTTTCTGTTGATCGAATGATAACGAGCATTAAAAGGGAGCTCATCACAAGTTTTCTGCCGACCTAGGATATTGGGGTAGGGTGAGGTGCCCCCCACCTCTCGCCCCCCCCCTCCCTCTCTCACCTCAGAACAGTATCCCGCAGTCGTAAGCCACCAGCACCTGCGACCCCTCGCCGAGGATCAGGTGGGGGGCCTCCCTCTCCATCAATATCGACCTCTTGATAAACCCGCCCCACTTGGTGAAGACGACCGCCTCGACCTTCACCAGATCTCCATTCATGGAAACGGTCGGGGCGAGGTCGAATCCCTCCAAATCCGCCAGAAGCCCTTCGATCGTCGATTCGTCTGCGCCGAATCCGCCTCCCTGCCTCGCCCTGGCCACCTCCAGGTCGGAGACGATCCTGCCGTCGTTGTAGGCGTCGTGCCAGTACTGATAGAACTGCTCGCCTTGAATCCGCAGCAGGGCGAGCTGGAAGTACCCCTCCGGCGACCCGTCGGCGGAGAGGTGGCGCAGGTAGTAGTCCTCCCTATCCGCCCGTTTTGCCAGGTCGGCGGCGGCGTACTCGGAGTAGTTCCGGTAGGGGGGCGCGGTGGATTTACGGGCGTAGAGGACGGGTCCGCCCCCGATCCCGGCGTAGTGGTAGACGTAATCGAGGACGTATCCGCGCTGCGGGGAGATCCGGTCGAGGACGTCGAAGTAGAGGTTTGCGTCGAAGTCGCCTTCGGCCTTCTCGGCGTCTTCTTCTGCCAGATGGTCGGGGAAGCCCAGGGGCTCCTGGAGCGCCTCGAAATCTGCTACGACCTGCCTCGAGTAGGAGGGAGAGATCGTCGTCACCAGGAGCCACGACGGCTCCGCGATCGCCACGTCTTCATCTGCCATCTCCCCCTGGGAGCTGGAAGGCTGGAGGGATATGGCGAGGATGGAGAGGACCAGAAATATCTGCACGAGGGATTTATGGATCATCATATATCATACCGCCCCAAAATTTTTTAGATGCCTTTTGAGATACTCTCTTGAGCCGATCTAGTCGGTCTTCTAGTCGGTCTATTACTATTCATATTATTTAATGGTATTTCGCCCCGGATCACCGGGAGGATATGGCTCCGAATGCTCCGAATATAAAGCCATGATGATCTATGGCCATAGGTGATATGATGGATCGCAAGATGACCGGCCTGAACCTGACCGCCTCCCTGAACCTGACCGCCACAGTATGGGAAGAAGAAGGTGCCTACGTCTCAAAATGTCCCGAGCTGGAGGTCGCCAGCTGGGGCGGGACGCCCGAGAAGGCCCTCGAAAATCTGAAAGAGGCGGTGGAGCTGTACCTGGAGAACGCCGCAGAGCTGGGCCTCATCGACGCCGGCGCCGATCGACCTCTCAATCGGTCCGCGACCTTCGGCCGATCTTGACCTTTTCAAAAGAGATATATCCCCTGGGCTCGTTTAAGTCACGAACGGCCAGCAGGTGATGCCATTGACCGATGACACCCCAACGATGAATCCAGATCGCCCCTCCCTCGACGATATCGTCAGGGCTCTGAGGGAGATGATGCCATATCTCGCGGAGCGCTACGGCGTGAAGCATCTGGGCGTCTTCGGCTCTTATGCCAGGGGCGAGGCGGACGATAGAAGCGACCTTGACATCCTGGTGGAGTTCGAGAGAGCGCCCACTTTATGGGAGTTCATCCGGCTTGAGCGGGAGCTGGGCGACAAGCTCGGGGTCAGGGTGGATCTGGTGATGAAGAAGAGCCTAAAACCCGGAATCGGAGGGGCTATCCTGAAGGAAGTGGTGGCGGTTTGAGGGCGGGGTCATAGCCGCCTTTAACTTGACCGGGTCGATCAATCGATATATAAGTACATATAAGCGATAGTCTGCCAGAAGATGGAGATCGAGAAATGAAGAAGGTAAGTCTGACCGCCACGATATGGGAAGAGGAAGGTGCCTACGTCTCAAAATGTCCCGAGCTGGAGGTCGCAAGTTTTGGAAGTACACCAGAAGAGGCGCTTCAAAACCTGAAAGAAGCTGTAGAGCTATACCTGGAGAATGCTGAGGAGCTGGGCCTCATGGAAGATGTTGAGGCGGCCATTTCCTCCCCTCACAAATTTACCTCGATGATCGAGGTAACCACATGAGAAAGCTGCCCTTGGTCTCCTCAGATGACGTGGTAAAAGTCCTCAAAAAAGAGGGTTTCGAAGACGCTCCGAAGCGCGGCAAGGGCAGTCACACTGCATTTTACAAGATAGATGAGACTGGCCATAAACTTCTGGTCATCGTGCCTAAGAGCGAAAGGCTGCCAAGAGGTACGCTGATGGCCATCCTAAAACAGGCCGACTTATCCAAAGAGCGCTTCATCGAACTTTTAAAATGAAAATAGGATGAAACCGAAGTCCCGGGGCTCCCCTCACCCCAGGATCTCGTGGAGATGGAAGAGGTGGGGCCCCAGCTTCCCCTCGAAGTTCCCGGCCGATATCTTGACGACCCCGGGGACGGTGCAGGCAGCTTTTATCCCCGAGCGCATCGACCTTTCGATCGCCTCCCGATCGACTCCGTTGATGACCACCTCGTAGGAGGCGCCGATCTCCGGCGGGAGGGTGCATACCCCCTCGTCCTTGAGGGTCGGGCAGAACCTCTCGTTCGTCGAGGCCTTCAGGAACTTGTATCGGCTCCCCACCTTCGAGCCGCTGGCGACGACGCCGCCGGGGAAGGGGGTGATCGTCCCCTCCTCCTCCCTTATGGCGTCGACGGCCGCCTCGGCCGCCATGAGGGCGGAGGCCTGGTTCTCGGCCATGATGAAGAAGTTTCCTCCGGCGATCCCGTCGACGGCGCCGATCTTCTCCTCGACGATGAAGTCGCCGGACATCACCGGTATGATGCAGACCCCCCGCTCGCAGTAGGACGCCTCCTTCTGGAAGCCGTCTCCGAAGAACTTCAGCTTCGCCCCCGTATCAAACTGCTTCTCCGCCTCCGGGATGCCGTTGAAGACCGCCGTCGTCGGAGCCGTCAGGACGCACTGGCCGATCCTCGAAAGAAGCGAGTTCTCCAGGTTCTTATAGCTCATATTGCAGATCTGGATGAAGACCCCGGGCCTCCCGTCGGGGGTCTCGCTCCTCTTTGCCATCCGCTCGATCCCCGCCTCCGCCGGGCACATGATGACGGAGGTCCCAAACCCCGTCGCCTCCCGGGCCGCCTCCATAGCCCAACGCTCCGTTATGGCCGTTATCAGAACCCTGGCCACCTTTATCGGAAAGCCCTCTGCAAAGGTATCCTCAATCTCTACGCCGTTTATCTCCATCCCTTCCCCTCCTCAAAATCATCAAAATCTGAATCCTTCTCGTTCGGCGACCTCATCTTGTCGCCGGGTTGTATGCCGCGAGGCTGAAGCCGCTGCATCCGTCGCCGCCCGCATCGCTCCCGGCATCGAAGGCCGCAGCAGAGCATACCGGCTTTTCGTAGTCCATCTCGAAGGCGGCTTTTGCTATCTCTACGGCGCTCCCGCCTCCGAGGCTGATCTCCTCGAAGTCCGTCTTCTCGTAGGTGGCGACCATGAAGGCCCCGTCCCCGGAGAGGTCGAACTCCTTAGCCCAGATCTCGTCTCTGCGGGCTATCCCCAGCCACCCCCGATCCCCCTTCACCACACCGGCGATCCTCGGGGTAGAAAGCTCGTCCCTCTCGTAGCCGAAAGCGATGAGGCTCAGGGCGATCGCCTCAAGGGGCCTCGTCCCGTCGGCGATCTTCTCTCCTATCATGTCGGCGTGGGTCCCGTTGGCGACGACCGCCGCCTTTCCGGCGATCCTGATGCAGTTGTAGGCTATGTAGGGGTTCTTCTCCAGATCCAGCGGATCCACAGGGGATACGAGGACTGAATCCCCCCTCACCTTAGCTTTGCGGTTGGGAAAGGAGCGGGACGATACCCGGTATCCGACCCAAGCCCGGCCTTTCGTCCCCCCTATGATCACGATCCTTCCTACGTACATCTTCCCTCTCCAAAAATAGACCGATTACGAGGGGCCGAAGGGCCCCTCAGGCTCCCTCAGTCGACGAGGCCGAACTTCTCGGCGTTGGCGTCGGCCATCGCTTGGATCTGGGCGATGACCTCCGCGCCGCCCTCCACCTTGAAGAGGTGTCTGTACCTCCCCTGGGTCTTGAGGTAATCCTCGACCGGCCGCTTCCTCCTCACCTTCTTGACCCCCACCAGGACGCCGTCGACGTACTCGATCAGAGGCAACAGACAAGTCTCTACGACGAGCCTCGCCTGCTCGATGGTGTCGCCGGCCTCATAGTTCCATCCCGTAATGCAGGGGGCGTTGACCTGGATGTAGGCTGGCCCATCGGCCGACAGAGACCTCTCGACCTTCCGCCGGAGGTCGACGGGGTAGGCGATGGAGGCGGTGGCGACGTAAGGGACTCTGTGGGCTACGGCTATCGCCGGCATGTCCTTTTTGGGGCGCGGATTTCCGAGGGAGATCTTTCCCGTGGGCGTCGTCGTCGTCTTGGCGCAGAAGGGGGTCGAAGCAGACCTCTGGACACCGGTGTTCATGTACGCCTCGTTGTCGTAGCAGACGTAGGTGATCCTGTGGCCCCGGTCGAACATCCCCGAGATCGCTCCGAAGCCTATGTCGAAGGTGGACCCGTCGCCGCCGATGACCAGGACGTTTATGTCGTCCTTCTTGAACCTCTTCAGCGCCACCTCCACCCCGGAGGCGACGGCTGCGGGATTCTCGAAGAGGGAGTGAACCCAGGGGACCCTCCAGGAGCTCTCCGGGAAGGGGGTCGAGGTGACCTCAAGACATCCGGTGGGCGAGGCGACGATGGTGTTGGGGCCAGCGGCGTCCAAAACCAGCTTTATCGCCGTGGGCATTCCACATCCTGCGCAGGCCCTGTGGCCGGGCGCAAACAAACTCTCTTCCATGATAATCCTCCTAGAGACACTCTGGCTTCACGTCGAAGATCTCAAACTCGTCCTCGATCCCGGCATCCGACACCTTAGACGCCTTCTCGACGATCTCTCTTATCTGCTTTACCCCTATGTCCCGGCCGCCGAGGCCGGCAGCAAACCCTATGATCGGAGTCCTTATGGGGCTGTTGTAGAAGGCGCCTTTGAGGTCGGTGAGGAGGGCGCTCTCATACCCCATGGAGATGTCCTTCTCTATGACGGCGATGACGTTCGCATCCTTCAGGGCTCTCTTGAGCGCCTCCTCGGGGAAGGGCCGGTAGCTTCTTATCTTGACTAGCCCCACCTTCACCCCTTCTCTCCTGAGGTCGTCGATAGCCTCCTTGACGGTACCGACTAATGATCCCATGGTGACGAGGGCGACTTCGGCATCGTCCATGGAGTATGCTTCTATGAGGCCGCCGTAGCCGCGGCCGAAGACCTCCTCAAACTCCTTGGAGACCTCCTCGATCTTCTTCAGAGACCTCTCCATCGCGCGGTACTGTTGGTACTTGAACTCGGTGAACCAGCTCGGGTCGGCGAAGGCTCCGAAGGTCTTGGGGTTTTTCGGGTCCAGGACGTACTCGGGCCGGTAGGGCGGGAGGAACTCCTTCACCTTCGACTCGTCGAGGAAATCCACCGGCTCGTAGACGTGGGTGAGGATGAACCCGTCCATGCAGGCCATGGAGGGTGTGAGGATCGTCGGGTCCTCCGAGATCTTGAAGAGCTGGGGAGTTAGGTCGATCGCCTCCTGGACGTTCTCGGCGTATATCTGGATCCAGCCCGCCTCCCTCGCCGCCATGGCGTCCTGCTGGTCGTTCCAGATGGAGAGGGGAGCGCTCAGGGCCCGGTTAACCGTCGTCATTACGATGGGCAGCCTCATCCCCGAGACGTTGAAGAGGACCTCGAACATCAGGGCGAGCCCCTGGCTCGTAGTGGAAGTGTAGGTCCGGGCTCCAGCGACGCTCGCCCCGATGAGGGACGAGAGGGAGGAGAACTCAGATTCGACGTTTATGTACTCGCAGTCGAGCTTCCCTTCGGCGACGAACTCCGATATGTGCTCGACGATGTGGGTCTGGGGGGTTATGGGATAGACCGATATGACGTCGGGAGAGCAGCACCTGACGGCGTCGGCTATCGCGTAGGATCCTTCCACCACTTTCCTCATCTACTTCTCCTCCAGAACCATGGTGATCGCTCCCCGAGGGCACTCATGGGCGCAGACGCTGCACCCCTTGCAGTAGTCGAGATCCGGGACGAAGTTCCCATCGATCTGGTGGATGCAGCTCTCGGGACAGTATATCTCGCAGAGGCTGCACTTGATGCACTTGTCGTGGTCGAAGACCGGGATGAAAGTCCTCCAGGCACCGGTCTTGGTGATCTCGGTGCTCCCCGGCTCCACCACCATTCTAACTGCACATTTTGTCATCATCTGACCCCCTCGTAAGCGGTCTTTATGGCGGCGAGGTTCTTCTCCCCCAGGGCTCCGGAAAACCTGCTCAAAATGGCCTTGTTTATGCTGTCGAGGCTCACCTCTCCGGTGGCGCCGCAGAAGGCGCCGAGCATCGTGGTGTTGACGATGGGCCTTCCCAGCTTCTCAAGAGCGATCCGGGTGGCGTCGATGGCTACGACCTTCGCCTCCGTTTTTATCTTCAGGTCTTTTGCTTCCCTGTCGGTATTGATTATTATCTTCCCCTCTGGCTTTAGGCCGCTCGTCACGTCGACGACGTCCAGCAGGGTTACGTCTTGAACTATGACGTAATCGGGCTCGTAAATCTGGCTCCGAATCCGGATCGGCTCGTCTGCGATCCGGGCAAAAGCCATAACTGGAGCACCTCTTCGCTCCACACCAAAGGCGGGGAAAGCCTGGGAGTACTTCTCATCTTCAAAAGCCGCAATGGCTATCAGCTCAGCGGCGGTAACAGCTCCCTGGCCACCCCGGCCGTGAAATCGAATCTCCTTCAACCGGCTGACCTCCTCACCGGCGTGAGGCGGCGACAGAATATAGCCTTTTCGGAGAGGAGGGGTGACAGAGGCGCATCACCACGCTTTTATATCGGACGCGCGCCTGGTGGAAGGAGTTTGCCATGAAGGATGATTCAGAAGAGGTGAACGGAAAGGGGGTGGAAGCAAAACAGGGGGAGCTGATCTTCGCCGTCAGGGCGGCTCAGCAGAGCCTCCCCGAGGGAGTGGGCTCCCAGATGGGGGAGATCCTCGCCTTCATGGAGGGGATGGCCCCCTTCCTCGATAAGGAGACTCTCATCAAGATCAAATGCGAGAGCTGCGACCATTACTCTCCGTCCTTCTTCCCCGGCGAGAGCGACTATCTCGTCGTGGAGGCTCACCCTTACTGCCACGCCAAAAAGGAGCTTCTGCACCACCTGAACCTCTTCACCATAGCCAAGTGCCCGGAGCATTCGACGGATGTTCAGGAACAGCTTCTGGATCTCGCCGAGTCCGTCGTCGAGGAGGACCTCCGGCCGGCCCTCCTCGACAAGAAGCTCTACGACAGAAACGCCTTTGCCAGCTACGATGTCGCCTACAGGACGATCCTGGAGCGCGGGAGGGTCTGCATAGAGTTCGGCCACCAGGACGAAGTCGGTTTCGTCCAGAGCGGCATCAAGATATGCATTCTGATACGGCTAGACCCCGGATTCGGCGAGGATTCGGCCAAGATCCGGGCGGTTCATAAGTACGGCCGGCCGGTGATGGTGGTGATGGCCGCCCGACAGATAAGGCGACAGATGGGGATCGATGATCTCCTGGCGGGGATAGCCGAGAGAAGGGGGATGGAGATGGTCTATCTCTGAGATCATCTTCGGCTTCGATCACAAGTACTAAATAACTAACTGAAGGATGTTTATTACAATGGTAGATTGCATAGTTCCTGATACGAGCGTGGTGATCGACGGCAGGGTCTCTGCCAAGGTAGCCACCGGCGAGTATCTTGGAAAACGAGTTGTTGTCCCAGAAGCGGTGGTGGCGGAGCTGGAGGCCCAGGCCAACCGAGGCCGCGAGACCGGGATCAAGGGGCTTGAAGAGCTGAGACGCCTCTCGCAGCTGGCGAAGTCCGGCAAGATCGAACTGGAATACGTCGGCGTAAGGCCGGACTTAGACCAGATCAAGCTGGCGGGAGGGGGCGAGATCGACGCCATGATAAGGGACGTCGCCCTGGACATCGGGGCGTTCTTCCTCACAAGCGACTCGATCCAGTCGAGGGTGGCAGAGGCGATGGGGATCGAGGTCGAGTACGTCCGACCTCAGAGAGGGGAGATCAAACCCATCAGCCTCGACAAATACTTCACCCCCGACACCCTCTCCGTCCACCTCAAAGAGGGGGCGATCCCCCTGGCCAAGAGGGGTAAGGTCGGAGAGTTCAGCCTGGTGAAGATCGCAAACCGGAGCCAGAGCGAGAGGGACCTGCGGGAGATGGTGAGGGAGATCTTCGAGAGGGTCAAGTCCGACCCCGACGCCCACATCGAGATGGAGAAGATCGGAGCCGCCGTCATCCAGCTCGGCCCCATGAGGATCGCCATCGCCAGGCCTCCTTTCTCCGACGGCCTCGAGATAACGGCGGTGAGGCCCGTCGCCAAAGTCGACCTGGAGGACTATCGGCACAGCGAAGAGCTGAAGGCGAGGCTTAAGGAGGCTCATCGGGGGATAATGATCGCAGGCCCCCCCGGCTCCGGCAAGTCCACCTTCGCTGCGGGAGTGGCAAATTACCTCCAGGAGTGCGACTACATAGTCAAGACCCTGGAAGCTCCAAGAGACCTCCAGGTCCCGCCGGAGATCACCCAATACGGCCCCCTGGAGGGTTCCATGGAGGCCTCGGCGGACATCCTCCTTCTGGTGAGGCCCGACTACACCATCTACGATGAGGTGAGGAAGACGACGGACTTCCAGGTCTTCGCAGACCTGCGGATGGCGGGGGTCGGGATGATCGGGGTCGTCCACGCCAACAAGCCCATCGACGCCATCCAGAGGCTCATCGGTAGGGTAGACCTGGGGATGATACCCCAGGTGATCGACACCATCGTCTTCATCGAGAAGGGGGAGGTCTCGAAGGTCATGGACGTGGAGTTCATGGTGAAGGTCCCTTCGGGGATGACGGAGGCGGACCTGGCGAGGCCGGTCATCGTCGTCAAGGACTTCGAGAGCGGAAAGGCCGAGTACGAGCTCTACACCTACGGCGAGGAGATCGTCATCATGCCCATCTCCTCCGAGACGAAGAAGCCCGCCTCCTGGGACCTCGCCTCCCGCCAGGTTGAGACGGAGATGGCGGGCCACCTCAAAGGCCCCTTCGAGGTGAAGATGATCAGCGACTCCTCGGCGGTGGTGAAGGTCCAGGAGAACGAGGCGGCGAGGATAATAGGAAAGTCGGGCAAGAGGATCGAGCAGATCGAGAAGGCCCTGGGGATCCACATCGACGTCCAGACCTTCGACGAAGGAGGGGAGGCTCTGAAGCCCCACATCGAGGACACCGGCCGCCACCTGTCGATCTGGGTCGGCGGTAAGGCTGGGGAGAGGGTCGAGATCTTCGTCGGCAAGGAGCCGGTCTTCACCGCCACCATCGGCCGGAGGGGGGATATCAGGATGGTGAAGTCCTCGGACCTCGCAAAACAGATCATGCTGAGGCTGAAGCACGGCGAGAAGCTGGAGGCGCGGAAGATCCGGGAGTAAACTACCCCCCTCTGAAGAGGGGGGCTTTCTGTAGCCCTGGAATCTTTTCTGCCTCGATTAAGCAGAACAACCCCGGACCACCGGGCTGGTTTACAGCAGCCCCAAAATCAGCAATATTTTTAGACCCGTTGTAGTCTGCCTCCCCGCCCCAACCACACGAAGGACAGGAAAACACCTTCCCGTTCCTGTCCCCGATGTGGTGGCACTGATGACAGGTCTTGCTTGTGTAAGCGGGTTCTACCAGAATCACAGGGATACCAGCAGCTAGTGCCTTATAGCTCACGAACTCTTTCAGCTGGTAGAACGCCCACTTGTGTAAAGACTTGATTCGACGATTTAGACGTCTGCCTGATCCCCGATAGATCTTCCAATGCAATTGCAGACTCGGTTTCAATGGCTCTCTGAACTATGCTTTTGCTGATCCCATGGTTAACCCATCTCTGGAACCTTTGCTCCTTACCCGACAGCCGTTTCAGAAGTTGCCTGCATCTCCGTCTGGTACTTCTTGTGCCCTTCGAGGTTTTGCGTTGGAGGTCGGTTCGCAGTTGGGCGAAGTGGTCTCTTACCGTTTTAATCTCAGATCCTGAATATGTCTCAACTTCTGAAGTTACTGCAAGATCAGTTATCCCCAAATCGACTCCTATCACCTTATCGGTCTCTATGGTATCGGGAGCTTCGGATTTGACCTGGATATCAATATAGTAACCCGATCTCATCTTTACCAGTGTTGCCGACGTGGGTTTCTGACTTTTCAATAGGTTCCGCTGATAATTCCCGATATCGAGAGGGATCCGTTCCCTACCGTGTAGAAGAGTCAATCCAACCTGCTCATCGGCTTCTCTGTACTGGAATATCCTCTGATCGTAGCTGATACTTGTTGGCTGAAACTCTTCGATTTTGTTCTTGCCTGCAGTTTTACGGTTCGACGCTACTCGTCTTATAGCCTGAATAGTTAAGTTCGCAGATAGTCCGAACGTCTCCCTTGCATCTTGGTAGATCAAGTACTGCATTTTAATCCCGCCCTTAACCTTCGGATCGACGTTCTGATTAATCCAGGTGCAAGCGTCGGCAAAAACTAATAGAGTTTCCTCGATAGACCTCGCCTGCGTATCAGTGGGAGCAAGCTTACACATAACGGTTAATACCTGATCTACCATCATGTCAATGTTGATTTTTCAGCCATAAATATATTTTGATCCGAAGGAGCAGGGGGATAAGTACGGCCTCCTCCCACGACTAAAGTCGCGGGAATCCGGCCTGATTTCGTCTTGAAGAGGATCGGAGGAAGGGGCACCTTCGAGAGGCTCCTTCCGCCCTTCACCATACCTTCCCCGCCAGGCAGTAGCGAAAGAGGAGGTTTAAGAGGGGGGCGTACTTCGGCCTCATGATCCCGGGGTGGCGCAGCCCCCGATAGACGAGGATGGGGCTTGCTGAGAGGCGCAGTCCGGGGAAGACGAGGCCGTCCATGGCGTCCCCGAGGCGGCAGAGCTCGTCGTTGGAGAGGGCCGCGAGGGCGTCCCTCCCCTTCATGTGGAGGCCGGAGGCGACGAAGTCTCTCCTCATCCTCGATTCATACTCGATCCTCTCCGTCTCGCCTCTGAGGAAACGGTCGATGGCGTCGGCGGCTACCTTCGCCGACCTCGCCGCCGGGTAGAGGCCGCCGCCGGTGAAGGGGTTGGTGAGCCCCCCGGCGTCCCCGATGAGGACGGCTCGCCCTCGCTGGAGCCTCTCGGCGAGGCCCAGGGGTATCGCTCCCCCGTTCCTCTCGACGACGTCGCCGGCGATCCTGTACTTCGATAAGAACCTCTCCAGGGTGGGGAAGGTCCCGAAGCAGCCGACGTTGGCGGTCCCCCGCTCGTTCTTGGGGAAGATCCAGCAGGAGTACGAGGAGCAGTTTTGGGTGTTGCTGGTGGCGTGGGGGCAGAGGTCGTGGTCGAGGTAGGCATAAATGGCGTCGTCCTCCGGCCAGGCGATCTCCATCTGGGCCGCCGGTATTAGCCGGTTTTTCACTTCCATCGACTTTGCCACCCGCGAGGCGGGTCCGTCGGCGCCGACGATCGCTCCGGCCTTTATGGTCTCCCCTCCCCGCAGGCGGATCATGCCCGATTCGGGGTCGATCCTTTCGACCTTCTCGCCGAGGGCGACCTCCGCCCCCGACCGCTCCGCGAGCTTCAGAAGATGCTGGTCGAATTTTGGGCGGTCGAGCATGAAAAGGTTGCACCTAACGCGGTAGCTGGCGAGGTTGGGAAAGACGACCTCCAGGTATCGGATCTCTCCTGTTACAAAGCTGCCGATCTCCGTCGCAAATTCGGGGAGGCAGTCGGAAAAGAGCCCCTCGGCGCACTGCTTTGGGACCCCCACCACCTCTTTTCGATCGATGAGGATTACATCGTGACCCCTCTCCGATAGAAACCGGGCCGCCGAACTCCCCGCGGGCCCCGCCCCCACCACCGCAACCGAATACACGAGGTCTTCCTCCTCCCGCCATAAAATCAAACTTTCGATCCGGGTCGGGCCCGAAGAGTTTATGCTCTGTAAGTTCCGTCCCCGGATGTATGAGCATCGCCCGTCTCCTCAGATCGAAGCCGAAACCGAGAATCGCCGAGAGCCCCCCGGTGGACATCCTGGAGCTGAAGAAGGAGCCCTACTACATCGTCGCCTCTGTGGAGGTGGGCAACAGCACTACAAAATGCATCCTCACCGCGACGAACATGAAGAACGGCCAGACCCGGATCGTCAACAAGACGGTGAAGATGACCCGGGACGTCCGAAGGCCCAGGCCGGGCGAGGAGGTCTTCGCTCATACCCTCTGCGGCACCCCCCTCACCAGGGAGTCGGTCTCGGAGCTCGTCAGAGACGCCCTCCTGGAGAGCCACGCCAAGGCGAGGCTCTCCATCAAGGACGACCTGAACTTCGTCGTCAGGTCGACGGGGGTCGTCGCCGGCTTCTCGTCGCCCGACGAGGTGGGAACCTTCATCCAGGCCCTCGCCGAGGGGTGCCTCATGGCCGGGGTCCCCCCCAGGCTTATGACCCCGGCGATGTCGATCCAGAACATACCGGCGAAGTTCAGGGCTTATTGTCTCATGGACAAGATAGTCTTCAACGGCCCCGTCGCTTCGGTCTTCCCGCCGAAGGGCTCGACGGGGGTCGAGATCGTCGCCAACGAGATGGAAGGAGAGCTCGCCACCGCCGGGATAAAGGAGGGGGCGAAGTGGACCGACGTCGACTACCGAAACCCATGCCTCTCCCTCGACTTCGGGACGACCCTCGACGGGAGGATCACCTCGGCGGAGATGCCCTACGCGAACACCATCGGGAACTTCTGCGGCCTTGCGGGGGCGATTCCCGACGCCCTGATCCAGGGGACGGGGCTCGTCGACCCCCAGACGGGAACCACCCTCGACATCTTCAACGGGAAGAAGGTGAAGATCGACAAACACGCCCGGGATTACGCGAGGGTCATCGACGAGCATATAAGGATCGAGAGGGTCCCCGCCGGCAGGACCAGGTACGGCTCCGTCCCCGTCGACCCGGCGGCGGCGAAGAAGATCGGGGTAGTCCTCATAGGCTGCGACGTCGGGGAGAACGGAAGCCTCCTCAACCGTCTCGCCCAGATAGGCGGGGAGATCCGCCAGGAGAGGGGGATGAAGACGCTATTTGGGGCGATAGACGTAGCCGCGGCCCTGACCGCCAGGCGGCTTGTGGAGGTGGCGATGGAGGCGGGGCTCGTCACCAAGGAGACGGCGATCGGGATCACCGGGAGGGCGGGGATCAGCGGCAACAAGCCGGAGCTGATCTTGGAGGAGATCGGATCCTTAAATTTATACGACGAGCCAGAGAAGAACGTCGTCTTCGTCGACGACGGCCTCGCCCGGGGCGCGGCGGTGATGGCCCGGTGCATGAACTCCATGGGAACCCCGAGACACCCACTGGGAGGCCTTCGGGGCGGGGGGTGCATCCTCAAGAAGAGGATCGATTATGAGTCCAGGACCTGACCGTACTTGCGACCAAGAATGTCGCCGAGATCGATCCGCCGGCGGAAAGGAGAGACGAGGGCAAGGGAACGCCGACGTTATGGAGCCGAGACGGGGCGAGGTTCATCATCCGAGGGTGCGATATGGATCGGGGGCCGAAGATCCCGTCTCATCGATGGGAGATGCCGAGAAGAGGCTGATGGGGCGCTACCCCAAACCCCTGGAGGGGGAGAAAGTCCCCATATCCTTCCTGGCAGCGGAGAAGAGGAAGATAGGCTGGTCGCCGGAGGATGGCAGGAGCGTCCAGATCGGTGAAGATACCGATATTGAACCCCTCAAACGGGTCCGGGAGATAAACGAGGTCCAGATATTCAACTGGCTCTCCGGAAGGGAGGGGGTGATCGAGCTATCCGACCGAGAGATGGAAGAGCTCCTCGCCCTCGTCGAGGCGAAGAACGGCGAGGAGCTCTTCTACACCAGGGTGAAGGTGAAGGGCAGGCTGAAGGCCGCCTTCGCCCTGGAGGTGGAGAGGGAGCCGCGCCGGTGGCTCTTATCGGAGCGGCTGGGGGATTGAAGGGCGGAGCCGTCGTCTTTGGGGGGCCGTCCATCTCGATGGCATGAGGGTGGCCGGAAAAGGTTTATCTTCTATGAGCCGATAGGGGGACCGGTCCGGAATGTGATCCGCAGTGGTCGAACCGGATGAGGTGAAGCTATTGAAGTCTTTTTATGCATACATCCGCGACGCGTGGAAGACCCCCGGCGAGAGCTACGTCGGCGACCTCCGAACGGAGAGGCTCGTAGGGTGGCGGCGGGAGGAGACCGTCCAGAAGATAGACCGCCCCACCAGGCTCGATCGGGCTCGATCTCTGGGCTACAAGGCGAAGCAGGGGATCATCGTCGTTCGGGTTAAGGTCAGGCGCGGCGGGAGGAGAAAGTCCAGGTACATGAGGGGGCGGCGGACGAAGCACATGGGGATGCACAAGATAACCCCCGGAAAGAGCCTCCAGAGGATCGCCGAAGAGCGGGCCGGAAGAAAGCACCCCAACATGGAGGTCCTGAACTCCTACTGGGTGGGGGAGGACGGAAAGCAGAAGTGGTACGAGGTGATCCTCGTCGATCCGTTCCATCCGGCTATAGCCTCCGACTCTGACCTCTCCTGGATAAGGGGCGCAAGCCACAGAGGCAGGGCTAACCGGGGTAAGACGAGCGCCGGAAAGCGGGGCAGGGGCCTGCAGAAGAAGGGGATCGGCACCGAGAAGGTCCGTCCCAGCATCAGGGCCCACGATAGCAGAGGAAAGTGAGAGGAAAGTGATTTGATTCACAGGGTGACCTTTCGAGCCTTCGTCGCCTCCACCGAGGATGATGGAAAGGTGAGAGGGGCCCTATCCCTCTTCGTCCCGAAGGGTTCCGTATCCAAGACCACAGCCCTCGGCCATTTCGGAAACGAGATCATAATCCTCTCCGCCACCCTCGGGAAGAAGGAGGGTCTGAGGTTCTTTCTCCTCCTCAGGGAGGCTCTCCCTGAGGGGGATATGGCCAGGCTCAGGCGAGAGGCGGCCCAGAGGGTCGACGATGACTGCAAACTCCACCTCCGCCTCGACAAACAGGCGGCCTGCGAAGGGGAGGTCCGTCTGGCAGACTGCGGCGACGCCATCTCGGTCTCTGCTCATCTGGAATCTTATCCTGCGAGACGAGATAGGGCTTTGAAGGTCGCCGAGGACCTTTTATGACCTATTTCGAGTGCAACCTTCATACCCTTCCCGACGGCTCAGACTCCCCCAGCAGGATGGCCCTGGCGGCGAGGAAGCTCGGCTACTCCGGGATCATCATCACAAACCACAACGCTCCCGTCCCGCCCTTCGGCTCTGACGGCGCGAGGCTCGCGGGAGGGATCGAGGTGGTCTTCGGCGTCGAGATCGTGGCCGCCGATCAGAGGGCGATCCACTCCAGGGCCGCCTCCCTCCGCAATAAGGTCGACTTCATCGCCGTCCACGGGGGAGACGAGAAGATCAACCGGGCCGCCTGCGAGGACCCCAACGTCGACATGCTTGCTCATCCCCAGGGCGGAAGGGCGGGGATCGGGGTGGCGGCGGCGAGGGCGGCGAGGGATAACCAGGTGGCGATATGCCTCGATCTGGGACCGATGATCCGCCTCCGGGGAGGCGGGAGGGTCCGGTGGATGGAGGCGGTCAAAAGGGACCTGGACCTGGTCAGGAAGTTCGACCTCCATCTGATGATATCGACGGGCGCCGCATTTCACCTCGACCTGCGCTCTCCTCGGGAGGCGATGGCCCTGGCATCCCTCTTGGGGGTGGAGAGGGATCGGGCCCTCGACGCCCTCGCCCTCCCAAAATCGATCCTCGACCTCAACCGGAGGATGTGGGCGTCGGTGGGGGTGGAGGTCCTTTGAGGAGCTGGCTTCCGGTCCTCCGGGATAGGAGGAGGTATCTGGCGATCGAGGTGGAGGCCGAAGGGCGGATCAGGCCGGCGGACCTGACAAGGGAGGTCCGGTCCGCCCAGACCTCCCTATTCGGCGATCTGGGGGCTGCAAAAAACCGGCTCCGGATTATCTCCTTCGACGGGAGGTTCGGCATTCTCCGCTGCTCCCATTATAGGACGGAGGAGTGCAGGGCCCTCCTCTCCACAGTCCACTCCGTCGGGGGGATCAGGGCGGCCATAAGGGTGAGGGGGATCTCGGGGACGATCAAAGCCGCGACAGAAAAGTATATACCGCAATCGACCTTACAGCCCGACGAAAATGAGAGAAGAGTCGATTTAGGGCTCGTTTCTGGATCTGTTGTCCGCGTTCATGGTCGTGAGATCGACCTGGCTCCAGATGACCAGAAGATGACGGAAGGATCAGGCACACGATACGTGGGCCTGACCTCTTTTGATTTATGCGGAGAGGATATTGATGCAGATGGCACCTCAGATGGGTTATGATAGGGCTATAACGGTCTTCAGCCCCGACGGGCGGCTGTTTCAGGTGGAGTACGCCCGAGAGGCTGTGAGGAGGGGCACCACCGCCGTAGGGATCAAGGCCGTCGACGGCGTGGCGGTCCTGGTGGACAAGAGGATTACCAGCAGGCTGATGGAGCCGGAGTCGATAGAGAAGATATTCCAGATCGACCAGCACATCGGAGCTGCCACCTCCGGCCTCGTCGCCGACGCTCGAGTCCTCATCGACAGGGCTCGGGTGGAATCTCAGATAAACCGGCTCGTATACGACGAGAGCATAGGGGTGGAGGTACTGGCCAAGAGGATCTGCGACTTCAAGCAGACCTACACCCAGTACGGAGGGGTCAGGCCCTTCGGGACGTCGCTGCTCATCGTCGGCGCCGACGATGAGCGGGTTCGGCTCTTTGAGACCGACCCTTCCGGCGCCCTCCTGGAGTACAAGGCCACCGGGATCGGGGCTGGCAGGTCCGCCGTCATGGAGGTCTTCGAGGAGAAGTACCGGGAGGATATGGACTGCTATCAGGCGATCCTCCTGGGGCTCGAGGCGCTCTACAAGGCTGCCGAGGGGAAGTTTGAGGCCTCCACCACCGAGATAGGGGTGATCAAGCTCGAAGAGAAGCTCTTCCGTAAGCTCGAAGAGGAGGACGTGGCCGCCAGGGTGGAGGAGATGAAAGCCGGAATCGGCGGCGAGGGTGTCGGAGAGGAGTGAGGATGGTCACCCTGGAGGAGGCGGTGACGGCCAGGCTCAAGACCCACGGCGCCGTCTTCGAGGTTCTGGTGGACCCCGACGGCGCCATGTCCTTTCGTCAGGGCGATAAGGTGGAGGTCGAGAAGATCCTGGCAGCTGAGGACGTCTTCGAGAACGCCAGTCGCGGGGACAGAAGCTCCGAGGAGGATCTCCTCCGGGCCTTCGAGACGACCGACGTTTTGGCGATAGCCTCAAAGATCATCAAGAAGGGCGAGATCCAGCTGACGGCAGAGCAGAGGAAGAGGATCATCGAGAATAAGAGAAGGCAGGTCGTCCACCTCATCGCCATGAACGCCATCAACCCCCAGACCGGGACCCCTCACCCTCCCGCCAGGATCGAGCGGGCCATGGAAGAGGCCCACGTCCACGTCGATCCTACAAAATCCGTCGAAGAGATGGTCAACATCACCATGAAGGCCATAAGGCCTTTAATACCGATAAGGTTCGAAGAGGTGGACGTCGCGGTGAAGATACCGCCGGCTTACGCCCCCAAGGCATACGGCGAGGTCGCCACCTTCGGCAAGCTCCAGAGAGAGCAGTGGCAGAACGACGGATCTTGGATCGGGGTCGTTCGGATCCCGGCCGGGCTTCAGAACGAGTTTTACAGCCTGGTCAACCGGCTCTCCAAGGGGGACGCCGAGACGAAGCTATTGAAACGATGACGGTTTTGACCGAGGATTTTTGAATGGATCGCATGGATCGTAACGTGGTGGTGCCCGGGGACCTCCTCTCAGATGACCCTAAAGCGGCGGGAGAGGGCACTTACGTAAAGGACGGGAAGGTCTTCTCCCTCCTCTACGGGATGGCCAGCAGCTACAAGGATAAAGTGCGGGTGATACCCCTAGCCGGAAAGTACGTCCCCTCGCCGGGAGATACGGTGGTGGGCATCGTCCAGGACATCGTCTTCTCTAACTGGATCGTCAACATAAACTCTCCTTATGAGGGCCTCCTCCACATATCCGAGCTGCCGAGGAAGATAGAGATGAACGAGATGTCCAAGTACCTGCGGATAGGCAGCACCGTGATGATCCGGGTCAAGGACGTCGACTCCACCATGAAAGTGGAGCTGACCATGAACGATCGGAGGCTGGGGATCATGACGAGGGGGAGGGTGGCGGAGATAAGCCCCACCAGGGTTCCCAGGCTCATCGGGAAGGGCGGCTCCATGATAAACATGCTGAAGAAGGAGCTGAACTGCAACATATTCGTAGGGCAGAACGGCAGGATCTGGGTCGACGGCCAAGACGACGACATGGACCTCGCCCTGAGGACGATCCTCATCATAGAGAAAGAGGCCCATACGACGGGTCTCACCGACAGGATAATGGATTTCCTGAGGGTGGAGAAAGAGGCCAGAAGTTGATCGGCATGGATGAGAAGTTATCATTTTTCAAAGACGGAGTTAGGCTCGACGGGAGGCGGTCCGACGAGCTTCGACCCATCAAGATCGAGGTGGGTGTGCTGGCGAGAGCCGACGGTTCGTGTTACATGGAGATGGGCGACAACAGGGTGATCGCGGCGGTCTACGGCCCCAGGGAGGTCCATCCGCGCCACCTCCAGGAGGTCACCCGGGCGATAGTCAGGTATCGGTACAACATGGCCTCCTTCTCCGTAGAGGAGAGGAAGAGGCCAGGTCCCGACCGGAGGAGCAACGAGGTCTCGAAGGTCAGCAGAGAGGCGCTGGAGCCTGTGGTGCTGACGTCGTACTTCCCCAAGTCCGTCGTCGACATATTCGTCGAGGTCCTCCAGGCCGACGCCGGCACCAGGACCGCCGGCATAAACGCCGCCTCGGTGGCTCTCGCGGACGCGGGGATCCCCATGAAGAGCCTCATATCCTCCTGCGCCGCCGGCAAGGTCGACGGCGAGATCGTCCTCGACCCCATGAAGATCGAGGACAACCTCGGAGAGGCGGACGTCCCCATAGCCATGACCCCCGGCGGAGATATCACCCTCCTCCAGATGGACGGCCGGCTGACGAAAGACGAGCTTAAAAGAGCCCTGGATCTGGCGAAGGCCGGATGCCGGCAGATCTACGAGATCCAGAGGAAGGTTCTGGTGGACAGGTACAGCCACATGGAACCGGAGATCTGCGATGAGGCCGTCGCCATGGTGGGGGGAGAGATATGAGCGACGTCGTTATGGCGGAGATCAGGAAGGACTACCTCTACCACCTGGTTCTGAAGGGGGAGAGGGCAGACGGCAGACGCTTCGATGAGTACCGAGATATCGTCCTCGATACGGGGCTGATAAGGAAGGCCGACGGCAGCGCCCTCGTCAAGCTCGGGAAGACCCAGGTGATGGTGGGGGTGAAGATCCAGCCGGGGGAGCCTTTCTCGGACACCCCCAACAAGGGGGTGATCATCACCAACGCGGAGCTCGTCCCTCTCGCCTCTCCCAGCTTCGAGCCCGGCCCCCCCAACGAGGTGGGGATCGAGCTCGCCCGGGTCGTCGATCGGGGCGTCCGGGAGTCGAGGGCCCTCGACCTGGAGGCCCTCTGCATCACAACGGGCGAGAAGGTCTGGATAATCTTCATAGACGTTCACGTCCTGGACGACTGCGGAAACCTCATGGACGCCTCGAGCCTCGGAGCCATCGCGGCTCTCATGACGGCGAAGGTTCCAGCCGCCCAGTACGGCCTCGGAGAGGATTACCCTCTTCCGGTGAGGGACGTGCCCGTGGCCACCACCGCCGTCGAGTTCGGCGACGCCATCATCTTCGACCCCGACACCGACGAGGAGTCGGTGGCGGACACGAAGCTGACGGTGATAACCACCGCCGACGGGTCGATATGTGGTATGCAGAAGAGCGGCCCCGGATCCATAAGCCAGGATGCCATTCACCGCATCGTTGATATAGCATGTGAGAGGGCTAAAGAGATCCGGGAGAAGTTTCTGGAAGTATAAATCATGGTCAAGAAGTTCAAGAAGGGCAGGAAGACGAGGTCCGCCGGAAGGTTCGGCCCTCGGTACGGAAGGAAGATCCGAAAGCTGGTCGCAGATATCGAGGAGAGGAGCAAGAAGAGGTACGACTGTCCCGTCTGCGGCCGGATGCAGGTGAAGAGGGAGGGGACCGGGATCTGGAGGTGCACCAAGTGCGATCACACCTTCGCAGGTGGAACTTACGTCCCCGTCACCTCCGTCGGCCAGTCCGTGGCCCGGTCTGTTAAGAGGGCTGTGGAGGCTGAGTAGCTTGGCCTACAGGTGCACCAGATGCAAGAAGACCGTGGAGGTTGACTACGAGTACAGCGGCATCAGGTGTCCCTACTGCGGCCATAGGATCCTCATGAAGGAGAGGCCCACCACCGTCAAGAGGATGAAAGCGGTCTGATGAGGTTCACCACCTCCAGGAGGCCCTCCCCTCCGACGAGGAGGCTCGCTCGGACTCTGGCGCGCTATCTCGGTGTCGACTACATGACCCGCGGCAAGTCCGGCCTCGATGATGATGGGGTCTGGATGGTCGTAGTCGAAGGGGACGGCAACCCCACGGGGATCGCCAGAAGGTCCAGAGGCGAGGAGGAGGTCTTCCGCTTCACCCTCTCTTTTGAGGGCGGATCTAAGAGGCTGAAGATGGCGAAGCCGGTGGTGGTGGGGGCGGGGAAGGATGCGAGAGATCTCGCGGAGTTCTTCGGCCTCGACCATGCGGCGGAGGCTGCAGCCGGAAGGGCGATCAGGGTCGGCGGCGGATTCGTCGATTTCGTCGACGGCGAGGATCTGATCCTGAGGCTGAATATATGAAGGGGATCAGCGAGATCGTCTTCGAGGTGGAGGACCCCGAAAGGGTGATGGCCGCCCTCGCCCCCGAGGCGGAGGATCAGGTCCAGAAGAGCGAGGTGAGCCTCGATCTCTGCGAGGAGGGGCTCCTCCTCAGGATCGAGAGCGAGGACGTCGTCTCTTTCAGGGCCGCCATGAACACGTGGATCAGGTTGGTCGATATAGCATTGGATATGGTGAAGGTATGAGCACCGAATTGCCACCACAGGTACAAAACCAGATAGCACAGCTCCAGCAGCTTCAGCAACAGGCTCAGACGCTGCTGAGCCAGAAGAGCCAGATAGAGATGATAATCAGGGAGACGGAGTCCGCGGTCAAGGAGCTGGAGGCGAGCGACGAGGGAGCGGTTATTTATAAGAGCGTCGGCGAGGTACTCTTCAAGGCCGATCGGTCGAAGCTGATCGAGGAGCTGAAGGACAAGAAAGACGTCCTCGACCTGAGGCTGAAGACCCTCGAAAAGCAGGAGGATCGGATCCAGAAGCGGTTCGGTCAGCTCCAGGATCAGCTGAAGGTCTCCCTGGGGCAGAAGCTCCCCGAAGCTGCCTGAAATTCGATTTCGATCACGGTTTCGGTCGTGTAGCGGGCCCGTGGCTTAGCCAGGATATAGCACCGGGCTTCTAACCCGGGGGTCGTGGGTTCGAATCCCACCGGGTCCGCCTGCTACTTAAATTTTCGAGATGGACGGGATTTACGGGATTTTTCGAGGTAATTACCATGTGCGAGCTTTCCGTTTACATGAAGGGCGAGAAGGAGAGCCTCATGGAGGGGGTCGTCGTCCTCTCCACCAGAGGTGAGATGGTCCTGATGGAGGACATCCTGGGGAGGACCAAGGAGGCAAAAGGCAGGATCTTCGAGGTGAACATCTCGGAGCAGAGGGCGATCCTGGAGCCTGCCTAGGCTTCAGGCCATCGGCGCATCAGTTGATCAGGCGCATCAGTTGATCAGGCGCATCAGTTGATCAGGCGCATCAGTTGATCAGGCGCATCAGTTGATCAGGCGCATCAGTTGATCAGGCGCATCAGTTGATCAGGCGCATCAGTTGATCAGGCGCATC
>Ga0334900_1000821_pt1 | contig 40438 bp, 38 predicted proteins | sample GraSluR3_MG_2_FD_207231 | JGI IMG/M metagenome (GOLD analysis project Ga0334900, IMG submission 207231) | Sludge microbial communities from methane-producing bioreactor in Wageningen University, Netherlands - Granular Sludge_31_08-R3 | ecosystem: Engineered > Bioreactor > Anaerobic >... | reverse complement strand
CCCCAGCAGCTCATCAACCTCAGATTTTGTAAGTTTGATCCTGTAATGTACCATATCTGCAGATTATTTTCTGCAAATATAATCAATAACTTAAAAAATACGTCATAATACACCTAACATAACACTAGTATTGTGTTTTAAAATCAACAAAACAAATTTCGATGCACTGCTATGGTACGCTCCTTAGTACCGTTGTGCGCAATACTATATCGAGCGTAAGCATAAGCAGAGCCAACAGGGCAAAGCGCAGGAACTCCTCACTTTTCCTTGTGGTTTCAATCACTTCAATCTTAGTTTTCTCCAATTCATCTATCTGTTCATACACGCGAACCAGCCCTTTCCCATCGGTTGCTCTAAAGTACTGACCACCGGTGATGTCGGCAATTTGCTTAAGCACATCCTCGTCAATCTCAACCTTCATATCCTGCATACGGGTTCCAAATGGGGTTTGTACAGGATAAGGTGCTGTTCCGTGGGTTCCTACGCCAACGGTATATACTCGTATGCCAAATGTACTGGCAATATCGGCTGCTGTTAGTGGTGCTATCTCACCCTTATTGTTAACTCCATCGGTGAGCAGGATAACCACTTTACTCAAAGCATCGCTCTCCTTGAGCCGAGCAACCGCATTGGCCAGACCAACTCCAATTGCTGTTCCATCTTCAATTAGGCCCAGCTCAATACTGTTTATCTGATTGGAAACGGTTCGTAAGTCGGAGGTTAAGGGACAAAGGGTAAAACTCTCGCCGGCAAATATCACTACCCCGATCCTATCATTCTGCCTACCCGAAACAAACTGAATTGCTATATCCTTAGCTGCCTCGAGCCTATCGGGCTTAAAATCTTGCGCCAGCATGCTGCTCGATATATCAAGCGCAATCATAATGTCTATACCCTCGGTCTCGACATTATGAGTTACGTTAAATGATTGGGGGCGAGCAAGCACTAGCACAACCATTGCTATGGCCACCATTCGCAGGGCAAAAGGTAAATGGCGCAAATATACCCTAAGCGATGTGGGTACTCCTCCAAAGGGCATTAACGATGACATTTGCAGGCTTGGCCTGGTATCTTTCTGCTTCCAAATGTACCAAGCAACGAATGCTGGGATAAGCAGAAGCAGAAAAAACATTTTGGGGTGAACAAAGGTTATTCCGCTCATTTGGCACTGTTTTTTGCAGGTTCAACTGGTAGCTCATCAACCTCTGCAGCTTTGGTTCCTTCTGCCTTGGGATCACCCTCGTTAACCTCTTCCTCCACAATTTTGGTATCGTTCACAAAGGTGAATCCAAACTCTAAGCTTGCCAGGTTCTCCGAGGCGTCGGGGGTAAACTTGGCAAACTTGGTCAAATCGGCTAGCGCGAGGGTATCTTGCAACTTTTCGAGCAATCGTGCCTCGAGCTGCTTGGTTTTTTTCAAACTTCGTATTGTTTCGTAGGTGGTTTGCTCCATGGCTGGTACTGCGAAGCGTCCCTCGATGTACGTTCTAATAATATCGGTTAGGTGCGATTGGAATTCCTTTGGGTTTTCGGTATTCCAAAGTTTATGTAACTTCATGTGCTCCAGCTTGCGCAACGCAACAACATGGGGTGGTTCTGCTGGCTTCAGATTAAAAAATACGGGCTCACCCTTCTTTCGCTTGATGATAATGTATACCAATAGCGCTATTAATGCAGCAAGCAAAAGCGCACCTCCAACCCAAGGGGCAACCTCAGCAAATGTAAGGGGTTCGGCCAAGGGATGCTTTATATCGTAAATTGTTGCCACGGTGCTGTCGGGGGGTAACGTGTTTACCAAAAACCAAATGGGCGAGGTTTGAGCTGTATCATGCATCGCACCATCGGTAAATGGCAAGCGAAAGGGTGGAATGCGATAGTACCCCTCATCGAAGGATGTAATCCTGATACGGTATATAAAATCCTTCTCTCCCGATTTTTTGGTAATGGTATCGATTGTAGGCTGTCCCAAAACCTCTATGCCAGCTATCAACGTATCGGCAAATAGAGGAAATTGCACCATATAGCTTTGGGGAACAGAAGCTTCGATAATCAAATCTACCTGATCGCCAATTAGGATGCTATCGGCTGTAACCGACGATTTAAAGCTATATGTTGGATTTTGAGCCAACACAGAATTCCCTTGGGCTAGGCTAAGCACAAGGGTTATGAAAACAATATATTTAACGAATCGAATCATTAATCTTAGTTTGATTTATGCACGTTGCTTAAATAGCTTGATTAAGGGCTTTACATAATCCTCATTGGTTGCAATGGATACCGAGTCTACCTTACACCTTGAGAAGGTTTGCTTAAGCGACCCTTCGGTATCGCGCCACCACTTAGCGTAAGCATTGCGAACTATGCTACTCGAGGTGTCGACCCACGAATACTGTCCACTCTCAGCATCCTTCATTTTCACCAGGCCAATGGGGGGTAGTTCCACCTCGCGGGGATCGTACACCCTTACGCCTACCACATCGTGCTTGTTTCCCGCAATGGTGAGCGCATTCAAAAAGTTTGGTTCCACCGTATTGGCCTTAAAATCCATAAAATCGCTCAGGACAAAGGCAGTGCAACGCTTCTTTATGGCGTTGGTTAAATACCTAAGCGCCTCGGAGAGATCAGTCCCCTGACTGGTTGGGGTGAAATTTATAAGCTCACGAATAATGTGTAGGATATGGGTACGTCCCTTTTGGGGTGGTATAAACTTTTCCACCTTATCGCTAAACATCAATACGCCAATCTTATCGTTGTTCTGAATTGCCGAGAAGGCAAGCACTGCAGAGATCTCGGTAACCAAGTTCTTTTTAAGCATATTGGTTGTACCGAACATTCGCGAGCCGCTTACATCGATGAGTAGCATCACGGTAAGCTCGCGCTCCTCCTCAAAAACCTTTACGAACGGCTGATTAAAACGAGCGGTAACATTCCAGTCGATATTACGGATATCATCGCCGTACTGGTACTCGCGCACCTCGCTAAAGGCCATTCCTCGCCCTTTAAAGGCGCTGTGGTACTGACCAGCAAATATCTGGCGCGACAGTCCCCGTGTCTTAATCTCAATCTTGCGTACGCGTTTTAGTAATTCTGATGCTTCCACGGCTATGATTCAATTTTTCTCAATTACTCTTGGCTTTGTATGGTCGAGTCACAACTGTAACAAACCAATCGCCCTTTACCAGCTCAACCTCATACTTAACACCCTCCCGTTCATCAATCCATTTGAGCTTATTTGGTTTGCCATACTTGGCGCTTAGCTCATCCTGTAACCGGTTAAAGTGCCAAGTGTTGTACATTCTCGATACCGATGTACAATATCCATCGGCATTTAGCATAAATATCAGGGTTTGCTCCTCGAATAAATTCTCGAACTTAATAAAGCTTCTGTTGTTGTTAAAGATCTCGTTACTAAACCTAAAACCGGGTAGCTCATCGCTTACCCTCGTCCTAATCTCATCCTTATGCAGTCCTATGTAATTCTGTCCAAAAGCAGAATAGAAGATTAGCATGCAAAGCGTGAAAAGAACGATAGGTTTAGCCTTTACCATTTAGGGAACCTCTATGGTGTTAAGTATCTCTGTGATGATATCTTCGCTGGTAATGTTCTCGGCTTCGGCCTCGTAGGTTAGGCCAATTCGGTGACGCAACACATCGTGGCAAACTGAGCGTACGTCCTCGGGTATTACGTAGCCTCTACGCTTAATAAATGCGTAAGCTTTTGCCGCAAGCGACAGGTTGATACTTGCCCTAGGCGAACCACCGTAGGCAATCATATTCTCAAAACGCTCCAGCTTATACTCCTTTGGGAATCGAGTGGAAAACACAATATCCACAATGTACTTTTCAATCTTTTCGTCCATATACACCTCGCGTACCACATTGCGAGCTTTGATAATATCCTCGGGCTTTACCACCTTACTTGCCTTAGGGAATGATGATGTAACATTCTGACGAATAATTAGCTTCTCCTCCTTTATCTTAGGGTAGGTTATCTTTACCTTAAGCATGAAACGGTCTACCTGAGCCTCGGGTAGCGGGTAGGTTCCCTCCTGCTCTATCGGGTTCTGAGTTGCCATTACTAGGAATGGCGAGGGCAGCTTAAAGGTTTCCTCACCAATGGTAACCTGGCGTTCCTGCATGGCCTCGAGCAGTGCGCTTTGCACCTTTGCTGGGGCTCGGTTTATCTCGTCGGCAAGGACAAAGTTTGTAAATATTGGGCCCTTCTTCACATTGAAGGACTCCTGTTTTTGGCTATACACCATGGTACCAATTAGGTCGGCGGGTAGCAAGTCGGGGGTAAACTGTATACGCGAAAAGCCAGCGTCGATGGAACTTGCCAGTGTATTAATAGCAAGTGTTTTCGCGAGCCCCGGCACACCCTCAAGCAGGATGTGTCCATCGGCTAAAAGCCCAATTAGCAGGGACTCAACAAGGTGCTTCTGACCTACTATCACCTTGTCCATCTCCATATTGATAATATCAACAAAAGAGCTCTCGATTCTAATACGCTCGTTTAGCTCTTTAATATTCACCGTTGAAATGTCGCTCATCTGTATAAATTTTAAGAGGTATTATATCTGTTAATATTTTGCTATTTTCGCACACAAATATGCAGAATTAATGGGCGTTACAGCGTTAAAAAGCGTTAAAAAAAGTAAAGGTTTGTTATATTGTTAAAACTTCATAAATACGACTCTGTAAGGTTTACACAATAGTGTGCACAAGCGTAGAAGACGAATAGGATAAGATAATATGATTATCCGTTTAGCTACCAAAGCGCCCAACCCTTATGGCGAAGCACGAAGTGATTGATGAAGTAAAACCCTTGCCTTTTAAGGGTTGAAGCAGCTTAGCGAAGCGATTTTGCCCGTGCCTGCGTGCCATCACTTTGGCAGGCAGGGAAGGTGATTTTTATTATCCTAAACAATGGTTAAAACCCTGCAATTTCATTGTAGGTACTTTAGTTTCTGTAAATTTCATAGATTTACAGGATGGAATATCAACGAAGAAGATCCCATTCCGTGAGTCGCTTAATAGCCCATATCGTATGGGTGACGAAGTATCGTTATCATGGGTTGAAGGGCGATGTTCAAGTACGATGTCGAGACTTGGTGGTTCAAATATGTAATTCGGAGAATGTTTCATCTAAAGAGGGAAGTGAGCAAGGATCATATTCATATTGAGTAAGCACCCTCCTTGAGTATAAGTCCCTTGGTAAAGAAATTGAAAGGTAGTACTTCTCGACTTTTCCAACAGGAGTTTACTGCGTTGAGCAAGAAGTATTGGGGGCGAAGTAGGTTATGGGGTTTGGAGTACTGGCAATATAACGGGTGAAATGGGGCAGGCGTGCCTTGAGCACACCCAACAGCCAAACGAGCAACTGGATATTAAAATAAAGCGGTAAAGAATTTCATTCATTACCGCTTTTAAAACCTATAGATTTCTAATCCATAGTGTGTTTAGTTATGTTGATATTAAAGATCGTTATATGATTTGCGAATGGCCAGCCCAATGGCCTTAGCCAGCAGTGGCGGAACGGCATTGCCCAGCTGCACCAGCTGTTTGTTTTTTGGTCCCTCAAAGATAAAATCGTCGGGGAACGACTGCAAGCGGGCCATTTCGCGCGCCGTGAGAACCCTTGGCAGCATAGGATGCACATTCACCCCGCCATGGTTTTCCTTGATAGTGCATGAAGGCTCGTCCCATGCACACTTTTTCCAAGCATCGGAATAGCCCTTGTACAAGCTTTTGCCAGCCTCCAGCGCAATCATACGCTGGGCCATATCGGGCCTGTGCTTGGTGGCCACATGGTTAAATGCGGGATCGTCGGGTTTATCCATCAAATCGGCAATAGCCTCACCTGTGGTAACATATTGGCTAGGTTGTAATAATGGCTTTGGATGAAGATTAGCTTTACCTATACGGTTACCAATAAAAATTACCCGGTCGCGTTTCTGCGGAACGCTGTAATCGGCTGCTCGCAGCACGGTTACATTGATGCTGTAACCGGCCTGCTCAAAATCATTCAGAATCATCTGCTCCACCTTACCGCCCAGCATCGATCTAAGCCCAACCACATTCTCGCATACCACAAACTCGGGTTGCAGAGCTTTGACAATATCCAGCAGCTCCTTGTACAGTGAGTTTCTTGGGTCGTCAATAATCCTGTTTCCGGCCATACTAAAGCCTTGGCATGGGAAACCGCCCGCCACAATGTTTAGCCTTCGACCATTAAGCTCGCTTCTAACCGTTTCGTAGAACGCTCTCTTCTTGTCGTTGCACTTAATATCGCCCTCAATAAACGGATGCGAAAAGTTACGGCGGTAGGTTTTTCCCGCCTCGGGAAACCAGTCGAGTCCGCAAATCCCCTTTAAGCCAGCCATTTCGAATCCCTTGGTAATACCTCCAGCACCCGAGAACAGATCGACAAACGTAAGTTCACTCTTTGTGGGTTCTGCCCACACATCTTCAATATCAATCCAGCTAACCTCATCGGAACCGTTAGTTCCCCTGTATCCTGCAGAAACTTTTTTCTGATTATTATTCTTCACCTTGCCATCCAAATCGAAATGCTCAGGTTGCTGTGACGATAGGTTGATAAACTCCTCAAGAGCATCAACGGGAATTCGGTAAACACCGCCCACCTTAACCGACTTGAGCTTGCCGCTGGCAATATGACGGCGCACCGTTTTTTGCGACAGGCTAAGCATCTGCGCCACTTCTACAATGGAATGAAATTTATTACTCATTAGATAATGTCTAAATTTGTCCACTTTGCATGGCAAAAGTAAAGCATTTTTACACCGCCACAAAACGTCTTGTAAGGGTTCCATCGCGATTTTCGATAATAAAGATGACGTCGGATTTTACATCGCCATGCTTAATAAACTTTGCTTTGTCAGAAACTCGCCCCGCGTATTCCGTAAAGGTTTTCTCCTTAAAATCCCACTGACAACGCAATTTCATGGCATTACGAGTGGATACAAAGGAATGGTGTACTACAAATATTCGATTCTGCATACAGCTACGAACACCGGTGCTTTGGTGAGTATAGTAGTAGTGGACCAGTATCTCGGGATTTCTAAATACCGTTGACATTACGCCATGAAACTTTTGGGGTACCTTGGTACTTTTAATGTCAAATCGTAACGCCTGATTACCATTGAATTCAACATCATACGTCTGATCCTTGGGATTTGGATTAGGCTTTACGTTACCATTTGTTGCAAAGATAAACTCATCGCACCTGGCGCATTGCCATAAAAACCAACGATGCTGAAAGTAGTGTTGGGCGTTATCAGGTAGGTTCCGAATCTTGTGGTGCAACTCGGCATAGCTTTGAATAGAAAACAGATTGATAAGCCTATCAGTAGCATCATTCTGCACCGCTCCCCAGGTTTGGGGAATTTCTGTTGATATTTTTTGCAACTCGATTTTTAGGCTTTGGTACTGATTGCTATTCATTGGTAACACCACATGGTTAAGGTAAATATACAAAAAAAGGCGGGATTTCCCGCCTTTTAATAATCAATCTATTAACCTACCTCACGCTACGAGATGGAGATTTGGCGTGCTGGCTTTTCTTTGGCTTCCTCTTTTTTGGGAATGGTAACGGTAAGAATCCCGTCTTTGTAGCTTGCCTTAATCTTGTCACTATCAGCACCATCGGGTAGGCTAAAGCTACGCTTGAATGCGGTGTAGCTAAACTCACGACGCATCACCTTCTCGTCCCTTTGCTCGTCTTTAAACTCCTTTTGGCTCGAGATGGTTAGCACATTGTTGTGAACATCCACGTTAAAATCCTTCTTCTCGAGGCCTGGGGCGGCCACCTCAATGGCAAAGTCATCCTTGCTCTCAATTATGTTCACTGCTGGAACAGTTCCCAGGTTGGTGTTATCGAAAAAGTTCGACAGAAAATCATCACCAAAAAAGGTATCCACTAAGCTGGGAATACTACTACCTCTAGATCTTAACATTGGTATCATAGCTAAACCCTCCATATTTTTAGTTAAACATCTATTTTGTAATTACGCTTCGATAAAGCATATTTCAAAGTAGATACCAAATCAACTTATAAGCCATAATGTCACTATCTATGTAGCCATTTGTGCCATATCGGCATATGCAGTAGAAAACCTCCATCGGAATCTTTTAATCCCAACAGAGGCTATAGCCCAGATAAAATATACATTCTATTCAAAAATTTCCGATTTTTCTATTCCCTTTATGGCATTTCGACGAGTTGCCATGAATACAACAAAATGGATCAACAGAAATACCCCCCAGTAAATTGCAGTTAGATGCACTACCTTAACATTCTCAAACCTAGAGTTAAAATTGAAATAGAAAAGTATTTCTGCTATGGCGTTGCATATGATATAGGTTGTTAGGTGAAACCGAAAACCAATATCGTAAATGGGTAAAGACTCGTGATCCTTACGGCCAAAAATCCACCCCATGGCAAAAATTACGACTGCATATACTAATGCCAACACCCAAGCCATGGTAAACATTTCGGCATCGAGCAAGCGGCTTAAGCCCAACCTAAACGGTATGGTAAGCACAATTAGAACTGCTGCAAAGCGCAGCTGGTTGGTTGTGATGAACTTCATTTTTTCTCCTCCAAATTTAGTAGTTGTTTAACTCGTTGATTAAAGAATAAGCTGATGTTGCGCTGCACAAACTGATCGAGTAACTTAACGCCCAAATCGGTAAGGTAGTAATACTTTCGTTCCGGGCCTTTATTCCCCTTGCCTGTTTCAAAATCGACCACCCCCAGATGCTGAAACTTGCGCAGGGTTCGGTAAAGGCTTTGCTCCTCGCAGGTCATGGTGTTGCTCGATTGTTCCTCGACAAAGGTTTTAATCTCATCCACATACTTCCTGTCGTCCTTTAGCGCCAGGAATATCCACAGCGTGAGCTGACCCTTTTTGTAGGTGTCTTCCCAGGCAGTGAGTAAATCGGTTAGTAAATTGATTTTTGCCATAGATATTGAATTAATCATTATGTATTAATCATCTTGTTTAATACAAATGTAATACATTTATTGGTTAGCATGCAAACTTTACTATAAAAATTTTCAAAAAAAATGTTTTGTACTTGATTATATGAATATTACAAGAGGTAATCTTAAAATTTTGCTGTTCAATCCGCAAAAATCCAACAATTTATTAATGGCGTAAGCGATAGTTTAATACTTTTGCGTGTTGTAAAAAATATCATAAAAAAATGGGAAGAGCATTTGAATATAGAAAGGCGCGTAAGCTAAAACGTTGGGGCAATATGGCCCGGGTATTCACCCGTATAGGTAGAGAAATCACCCTAGCCGCTAAGGCAGGTGGCCCCGATCCCGATACCAATCCAAGGTTGCGACTGGCCATACAGAACGCCAAATCGGAGAATATGCCCAAGGATAATGTTGAAAGGGCTATAAAAAAGGCAACCGAGAAGGATACTAAGGATTACAAAGAGGTAGTTTACGAGGGCAAAGGCCCCCATGGCATAGCCATTGTTGTTGAAACGGCAACCGATAATCCAACCCGTACCGTGGCCAACGTGCGCAGCTACTTTACCAAGCATGGTGGCACGCTGGGTACAACTGGTATGCTCGACTTTCTGTTCGACCGTAAGTGCTCGTTTGAGGTTGAGGCTAAGGAGGGCGTTGATTTGGAAGAGCTGGAGCTGGAGCTTATCGATTTTGGCGCCGAAGAGGTTTTTGCTGACGATGATAGCATTATGATTTACGCTGAGTTTACAGGCTTTGGCCCTATACAAAAGTATCTTGAGGATAACGGATACAACATTAAAACATTCAGGTTTGAGCGAATACCCAACGAAACAAAGGAGTTGAGCGAGGAGGAACAGGCCGATGTGGAAAAACTCATTGAGAAGCTTGAAGATGACGACGATGTAACCAACGTATTCCACAATATGCAGTAATGCACCTTCCATTGCACAATTAGAAAGCCAGAACCGCTAGGTTCTGGCTTTCTAATTGTGCAGCATCTACCCTATTCGGGAAATATTAGCAATGGGATTTCAGCGTCGGAAAGCATTTTACGGGTCAGCGATGGATTGAAAAGACGCTCTAGCATACCTCGCTTGTGCATTGTTAACGCCATAAGGTCGATGTTTTTACCAGTGATATATCCCTTGAAAGCCTCCGAAGCGCTCTTGCCCTTGATCATCTCAAACTCTATAGGGGTTTTTTTGAGTGATTTTTTGGCATACTCCTTCAGACTTTTCAGCTTAGCTTGCATCATCTTATTATCGGGGTCATCGCTTACGTTGGCACAAACCAGATTTACGCTAAAGCCCGATAGAATGGTAACCAGCTTGCGGATAGCCACAAAATCGTTATCGTCGAATCGAGTAGCGTATAGCACATTTTTAACCTCATCAATATCCTTTAGGTTAGCATGCTCGGGTATCACCAGAATGGGTACCTTGGTATCGCTAACCACCTCGGCAGCAACGCTACCCACCAGCTCGGTACTTCTAAACCCCTCGCTTTTGGTTCCCATTATCACCATTCCCGGCTTATAGCGCCTGCACATATCAACAATTGCGTAAGAGGCAAACCCCTCGCGAAGCGAGTAGCCAATACGCACCTCCTTCATACCCTTATCGTCTGCATACTTCCGAAGCTTATTAAAAAACTTGATTAGGTTCTCCTTGGCCGTTTTCTGAAGGATTTGGTAGCTAATATCAACATCAATCTGGATGCTGGCCGCATCGGTGAAGGGTATCATATCGACCACTGGCGAGTTGAAAACGTGCAGTATTTTAACCTCCGATTTATAGATATTTGCCAGCTTAAGGGCAAAGTAGGCTGCATTTTTCGAATGCTCAGAGAAATCGACGGGAACCAGTATTTTTCGGGGTTGTCCCTCTCCCTTAACCTTCTCCTGCCTATACGCAGCTAAAAGTTTTATGGCTTTCTCAGCATCGTTCTCGGAAATTTGAACCTTTACATTATCCGATACGTTGGGCTGTACTAGGTTCACGTTTTTTAGGTAGCACTTTATACCATTGGACTCCAAGTAACTCTGGAGAACTAACGCGCTGGTATAGGTCTCGTTGGCTATTACAATTAGTTTGTCGTCCATAGCATTATCTTTTTAAAGGATTCATGGGTAATTTACAAAATATTGAAGTACCGGTCAAGTATATTCAACCATTTTTGCATAAGATATCACAAGCGTCAGACCAAGAATTTTTTATAATGATATTCATGCAATAGATTTAGCTTCGCTGCTACTTCGTGATCTCGCTGCGCTAGAAACGACAGGCTGTTACGCTGTGAGATGTGAGGGGGTGATGGCGGCAAAGCCGCCATCACCCCCTCACCCACCTTGACCCATTGAAAGTCGAGTCATTTCGAGCGCAGCGAGAAATTCATATTCATTAGTCATAGGATTTAAGTCGCTATACAAAGCATTGGGTTGTTCATGCTATGGCAAACTTTTCTTTGATATTTAAAATTCAAAGCCATAGATTTGTGATATGGGAATCGGGATTGCAAATCTGCATGATCACCCATGGGTCAAATTTTTCGAATTAAATCTAGCTGCACTCCTAAAGCATTCACAACGCAGCAAAAAGTTAGTATTATGCATATTATCGACCTCTCCATATTTGTAGTTTACATGATATTTGTGCTAGGCATTGGGTATTACTTTCTCCGTAGGAACAAGAATGCCGACGATTACTATGTAGGAGGGCGCACCATGAGCAGTTTTCATGTGGGTCTTTCGGTAGTGGCCACCGATGTGGGTGGAGGGTTCTCCATTGGCCTTGGTGGTCTTGGGTTTGTTATGGGCTTATCGGGCTCGTGGATGCTCTTTACAGGGCTCGTGGGCGCCTGGCTTAGCGCTGTTTTTCTTATTCCTAAGGCAAGCAAAATAGCATCTAAACTTAAGCTTTTTACATTTCCTCAGCTTTTCGAACATTTCTATAGCCCCAAAGTCGCCCTATTGGCTGGGATCATCTCAGCCATTGGGTACGTAGGCTTCACCAGTTCGCAGCTACTAGCCGGTGCAAAGTTGGCATCGGCATCGTTCCAAAACCTCCACATTAATACAGCCCTAATAATTATGGGTGTAATAGCTGTACTATACACAGTAATGGGAGGATTAAAAGCTGTGATATATACCGATACTTTTCAGTGGATAATCCTTATGGCAGGGCTCATACTCATCGGGATTCCCTTGGGATACCAATCCATTGGCGGAATGGAGGCTATTCGCGGCACGCTCTCTAAAGATTTCTTGGCGCTCAACAATGTGGAGTGGCAAACGCTGCTTAACTGGGCAGTTACCATTATCCCCATTTGGTTTGTGGGGATGACCCTATACCAACGGATTTACTCAACCCGAACTGCCAAGGAAGCGCAACGAGCATGGTATATTGCAGGAATTTTTGAGTGGCCCCTAATGGCATTTATGGGTGTTATCCTGAGCCTGTTTGCCCGAGTAGCCTTCGAGAATGGGATGTTTGCCTATATGGATTTTGGCCCAGGTAGCGATTTGGATGCTGAGATGGGTTTACCTCTTCTCCTTCGCACCATACTGCCCGTAGGGTTAATGGGTTTGATGATGTCGGCCTACTTCTCGGCCATCATGTCAACTGCCGATAGCTGCCTTATGGCGGCATCGGGCAATGTGCAAACCGACATCCTGCGTAAGCTGTTTAAATTGCCCGAGGGGCAAAAATCTACACTTAGAGTTTCGCAAATCATAACGCTAATAATAGGTGTTCTCGCTTTACTGCTTGCATGGCAAATGGAGAACGTGCTGGAGCTAATGCTCTACTCTTACGCATTCATGGTAAGCGGACTGTTCATTCCAGTTCTGGGGGCATTTTATTGGAAGAGAGGGAGTACCATTGGGGCATTTTGGAGTATGCTTGTTGGTGGCGGAACAACCCTAACACTCACGCTGCTAACAGTGAAACTACCATTTAACTTAGATCCCAATATTTTTGGTATCACCGCCTCGCTGATAGTTTTTGTTATTCTATCGTACTTATTTCCAGGTAGAAAAAATATTATCGCATAATTTTTTAAGATAATGTTTGGTTATCAAAATAAATGTATTTTAATTTGCGGAGTAAGAATATAGCAAAATGACAACTATGATTAGCATTTCTTGGTGGTGGCAAGGTAAAAACTCTCAAACTAGGGGGCGTTAACCTTATTGCTACTACTCAAGTAACCATATAAGGCCGCAGGTAACCCCTGCGGCCTTTCTTTTTTTAGCACGATAACTTACAATTTTGAAGCATTTTTTTCTGATACTGATTTGGACATGACGTTGGCGGGGCCTCCCCGCCCAGCAAAAGCCTGCACCCTACGTGGGCGCTGTGTGCAATGCTATAATGTGCACGAGAAATAGAAAAGGTTGATTGGATGATTAATGACCTGACAGCGTGCAAAGCACCTGTCAGCGTCAAAAAGAGATTGAATGACCTGCCTTCGTTAGGATGGTGAATGAATCAACAAATGTTAACACAAATTAAAATCAGTAAAAAACAGAAATTATGGAAACCACAAATATAACAAATACACAAGTTCAAGTATCGACCCTAAGTTCAATGCTAAACCATAGCAATGGAATGTACGGAAATTACGGAGGTGCGTACGTTCCGCCAGTACTTACCGAGCCTTTGGCTAGGCTTGCCGAGGCATTCGACAGGGAGGTACGCAACGAATCGTTTCAAAAGGAGTTTGTTCACTACCTAAAAACGTATGTTGGGCGGCCATCTCCACTATATTATGCACGTAGATTAAGCGAGCACATTGGCTCAACCATCTACCTAAAGCGTGAGGATTTGAACCACACCGGTGCGCACAAAATTAACAATACCATTGGGCAAATAATTCTTGCCAAGCGTATGGGTGCCAAGGAGATTATTGCCGAAACGGGTGCCGGTCAGCATGGCGTGGCAACAGCCACAGCAGCAGCACTTATGGGCATACCCTGCAAGGTTTTTATGGGAGCAATAGATGTTGAACGCCAAGCGCTTAACGTACGCCGTATGCAGCTGCTTGGAGCCGAGGTTATTGCCACCGATTTGGGCACAAAAACCCTAAAGGACGCTGTAGATGCTGCCCTGGGCTACTACATTGAGCATCCCGACTCTTACTACCTGCTGGGTTCGCAGGTTGGGCCTCACCCCTACCCACGAATGGTTGGCTACTTCCAAAGCGTAATTGGACAGGAAGCACGGGCGCAAATACTAAATGCCGAGGGCAGATTGCCTCAATCAATATTTGCCTGTGTTGGTGGTGGATCCAATGCCATAGGGCTATTCTCGGGCTTTTTAGATGATGTGGAGGTAGAAATATATGGCGCCGAGGGCGGTGGTAATGCTACGCTGGAGAATACCGCCGCAACCCTATCGCTAGGTAAACCAGCTGTTTTTCAGGGAACCTACTCGTACTGCTTAGTCGATACCGCCGGAAATCCGGTTGAGTCGCATTCCATTGCAGCAGGATTGGATTACCCCGGAATAAGCCCACAGCACGCATACCTTATGGATAAAGGAAGAGCAAACTACTTCGCTGTAACCGATGATGAGGCCATTGAGGGCTACAAGCTGCTATCGCACCTTGAGGGCATTATCCCAGCCGTGGAGTCGAGCCACGCCGTTGCGCTAGCCGCAAAAATGCTAAAAGGTAAGGGCGATTTGGCCGTTGTGAACCTCTCGGGTCGTGGCGATAAGGATGTGGAGCGGGAGCTGGAGCTGGAGTAGAGGAGTGAGTTGCAATCTGTAAGTTCTGACTTTAATGCAGAAAAAAGGACACAGAGAACACTAAGAAGGCACAAAAGACACTATGTTAACTGGTCTTTGTGCTTCTTTAGTGGATTTTGTGAAACCTACAAATTTGATGAACAATGGCGGGTTAAAAGCAATAAGCTCCTCCAATACGGAGAGACAAACCAATACTCCCATTGGTATTCGACTCGCTTATATTGTCATAGGTTGTTGTAAAATCGGCAATTTCTGGAATTAAAAAATGGAATAGGCCTTGCACCCTAATATCAATACGCCCAATTTTTACTCCGGCATGTATTCCAGCATGCGGTGCAATGTAAAAGTCTTTCTTAATATCAACATCTGCACTTGTATTTGGCGCAGGAAATTCAAAACCAGTAACTACAAGCCTGTTAAAATTTAGGCTAATCCCACATGTGTAGCCTGCGTAGTACATCGACTCGCTACTTTTTCCAATTAGTTTGCCATTAAGTTCCAAAGGGATATGAACCGAAATAATTGAGTTGAATTGTTTGTTAAAATACCCTCCACCTCCTAAACTGAAAGTATTTGTAAGCTTTCTCTCGTAAGTTAACCCAACAAGGCTTGAGGAACCCTCGATATATGGATTGTAAGTATCACCAGCTTTTTGGCTTTTGGGAGTTCTAATCATGTAGCCTCCCAAATCAACCCCAATTGAATTGGAGTGCTGAGCAAAAAGCGTATGGGACGCGATAGAAAGTATGACAATCAGCAAAAAGTACTTTTTCATAAAATGTTGTTGTTTAATTAGTTTTATAGTTTTTCAATCCTAATACCTTTCCATTCATCACCAAACTTAGCCATCCCAAATATCGATGCATTCTTTAGAGTGAAACTCATAGGCTGTACTGAAAAATTATTAACACCAATACTTCCATTCATATTCCAAGAAAACTTAAACATACCAATGGAATAATCAAATGTATGGACTAATTTCTCTTGGTTTTTTTTCGAAGTGTCTTCCCGTGAAATTGTCATTTCATACGGATCTGTAATAATTGCCAAATAATCAGTAGGTACTCGTGGGTCAAGAAGCCCTTTAAGGTAGTTAAAGGCAAGTTTATATCCTTTTGCAACTTCCTTAGAAGTCAAATTGAATTGATAGTTATCAAGATGAAAAGCTATGTATGTATTTTTTGATTTGGGAGGGTTCATCTCGTATGCAGTCCAATTTGGGTTGTAAAATCTCCATGTATTTTGTGGCTTGGCATTCTCTGGAATTGGTACTGGGTTATTAAACTTATATGTCATTCCATCCCAACCTAAGATCAGTTCTTCTGCGTTAATACCTGACCAACCAATCCAATTCTTTTTTTGCATTTTTACCGATATTGAAATATATGAGAAAAGGACAAAATTTGGACTTGAGAACGATACTTTCATCCTCCTCTTACTACTGAAATATCGAGTGTATGATGCAGTATAACCAAATGTATTTTGTAAAAAACTACCTACAATTGTATGTTTATTTACAATCGTATAAACGTCAACATCTTGCTCATTAGAGTTTGCCTTTTGAGGTTGACAAACAATGCTATTATCATTAATTTCAATGGTATTATCTTTCATCTCTTGATAAGTGTCATATCTCAATACACCATCTTCAATTTCAAATAAATAATTATCTTTTTCAACTTCATCTACAATTTTCCCATTGTAAAAACTGTTTATTATTTCATTAGCCCTATCTTCTTTGTCAGCAATATATACAAACGTACCGTAAGGTGTAATTCTATATATTGTATTCTCAACCTGAATAGCATTTTCTGAATTTAGCAAAGCTGCAAAATCATCGTCAATAACTAGTGTATCTTCTTCAATCTGACTCTTAGCATTACAATTTTTTAAAGTTATAAACTCTTTGTAATTTTTAGAGCCTATACTCTTTTGAAACCTAACTGGTAGGGGTTCGTTTGGGTCACTTTTCAATTGCTGAACAATTTCAGCGAAAACATCATGAGAATTTAAAATAAGCCTTCCACTTGCATCATCAACCACAACTGCCTGAAAATCTGAAACATCTTCATTAATCCTTTGATGTTCATCTTTTTCGCATGATGTAAAGAGAAGAGAAGAGAAGAGGATTCCTAAAACACAGGATCGACTCCATTTCTGATTTGTTTTTGTTTTCATTAAACTAATTTTTAGGTTAAAATTAATGATAATTAATAGGGCGTGTTAACACGATACAAACATACTAAAATTTCAATAAAAACAAGCTATATTACCATAAAAAAACGCATATATATATCAGATTATCAAATGTATAGAGCGTATTTTTTGGCATAGGTATCACGTTCCAAGGAGGTGGTGTCCTTAGGTTTTGTAAAGCACTATTCTTTAGGTATGTAAATAAAGTTTGGCTTGGCAAAACGCCATTACCATATAGCCATAAATCGACAAAATTTTAAAAATTTATAGTACGCCCTATATATACTATGTCGCCAAATGGCTATTTGTGACAATGGTTTTTGATAAATTTTTATCTTTTTGTACTGTTTATACTTTTTCTAAATAGTGTCAGTGGTATATCCTATTGAATATCTTTTGTTTAACAACAAATTACGCCTTTACGCCGGCAAGTAGCTATACTTTTGGATTTAAAAATCTTTAACCTTTACAACCAAATAATCATTAATTCAATCACTTTTTGACCCAGACAGTTTGCCTACCCTTGGCAGGGAGCTTCGCACCCTGTCCGCTGTCGCTTGCCTGCCTAACGAGAGGTTAGGGCGGATCAATCATTCAATCAACAGATCACTCCAAACTCTATGAACTTTAAACTCTAAACCCTTCCCCCATTTGTTTGTTCTCTTGGTAATATTGTAAATATTTTGCCTATTTTTATTGACAAATACGCGAATTATGGAACGCGAAGTTTTTAGTACCAAGCGCAAGGCGCTAATGCTCAATTTGGATAGCACCAAGTACGGAACCATTGCCGAGATTGGTGGCGGACAGGAGGTTGCCCGTTCATTCTTTCAGGCTGGTGGCGCATCAGGAACCATTGCCAAAACCATTTCGGCCTACGATAAAACCTTTAGCGACCACCTGTACAACGAGGGCGAAAGCGGTCGTTACGTTAGCCTTAGTAGGCTTGAAAAGATGCTACAGGCAGAGTACAACGATTTGTTGCAGGTGCTGGGCGAAAAGCGTAGTTCCGACCTGAAATTCTTTTCGTTTGCCGATACGGTGGAAACGCTTAACTACCAAAAGAGCAATCAGGGCCATGGATGGATGGGTGTTAAGTTTGAGCACTCCAAGCTGGGTGAGCCCAACGAGGTGGTTATCCACGTTCGTCTTTTAGAAAACGACGGTCTGCTGCAGCAGTACACGCTGGGCACGCTGGGCGTTAATTTGATATTTGCCTGTTTCCACTACCACGACAGGCCCAATGTTTTTCTGCAATCACTGCTGGACAATCTGGACACCGACCGCGTTGAGATTACCATGGCCCGAATGACTGGCCCTGACCTTTGCTACGTTGATAACCGGCTGCTGTGCGTGCAGCTGGTTAAAAATGAGATGACCCCCGCTGTGATGTTCGACCGCTACGGCGAGGTGCATCAACCCGCCGATTTTTTGTACAAAAAGAACGCGCTGGTACTCAGAGGACGATTTCGCCCCATAACCTACGTGGGTTTCGATATCCTAAAAACATCGTACGCCCTGTTTAAGGAGGATAAAAACTTCACACCACATAACACACTACAAATCTGCGAAATAACGCTAAACAACCTACTTGAGGAAGGCGAGATTGACGAGCGCGATTTCCTTAACCGGGTTGACCTGCTAAACGGTATGGGACAAAACGTATTGGTATCGAACTTTCAGGAGTTCTACAAGGTTGTGGACTACTTTAATCGATTTAAAATCCTTAACCTTCGTATAATTCTTGGTGTGCCAACATTTAGACGGGTTATGGAGAAAAAGTACTACACCTGTCTAAGGGGTGGAATTCTCGAAGCTATGGGTCGTATGTTTCCCGACAATACCCGATTCTACATCTACCCTGCCCTCGATAGGGAAACGGGAAAAATATTGCTGGTTGATGATGTGGAGCTGGAGCCCGACGTGAAGCATATATTCGATTATCTGGTTGATAATAGGAAAATAAGGAACCTACGTCAGGCCAAAACCAAGTGGCTACACATAACTCCAAACGAGGTGCTAAAACTTATGCACAGCAACGATAATCGCTGGGAAAGTATGGTGCCAAAGTACGTATCGAAAACTATTAAGGAGAAGAAAATTTTCGGATACACTTAACCATAACTAATACATACGCCTAATATACAAGTACATACAATTTATTTGCAACAAAAAATGCATATAACTATTGCATATTCCAAAAATTAAACCTTGCTTTGCAAAATCAAAATATGCCGAAAAATGATTCTATCTATTTATACCATGCATCATCATCATTCACTACACAGCGAATGGTGGTCCGCTATTGGTATAAGTTGATAGGTTAGAAAAATACTATTAAATCCAAAGTCCGGGGAACTACCATTGAGGTAGTTCCCCGGACTTTTTTTGTTTAAACCAAATCCAACTAAAAAATGAGCAACGAGAAATTAACGCTAGCGCTACAAAAGAAAGGACGACTAAGCGATGGTTCCATTGAGCTGCTAAAGCTATGCGGTATAAAAGTGAGCAATGGGGGGAATCATTTAAAGGCCGTAGCCGAGGGGTTTCCGCTAGAGATTCTACTGCTACGCGACGACGATATTCCCCAGTACGTGGCCGATGGTGTAGCCGATATTGGCATACTGGGCATGAACGAGGTGCTGGAGAAAAAAAAGGATGTTGAGGTTGTTCGCAACCTTGGTTTTTCCAAATGTCGCCTATCGGTGGCCGTACCCAAAACGGTGAAGTACACCGGACGTAACTTTCTGCAGGGCAAGCGAATTGCCACATCCTACCCTGTAATTCTTGAAGATTTTTTGGCACAAAACAACATTCAAGCCGAAATACACAGCATTAGCGGATCGGTTGAGATAGCCCCCAGCATTGGTCTGGCTGATGTAATTTTTGAGATTGTGAGCAGCGGGGGAACCCTGTTAAGTAATGGACTAAACGAGGTTGATGTGATTATGCGCAGCGAGGCCGTGCTTATAGGCAATCCTAACCTCTCGAAAGGAAAGAAAAACTTGCTTAGCAAGCTGCTATTCCGCATTGAGGCTGTGCAAAAGGCCAAGCACAACAAGTACATCCTGCTAAATGCACCCGAAAACAAGCTCGATAAGATTATCAACCTAATTCCGGGGATGAAAAGCCCAACCATTCTGCCGCTGGCAGAAAAAGGCTGGTGCTCGCTACATTCGGTAATAAGCGAGGATGACTTTTGGGAAGTGATTGATAACCTAAAAGATGCTGGTGCCGAAGGAATACTAATAGTACCCATTGAGAAAATGGTGGTTTGAGTCGGTGACCGGTAATCGGTAATCGGTTACAAGCAAACTTTAAACATTAAACCCTAAACCCTAAACCCTAAACCCTAAACCTTAAACTCTAAACATTAAACTCTAAACATTAAACATAATTGAAATGACGAACTTGAATTTTGATAAGCTAAATGGCCTAATCCCTGCCGTGGTGCAGGATGCCGCAACCGACAAGGTGCTGATGGTTGGTTTTATGAACCGCGAAGCCCTTGAGAAAACCCGCCAAACCGGAATGGTAACATTTTACAGTCGCACCCGCCGCCAAATTTGGACCAAAGGAGAAACATCACGCAACTACCTTAGGGTTAAAGATATCATTCCCGATTGCGATGGCGATACGCTGCTGGTAAAAGCCTTACCCGATGGCCCTGTGTGCCACACTGGTAACGACACTTGCTTTAATGAGATTAACCAGCAAAACCTCAGCTTTTTGAATACGCTTGAGGGAATTATTGAATCGCGTAAAGACCAGCTACCCAACGAGAGCTACACTGCAAAGCTACTAAATGCAGGCGTAAAACGCATTGCCAAAAAGGTCGGCGAGGAGGCTGTTGAGCTGGTTCTAGAAACCGAAAATCCCGATGACGAAAGGTTCTTAAGCGAAGCTGCCGACCTGTTATATCACCTACAGGTGTTGTTAGCGGCTCGCAACCTAAGCCTAACCGATGTGTCAAGCACATTAAAGGTGCGCCACTCATCAAAAGCAAATGCCGATGAGCAGGAGGAAGCGTTCAAGCGGGGCGAGAAGCAGTGGGGAAAATAGAAGGAGTTTGCAAAAAAATAGAACACAGAGGCACTGAGGCACAGAGCATATTTTCGTTTAATTGTCAGTAATTCTGTGGGTCAACATTCATCTTTGATTAATATAAAATTCCTCTCTGTGCCTCTGCGACTCTGTGTTTAATAAATCTCAAAACAATGAAAAAACTAAAATACCCAACAAAACAAGAAGTCGCCCAAGCGCTAATGCGCCCATTGCAGAACGACCCCGTTACTAAGCAGCGGGTTAGCCAAATTATTGCCGATGTTAAACAAGATGGTGATGCTGCGCTTATTCGCCTAAACAGGGAGATTGATAAATACGACAGCCAGCTTCTGGAAATTTCTAAAGCTGAGCTGGAGCAGGCCAAGAATTCAGTATCGCAAGATATTGTCACCTCAATTGCCCAAGCCATTGCCAATATTGAGAAATTTCACGCTGCGCAAAAACCACAAAACGTAATCGTTAGCACAATGCCGGGTATTAGCTGCGAGTTGCAATACAAACCGCTTGAGCGGGTTGGACTTTACATCCCCGGTGGAACAGCACCGCTACTAAGCACCGTGCTTATGCTTGCCGTTCCGGCAGAAGTGGCTGGTTGCCAAGTGTTGGTAATATGCACCCCACCCAACCCAACGTCCGAGCTGCTTTACACCCTTAGCCTTTTCAACGCGCGGGTTTTCACCGTAGGCGGGGCGCAGGCCATTGCCGCAATGGCTTTTGGCACAAATAGCATCCCTAAGGTTGATAAGATTTTTGGGCCGGGTAATCGCTACGTTACCGAGGCAAAGGTACAGGTTAGCGCAATGGGTGTACCCATTGATATGCCTGCCGGACCATCGGAAGTGCTAGTTATAGCCGACCAAACTGCAAACCCTGCCTTTGTTGCAGCCGATTTGCTATCGCAAGCCGAGCACGGAACCGATAGTCAGGTTGTGCTAATAGCCAACAACAAAAGCATTTTAGATGCCTGCTTAAAAGAGGTTAATGAGCAAGTTGAAACCCTACCACGAAGGAGTATTGCGCTGCAATGCCTTGAGAATAGCACCGCAATTCTTGTTGATATTTTGGATGATGCCATAGCTATTAGCAATGAGTATGCGCCCGAGCACCTTATTCTGGCCGTTGATAAGCCAAATGAACTTGCAGAAAAAGTGAAAAATGCAGGCTCGGTTTTTCTGGGGCACTTTACGCCCGAATCGGTGGGCGATTACACCAGCGGCACTAACCACACGCTACCCACATCGGGCTTTGCCCGAAACTGGAGCGGGGTGAATTTGCTTAGCTTTATGAAGACCATAACCTTTCAGCAGCTCACTGGCGAAGGGCTATCATCAATTGCAAAGGCAACCGCATCGCTAGCCAGAGCCGAGGGGCTTGAGGCGCACGCTAGGTCGGTGGATGTGAGGATGAAGTTAATCGGTTACTGAGCCTGTCGAAGTAACCGGTTGCTTCGACAGGCTCAGCAACCGTAATAAACACATCAATCATTCAATCAACCTGTCCGCTCTACCTGTCGGTAGACAGGCCACTGGCGGATCATTCAACCCGCCTGCCGACGTCAATCAGGCAGGTCAATCAATCAATCAAAATGATATCAAAATTATTAAGAGACAATATTCGTAATCTAAAACCCTACTCTTCCGCCAGGGACGAATTTGAGGGCAACGCCTCCATTTGGCTCGATGCCAACGAGTGCCCAACTGCCCTACCCAATTTGCCCGAGGGTATAAATCGCTACCCCGCATCGCAACTTCAAGGATTAAGGGATGAGATAGCTAGGGTAAAAGGGGTAAACGCATCGCAAGTGTTTATCGGCAATGGCAGCGATGAGGCCGTAGATTTGCTAATGCGATGCTTTTGCCAACCGGCAACGGACAAAATACTGGTTTTCCCCCCAACATACGGGATGTATGGCGTTTGTGCAGCGGTTAATGATGCTTCGATTATCGAATCGATGCTCGATAACGAATTTAATATCAACCTAAAAGATTTTGAAAATAAAAATGCGCAAAGGCCTAAGCTAACGTTTATTTGTAATCCAAATAATCCAACAGCAAATACCCAAAATGCTGAATCAATTAGGCAAATTATCGAGAAATCGACAGGCATTGTGGTGGTTGATGAGGCTTACATTGATTTCTGTGCGGAGAAATCTATAATTAGCTGGATAAATCAGTATCCAAATCTGGTTGTGCTGCAAACGCTATCGAAAGCGTGGGGATTGGCAGCTGCACGGGTTGGACTGGCATTTGCATCGCCTCAAATTATTGGCGTGATGAATAGGGTGAAATTCCCCTACAACGTGGGTAAACCATCTATCGACATTGCCCTAAAAGCCTTACAGCAAAGCGATGAAATGGTTAAACGAACAAAAGAACTGGTTAATAACAAAAACTGGCTTACCAGCGAGCTAAATAGCTTGCCAATGGTACAAAGGGTTTACCCATCGGATGCTAACTTTCTGCTTGTAAAGTTCGATAATGCAAGGCAAGCATACAGCAAGCTGGCCAGCAATGGCATTGTGGTGCGCGACAGAAGCACACAACCGGGATGCGAAGGATGTTTACGGATTACGGTTGGGACTAAGGAGGAAGTGGAAAAACTATTGAATTGCATAAAAGATTAGAACGCAGATGACACGGATTAAGCAGATGAACGCAGATAATACTTGAAACAAATCGGTGTAAATCTGCGCGGTCCGTGTTTCATGAATCAATTAAAGAATCCCGCCTCCAAGATGTTAAGTCGGGCAGGGAATACTATATATCGAATGATGAATGTTGAATAATGAATGTCGAATATCGAAGTTAAGAAAAGTCGCATATCGGCGCAATCAACATCTATCGATTAAAAAGACTCTGTGCCCCTGTATCTCTGTGTTATTAAAAACAAAACAATATGACTAAACTACTTATTATTGACCGCGATGGAACGCTGATAAAAGAACCGGACGATTACCAAATTGACTCGTTTGAGAAGTTGGAGTTTATGCCCGGAGCTATCAGCTGGCTAGGTAAAATTGCTCGCGAAACCGACTACCAGCTGGTTATGGTCACCAATCAGGATGGGCTTGGAACCAACTCGTTTCCGGAGGAAATGTTCTGGGGACCACATAACCTAATGCTGCAAACCCTTAGGGGCGAAGGGATTGTTTTTGATGATATCCTTATCGACCGGTCGTTTGAAGAGCAAAACTCGCCCAATCGTAAACCCCGAACGGGAATGTTTGGCAAATATCTTAATGGCGACTATAACCTTGCCGAATCGTTTGTAATTGGCGATAGGCTTACCGATGTGCAACTGGCTAAAAATCTAGGTGCAAAATCAATCTTAATAGCCAGTGAACCAAACCCTGAGGCCGATTTTACGACCACAAGTTGGGATAATATCTACAGAATAGTTAAACCACAGCGGGTTACCACCGTAAACCGTAAAACCAACGAAACGGATATTACCATTACCGTTGATTTGGATGGGAAGTTGGACGGCAAGCTCGATACAGGCGTGGGCTTTCTCGACCATATGCTAGAACAAATTGACCGACACGCGGGCATTGGGATATCAGCAAAATGTATTGGCGATCTACACGTTGACGAGCACCATACGGTTGAGGATATTGCCCTTGCCCTTGGCGAGGCCATTAGGCAGGCGTTGGGCAGCAAGGCGGGCATTGGGCGTTACGGCTTTGCCCTACCAATGGACGATTGCCAGGCAAAGGTGCTTCTCGATTTAGGTGGCAGGCCATTCTTTAAGTGGAAAGCCAAGTTTAGGCGCGAGAAGATTGGCGACATGGCCACGGAGCTGCTGCCGCACTTCTTCCAATCGTTATCGTACGGACTTGCTGCTAACCTGCACATTAAAGCCAAAGGCCAGAACGAGCACCACAAGGCCGAAGCAATATTTAAGGCATTTGCAAGGGCGTTGAGGCAAGCGATGCGCATTGAGGGGAGTGAGTTGCCTAGTACTAAGGGAAGTTTATGAGTAAAAAAGTAAACACAGACCTGCCCGCTGGCCATAGCCGTCAAGCTAAGGACACAAAACAAATAAATAAAAACAATTCTTTTGATTGGTTTATACAGAATATTAATACTATAGCCCTCGTAGAGGGCATATAGCGATTGAAGAGATTAATACAAATGATTTTAAGCGCTTCGTAGATGCGCAATAAGGGATCCTAATATCTATTGCACGCCCTACGGCCTGCCTGCCTTCGGCAGTAAGGCAGGGGTGCTTTAGGTTTTGCTATTTAAACCCAATCGCTATCAACCCTCTACGAGGGTATTGAAAATTGCTTAGCTTGACGGCTATGGCCCGCTGGCAGGCGGGGGCACGGAGACACAGAGAAATATTATTATCAAATAGAGAAAACTAAGAATTCTTATTTTACCATAAACTTAGGTAAACAAATTGATAATTAATCTTGATTTAAAGTAATCTGACAGTATTAAAAAAAACTCTGTGCCTCTGTGTCTCAGTGTTTAAAACAAAAGTACAAATATGAAGATAGCTATTCTATCATACGGAGCAGGGAATGTGGCTTCGGTGCAAAATGCGCTGGATCGGCTAGGCATTAGCGCCTTCATTTCCGATAAACCTACAGAACTAATGCAAGCCGACAGGCTAATCTTTCCGGGTGTTGGGCACGCCACCCACGCCATGCAGCAAATTGAGCAAAGGGGACTAAACGAGGTGCTAAAATCATATAAACGCCCGCTATTGGGAATATGTTTGGGTATGCAGCTTATGGGCAACCAATCGGAAGAGGGCAAAACCCAAGGGCTTGGACTAATTGATTTTGAGGTGAAACAATTCAAAATATCAGCAAAAGTTCCACATATGGGCTGGAATAGCATTGAGATTAGTGAAAGTCCATTATTTAAAGGTATTCCCAATGGCACGTACTTTTACTTTGTGCACAGCTACTACGCCCAGGTATGCAACCATACCGTTGCTACATGCGAGTACGAAATACCATTCACCGCAGCCGTTAGTAAGGGCAACTATTATGGCGTACAGTTTCACCCCGAGAAAAGCGGCGAGGCGGGAATGGAAATTTTAAGGAACTTTATTAATCTATAATGACATAAAATGATGGTAACACAGAGACACTGGGACACAGAGATTATTTTTATAGTTTGTAATCAAACCCAAGGAGTGCACTGTCAAAAGTCATCTCGTAAACAACGCATAGAATACAAAGTGAGATGCTGACTACCACATACAACGAATTGGCTTATAAGATCATCATCAACAAAAAAAACACTCTGTGCCCCTGCCCGCTGGCCATAGCCGTCAAGCTAAGGACACAAAACAAATAAATAAAAACAATTCTTTTGATTGGTTTATACAGAATATTAATACTATAGCCCTCGTAGAGGGCATATAGCGATTGAAGAGATTAATACAAATGATTTTAAGCGCTTCGTAGATGCGCAATAAGGGATCCTAATATCTATTGCACGCCCTACGGGGTGCTTTAGGTTTTGCTATTTAAACCCAATCGCTATCAACCCTCTACGAGGGTATTGAAAATTGCTTAACTTGACGGCTATGGCCTACCAGCAGGCAGGTCTGTGCCTCCGTGTTTTAAAATCTCAAAATATTATGAAACTAATCCCAGCAATAGACCTAATAGATGGCAAATGCGTACGCCTTTACAAGGGCGATTACAGCACATCGAAAATTTACAACGAAAACCCCGTTGATCAGGCTAAGGCCTTTGAGGATAAAGGGATTGAGAGCCTTCACCTGGTAGATTTGTCGGGTGCGAAGGCAGGACACCCGATGCATTTAAAGGTGCTAGAGCAAATTACTCGCAGCACAAACCTTAAGGTTGATTTTGGCGGAGGAATACGCAACCAACGTTGCCTTGAGGATTGCCTAAGCGCAGGTGCAACACAGGTAAATTTGGGTACGGTTTTAATACATCAGCCCCAGCTTGCATCGGAATGGGTTGAAATATTTGGCACCAAAAAGCTAATTGCCTCGGTTGATGTTATGAACAGAAAGGTTAAAGTTTCGGGTTGGCAGGAAGAGTCAAATTTGCAAATCGACGATGTTATTACCCGTTTAATAAAAGATGGCTTTACCTATTTCACCGTAACCGATATTGACCGCGATGGAACGCTTGGCGAGCCAGCATTTGAGTTTTACACCGACTTAATTCAAAAGTTTCCAACCATAAAGTTAAATGCCAGCGGAGGGGTATCAGAGCAATCGCAGCTGGACAAACTCCAGGCCATTGGATGCTTTGGTGTCATTGTGGGTAAAGCGATTTATGAAGGGAGGATTATGCTATGAGATAAAACACAGAGACACAGAGACACAGAGTAGTTTAAAATGAGGGTTATAAGTTGTCGGGTGTCGGTTTACTGCTACCTGTAGTCAGTTATACGCATACGTTTTAATTAATTTTTAATGAATACTCAATGTGTTGCCTAAAATATTCATAATTAACTATATAATAGGTTGTTATGTGAGATTTTGAGAAAACAACAGATTAATCATTAGATCAATAGGTTATATGCCAAAATAGGTATAACATTGAGTATTCATTTAATTTTTTATGACTATCCGTTTCGATACCAAAACACCGAATCGTCATTGCGAATCCGCCAGCCGGCGGATGAAGCAATCTTTATTTCACTGAATACGAATAGATTGCTTCGTCATAAAAAACACTCCCTGCCTGCCGTCTGCCTCCCGCCTGCCTGCCGGCAAAGGCAGGGCAATGGCAGGGGAAAGGCAGGCTCGCAATGACGTATTCTCATATTTTAACTTTAGGTATGTTAGCGGACAATCATATAATTTTTTATGGGAGCATCTCTATCCCGAAAACGGACAACCAAAAACGGACTAAATTCCTCTGTGACTCTGTGTCTCTGTGTTCTCTTACTTTACTCAAAACTCAAACTATCAACTAAATAAATGCTAACTAAACGAATAATTCCCTGCCTCGACATTAAGAATGGCAGAACAGTGAAAGGGGTAAACTTTCAGAACCTACAAGATGCTGGCGACCCAGTGGAACTTGCAGCACACTACTCAGCGCAAGGCGCCGATGAGCTAACCCTGCTCGATATAACTGCCACGCTCGAAGGCCGCGAAACCTTTGTAAAAGTTGTAACGGATGTGGCAAGAGCCATAAATATACCCTTTACCGTAGGCGGGGGAATTAGCAGCGCCAAGCAGGTTGAAGTGCTTCTTTCGGCCGGTGCCGATAAGGTGTCGGTAAATACATCGGCCATAGTAAATCCACAGCTTATTGTTGAGCTGGCTAGGCAATTTGGCTCGCAATGCGTAGTGGTAGCCATCGACACAAAGCTAACTGAAAAGGGTTGGGAGGTTGTTAGCCATGCCGGCACAAAACCCACTGGACTTTTGGCTACAGATTGGGCAAAGGAGTGTTACAACCGGGGTGCGGGCGAGATACTGCTAACCTCATTCACATCGGACGGAACGCGGCAAGGTTTTGCGTTGGATATAACCCGTGAGGTATCGGAAATAGTTACTATTCCCGTTATTGCATCGGGAGGTGCAGGCAATGCGCAGCACTTTGTTGACGTGTTTACCACAGGCAAAGCCGATGCTGCATTGGCAGCTGGAATTTTTCACTATGGCGTGCTAAACATCAAATCAATAAAAAATGAGCTAAAAGCAAATGGTATAGAGGTTAGGATATAAACCTTTTGGATGGTTTACTTGTTGATTATCAATATATAGTTATTGTGACAACATACGCCACCAAATCAATCATCCTATTCGACGGGGTTTGCAACCTGTGCAACGCCAGCGTACAATTTATTATCAAAAGAGATAAGGGCGATTACTTTAGATTTTCTGCACTACAAAGTGAAACTGGAAAAGCAATGGCCAATAAATACGGCGTATCGGCTAATGCTAGCTCAGTTATTCTTATTGAGGGTGAAAAGAAGTATAGCAAATCGACCGCTGCGCTTAGGATTGCAAAAAAGCTTAGCGGTCTTTGGCCACTGCTTTACCTATTTATTATAATCCCCCCTCCCATTCGTAACGGTATTTACAGAATAGTTGCCAAAAACCGTTATAGCTGGTTTGGTAAAAAGGATGAGTGTATGGTTCCCTCTCCTGAACAAACACATAAGTTTACATAAAACAACACCTTAAGTTGTCATTGTTTGGTTAACAGAAAAAACCACAATACGATTTGAGGTTTTCCTCACACTAATTCTGAAAGAAACATCTACTCCCAATTGCTAATGGCTAAATACTTTTGTAATGTGAAAAAAAACTAATTAACGAACCTAAATATTACAGCTATGAATTCAGCAACTTTAGTATCAATGATTCTGGCAGGCCCCGTGGGAATGATTATCCTTGTTATTGTAAAAAACATAGCCCAAAAGAAAAACCATCCTTTTCTTGTAATTTGTCTTACTCCGAGTAAGATACACTACGATAAGGATTATGGTAATACGTATATCAAAAATAAGCTGTGCCTCCATACCCATCGTAATAATCCTGTAACCTGACACTACTGATGCTGAGATAGAAAAAATTTACCCCATCAGCAGGAGCTTATCAGCTATACGATTACGAATATTGTCAAAACTAGAATAACTTAACCTTTGTGTAAACTAATTTTATTGTAAAACTAAAACTACTAAAAACTAATCGAGAAGTCCTGCATAAAACTTTGGTTCAATAAACAAAAACCCTTTTGATGATGTTAGTAAAGCAAAAACGCTATGGCATTCACACTACAAATTGGGCAGCAAGCACCCGGCTTTAAGCTACCCGCCACCGATGGCAAAACCTACCGGCTATCGGATTTTAAAGAGGATACGCTTGTGATATTTTTCACCTGCAACCATTGTCCATACGTTATCGGTTCCGATGAGGTAACACGAAAAACGGTTGAAAAATACGCCCCCAAGGGCGTTGGATTTGTGGGAATTAACTCCAACAGCAAGAATACCTACGAGGAGGACAGCTTCCCAAATATGGTGAAACGAATGGAAGAGCATAAATTCCCCTGGGTTTACCTTTACGACGAGTCGCAGGAGGTTGCCCTTGCCTACGGTGCATTACGCACTCCCCATTTTTATGTTTTTGACAAGGATAGAAAGTTGATATACACCGGGCGGGCTGTGGATAACCCCAAGGATTCAACAAAAATCACCATCAACAACTTAGAAAATGCCCTTGATGAGCATTTGGCTGGGAAAGAAATTACCACCAAGGTTACAAACCCCATTGGCTGCAACGTGAAGTGGGATGGCCAGGATAAGCACTGGATGCCGGGCGATGCGTGCGATTTGGTGTAAATTAATGCCTCCAAAAATAAGCCCGTCATTGATTGCCTTAGAAACAATGACGGGCTTTGTAATTCATGTAAACTGCTACAACTTCAGCATCGACTCCAGGTTATTGAATCGATTGGAGTAATCGTCCATTGCTCGCCTAATTACATCCTGTGCCTCGTCAATACCATACACGTGAGTAATCTCGCAATGTCTCTTCTCTACGGGCAAATCCTTTTATATTAGGAAGTAGTGCTTTAGTCTATCGATAATTAGCGCTGGGCAGTCGCAAATATCCTTGTACTCTCCGTAAACAGCATCATTATTCAAAACTGCAATAATCTTGTCGTCTGCCTCATCGTTATCAATAAGCCTAATGCCCCCAATGGGTTTGGCTTCTACAATGATATCGCCATGGGTAATCTCCTTCTCAGTAAGGATACATATATCCAGCGGATCGCCATCGCCCTTCACGTCCTCTATCCCAGTTCGCTCCTTGGCTAGATCTGAAACAAGATCGCCGCAAAAGGTTTGGGGCAAAAAGCCGTATAGGGCAGGAACTACATTGGAGTACTTCTGTGGTCGGTCGAGCTTTAGGTAGCCCGATACCTTATCGACCTCGTACTTCACCGTGTCGGTAGGTACCATCTCTATAAAACAGGTTACCACTTCGGGAGCATCATCACCCAAATCGATCCCGTGCCAGGGATGCGATTTATACCTCAGGCCCATAAGCTTACCTACTATTGGATCCATTAACCGGTCCTTATTCATTCTTACTTAATTTGTTTCGTGTAAAATTTTGCGAATGCACCACTTTTCTGCGGATTTTTCAAAAGCAAAATCAATAAAAAACCATAAATGATGCTGATGGTTTTGAAGTTATGGCGACTTTTGTGATGATTAGTAAAAAAGAGGATGCCCAATAAACTATTTAGTGGACATCCCCTTTTAAAATCGATACTCAAATCCTGCTACCCTTCCTCACTCCTTCTTCCTATAGAATACCAATCGATGTTGCGCGAGAGATACATCACCAATGCTAAAATGACGAATAGGTATATGCTGCCCATCAACAGCGCATAGTCCTGCATTTGTAGCAAGATGTATAGTAGGCTGTAAAGGATAACCAGGAATACGGCCAGTAGTAGCGATAGCCTATTGTTTTTAAATATGCTTTGCGAGTAGCTCGTAATCAAGGCAATTATACCTACGCTAGCTACTATGTAGGCTAACCCAAAGCCAATATGTTCAGATAGCGATAGTAGTAGTAGGTAAAAAAGCACCAAACCAAAGCCAACAAGAATATAGTGAATGGGGTGTAGCTTTAGCTTCCTTAAAATTTCAACAAAAAAGAAAACCATAAAGGTGAGCGAAATAAAGAGTATGGCGTACTTCATTGATCGCTCAGCTATTTGGTAGGAATCTACTGCCAGAAGAAGGCTTACACCAAATGCCGATTCGTCGAGATTATAGGTTGTGCCGTGCCATTTCTGCGGATAGTTCCTATTAAGCTCCAGCACTCGCCATGATGCGCTAAATCCATCATCGGAAACCTCTCGCGATACGGGTAAAAAAACTCCCTCAAAGCTGGGGTTGCTCCATGGGGAGTTTATGCTCACCACCGTTTCTTTACCAACTGGAACAAAGCTAAGGTTTCGCGACCCTTTAAGCGATATCTCTGCCGAAAAGGTGAAACTTTCATCCTTAGGCTCTTTCTCCAAGATGTTGTTCACTGTGATTCCCGATTTAATCATCTCGCCTATCTTCACCCCAGGTTCACATTCTAGCCTACTATCATTCCAGCTAAAGCTGATTGAATCGTTAATCCCCCGCAGGTCCGAAATGCCAATGGTGAGGAATGCTCCCTTCCAATCTATTGCAGTGTATTTGCCCGATAAATCTAGATTAAGCGAATTGAATGAACCATTAATCTTAACATTAGCGCTGTAAACGGCCACCTGAAAAATCCCCCTATATCTAACCTCGGGTAACATCATGCCCGAAATAGTAAGCCCATCGGGCAGGAAGTACGCTAGCTGTTTTTGTTCATTCGTTTTCTTGTTGTCCTTATCCAAATCGTAGGTGTAGTAAGGAACAGCCAGAATGGGTCCCGTGATCCGTTGCTCGTTACCCCATTTGGATACAATTTCCGATGTTGCTTCGGCCTGCCTAGATTTACGCTCTACAACAAGCGATCTAATCATAGCGGTAGGTATCAGCAGCATAACTGCCAGGATGAAGATGGTTGCTAGCTTAATAAGGCCCATGTTCCTCTCCATAAAGGTTTGTGTGTGTAGTTCCATTTTTGCAAATTTTAAATTTTTAAATAGAACTTTGTTATTCAAAGTATGTGGATAAAAAAATTATTTTTGTGTATGAATAAGATTTTCTAGCGCCTCAAGATGCGAATCAAAAGCTTTTCGGCCCTCAAGGGTAGCCCTGTAGCTGGTATTTGGTTTGTTCCCCACAAACTGTTTTTTCACCTCAATGTACCCTTCAGCCTCCAACGATTTTATATGGCTAGCTAAGTTGCCATCGGTAACATTAAGCAGCTCCTTAAGGCCACTAAAGTCAACCCAATCGTTAACCATTAGGATTGACATGACACCAAGCCTGACTCTGCTCTCGAAATGCTTATTTAGGTTTGATATTAGATCTTTCATACTTATAATACATTGTCAATCCGTACACAATATGCATTACCCCAAATCCAAATGCCCAAATAGCTATGCTGTAGCTAATAAAAATAGACGAAAGTAAACCCAAAGCAATTTCTATTATCCCAAGATATCTTACATCCCTAAGGGTGTACTTGCTGGCGTTCACCAAAGCCAGACCATAAAATATTAGCGTAACAGGTGCCAGCAGATAGATAAGCCCGTGGAAAACCAGCACTAACGAAAATAGGCCACCAGCCACAAGGGGAATAAGCAAATTGATTAGCATCCGCTTTGCTGTGGAGTTCCAGCAGGGCACCCCTTTCCTCTTTGCATTACGGACGGTAAACAGGGTAACAACAAGCAACGCTAACACAAGAACTACAACACCAGCAGATAGTGCAGCATAAGTTGCCCTCGATAAGTTAAATCCCTCTGAAAAAACGTCAACGCCTTTTTCCTTACTAGCATAGTACCTGGCAAAGAAAAAATCTTGGCTATACAAAAATATCGCCATTGCCCCTAGCAGGGCAAAAATACCTGCAAAAACACCCGACAAACCGCTAAGCGAAAGGAACTGTGTGGATCGCTCCATGATCGACCGGATTTCCTTTAGGCTATCCAAATGCTCGTTATCAGTACTCATTTTCAGTGATGTTTAAGAGTTCTTTGAAATACAAAGTAAGCATGCAATATTTAATAAATCAAATTTTAGCGCAAAAAAATATGGTTATATTTGAAAATTATTGCAAAACCCTTGACACATCGGCTATGGAAAAAGTTTCGGACACTTTGATTAAAACCCTTAAAGAGCTGGGTGTAAAATATATTTTTGGGGTCCCCAGCGGCAATTGGGTGGATTATATGAACGCAATTGAGCAGGTGGATGGGATTGAATTCATCCTTGTGAGCAACGAGAGCAGCGCCGGCTTTATGGCCGATGTGTGCTGGCGACTCACTGGAACCGTTGCAGCCTGCTTTGGCACATTTGGCCCTGGTGCTTGCAATCTATCCACAGGTGTTTGTGGGGGGTATCTGGACCGCTCGCCCATGATTGCCCTAACCGATGAGATGGGTGATGATATGCTTAACCGGGTAACGCAGATGAATATCGATCATCAAACGCTTTTTAAGCCAATAACGAAGTACACAACCCGTCTTAGTGCAAAAAGTATTAGAGAAACAATTCATAAGGCCTACAGTATAGCCGTATCGGAGGTGCCAGGGCCTGTCCACATAGGGTTGCCCCAAGGGCTAGGCCGAGAAATATCTGACGAAGAAAATTTTAGTCCATACAAAAGCAAAGAAATCCCCTGCCCCGATAAAGATTCAATTGATAAAATGTTGAACCTATTCAGCGAATCGAAAAAACCAATTGTTGCGTTGGGTATAACCGCTGTAAGAGCCGGTATTAGGGATGAAATATCTAAATTGATTGAAAAATTTAAAATCCCTGTTGTGCTAACGCCCATGGCCAAAGGTATGGTTCCTGATGATCATCCATGCTACGCAGGAGTGCTAGCGCATGCATTGGCCAATATGGTTGGTGAAACCCACCAGCAGGCCGATTTGGTTATTGGCATTGGGTACGATTCGGTGGAGATAAACTACGAGGACTGGATGCCCGGCGCTCCCCTACTCCATATTGATACTAGACCAGCCGATGTTGACCCTTTAAGCATTACGCTAGGGTGCAATGTGATTGGTGATATTAAAGTATCAGTAGACTACCTATTAGCTATAGACGGCGAACCAAAGAGCTGGGATATGGATGCTCTTGCCCAGAGGCGGCAACAAATGTTCGATATGCTAAAAGCCCCCAAGGGCAGCTTTGGCCCAAGGATGGTTCTTGATGGGCTTCGTGAGATTCTCCCACAGGATGGCATTATGACCTGCGATGTGGGTGCGCATCTTCATCTTATCGGTCAGAAATGGAGAACTCCCTCGCCCGATTGCCAACTCATGACCAACGGATGCTCATCGATGGGATTTGCCATTCCTGCTGCAATTGCCGCCAAGCTAAGCTGCCCCGACCGAGAGGTGTGCTGTGTGGTTGGCGATGGGGGTTTCAACATGTCGGCGGGTGAGCTGGCCACAGCCCAAAGGCTTAATCTTAAAATTGTGTTTGTGGTAATTCATGACGCATCGCTCTCGCTCATAAGAATTAAGCAGGATAGAAAAGGGTATAAACACCATGGTACTGAGTTAACATCATCTAGCGAAACCTGTCCAACATCGAATTATTTTGGTGTTCCCGTTTTACAAGCTGTGGATTTAATCCAATATCAAAATGCACTAAGTAAAGCATTTTCAGCAAACGGCCCGATGATTATTGAGGCGTATGTTAGCGCTGAGGAGTACGACGAGCTATTGCTTACAGGAAATAAATAGGGGGCTTAGATTTCTGTTAGGGCTATGCTATTCTGGGCAATTGCCCTGTTAAGTCGTTTTACCTCGCGCGACAAAAAGATGAATGATATAACACCCGAAACCAAATCGGATAATGGTGCGGAGACCCAAACGCCAGTAAGCCCCCATATCGTGGGTAAGAATAGCAGCATTGGGATCAGAACAATAACCTGACGAAGCAAAGAGATAAGTGCTGCAATACCTGCTTTACCCGTAGACTGGAAGAAATTACCAGCAATTATCTGAAAACCCACCACAGGCAAACCAAGCATAAAAATCCGCAACCCCTTTTTCCCAATTTCTAAAAGCTCAGGATCGGATGCATTAAACAGCTTAATAACAATCCCAGGGAAGAGCTCCATTACTATAAAACCTAGAATGGACACAATTATGGCAACTTTTAAAGAGATGATTAGCGTTTGCTTTACCCGAACAAAATTACCAGCCCCATAGTTAAATCCGAATATGGGCTGAGCAGCCATATTAATTGCAATAATTGACATGACAACCACCATTGATCCGCTCATGATGATTCCCAATGCTCCCACGGCCAAATCGCCACCGTACCTTATGAGCTGGGCATTGAAAACACCATGCACAATGCTTGAAGCAAATTGCATGGCAAAGGGCGAAAAGCCAATGGTTATGATGGATAGTATAATTGGCCAACTTAGCGAAAAGTTGGCAAACCTAAGCCTTACAACTGAAAATTTTGACCTGAAATGCCTTAACACCCAAATGCAGAGAATAAACTGCGAAATAATTGTTGCCCAAGCAACGCCCTGAACGCCCATATCGAGCACAAAAATAAAGATGGGGTCGAGGATAATATTTGTTCCAGCGCTAATTAGCATGGAGTACATGGCAATCTTGGCATTCCCCTCAGATCGGATAATGTTATTTAGCGAAAACCCCACCATGTTAAGCATAGTACCTAGAAGGATGATTTTAAGATAATCGTTGGCATACTCCATTGTCTCAATGCTAGCACCAAACATCCTAAGCAACGGGTCTTTAGCTAAAAAACCCACCACGGTAATTATCAACGAAGTGATTATTAGCAGAATAAATGCATTGCCTAAAACTCCCTCGGCTTTTTGATACTCCTTCTTTCCCAAATGAATGGATATACGCACTCCTGCTCCCATACCAATAAGCATCCCAAAGGCCATCATGATTATCATAATGGGAAACACCACGCTTAGCCCCGAGAGGGCTAACGAGCCCACACCCTGCCCAACAAAAATTCGATCTACAATATTATAAAGGGAATTGATAACTACCCCAGTGAAAGCAGGTAAAAAGAATTTCCAAAGCACCTTGCGAATGGGCGCATCGGCAAGTAGGCTAATATTTTTATGCTGATCTTTCAATGCAAATGGGAATTAAGCTGCAAAGGTAAGCATATATGAACTTAGTATTTTTATATTATCTATGTTTTGGTCATAATAACCAAGCCGCACCGACATGATGTGCTTAACTAAGAAGGGACTCCCCAGTATGGAAAGTCCCTTTTACCTAAGCCAAAATCATAAGTTTACGCCATTTGCATGCTAACCACCTCTGCTTTTAGCACTGAGGTTTGCGCCATATTATCTGCAATTGGGCAACGCTTCTCAATTTCATGCAGGTAAGCATTCTTCTCGTCGTCAGTCATATCTGCATCGATTTTCACAAACGAGCGAATCTCAGTGAATCCTGCCCTTCCTTCCTTGGTTTGCCCAAGAAGAAACGCCTTATCGATATCGCCTTCAACCTCAACCTCAATACTTCTTAGCTCTATCTTACGCTGCATTGCGATGATGCGGCCTATGGCGCAAATACATGCTGGAAGAGCCGATAGGAATACCTCTAGTGGGTTTGGGCCCTCATCGTTACCACCTCCAGCCTTGGGCTGATCAATTACGAATGGATGTGAACAACCTATCTCGGTTCTAAAACCAGAACCCATCTTTGCATTAACCTTAATAGTAGAAATCATGAAAATCCATTTTTGTTATGTTATTCAATTCACAAGTATTAACGGAAAAAAAATGCTTTTGTTTACACACATCTAATTATTTACTTAGGTCAATTTTTATGTAGTAATTGCAAACCAGCAGTTTGCAAACTAACAAAGGGGCAATTTACATGTTGTACAACCTAAAAATAATTCGGCATCCCAGTGTTTAATGCCAAAATATTAGGGTATTAGCTTTGGACTCAATTCACGATTCAGCAACATTTAGAATTTTAGTGTTGAACCCCGCAGTTTTTTTTGTAATTTGTGTGAAATTTAGCCTGTAAAATCTAACCTAAACAAGCTTACCTGTTATGGAAAACATTAGTGTGAAACTTGAAAACTTGGGAAAAATATTTCCCGACAACTGGAGCCAAGAGCAAATAGCCAAGGGTAAAACTACCTTTCTAAAACGCTTATCGGAGCTAGCCCACAAGCATTACAGCGGAAAAATTCAGGTTGTACCCAAGGTTCCTGTTCCGGGTTTCAACTGGTTCAATGTGTGGTACACGCCCGGCGTATCGAAGGTATCGACCACTATCCGCGATAATAACGATGCGTCGTTCGAGCTATCAAATCGGGGCAACCTGGTAGCTGTAGTAAGCGACTCGACCCGCGTGCTGGGCGATGGTGACTGTACTCCCCCCGGTGGATTAGGGGTGATGGAAGGAAAAGCATTTTTGATGAAATATCTGGGTGGCGTAGATGCCGTTGCGCTTTGCGTTGACAGCAAGGGGAAGGATGGTAAAAACGATCCAGATAAGATAATTGAGTTTGTAAAGATGTGCCAGCACAGCTTTGGTGCGGTAAACCTTGAGGATATATCGCAACCCAACTGTTTTAAGGTGCTCGATGTACTCCGTGAGGAGTGTCAAATCCCTGTATGGCATGATGATGCCCAGGGTACAGCCTGCGTTACGCTGGCAGGCCTGATTAACTCGCTCAAGTTGGCAGGCAAAAAGATGAGCGAGGCCAAAATCGTTTTCTTTGGTGCAGGGGCATCAAACACAACCATCGCTCGCCTAATCATTGCCGATGGAGGAGATCCAAAGAATATGATCATGTTCGACTCCAAGGGTACCCTTCATAAGGATAGAGCCGACATAAAAGCCGACCCAAGGTTCTATCGTAAATGGGAACTGTGCGAGAGCACAAATCCCAACAAGGTACAAACCATAGAGGAGGCCATGAAGGGAGCCGATGTTCTGATTTCTCTCTCAACTCCCGGACCCGATACCATCAAAAAGGAATGGGTTAGCCTGATGGCTCCAAAATCAATTGTATTTGTTTGCGCCAACCCTGTGCCCGAGATTTACCCCTACGCAGCCAAGGAGGCTGGAGCATTTATTGTGGCCACCGGGCGCGGCGATTTCCCTAATCAGGTGAACAACTCGCTGGGTTTCCCAGGAATACTAAAAGGGGCTTTAATTGTTAGAGCCCAAAAGATAACTGATGAGATGGCCATAGCCGCAGCTCACTCCTTAGCGAAGTATGCCGAGAAGCGTGGAGTTAACCCCGAGAATATCACCCCCACCATGGATGAGGCTGATGTGTTCCCCGTAGAAGCAGCCGATGTGGCCATGCAGGCGATTAAGGATGGTGTTGCTCGTAGAGTAGTTACCTGGGATGAGGCCTATCAGATTGCAAAAAAGGATATTGAGTATTCACGCTCGTTAACACATTCGCTATCCGATAATGGTTTTATTACCAACCCACCCCAAGAGATGTTGCAGGATGCGCTGGACTACACCAAAAAACAAATTGAAGGAAAATAGATTGAATAGCTCTAGCCTAAGCCCTCTGAAAAATTATCTTTTAGGGGGCTTTTTCTTTTCCAATTTTGGCACAATGTAGTCTCCGTAAATATTGCCCATTGCCCTAAAAATATTCTCGCGGGCGCTTCTATTCAACTTATCCATACTCTTCAGCAGGTCGCGGGCCTGCTTACGGTTGGTTTTGTCCTCATGGGGACAAAGGCTTACCTCATCGGGGAATGCCAGATGCTGCGAGTATTTAACCAACTCCCTGTCGTGCACCAGTATTAGCGGCCTAATAGCAAATAGCTCGCCATTGAACATGCTCAGCTTGGGAGGAATGGAGCTGATGGACGAGTGATGAATCATGTTCATGAGCAGGGTCTCCACCGCATCATCGAGATGATGGCCGAAGGCCAACTTTTTGCAGCCTCGCTCACGGGCAATCCCAAAAAGCTCCTTGCGGCGCTTCCAGCTGCAAATAAAGCATGCTGGCTGACGCTGATGGGGGTTGTATTCTACAAGAATTTGCCTGAAGTGAAGCGGAATTTCATGCTCCTTGCAGTATCGTTGCATAAATTTCTCGTCGGCCTTGTAGGGCATATCCGATGCCCGAACATGGCAAGCCTCAACACGAAACTTTTCGGGTAGGCTTTTATTGAGATGCACCAGCAGATCAAGAAGTGCGTAGCTATCCTTACCACCCGAAATACCCACCATCACGGTCTCTCCCTCGGTAATTAACCCAAAGTTGTAGATGGCAGATTTAACTTTGTTTTCCAATTTTTTAACTATGTATGCCCCTCTACCTTTCTGCATTGAACCAAAAGATTTGTCATGCTAACGCTTCATACTTCTTGTACAAAATAATTTTAAAGGGAAAAAGATAAAAATTCCTCCCACAAATTTACCGGAACACACAGAAGAAACATTAAACGCATTAGATATGTCTGAAAATGTAACCAAGAAAAAACTAACAAAAAAGCTGAGTCGACTTCAAGTAAGGGTTTTAACGTGATAATTGCGTCACTTTAGACGGGAAGTTCCGATTTAACGTGGGATAAATCCCAAGCCCTGCACCCCAAATCTGGTTGCACCCCCAGCCGTTAAAAAGCTATAATTTTGAATGTAATAAACAAAATCCCCCTGAACCAATGCTCAGGGGGATTCAAAAAAAATTGGATTATCTATCCTAATGATTGTCCGATTAGGAATACGGCTGCAAGCGATACAATGGCGTAAAGCTCTGGGAATACGGCAAGAATCATGGTGTTACCCAAAACCTTGTGACCCGAGCCGATGGCGGCAATACCATTTGCACAAA
>Ga0334900_1000815_pt1 | contig 40798 bp, 39 predicted proteins | sample GraSluR3_MG_2_FD_207231 | JGI IMG/M metagenome (GOLD analysis project Ga0334900, IMG submission 207231) | Sludge microbial communities from methane-producing bioreactor in Wageningen University, Netherlands - Granular Sludge_31_08-R3 | ecosystem: Engineered > Bioreactor > Anaerobic >... | reverse complement strand
GACCATCCCCCAAAGCGTTGTTAGTATTGGAGGGGGCGCATTTGCCAACTGCGAAAACCTGACCAAGGTAACATTCGATTATGATTATGACCAAGCAGGTCTTGAAAGCATTGGAAATTCTGCATTTTCCCAATGCGCTTCCCTTGAAAGCATTGTTATGCTAACGGATGATGATTATAGTATTCCGAATAGTGTTACCAGTATTGGTAAAAATGCATTTTACGGCTGCAGTGCCTTGGAGAAGATAAGTATTCCCAGCGGCGTTACAACTATTGAAGAAAACACATTTTACGGCTGCAGCAACTTGACCAGGGTGATAGAATCTTATGCCGGAAGCAGTCTTACTACAATCGGCAGCGGTGCATTTAGTCGCAGCAAATTGCAGTTCTATTATATTCCGGAAAGCGTTACCAGTGTCGGTGATGCCGCATTTTATAACTGCAGCAATCTGTTTGCAACAAGTATTCCAAATGGAGTTACGGCTATCGAACCCAATACATTCTATGGCTGCAGCAGTTTGACGAATTTGGCATGGTCCTATGAGGATTCTCAGGTAACCAGTATTGGGTTTGGTGCCTTTATCCTGTGCACCAACCTTTCTAATGTATTTGGTGAATCCAGTTTTATTATTCCTAAAAGCGTTGTCAGTATTGATAAAGAGGCTTTTTACTCCTGCAGCAACATAAGCGACATTATCATTTCCGACAACGTTACATCCATTGGCGATAATACATTTGATTTACATAATGAAAACCTGAGGATTCACGGCTTTGAAGGCTCTTATGCACAGACCTATGCCGGTGACCACAGTATCGGCTTCGTCGTCCTTTCTCCAGTCAGCCCGAGCGCTGTTAGCTTTGATAAGAACCCTTCCCAGCAGGCCGATGTGAGTACCGATAAAACCCTGGCTTCAGATGCGCAGGTAACGGATATCAAGAACGGGGGAACATCAATAGGAGCAGGTAGCTTCAGCTACAACGGAAATACACTGACGATAAAAAAAGAATATCTACTACTGCAGGAGCTGGGAAGCCTGGAACTGACCGTAGTTTTCGATAACGGTGTTACCGGAACCCTGACAATAAATATATCGGACTCCGGACCGGCTGTTATATCTCCCGACATGGGCAGTTTTATGGAAGGTGCCGAGGCAGATGTGACAACAACCATCACCTGGCACGGCGCGGCAAGCGTGGCTACCGTCAAAGCCGGCGCGGTTCCTCTGACATACGGTGACGATACTCACCACCTATACCGTAACCTTTAACAACAGAGGCTCGGTGTATACCACCAGAACCGTCAACGACGGCGAGAGCATCGGATTCGGCAACTGGTTGCCGAATCCGACGAGAACCGGCTACACCTTCGGCGGTTGGTACACGGGAATAAACGGCTCGGGTACAAAGTTTACCGCTGCGACAACGGTCAACGCCAATATAACCGTCTACGCAAAATGGACATCTGACGGTGGAGGCGGCAGTAGCAGTGGCGGGGGAAGAAGCAATTCGTCAGCACCGGCATATATTGCGAATGTTAAAGCAGGAAATGGCGCTGAAACGACTCTTCCGGTCACAGTCAATAAGAAAAGCGGAAGTGCAGCCATAGAGATAGGCTCTCAGAATCTTACTTCAGGCGGGACTGTCATCACTGTTCCCTCCATTCCCGGCGTCGATTCCTATTCAGTTGGCATACCGGTTCAGGAGCTGTCAATGCCCGACGGGCATGATACGCTGACTTTCAATACCGACGCAGGCAGCATTACAGTTCCGTTAAATATGCTGACAGGCGTTGCGGGTATAAGAGGAAGCAAGGCAGAGATCACCATCAATCAGGGAGATAAGGATAAATTGCCGGAGGACGTCAAAGCAATCATAGGCGACAGGCCTGTGGTGCAGCTCACCCTGACATTGGATGAAACGCCAACAGGTTGGAACAACTCCGATGCGCCCGTAACAATGTCCATACCATATACACCGACAGAAGCAGAACTTGCCGACCCCGAGCATATTACGGTATGGTACATTGACGGCAGCGGCAACGCGGTATCCGTCCCCAGCGGCAGGTATGATCCCGCTACCGGTACGGTCACCTTCAGCACTACCCATTTCAGCATTTTTGCGGTGGTCTGTGTAGAAAAGACCTTTACCGATCTTGGAGCTGTTGACTGGGCAAAGATATCCATCGAAGTCCTGGCCTCCAAGGGCATATTGAAAGGCGCAACGGAAACGGAATACGACCCTCAGGCAAGCATCACCAGGGCAGACTTTCTGTACTTCCTGGTAAGAACTCTTGGTGTGGATACAAAAATTGGCGGGAACTTTGAGGATATAAGCAGTGATGCTTATTACTACAAAGAGATAGCCATAGCCAAAAAGCTGGGTATCACCAGCGGTACCGGAAACAACAAATTCAGTCCTGATGCAAGCATCACCAGGCAGGACATGATGGTACTGACCGAAAATGCATTAAGAATGCTTAAAAAGATTGAAGCGCAAGGTACGGCTGCGGATCTTGACCAGTTTGCCGACAAATCCCTTGTGGCAGCCTATGCCGTAAACGGCGTAGCCTCTGTTGTCAAGGAAGGATTGATTGTGGGCAGCGGCGATAATGTCAATCCCCTGGGCAATACCACAAGAGCGGAAGCAGCGGTGTTTCTGTACAGGATATACAATAAGTTCTAAAGCAACCGAAAAAAACGGGGGACAAAAAAGCTAAGGAAAACATATTAAATCCGCCCTCTTGAAGATCAGCGTATCAGGCATGTGACTGTGAAAAAATTAGGTGTGGAATACGACCCGGCGGACATCGGCAGAATATCAATATATTAGCTAATTATATTCAGAATATAGGCGGACAACCGCATGAAAACCTTGGGATGAAGGGTACGATGGCTGATACGAAAGTCAGCATGGACTTGGGTTTAAAGGCTGATACTGATGAAATTATTAAAAAAGCACTGAAAGGTGAAACCAAGGGAGTAAATATGGCCGAAAAAGTACTGCGGGGTAATCTTGATAATAAATCCAGAGATTTGGCGGGTGAGATATTACACAAAGATAGGAGTTCTATTGATAAGCTGAATAGCTTGCTTGATGCAATGAAAATAGAATCACCAGGTTAGAGAGTTGACAGTATAGTTAAAAATTAATTACTTTCTTCGGTAGGCGGATTAGGTGGCCCCGCACAGAGACTTTGTTTCATAATTCTTTTAATAATTCTTTCCAGCCCCGCTTCAAAACAGCGGTCATTTTCCCCGGTGCGTTTTTTCGGTCCCCTGGTTCTTCCCCCACTGCGCCGGTATTTGGCTTTTAACTCCCGTTCTTCCAGCAAAAAATCAATATTGTCCGGCTGAAACTCCCTTCCATCAGGACTTAAACATTTTGCCTGCTTTCCCAAAACCATGGCGGCAAGGCCCCAGTCCTGGGTGACAACAATATCATTTTTTTGCGCCAGGTTTAATAATTTCATGTCGGCTTCCTGGGATGCGTTACCCACGATAACATGATGCTCCGATTCGATGTTGTGGTTAAAATTGGCCACTGTCCAGACGGGCAGGTCATATTGATACCCTTTTTCCAGGCAGATCTGCAAAATCATCTTGGGGCAGGCATCTGCATCCACAATAATCTTCAAAGACGCTCTCCTTTCAACTATCGAGTCTATACCGCGGCTGAAGTCACGCGTTTACTAGATTTCCATCTGTTTAATAATTATAACAGATGCACGGTTAACCATTGCATTTAGGTGCATGTCAGTTCGGCGTTGTGGAACAAGGCCTGTTTCAGCGCACCTGGTTATTACACAAATCGCATAGTTATATGAAATTCAGCGAGAGGAGTGATGGTTAGTGCCTTGGGATAAGTTTCCTTCCTTGCTGATGGATAAATACTTGAGGCTTATTATACTATATTGTTAAAATCATCGGCAACCTCAGTGAAGAAGACGCTGCTGAATGTGTAAGCGATTTTCTCTTCACCATCTGGAAGAGGATCGATCGGTATGAAAAAGATAAATCCTTATTTAAAACCTGGGATTATTATGATTGCCCGCAGCTGCGCCATCGATCATCTAAGAAAAGTCAGCAAACATAAGCCGGTTAAAAGCAGGATTATCACTGCCCGTGTAGAAAAAATAGCAACAAATGGATAAATGTCCGTCCCTCGGGGGGATGTAAATGAATCAGTATCGAGTTGCGGTATGTGATGATGATATTGAAGAACTGAATGATTTATGCGACAAGATAAGCGGCATACTTGAAGACAATGATGCAAAATATGCCATAGACAGGTTTATGTCCGGCGAAAAAGTGCTGGATGCCATTGTCAGGCAAAAAAAGAATTACCATATTATTTTTCTCGATATTTTAATGACCGGGGTCGACGGTGTTACGGCGGCACAAAAAATAAGGGAGCATGCCGAAGATGTGAGTATAGTTTTTATAACCAGTTCGCCGAACTTTGTTTTTAAAGGCTATGACGTGCAGGCGCTGCATTATATTTTAAAGCCCGTGGATACAAAAAAACTGGCCCGGGCATTGTTATATGACTGGACCAGGAATGAAAAAAACTTCCTGGACGTAAAACTCAAGCACTCTGTGTGCCGCATATGGCACGATGACATATTGTATTTGGAGTCCAAAGGCAGAAAAGTAAAGATTGCCACAAAAAACGGCGATTACGAGACATACGGCACATTAAACCAGTTTAACAACCTGCTCCCTTCAAATAAGTTCATACCCAGCCATAAAAGCTTTGTGGTAAACTTAAACTTTGTAACCCGGATAACCAGAACCAGTTTCACCACCATATGCAATCAGGCCATTCCCATCAGCAAAACATATTATGCCGAGGCCAAAAAAGCTTTCATTAACTTTATCGGAAAACAAAACAGTACTTAGTGATACTCGGCTTTAAGCACCAGGCTTATTTCAAACCAGTTGTTTCCATGTTCGATATCCAGTACCCCATTATATTTTTCCACCACCCGTTCAATAATACTGATTCCCAATCCGTGCCTTGAACTATGTGGTTTTGTGGAAATGTATCGTCCATCCTCTATAACCACCGTATTTTCTTTACTGTTTTTGCATAATACATGCAAAAACCCGTTTTTCATATTGCAGGCCAGCTCCATTTTTCTCTCATTAACATTTTCCATGGTCGCACAGGCCTCTATGGAGTTGTCGATAATATTGATAAACAAGCTGTACAAGTCGCTGTCCCTGATGCTGATGTTCTCCGGCAGTTCGAGGTTATGATTCAGGACGATGTTTTTCTTTTCGGCTTCTTTGGCCGCGTACCCCATAATATAGTTGATCAGCTGATTTTTTGTATAAACAACCTGTTTGGTTAATGGATAGTTTTGGGTAAGCTGGGCTAAATACTCCCTGGCCCGGGCCGGGTCTCCCCGGTCCATTAAAAGCATGAGGGCGTTAAAATGGTGATTGATATCATGGTTCAGTATGTGCACCTCTTCCATGTATTGCTGAATATCGTTAAAATGGGCCAGAGCCAACCTGTTTTTAACCTGAGCCGCCTCGAAATCCGCAAAAATCTGCGCGTTTTCTTTAAAATAGTTATTAATCCTGCCCACTACTTCGATGGTGATAAACAAAAACAATCCCATTTTGGAGAACATCTCCACATCGCTGGCATGCAGCGGATTCCCCAGTACGCCGTTTAGTCTCCCCGCAATTACCATGCCTATGAGTAAAAGACCGGCCCATTTCAATCTTTGATATTTTTCTCCTCCGGCACGTATTTCCGTGACAAAGGCCCACACACCCAACCCGTAATAAACCGGAATAAGGTATATAAAGAGAGCCAGAATCTCGGTGGGGGGATTGGGCATGAAAATTTGCATCAGAGCAGTGGGCAAATAACCGGCCGTATGTACGCAAAGGGCAATGATGACAGGAACCTTGAACCTGCTGCAGGATGTATATACGAATAATAGCACCGAACAGGGGATTAAGTAGTTGATAATCATGGGCACAAAAGTTGCCTGTAAGGGATTAAGCAGTATTAGAAACAGCAAGCTTTTCCCGGGAAGATGCAAGCCGACCAGAATCACAAAAACGCCGAACCAGAAATCCGCCGTCATTGCTTGTCCATTTTTCCTGTGGATAAAATATACGCCCAGTAAGGTTGCCCCCAGGACAAACACAAGGATGCCCATGCCAAAAACGGGCAGAGATTTTCCCGTGGCGTATGATATGAGGGACGCCTGATCGCCCATGTAGATACTGTAGGCACGCAGGTTCATGGTGGGGGTCAGGGTAAGGGTGATTTCCTTGCCTGCATAATCACCGGGCAGGGGAATCAGGTTCAGTTTTTTCCCCGGTGAGGCAAAAGGCATTTCCCCATAACCGTGGCGGTAGATTACCTCTCCATCCAGTTCGGCAATGACCCTCAAATAGTCCGACCTGAACATGATGGCCGCATTATATCCTTGTTCCGCCAGGGTGTGGGTGATGTACCAGTTTTCATTCAGATACACGCCCTTGGTGCCGTGGGGAAGCCGGATTGGCTGCGGCGCCGGGTCATGATCCGTATAATACTGCCACTGACCCGATATATCCGTAATGTTAGAGACCATATAAGGAGAATTACCCATCCGGATAAAAACAACAGTCAATAAAATAACGAGCAACAGGCTTAAAACCGGTGCTACCCCAAAAGCCGGTTTTTTTCTTATTTTGGATAACACATCCACCATCACCTTTGGATAATCTGCTTTGTTCTAATAATAGCGGGTGAAGATCACCAATTCAATAACCAACTGGCCCAATTATTAAAAAAAATGACCCAGTTATGACATGGTAATAACAACATCCTATATTATAGTATTGACATACTAAATAATAAAAAATATAATTTTATTATGAAATTATTTATGAAGGAAGGTCTAGTACGCACATGAACATCGCTACAGCATTGAATGTCTTATATCAAAGGCAATTAACTTCCAGAGAGCAACTTCTAAAGGAGATGCTTCGTGTGAAATTGATATTGAAGAAGCTTCAAGAGGAACCGGATATTCAGAAAGACAAAGAGAAACTTTTTCAAGTAATGAAAAAAAACACCGAAGATGAATTAGGCTTCTTTCCAGCTGATAGAGATGATTTCTTTGTTATCTTTGAAACATTAAAGAAGATTAATCTCATCGACTTCACATTGGAAATCTATAAAAACGATCGCATGGGTATGGTGCTCTCCCCTGTATATCTAACCCATTATATCAACGACAGAATAAAGACTCTTAAGCCTGAGAAGATTCTGATTGCCGAAGCTGAAAAGCACCTATCCGGGCTCAGGGAAATGATCGATCAGTTCAAAGCAGCAGAATTCACCTTGACGACCCAATTAAAACCAATGCATATCTTACTGCAATTAGCCTTTGGCGATAAAAGAAACGTGAACATTAAATTTGAGTCAATCTATACAAGCTGTCTGCAGAACGACAAATTTGATTATATCTATTCTCTTCCGGATTTCGGACATAAAGCGGATGATTTAAAGAAAAAGTTTCTCACCAAAGACAGTGACGGTATCGCCATGGAAAATATGCTGGAACATCTGGATGAACGCGGAACCCTGGATATTATTGTTCCGGCAAAAATAACCTTTGCCGGTATGGGTTTTGAAAAGCTGCGCGCTTTTATTACTGATCATTATCAGGTGGAGAGCATTTACATTTTGCCGGAAGGTACTTTCAGACCGGTAACTGCTATTAAAACCTATCTGTTTTCGATCTCAACAGAGCGAAAAGATAAGGTTGAAATCGGCATGTTGGAATTGAACAAGAAGAACGTTGAGATTAAAGACAGGAAGGCTATTACAACCAAAGAGTTTTTATCCCACGAAGACTGGCGCATTGAGCTCTTGTTAGCGGATGATGATGAAAACATTCAAAGATTTAAAAGCTCCAATATCCAAAAGATTAAATTAAAAAATGCGGCAGAGGTCTTTAGAGGAAAATCCATACTTAAAAAAGACACCTCCCTTGGGAATATTTCCATCTTAAATATCTCCAACATTGAAAACGGAGAAATTGACTATCGGGATATGGATACCATTGATGAGGAAGAAAGAAAGATTAAACGCTACGAACTGGCGACAGGCGATGTCGTACTTTCCTGCCGGGGGACGGCGGTTAAATCAGCTGTATTTACCAGGCAGGACAATATTATTATTGCTTCCGCCAACCTGATTGTCGTTAGGCCCAAAGAAAAGGTGAAGGGCGAGTTTATAAAAATATTTTTTGAAAGTCCTGTCGGGATGGCGATCATCAAAAGTTTCCAACGCGGTACAACCATCATGAATATCAATTATGCCGATATCATGGAAATGGAGATACCACTTTTGCCTGCAGCCAAACAAGAGGAAATCATTCGTCAGTACCGGAAGGAATTAGAAGTGTATAAAGAAGCAATCAAAAAGGCTGAGGACCGCTGGTCAAATATCAAAGACAGTATCTATAACCAATTAATGTAGGAGGGGTTAACCATGGCAGTAAATTTAGAGTTTGAAAACAAATTATGGGAGATGGCAGATAAACTGAGAGGGAACATTCAACCTTCAGATTATAAGGATGTTGTGCTTGGACTAATATTTCTCAAATACATTTCAGACAGCTTTGAAGAAAAATATAATGAACTGGTAGCGGAAGGGGACGGATTTGAGGAAGACCGGGATGCTTACATCGAAGATAATATTTTCTTCGTGCCACCCGGTGCCAGGTGGGACTTTATCAAAAAAAGTGCCAAGCAGAGCACCATTGGGCAAATTATTGACGAAGCCATGATTGCCATTGAACGGGAAAATAAAAGTCTTAAGGGTGTGCTTCCCAAGAACTATGCCAGACCTGAGCTGGACAAAGCAAAGCTCGGGGAACTCATTGATTTGTTCTCGTTTAATCTGGGCAGCAAAGAAGCCAGAGCCCAGGATATTCTGGGCAGGGTCTATGAGTATTTCTTGGGCAAATTCGGGTCCAGCGAAGGAGAATTTTATACCCCGCCAACCATCGTTAAACTTCTTGTTGGAATGATTGAACCCTATAAAGGCCGGGTTTATGACCCCTGCTGCGGTTCCGGCGGCATGTTTGTCCAGTCTGCACGGTTTGTCGAAGAGCACCAGGGACGCAAAGACGATATCTATATATACGGACAGGAGTACACTGCCACCACTTGGAAACTTTGTAAGATGAATCTGGCCATCAGAGGGATCGACGGGAACCTCGGAGACAGGGACGCCGATACCTTTGGCAATGACCTTCACAAAAACCTGCGAGCAGATTATATCCTGGCCAATCCGCCTTTTAATGTAAGCGACTATACATTGATTCAAGATGATGCCCGCTGGAAATATGGAATTCCGCCGAAAAACAACGCCAACTATGCCTGGATTGAGCACATTATCAGCAAGCTCTCTCCAAGCGGTACAGCAGGCTTTGTTCTAGCCAATGGCTCCATGAGTACGTCTACCAAAGCAGAAGCTGAAATCAGGAAAAATATTATCGAAGCACCTAACGGCGGGTTGGTGGATTGTATTGTTACCATGCCGCCGAACCTCTTTTATAACGTTACCATTCCCGTCTGCCTTTGGTTCCTGTCTAAAAAAAGAGCAAACAGAAAAGATAAAATCCTCTTTATCGATGCCCGCAAGATGGGAACCATGATAACCCGTAAGCACAGGGAGCTTTCCGATGAGGAAATAACCCAAGTCTGTGATACCTATCATAACTGGCGAGACGATCAAGAAGCGTATGAAGATATCCAAGGCTTCTGCAAATCAGCATCGCTGGAAGAAGTGAGGGAGCATGAATATATTCTGACGCCGGGCAGATATGTCGGAATAGAAAATGGGGAGGAAGACAGTGAGCCTTTTGATGAAAAAATGACCAAGTTGACTGCCGAACTAGCCGAGATGTTTGTTAAATCCCATAAGCTGGAAGAGGAGATTAAAGAGCGTTTGGGGGCGATCGGATATGAGTTCTAAAGACACGGAGGTTATTATGTACCGGTCTGAGGACGGCGCAATAAAAATCGATGTGCGTATGGAAGAGGAAACAGTCTGGCTTAGTTTGAATCAAATGTCAGAACTCTTTCGGCGTGATAAATCAGTTATATCCAGGCACATCAAGAACATTTTTACTGAGGGTGAGTTAGAGGAAAGGGCAACTGTTGCAAATTTTGCAACTGTTCAAAATGAGGGAGATAGAAATGTTGAGAGGATGGTAACATACTACAATCTCGATGTTATTATCTCCGTCGGTTACCGGGTAAAATCTTTACGGGGCACACAGTTTCGCATTTGGGCAACCGAACGGCTGCGAGAGTATCTGATCAAAGGTTTTACGATGAATGATGATCTTTTAAAGAAAGCAGGCGGCGGCAACTATTGGAAAGAGCTTTTGGAACGCATTCGCGATATCCGTTCCAGTGAAAAAGTGTTCTACCGGCAGCTGTTAGACCTTTTTGCTACCAGTGTAGATTATGATCCCAAATCAGAGGAATGCAGGCAGTTCTTTCAGATTGTCCAGAATAAATTGCACTATGCGGTAAATAAGCAGACCTCTGCTGAAATTATCTATAGCCGGGCCAATGGGGAATTGCCTTTTATGGGAATGAAGACGTTCTCCGGGGAACAACCCAACAAAGAGGATGCCATGATTGCCAAGAATTATTTGGATGAAAAAGAGTTATCCGTGTTGAACCGTATGGTTTCAGCGTTTTTTGATTTGGCAGAGCTGCACGCCATCAATCATGAGCCAATGTATATGCGGGACTGGCTGCCCCAGGTAGACGATTTTGCCGAGCGCTACGGAAAAGGGATCTTGCATAACGCAGGAACAGTCAGCCGCCAGGCCGCTATTGAGAAAGCAGCCGATGAATATAAAAAATACCGCCGGCGGATAGCAGATCTACCCACCCCTGTGGAACGGGATTATCTGGAAAACCTTAAACAAACCCAGAAAAAACTGAAAGGCAAGACTGGGGGTGAGCGGGAATGAGTTGTAGTGGGTGGAAAACAGTGAAGCTGGGGGAAATGTGTAGTATTAGAAGAGGATCATCGCCTCGGCCAATAAAAGAATACTTAACTCAAAGTGGAATGCCTTGGGTTAAAATTGCTGATGCAACTGAGAGTGGTACAAGATATATCAGTAAAACTAATGAATATATAAGACTCGAAGGTGTAAGTAAAAGTGTGGTTGTTAAGCCTGGAACCTTAATACTTTCAAATAGTGGAACTGCTGGACTTCCAATGTTTATAGGGATTGAGGCATGTATACATGATGGATGGCAAATATTCGATGATTTTAATGGAATAGATAAGTTCTTTTTATACTATGAGTTACTTTTCATTCGTGATCGATTATTACATGATGCCTATGATAGCACGATGAAAAACTTAACGCTTGATATGGTGAGAAATGCCAATATTGCACTCCCTCCAATAGGAGAACAAAAAGCCATCGCAGCCACCCTCTCCTGCCTGGACGAAAAAATCGAACTCAACAACCGCATCAACAAGACCTTAGAAAAAATGGCACAGGCAATCTTTAAAAGCTGGTTTGTTGATTTTGAACCGTTTCAGGACGGTGAGTTTGAGGATAGTGAGTTAGGCAGGATTCCTAAGGGGTGGAGAGTCGGGATTGTTTCAGATCTAGGCAATGTAATAGGCGGAAGCACTCCTTCTAAGGCATGTTCAGAGTATTATACTGATGAGGGTATAGCATGGATAACGCCTAAGGATTTATCTGTAAACAAAAATAAATTTATCTCAAAAGGCCTAATAGATATTACTGAACTAGGGTTAAAGAATAGCAGTACAAAAATTATGCCTAAGGGGACAGTGCTTTTTAGTTCACGAGCACCTATTGGTTATTTGGCTATTTCTAAAAATGATGTGACAACAAACCAGGGATTTAAATCAGTTGTGCCGTATAAGAATACGGGTACTGCTTATGTGTATTACTTCTTAAAGAATAATGTGGAAATTATTGAAAACAGAGCATCTGGTTCAACATTTAAAGAAGTGTCGGGGACTATAATGAAGCAAATACCTGCACTTATTCCAGATGATAAAACATTACAAGAATTTCAAAAAAGCTGTAATTTAATTTTTGAAAAGCAGATGCTACTTGAGAGTCAAAATCAACATCTGTCAGTAATAAGAGATGCTCTACTCCCCAAACTCATGTCCGGCGAAATCCGAGTCCCAACTGAGGAGGTGCAATAATGGCCAAGAATAAATTCTACGAATCCCATCTGGAAGAAGCCACCCTGGAGTGGTTTGAAGAACTGGGCTACGAGATCATCTTCGGCCCGGATATAGCACCGGACGGAGAGTACCCGGAGCGTGAAGACTACGGTGATGTTATCCTGGCCGAGCGGCTCAAGGAAGCTCTTGCCCGAATCAATCCCACGCTTCCGGATGAGGCCCTTGAAGATGCCCTCAGGCAAATCATGATCCCTCAAAGCCCAAGCCTTATGATGAATAACAAGGCCTTTCAGAAAATGATCACGGACGGTATCGATGTATCAGTGAAGCAGGCGGATGGCAGCTACCGTACGGAGAAGGTATATGCTTTTGATTTTGAAAACCCGTTCAACAATGAATTCATGGCAGTCAACCAGTTTACCATTGTGGAGCACGGGGTAGAGAAACGGCCGGATGTTGTGGCTTATGTTAATGGCATCCCCCTGGTGGTGATTGAACTGAAGAGTGCCATTGATGAAAATGTAGATATTACCGATGCCTATAATCAGCTGCAAACCTACAAGATGACGATTCCTTCCTTGTTTACCTACAACTCCTTTATGGTTACCAGCGATGGAATCAATGCCAGAGCGGGTACCCTGACCTCTGATGAAGATCGCTTTATGGCCTGGCGCACCATTGACGGAGAGGCGACAGCACCTTTATCCATGCCGCAGCTTGAAGTGCTGCTCAAGGGAATGTTCCAGCGGGAACGCTTTTTGGATATTATCAAGCATTTTGTACTGTTCCAAAGTGACGGTACCGAGACCATCAAGATATTGGCCGGCTACCACCAATATCACGCGGTGAATAAAGCCGTGGAAAGCAGTATGCGGGCAACCCATGAATCGGGGGACCGGCGTATTGGCGTTATCTGGCATACCCAGGGCAGCGGTAAAAGCTTGTCCATGGTATTCTATGCGGGAAAACTGGTGATCAGCGAAGAGCTGGAAAACCCCACCCTTGTGGTTATTACCGATCGCAATGATTTGGACGACCAGCTGTTCAGCACTTTCCTGAAAAGCAAAGAGCTGCTCCGGAGTACTCCGGTGCAAGCCGAAGACAGAGCTCATTTAAGAGAGCTGCTGAATAACCGTACCAGCGGGGGTATCATATTTACCACCATTCATAAATTTGCACCGTTTGCCGGTGCAGTGAAGGAAGAGTCTCAACCCTATCCTGCCTTAGATAAAGTAGCAGAAAGTCCGGCTGATTATGGGCAAGACATGGTTTTGACAGACCGGAAAAATGTTATCGTCATCGCTGATGAAGCCCACCGCAGCCAGTATGGCTTTGGAGCAGAGGTGGTCAAAGGGAAGACGGAAGCGGATGTCAAGTATGGCTATGCCAAATACCTGCGGGACAGCCTGCCCAATGCCTCCTACATTGGTTTTACGGGTACGCCTGTCGAGTTGACCGATAAAAACACCCGGGCTGTTTTTGGTGATTATATTGATGTCTATGATATGACCCGGGCTGTGGAAGACGGTACGACGGTTAAGATTTTCTACGAAAGCAGGATTGCCAAGCTGGAGCTGCCGGAAGAGATGAAGCCCCAAGTCGATACGGAATATGAAGAAATCACTGAACATCAGGAATCCAGCCAAAAGGAAAAGCTCAAGAGCAAATGGGCCAGATTAGAGGCCATTGTCGGGGCCGAGCAGCGTGTTAAGCAAATTGCCAACGATATTGTCGCGCACTTTGAAAAAAGGGAGCAGGCTCAGGAAAACGAAGGCGGCAAGGCCATGATCGTAGCCATGAGCCGGCGGATTGCCATCGATCTTTATAAACAGATAGTAGAACTGCGCCCGGATTGGCACAGCGATGATCTGATGTCCGGTAAAATAAAGATCGTTATGACGGGCAGTTCCTCAGACCCGGCAGATTGGCAGCGCTTTATCGGAACGAAAGCGAATCGTGAAACCCTGGCCAAACGGATGAAGGACAGAAACGATGAGCTCAAATTGGTGATTGTGCGGGATATGTGGCTCACGGGATTTGATGTCCCCAGCATGCATACCATGTATATTGATAAGCCCATGAGCGGCCATAACCTGATGCAGGCTATTGCCAGAGTCAACCGGGTATTTAGAGACAAGCAGGGTGGGTTGGTTGTTGATTATATCGGTATCGCTGAGAATTTAAAAGAAGCTCTGGCTCAGTATACAGAAAGTGATAAGAAAACCACCGGTGTGGATACGGAAGTAGCCGCTCAGGTCTTGCTGGAAAAGTACGACTTAATCAAAGAGCTGCTGCACGGCCATGACTACAGCAAATTCTTCACCGGAAAGCCAAGTGAGAAAATGCAGGCCATTGTGGAAACCATGGATTTTATTATTGGACTACGCGAAGACAGAAAGAATGATTATATCAAACTGGTCACGGAAATGGCCAGAGCCTTTTCCTTATGCGCTACCACGGATGCTGCGGAAAATCTGAACCTTGAGGTCGGATTCCACAAAGCGGTTAAAGCAAGCCTGGTCAAGATGTTAAGCGATGACAGCAAGAGGAAGACGACATCTCAGCTGGACAGCGAACTGAATCAACTGTTGTCAAAAGCGATTTCATCCAATGAGGTGGTTGATATATTGGGTTCGGTAGGTCTGTCCAAACCCAATATTGCGATACTTTCTGATGAGTTTCTGGAAGAAGTAAAAGGTATGAAGCAGAAAAATTTAGCGGTAGAGCTTTTAAACCGCTTGCTTAAGGGAAATATTAAAACCTTCTCCAGACGCAACCTGGTGCAGTCCAAGAAGTTTTCTGAACTGCTGGAAGCAGCCCTTAGGAAATATCAAAACAGGGGCATTGAAACCACCCAGGTTATCATGGAACTGATTGAACTTGCCAAACAGATCAGTGAGGCAGAAAAACGAGGTGAAAGCACCGGCCTGACTCCGGATGAATTGGCTTTTTATGATGCTTTGGCCGAAAACGAATCCGCACGGGAAGTCATGGGTGATGAGATCCTGGTTCAGATTGCCAAAGACCTGACAACGTCCATTAAGAATAATATCAGTGTGGATTGGGCGATCCGGGAAAGTGTGCAGGCAAAAATGAAAATGACCATCAAGCGGCTGCTGAAGAAATACGGGTATCCGCCGGATAAAACAGCAAAAGCAGTAGATATTGTTATGGAGCAGACTAAGCTCATGTGCCGGAATGAGAGCAACCAATAACAAGCGCCGCATCCTTTGCCGGAACCTTATCCGACTCCACCGCCATTATGTCGATATAGTCTAGTAGTATTGCATTTGTTCAACAACCAGGGAAAATGGGGAGGTGCAAGTGCGTTTTGTGCGGCAGCTCGCGGTTACAGGAGCGAAGGGAGCAATAAACCCTGCTGCAACCCGGTATTACTTAATAAAATAGTGCCGACTTTTGGGCTTATAATGCAGCCCGAAATAGTTTCTCCGTCTATCCGGCCCGAAAGCACAACATGGTCCTTAGAGCCAAAGCTAGTTAATTGGATAATATCATCATTTTCCATAGTAATTGTTATACTGTTACCGGCAAGCATCATAATATATGCTCCCGTAAATGTAGGACTTGTATTTAAAGAGGTAATAATTTCGTTTGTTTCATCTTGTGTAAATGTTTTAATCTTTTCTTGCATCAGGGTATATAATGTCATTTCCTTAACCTTTTCAACAGGAATTGCTAAACCCATTTCCTCTAAGGACGGTCCGTTATTCTCATCAAAAGAATTTTCATAAACAGTAATTTCTTTAGCCCTGGCTTGAACGGGGTAAGATTCTTTAACAGCTCCGTCAAAAACAACCTCAACCCTCATGCCTTTTTCGAAATCACTTGCATTAAAGTTTTCTTTTGTATTGCCCGATACAATCAAGGTATCTTCATCAAAGCTTACATGGGCCTTATCATATTGTGTGCCTCTTGCAAAAACGCCTTCAACTAAGATAGTGTTAGATTTTATCCCGGTTATATTCCCGATAATATCAATTCTTTTACCGTCTTTGTATTGGTCAGGTAATGTTCCGTTAATGGTAACTGTTTTGGTTTCTTCTATCCAGTCCACATCAAATCCCAATGCTTCCGCAACAAAACGGATAGGTATAAAAGTACGGTCCTGTACAATCCTTGCAGGTGCGTCTAATGATAAAGTATCTTTAACGGTTATTTCGTTTGTGTTTTTTGCCACCTTGGCAACATCCAAACCAATTAATAATTCAATGCTTATACTATCGGTATATACACCAACAGCCTGACTTTCCTCCTCCCATGTAACAAATGCTCCTAATTCCTCCATAACACCGTGTAAGGGTATAAGAGTTCTTCCTTCTTCAATAAAGGGCGCAACATCCGTCTGCACAAGTTTATTATTTATTTGAATTTTTATGTCCTTATCCTTAAGTAATACTGCTTGAACGCCTTCAACAACCTTAATTTTATCCTCGCTGAAAATTTCGCAAAGAAAATCTGCATTATCCTCGTTAAAAGGGAGTATTCCTATTTCCACATAATCTTCCTTAGGCGCTGTATGGGTAATAGTAAAACCTGCATTAGCAATATCCTCTGTATTTGATATAAAAACATACTGGTCAATTTCCCATTGTAATTCTAATATTTCATTTCCTTCAATTTCCTTTAGCCTTTGATCAATTCTTGCTTGCTCGTCGGAAGAAATATTTGCGGCAATGGCAGGAGCTGCAATAAAAACAGTAATAGCAACGTAAATAAAAATTGATAAAGCTTTTTTGGCTTTTAATTTAAACATTAAAGCTCCTCCTCTTTTAGATAATCTACTTTTTTATTTATTTTGACGTCATAACGAATAAAAAGGTTCAATTATTTTTGGCCCTCTGTATTTCGGTGGTCGGGGGAAGCATAGAACTTCATAATCTGGCCGAGGGCGGCTGTGGTATAGTGGTTATTCCCTTGCGTTCCGTTTTCCCCAGGGTTTTAGGTACGAGATAATGAACAGGAAAATCAAAATAACAAAACAAATCACTAAACCAAAGAACATTTCCTCGCGGTTTTGTAGGTATAGAGGGTTTTGTAAGGGGTGGATATCCGGTTCGAATATAACATGGAAGTTATCATGGAACCAATACCGCATGAAGTTTCCACCAAAGGCAATGGCCCCTATGGTACCAATCCATTTTGCCATAACCCAATAATATTTGGTCACCCCCCAATTAGTTCTAACCGCTAGCCAAATCCCTGTTATTAGGGAACCAATACCCCCTGGAATAATTACGAACCAGTCAAAATACTGTATGAAGAAATGAGCAGCATAGATATTTATATCTTCTGTAATAAATAATGTGGACAGGGCTAATAGCGTTGCGCCTATTACCCCACTGAAATAAATAATTACCAACAGCATATGTGCAATAAGCCAGCCTTTTTTTAGTCTTTGACTCATTTTTTTTGTAAATTTTTTTCCAGCCCAAACAAGAATACTAACAAGCACAAGGCCTATTAAAACCATGGAAAAAACACCAAGCACTAATTCCCCCGGGTTAGGCAGCATCATTTTAAATCTCCTTTCACCATTATACTTTTTATCGGAAGTTAAATATGGTAAAATACTTAGTGATTAATAATCTCGTCTTATTAAAATAAATATCTTAGTATATCAAGATAATTATAATACTATCTGGAGGTATTAGAATTGTCAAGCGAAAAATTTAATAAAGAACAATTACTTGGTACGCTTATGATTGAGTTAAGGAACCATAGTACCTTAACCATAATGTTTCACCAAGTAATTGCTTCACAACTGGGTCTTAATCCTACAGACCATAAATGTTTAGAAATGATTTTAAAAAACGAACCCGTCACAGCCGGAAGGATTGCTGAGTTTACAGGTTTAACAACAGGAGCAGTCACAGGGGTAATTGATAGGCTGGAAAAAGTTGGATTTGTTAATAGGCAGCAAGACCCAAATGATAGGAGACGTATAATTATACAGGTCAACAAACAAAAAGCGGAAGAATCTATACACCCTCTATTGGATCCCTTTGCTGAACAAATTTCTAATCTATTAGCAAATTATAATGCAGAACAGTTGGAATTTCTGACTAAGTTTTTTAATGAAGTCAATGAAGTACTGGATAAAGAAACAAAAAAGCTGCATGATTAATATTGGAGGAAGTAAAAAGATGCAAAAAAATAATCCTTTTAATACGGAAGTTGAAGAATATGAAGAATGGTTCAAAACCAATGATAAATTACTAGAGTCAGAATTGGATGCTATCAGACAATTGCTCCCTACTTCCGGCGAGGGAATAGAGATTGGCGTAGGCACGGGGATTTTCGCTTCTAAATTACACGAATCATATCAGTTCGCTTTGATGGTGACAGTAGACTGCTTCGTAAACGACATTTTAAAGGCCTTTTCTGAGGTGAGAAGAATACTTGTAAACAACGGTATATTTATTATTGCTTTCCTTGATAAGGCCACACCGCTAGGTGAACTGTACGAACAGAACAAGCATTGGCACAAGAGTTATAAAGATGCAAATTTCCATTCTGCGGAAGAAATTCATAAATTGCTGGAAGAGGCAGGTTTTGAAATTTTAAAGACAAAACAGACCGTTTATGCGTTGGAGAATAATCTTCAGGAAATCAAGAGTGGAACCGGTGAAGGATTATTTGTTGTTATTAACGCTCAAAAACGGTATTAATTATTCAGTAACCTAAACGCAATTACGTAAGATGCTGAGCATAAGGTTCTTCTTTCAATATGGTCAATACCCCGGAGATGTTCTTGATAACATGATTTGATTTTTAATCAATAATTGATATAGAAATAGAAATAATGTTAATATATGTTATAATTACTATATTCAAAAGAGAGGAGCATCAATTTTGGACCAGTTTATTACACTTGCAGTTCCGATTATTAAAAGTATCGCTTTAGCTATATTAACTTTAGTAATTGGATTAATCGTTATTAAATGGATTGATGGTATAGTAAAAAAATCCATTGATAATTCTAAAATTGATTCGAATTCAAAGCCAATTTTAAAATCACTGATAATTGGCTCATTAAAAGTTCTTTTAATTATTTCGGTTATTAATATTTTAGGTGTAGACACCACCTCCTTTGTTGCTTTAATTGCTGCTGTTGGTTTTGCAGTTGGTTTAGCTTTCCAGGGGTCTTTGTCAAATTTTGCCGGGGGAATATTGCTCTTGACCCTAAGGCCTTTAAGAGTGGGGGATTATGTTGAAGCAAACGGATACAGCGGCACTGTTCAAGCAGTACAGATTCTCTACACCGAATTGGTGACGGTTGATAATAAGGTGATATTTATTCCTAATGGGAGTCTTTCAAATAACAGTATAGTAAACTACTCTATTAAAGATACGCGCCGGGTGGATTTTAAATTTGGTGTGGGATATGAGTCTGATGCTAATCAGGTCATAGGTGTATTAAAAGAAATTGTAAAAAACCATGCACAAGTTTTAAAAGAACCCGAACCATTTGTCAGAATGTCTGAACATGGAGACAGGGCAGTAATGTTTACAGTTAGAGTATGGGTTGAGGCAAATGATTATTGGACGGTATACTTTGATATCATTGAAACGGTTAAAAAACGTTTCGATGCAGAAAATATTTCCATACCGTATCCCCAAATGGATGTTCATATCGAGCAAAGATAAATTAAACTAAAAAAGGTTAACCGGTCGCTGCAGCATGAATTGCAGCTTTGCTTTAAAGGCCCGTCATCGCCACCAAGTCCATGGCCAGGACCAGAGAAGCGATGAACGCGGACATAAAAAAAAGCCTCGAAGTAATGGTTTTGGAATATATTGACTTGTACCAAATGCCCTGCCCATACGTCAGATGCTAACGGAAGCGACAGCCCGGCTGGGGTAGGATATCGCATTAAGCTTATGAGAAACAGGCACAGCTCAATTAATCTGTGCCTGTTTTATTTTTACTCTTGACAAAATAAAAAAGAAAAAGGTATACTACTCTAGTAATTTACTAATTTAGTATGTATATCAGGAGGGGTAAAATTGAAGATTCCTGTAACACTAAAACACAAACCAGTCGTAGTAGTTGATAACTACGAACAGGTGGACGGCAGATACGCGTATGACTCCGATGCCAAAGGATTGTCACTGGGTCTTGCTCAATGGAATGACCGTGGTAAATTAGAAATCTCCGCCAAAGTTTGGAGGTTTACGGGAGAAAAATGGTCCCGACAATCCGAAGAACTGCCGTTGCACAGGGCGCTTGACCTGGCCATACTTATTTGTAAGACCAGGCAATATTTTCAAGAAGCATACCGCTATGAAAAACTGTATGATCCAGAAAAAACAACCATTGACAGAATCGGTCTGCAGGGTGATGCTATGACAGTTGAAGTTTGTACTGCCAATCCCATGATTGATGAGGATATAAAGTTGTTCCGGGATTGTATCAGCAAGGATGATGAATTAATCGGAGAAAGGCTTCGGACTTTGTCTATGATATTAAAAGAAATGGGCTATTAATAAAATAATTAAAAATTTACCAGTCCGGCTGATGATATTTTTTTATATTGGAAGCTGAGATCATAAAATAATTAAATAGGTTTTATGAAGGTAATCAATACTTATATCGTTAATAATAAAAACGTACTAAAACATAAAAGTAATCCAAAATGGAAGGAAGGGTTTTATGAACGATAAAGTTATTGACTGCCGTGGGATGGCTTGCCCGCTGCCGGTTGTGGAAACCAAAAAAGCCCTTGATGCCGGTCCGGGAAAAACCGTTACAACCATAGTCGACAATGAAACGGCCCGGGAAAATGTTTCCCGCCTGGCAAAAACCGCCGGTTATCAGGTAGCAATTACGGAAAAGGAAGGCCTTTTTTACCTGCACCTGACCCCGGCGGGAGAAGTGCCGGTCGTTAAACAGGACGATAATAAATTGGAATCCGGGGTAGTATCCGGGGTAGTATACTTCATTTCTGCCAATTCCATCGGTCAGGGTTCACCGGATTTGGGGGAAGTGCTCATGAAAAGCCTCATGACCACTCTTGCCGAACAACCACCGGAAGCGTTACTTTTCATGAATACCGGCGTTTTTATGGTCGTGAAAGGGTCTCCGGTTCTGGACCAATTAGGTAAAATATCCCGGGCCGGAACGGAAATCCTGGTTTGCGGAACCTGTTTGGACTACTACAAGCTCAAAGATAAGTTAACTTTAGGGATGGTTTCAAACATGTACGAAATCAACAGCCGTCTATTAAGTTCGGACAAAGTAATTACCGTGGGCTAGTAAAAACACTTTAAACCCGGCTATTTTCTTTTAAACGGCATTGCATTCTGAACTTTCAAAGAACTACCTTCCTTTCTTTTCGGCCGTCAGCAATCATTTGCTAAATTCCGCCGGTTACCGCAAATATCCTTTACAATAAATCAGAATTATCAAAAACAACAAGGATATTCGTTTCATGATCCCGAATAAATCAACAGGTAGGCAGGGGGGAATTTATCATGGTTATAAATAGCAGTTCAACTCTATTTCCTGAAAAAATAGCGGGCAACAGTGAAGTAGGGAGAATAATTAAAGAGTTGACCCGGCAGAACGACCGCCTGGCAATCATTCAACAAATAGCTAAAAGCATTAACGTTGAAATGTCTTACGAAGAAATCATCGACCAGGTGGCAAGTCCCCTGCGCAGTGTGTTGCCCTACGATCTTTTGAGTTTTTGCTTGTTGGAAAACAACCAGTTGATAATCAAGTCGGGGGTTCCCAAGGAACAAAAAATCCTGGGGGTGGGCTGGGTGCTGGACAGCTATAGATCAGCCCCCTGGAAAGCCATCGCTGATAAACGATGTTTTCTTAGACAGGATATTTGGAACGATCCCGATAAATATCAGGAGGATGCCGACCTGCGCCGGGTAGGGATAAAATCTGCCATTATGGCACCGCTCCTGGTGAAAAATGAGGTAATAGGCACGTTGAACTTCGGCAGCAAAAATACGTTTGCCTACTCGGAAAATGATTTTATCTTTGTCCAGCAGCTGGCCGACCAGCTTGCCGTCTGTATAAACAACTCGCGCCTTTTCGGTGAAGTCTCAAAAACCAAAAGAGAATGGGAAGAAACCTTCAAGGCGGTCCCCGATAATCTTTTTTTAATCGATCGTTCTTATAACGTGCTACGCTGGAATAAACAAAATGACATCTGCCTGAATAAAAATATTGAAGAAATCAAATGTTACCATTTTTTTAATTGTTGCGGGGGTGATACAAAACTATGCCCCGTAAATACAGTGCTTCAACACGGTTTACCTGCCGCCTGCGAAGTAACTAATTCCGACACCATGTCGATATATAACGTGTCGGCATCTCCCGTCTTTCATGAAAAGAGTAAATTATACTTTATTGTGATCCATGCCCGGGATGTAACGGCCAAAATCAGGATGGAAGAGCAGTTGTACCAGTCGGCCAAACTTGCGGCCATTGGGGAGATGGCGGCGGGAGTAGCCCACGAATTAAACAGCCCCCTGACCGCCATCATCGGTAATTCCGGTCTGATCCTTAAAAAAACATCCCGTGATGCTAAATACTACATGCTTCTGGAAGATATTAAAACCTGCGGGCAAAGAAGTAAAAGAATTATTCAAAACCTGCTTACTTTTTCCCGTCAGGACAGTTACGCTTTTGAACCCGTATCCATTAATGACGTCATTGCCGGCAGTCTTTCTCTCGTCTCATATCAAATCGAAAAAAACAACATCCAGATTTTTACCAAACCGGTACCCAACCCTCCCTTATTAATGGGGAACAAGCAGCAGTTGGAACAGGTAATCATAAATTTATTGCTTAACGCCCGCGACGCCCTGGTTGGTAAAGAAAACGGCAAGATAGAGATAAGCGCGGATATGGAAGAAGGCACTGAAGATAATGTTCCCGCCATAGCGGTCAGAGTAACCGATAACGGTCAGGGAATACCTCAAAACATCATCAACCAGATATTCAACCCTTTCTTCACCACGAAAGAAAAAACTTACGGCACCGGTTTAGGACTGTCGGTAAGCCTCGGCATCGCCCAGACCCACGGTGGCAAAATAAAAGTTTCCAGTGAAGTTGGTAAGGGAAGTATATTTACCTTATTATTACCACTTTAGCAATGCCAGGACAACCAGTTAATACCTCATCAAAGAAGGGGAATAAATGAGTAAAAAACCGGCAATTTTAGTCATTGATGATGAAAAGGAAGTAGGTACTTTCTTTGAGTTTTATTTTAAAGAGGAAAAAGAAATACCGATATCCGTAGCCAATAACGGAAATGAAGCCAGAATCCTGTTCAAGCAAAAATCATTTGATCTGGCCCTGGTGGATTTAATGTTGCCGGATACTGACGGTATTTCATTACTCAAAGAAATTAAAGAAAGCAACTCCGGGTGTGAAGTAATTATTATGACCGGCTACAGTACCGTGAAATCCGCCGTGGAAGCAATAAAATTCGGTGCCCTGGATTATATCGAAAAGCCCTTTGATGAACTTGAAGAATTGGACCGGATAATCGAGCAGGCATTAAAGCAGATTTATGATAGAAGTTATTATATCGACAGAGAAGTAGAAAAACTGGCGTCTGATTTTGGCATTATTATGGCCAAAGACAGTCCTTTGCAAGAACTAATACGTTTAGGGAAAAAAGTGGCCACCAGAAAAATATCGGTCTTAATCGAAGGTGACACCGGAACGGGTAAGGAAGTACTGGCCAGGTTTATTCACGCTAACAGTGCCCGGGCGGAATTTCCTTTTATTGGCGTCAATTGCGGGGCCTTAACAGAAACCTTGCTGGAAAGCGAGCTTTTCGGACACGAAAAAGGAGCGTTTACCGGTGCCCAAGCGTCAAGGCACGGGATTTTTGAAGTGGCACACAAGGGTACACTTTTTCTGGATGAGATCGGGGAGGCATCCCCCGCGATTCAAGTCAAATTGTTGCGGGTTTTGGAAAGCGGTGAATTTTTCCGGGTCGGTGGAGAAAAACCGGTCAAAACCGATGTCCGGATAATTGCCGCAACCAACAAAAATTTGCATCAAGCAGTCACCGAAAACTTATTCCGGGAAGACCTTTTTTACCGCCTTAACGTAGTTTCTTTATATATCCCGCCTTTATGTGAAAGGCCTATGGATATATTACCCTTGATTAAATACTTAATTAAAAAAAATTTACCGGAGGAAGAAAAATCATTAACAATAGAGTATGATTTCCGGGCGCTAAAACTGCTGAAGAATTATCATTGGCCCGGTAATATCAGGGAACTCTCCAACGTTGTGGCCAGATCGATAGCCCTCCGTACCGGAGATGTTATGGGACCTGAATGCTTACCCGGGCATATTAACCTGCAAAACCGGGATGAGCTACTGGAACCGCAGCAGGATCAGGACTTGAAAATCGAAGAATTGGTAACGTTATATTCCAAAGAGCTTCTAAAAAAGCTTCTAATTAAAGAAAGTATTGATCTGACTGAGCTTTCCGAAGTATTGAAAAGAGCATCAGGTAAGATCTTAAAGGAAATAATAGAAAAAACCCTTGAAAAAACCAACGGCAACCGGGCCGAGGCGGCAAAAATGTTAAATCTTACTCCCCGGACCATGCGTTACTTGCAAAACGAAAAAGTTAAATAAATACTTATTTACCAGCGGCAGGCTGCCGAATTATCGGCAGCCTGCCGCTTTTTTGTTTTAAATATTTTTAATATTAGTAATTAAAAAAATATTCATCAGAAATAAAATATTAATTGTTTCATTAACAACGCGGTTTTCAAGTGCCCGCGCTGGTATTTTACAAAATATATTCTTTTCAGGCATTGCTCTTGCTTTAAATAAAAAACAGTTTATTAAAGTCGCAAAAAAACGAATTATTAAACATTTCACAAGGAGGGAGTTCGGTTCTTTTATGTACAGGATTTTAAAAAAAGAAACGTTGGCACCGACAATCAAACTTTTTGAAATCGAGGCCCCATTGGTAGCGAAGAAAGCAGCAGCCGGGCAATTTATTATTCTGCGCATCCATGACGAGGGGGAGCGTATTCCGTTGACCATCGCTGATTTCGACCGTAAAAGGGGAACGATCACCTGTGTTTTCCAAGAAGTAGGAAAGACCACCAAGCAGCTCGGCACCCTCAATCAAGGAGATACGATCAAAGATTTTGTCGGACCGCTGGGACTTCCCACCCATATTGAAAACTACGGCCGGGTGCTATGTGTCGGTGGAGGCGTGGGCGTTGCTCCCGTTCATCCTATCGCCAGGGCGCTGAAACAAGCCGGAAATGAAGTAATCGGCGTCATCGGCGCCCGCAGCGGTGAACTGCTCTTCTGGGAAGATAAAATGCGGCAAGCCTGCAGCGAACTGAGAGTAACCACCGACGACGGATCTTACGTGCGCAAAGGATTTGTCACAGACGTTCTCCGGGAAATTATAGAAGAAGAAAATAAAGACCCGGCTTTATGTGTGGCTATCGGACCGCTGCCCATGATGCGTGCCGTCTGTAATCTTACCCGGGAATACAACTTGAAAACTATTGTCAGCCTGAACTCGATTATGGTGGACGGTACCGGTATGTGCGGCTGTTGCCGGGTAACGGTGAACGGTGAGACCAGGTTTGCCTGTGTTGACGGTCCGGAATTTGACGGGCACCTGGTAGACTTTGACGAAATGACCAGACGGTCGGCTATTTACAAGTCCCCGGAAAAGCAGGCTTTAGAACTTTTCAACGCCGGAATTAATCATAAATGCAGCTGCGGAGGTGAGTAATAATGACGGCAGAAAGAAGACCCCCAAAAACCATTGCACCAAAGAAAAACCCGATGAAAACTCAAGAACCCGGTAAGAGATCCCGGAATTTTAATGAAGTGGCGCTGGGTTATTCCGAAGAGGCCGTTGTGGCCGAGGCCAATCGCTGCCTCCAATGTAAAAATGCGCCTTGCCGTCAGGGTTGTCCGGTGGAAGTGGATATTCCCGCATTCATAAAAATGGTTGCCGAGCGGGATTTTACCGGTGCCATCAAAAAAATTAAAGAAAAAAACTCACTGCCGGCAATCTGCGGCCGGGTTTGTCCCCAAGAAAGTCAGTGTGAAAAATACTGCACCCTGGGTAAAAAGTACGAACCGGTAGCTATTGGACGTATCGAACGTTACTGTGCCGACCGGGAATTAGCCACCGGCGTTACGCCTCAGGAAACCATGCCCTCTACAGGTAAAAAAGTGGCCATAATAGGCTCCGGTCCGGCCGGCCTTACCTGCGCTGCGGACCTGGCCAAGCTCGGGCATAAAGTTACGGTTTTTGAAGCTCTCCACGTGCCGGGAGGAGTACTTATGTACGGTATTCCTGAATTCCGGCTTCCCAAACAGGTAGTACAAACCGAGGTAAACAACTTAAAAAATTTGGGTGTGGAAATTCTGGTCAATAATGTGGTTGGAAAATCCACCACGGTAGACGAACTGATGAGCGAGGGTGGTTACGATGCGGTATTTATCGGTACCGGTGCCGGTCTTCCGTATTTCATGCGCATTCAGGGAGAAAATGCCTGCGGGGTTTACACCGCCAATGAATTTCTTACCCGCACCAATTTAATGAAAGCCTACCTTTTCCCCGATTGCGATACCCCCATCCGGATCGGTAAAAAAGTGGCCGTTTTGGGCGGCGGCAATGTAGCCATGGATTCAGCGCGAACCGCACTGCGACTTGGCGCGGAGGAATCGTGGATCGTTTACCGGCGCTCCAGGAACGAGCTCCCCGCCCGCCAGGAAGAAATCGAACATGCGGAAGAAGAGGGCGTCAATTTTGCCTTTCTGACCAGTCCGACAAAAATTTTACATGATCAGGATTATTGGGTTACGGCCATGGAGTGCCTGCGCTACGAGCTTGGCGAACCGGATGCTTCCGGCAGGCGCAGACCGGTACCCATCTCCGGATCCGAATTTATTATGGATGTCGACACGGTGGTGATAGCCATAGGCCAGGGTCCAAATCCGTTGGTGCCGAGAACTACCAGCGGGTTGGAACTAACCCAGAAAGGTAATATCCTTGCCGACCCCGCCACCGGTGCTACTTCGAAACCGGGCGTCTACGCGGGAGGAGACATCGTCACCGGTGCTGCCACCGTAATACTGGCCATGGGAGCAGGACGTACGGCAGCAAAGTCAATTAATGCTTATTTACAGGGAAACGGAGGTGATTAAACACCTTTCACAGGTATCAAAACATATGTCTTATATTAGTAAAGGAGGTAAATTTATGCTTAAGGATTATCTTTTGCCCGAGACAACTGCTAAAGCGGTCTCCCTTTTGGATAACTGTAAAGGGCAGGCCAGGATAATCTCCGGCGGTACCGACTTGTTACTGGACCTCCCGGATGGAAAGGTAGCAACAGAATATTTGATTGACATCAGCAGGATCGCCGAACTCAAGGAAATTTCACTGGAAGATGGAGTAATAAATATCGGCGCCGCGGTAACTCATAATCAGGTGGCCAAGTCAGATTTGATCCGGGAAAAGGCTCCTGCTTTGGCCAACGCGGCTGGTTCAGTCGGTTCCTGTCAAATCAGAAATTCCGGAACCGTAGTCGGAAACGTAGTCAATGCTCAACCGGCCGCCGATACGGCAGTGGCCCTGGTTGCGCTGGGCGCGTCGGCTGAAATAGTTTCCTCAGGCGGAAAAACCAGCATACCGGTGGAAAAAATGTACGCGGGTGTCGGCAAATCAATAGTGGACAGCACTGCCCAGTTAGTAACGTGCGTGAAGCTCCCGGCCGCTTTAGCGCACCAGGGTTCAGCGTTCGTCCGGTTGGAACAGCGTAAAGCGCTGGCGTTGCCGATGTTGAATGTCGCCGTGATGGTTTCTCTGGAGGAAGATAAGTTTGAATGGGTACGGATATGCATGGCGCCGGTCGGTCCCGGACCGTTACGCGCTACTGCAGGTGAAGATGTTTTAAGAGGAGCAAAGATAAGTCCGGAATTAATTAATAAAGCCGCCCGGGCCGCAGCAAACCAGGCAAATCCCAGGAGCAGCGCTTTAAGGGGCAGCAAGGAATATCGTTTGGGCGTGCTTCCAGGACTTATTGCAAAAGCTTTGGAAGCTGCAGTCACCAGGGTAATGGAAAAAACAAATAACATCGGAGAGGAGGTTTAACATGAGCACCAAAACCCTTAGATTCAATTTGAACGGAGAAGTTAAGGAAGTGGCGGTTTCTCCTTCGGATATGTTGCTTGACGTGCTCAGGGACAAGCTTAACCTGACTGGCACCAAGAAAGGTTGCGGCAAGGGAGAATGCGGCGCGTGCACTGTGATCATGAACGGCGAAGCGGTCAACTCGTGTCTGGTTCCCGCCATGAAAGCAATGGACGCAGAAATTGAAACCATTGAAGGAATTGGCAGCCCGGAAAGATTGCATCCGCTGCAAGAAGCATTTATGGACCTGGGAGCTATCCAATGCGGTTTTTGCACCCCGGGAATGATTATGTCATCCAAGGCTTTACTTGATAAAAACCCCAATCCCGGGAAGCAAGAAGTCAGAGAAGCAATATCAGGAAATATTTGCCGTTGTACCGGATATGTAAAGATTGAAGAGGCAATACTTGCGGCTGCCAATAAAAATAAAAGGTAAGGGAGGGATCTGAATGAAAGTTTATAATGTAATCGGCAAAAGTGTAAGAAGGCTGGATGCCATGGAAAAAGCAACCGGAACGGGAACCTTTACAACTGATTTATATCTTCCCGGAATGTTGTACGGAAAAGTGCTCAGGAGTCCCTATCCTCACGCCAGGATAACCAGTATTGACACCAGCGAAGCCGAAAAACTTCCGGGGGTGCAAGCGGTAGCAACTTACAAGAATACGCCGCGGGTAAAATTCAACACCTCGGCCACGATGACCACTACGGTCCCTAATATGGAACCGGTGCTTGACCAGTATATATTTGACAATGTTGTTCGCTATGTGGGTGATGAGGTAGCAGCCGTAGCAGCAACCAGCGAAAAAATAGCAGAAGCTGCCCTGAAACTGATTAAAGTTGAGTATGAATTGTTACCTGCCGTTTATGACCCTTTGGAGGCCATGAAAGCGGAGAGTCCGGTAATTCACGACGAATGTCATGAGGGTAAAAACATTCCCGGTGATATAGTAAAAATACCGTTCGGAGATATTGAAAAAGGATTTACTGCATGCGACGCAATAATAGAAGAAACTTTCAAAGTACCTATCGTAAAACAGGTTCAGATGGAAACCCAGGCTGCCGTGGCCCAGGTTAACCCAAACGGAAAAATCACCGTTTGGTCATCTACGCAAACGCCGCACCCTTCCAGAATGATCTTGGCCCATGTGTTTTCCGTACCTTTCAGTAAAGTAAGGGTTTTAGGAGGACCATATGTCGGAGGAGGATTTGGAGTACGCATTGGTTTAAGTGCCAAAGCCGAGCCCATTGCCGTAGCGCTTGCCATGAAAGCAAAAAAACCGGTGAAGGTAATTTACAACCGGAAAGAAGACTTTATCGCTTCGGACGTCCGCCACGGGGGATACGTTACCGTAAAATTGGGAGCCAAAAAAGACGGTACTTTTCATGCTATGGACCTAAAGGGGATCTTAAATGCCGGAGCTTATTGCAGCTTCAGTTGTGAAACCCCCGGTGTGCTTGGTGCCATGGGTCTTTCGGTATACCGGGTTCCCAACCAGTATTATTACGGCCACAGTGTCTACACCAATACTACTCCGGCCGGGGCAATGCGCGGTTTCGGCAACCCGCAGGCCATGTATGCCATTGAATCAACTGTAGACATGATGGCGGAAAAATTAGGGATCGATCCGATACAGCTACGTTTAAAAAACATTATGCAGGCAGGGGACCCCTGGTGCCTGCCCTATCCCTGCAATTCGTCCGGTCTGGCGGAATGCATTGAAAAAGGTGCGGCAAGTATCGGCTGGGAGAGGCGCGGCAAATTAAACCGGCCCGGTACAAAAATATTAAGGGGCATTGGTTTGGGAGTAGGCAGTCATGTCAGCAATGCCTGGCCATTCTGTGTGGATTACGACAATGCTTATGTCACCGTCCAGCAGGACGGTTCGGTGCTACTGGCATCCGGCGTGCCTGACATAGGTACCGGTACCAGTACCAGCCTGCCGCAATTGGCAGCGGAAGTACTGGGCGTAAGTTTGGAACAAGTAAGCCTAACTTTTGGTGATACGGAAACCACGCCTTTTGATATCGGCAGCCATGCCAGCCGGACCCTTTACGCGGCCGGTACTGCCGTAGTGGCCGCCGCAAATGATGCCAGAAAACAAATTCTTGAATATGCCGCCGAATATTTGGAAGTCGCACCGGAAAATTTGGAGCTAAAAGATTCCATCATATATGTTACCGGTCAGGATGAAAGTAATACCAAGCAGGTTTCCCTGAAAGAATTGACTTATTACGCGCACCTGCACAACAAGCAGTTTATCGGAGTAGGCCGCATTGTTCCGGAAAACGCTCCGCCTTGGGAAGCACACTTTGCCGAAGTGGAAGTTAATACCGATACCGGGCAGGTTAAGGTAGTAAAACTGACTGCCGCCCACGATGTGGGTAAAGCCATCCACCCGGCTATTGTTGAAGGACAAATAGAAGGCGGTGCGTTGCAGGGTATTGGTTATGCTCTGAGCGAAGAAATAAAATACAATGAAAAAGGCAAACAACTTCACGACAGTATTCACAAGTATATGCTGCCCACTGCGGAGGACGTTCCGGAAATTGAAGCTATCATCGTTGAGGCCAATGAACGGAGCGGCCCGTTCGGAGCCAAAGGGGTCGGAGAAACCAGTCTGGTTCCCACAGCCGGAGCCATTGCCAATGCCGTATATAACGCCACAGGAATTAGATTTAAAGAAATTCCGATTACCGAAGAAAAGATGTACCGGGCACTGCGCAAGAAAGCTTAAACTGATAAAACAAATTACTCATATCCCTGTAAATTTTCCCCCAAAAGGTACCTGGTACCTTTTGGGGGAAAATGGTAAGAGAAGAAAAAACTTTATTGATATCGACTTAAATGTTATTATATTTTATAGCAAAGTCAACAGCGCCCTGGGTTTTGTTTTTTAAGGTGGTGGATTAATGTACCAATGGGATTCTTTTCGCATCGCTTTATATTTAAGAGCTACCGAACGTGGAGATTATCCCCGGGTGGTTTTAAAAAAAATATTACCGTTGTTACATTCCTCCATGTCAATACTGGATATCGGTTCGGGACCCGGTGCTTTTTCTTTGGCCCTGGCCCCGCATGTGCAACGGGTTTATGCCATGGATACGAATAAAACCGTCTTGGAGCAATTGACAGAAATCGCACTGGAAAAAGGCCTGAAAAATATACATACTCTTTGCGGCACCTGGCCCCAGGATCCCGCCCCTAAAGTCGATGTAATTATCAGCACTCACAGCGGGCCCAGGGTTACGGCTTCAAAGCCAAGTTTAAAAAAAATAGCGGAAACTGCTTCCGACCGTGTTTTTTTAGTGGTTTCGGCTCAACAGTTCCGGACTTCCTTTGGCAGTGAGGAACTTTATTTCCGGAGTGGGATTAAAATTCCGGAATGTGCAAATCACACCGTTACTTTACAGCTCCTGGAGGATCTGGGTATTCCTTGCGAAAAGGAACATCTGACCTATGATTTCGGTCAACCCGTAGTTGACCTGCAGGAAGGAGAAAATTTTTTGGCTGCTCAGTTACCGTCATTTTCCCGCACCGTTCTCCGTGAACACGTCCGGAAAATTGCGGTACCGCAGGATGACGGCTTATGGTTGCCCAATCTGCGTAAAAGCACGCTGATTTCTTTTTCAGCTTACAATAAAAGGCAAGGTAAATAATACTACTTTACTTGAAACACCGGTTCTTTTATAATTGAACCAAACACGTGTTCGAGGGAAGTGGTTTTTTGCGTTGTCCGATTTTACTGGCCGATATGAATTCATTTTATGCCAGCGTGCACCAGGCCATGGACCCGTTGCTGCGGGAAAAACCCGTCATTGTCGGCGGCCACCCGGACAAGCGCCACGGGATCGTTCTGGCGGCATCAATTGAAGCCAAGGCTTACGGGATAAAAACGGGTATGACGGTTTGGGAGGCCGGTGACCTTTGCCCGCAAGCTGTTTTTATCAAGCCCGTACACCGTCATTACGTCAACTTTTCCAGCCGGATTATCGGAATCATGAAAGATTTCAGCCCGTTGGTAGAACCTTTTTCCATCGACGAGGCTTTCCTTGACGTATCCGGTTGTGAGCAAATTTATGGTTTATCTCTGGAAATAGCCCGTAACTTGAAAAGCCGGATTAAAAAAGAAGTGGGCGTGTCGTGCAGCATCGGAGTAGGACCCAATAAACTCCTGGCCAAAATGGCTGCCGGGATGCAAAAACCGGACGGCCTTACCCTCCTGGACTTTCCCGATGTACCGGTTAAAATGTGGCCTCTACCGGTCCGGAAACTTTTCGGGGTGGGAAACCGCCTGGAAAAAAAACTGCAGGACTTAAACATCCATACCATCGGGGAACTTGCCCGTTATCCCCTGCCGGTGCTGCAGAAAAGGTTCGGTATGATCGGGCACGTGCTGCACCTGTCCGCTAACGGGACTGATTACAGCCCCGTCGATCCCTGCTCCCTGAACCGGGTCAAATCCATCGGGCACCAGATTACCCTGCCCAGAGACTACCGGGGTTACCACGATCTTAAAGTAGTAATTCTGGAATTATGCGAAATCGTGTGCCGCCGGGTGCGCCTGGGTGGTTATGCCGGCAGAACGGTACACCTGACCTTAAAAGACGTACAATTTATCTGGTTATGCCGTACCCGTACCATGCCTTATGCCACCAATTCCACCAGCGAAGTTTACCGGGCGGCCGTTAAACTGTTATACTTGTACTGGCCGTACTGGAAACCGGTCAGAATGGTGGGCGTATCCTTGAGCGGCCTGATTAAAAATAACGCAGAGCAAATGGATCTCTTCGGTGCGGTGGAAAAAGCCCGCCGCCTGAATCGCGCCTGTGATTACATTAAAAGCCGGTTTGGCGAACAAAGTATTCTGAAAGCCGTATCACTTACCCCGGAAAGTATACTTTATGAACGAAAGGATGGTCTGCGGCATGGCCAACCTTCGTGATTACTACCGGCGAAATTTTCTTTACCAAAGTCACCGCCTGATATTGCCCGAAATGAGGGAAAAAGTGGTGCGCACCTGTTCTGAGTGCTGGTTTTTCGTACAAGTGAGGGGTAAAACCGAAACCAGGCCCGGCTGTGCCGCAATTATTCCGCATTATGCCCGTCTGGCCAGGCGGGTACCCCGGGAATTGGGGGTGCTGGAAGTACTGCAGGCAGTGGGGGAAAGAGGCCTGGAGCAGGTATTGGCCAGAGCCCGCCCCCACCGCCAGGCCTGCGGCTTATTTTGTCTGAAAACGGATAATAAATAAATCAATAAGAAAGGCAGGATAGCTTATGACTACTATTCAAACCGAACCAACCGACTGGGAAAAGGCAGTGGCATTTCACGGTCATTCTTGTCCCGGACTGGCTACCGGTTTCAAAGTATCCCAGATAGCATTGAAAGAACTTGAAACCATCCGCTCGTCCGATGAAGAAATTATTGCCATAGTGGAAAATGATTCCTGTGCGATAGATGCCGTGCAGGTTATTACCGGCTGCAGCATTGGCAAAGGCAACCTGATCTACCGTGATTACGGCAAGCAGGTCTATACTTTCGCCTGCCGCGACAGCGGGCGGGCAGTGCGCATTGCGGTAAAGAAACAAGGGAGAAATGAGCAGCAGGGAGTGGAAGAGCGCATAAAACAACTTCTCGCACTTCCAGTAGAAGATTTTTGCGAAGTAAAGTATGTAAATATCGACCTGCCTTCCAAAGCCCGGATCTTTACCTCCCACCCCTGCGCCGAGTGCGGCGAATGGGTAATGGAACCCCGGGCCCGGGTAAAAGACGGTAAAATTGTTTGTATTCCCTGTGCTGAAAATTATAGTCGGGGATGGTAACTTAACTATCACGAAAGCATGGGAACCAGTTTCAAGTCTCCCCGGACCGCAAGCCGGTCACCTTTGATGACCAGGGCACCTTTAACCCCGTTGACCTCCGTTGCGTATTGTACTGCTTGGGGGATATCTTTTTCATTTTGAATCAGGTTTGCGGCGGCGGTAGCCACGGCATCGGCCAGGCTGACCGAAGGGGAAAGTACCACCGCGGCATCGGCCCGGCCGAAACTCAAAGAGGGTCCGACCGTGCCCGAAGAAGTACAGATGCCTAACGGTGTGTCTTCCGGCAGAATTTCCAGCGCCATCCGGTTCGAAAGCGGGGATTGACCGGCAAAAATACCGATTCTGCGCCGTTTCGTGCTGCGCAGGTAAATATCACCCCCGTTTTCCACTATTACGTCCCTGGAACGCCTGGAAAGAGCCGTACCGGCGTATTCTGCAAAGGCACCCGCCACAGCTGCCATCGGGCCCACACCTGCCTTCACGGCGGCGGCGGCCATATCTACCACTATGGGAGGCGCCCCGGACTTTAACTTGTAAGATGATAAAGCATTAATAAATTCAGGGTCCTTTTTAATATAATCTTCCAAAAAAATCCTTTGTTTTTGTACTAAATCCTCCAACCAGTAAGCCAATTCAGGGGAAAACCTTTCCCGGCGCACCCCGACGTGCAAGTCGGTTTGGCGTACTACCACCCGGAAGTATACCAGGTCGTCTTGACGAAATAACTGCCGGTACGTTCGCTGGCCATATTGCAACTAGAACCTGACCTCCATAGCTTTGTAAGGACATATTTGCAGGCAAAGCTGGCACACAATACAGTGATCACTGTCAAACATAACTTTCATTGAGGGCCTTTGCATATACAGGGCGCCGGTGGGACAAATATCTGTACATACGCCGCAATTGGTGCATTTTTTTTCGTTGCGAAACACCTCTTCAGCTAAAGGCTGCACTCTCACTCCTTGACCCTTTAAATATTCCAGTCCCTCATTATACTTTTCCCCGGTAAGCTCCAAAACCAAGGTGCCTTCTTTATTAGGGTTTACGTTGGCCTTGATGATATTTATAACCAGGTCGTAGTCCTTGACCAGTTTATAGATGACGGGTTTTTCCGAAATATCCTTACCAAAGCGCAGGATAATCTTTCTCGGTGACAAGCCGGCCACTCCTTTCTTGACATAAATTAACGTTTATAACTAATCAGACATCTTTAATCTCTAATATTTTTGCCTGCAGTTCATCCTTGTAAGACGGGAGTGATTCAACCGGTTCCGCCAGGAAGAATTGCCCCTTCTGAATCCATTCCTTTGATAGGCAGGCAATTTCTTTGGCTTTAGAATAACTGGACAGCGGGGCGGTAGGCACTTCTTTACCGTTTATTTTAACGCTGCCGGTTTTGAGTTCAGCATAACTTGCATAGCCGAGGTTTCCAGGCTCACGCTGGCCGTACGCCTCACCATAATCAACGATGGGGGCGTAAAGTTCTTTGTCCGTGACGGAAACACACCGCATTACTTCCTCGTTAATGATTGGTATCGGTATACCGATACCCACGGTAAGGGTGGCCCCATAACCAAGAATACTGGTTCCGACCAGCCAGTCAGGCTTCATCTGTTTCAGGTCGCCGATCACCGCAATGGTACCGCCTCCCGGGCCATATTCCTTTCCGGCTTGATCTTTTTGGATCCCCGGGAAGTGTTGGTTGCCGTGCCAGGCCACATAGCCGACCCCTCCGCCCAAAAATATTCTGGTACCGATTCCAATAGTTAAAAAATAAGGATCCTTTAAAAGCGGGCTGAGCTGGCCGGCACTGCAATAATGAGCGTTACCCAGGTTGGGCTTTAGCATTCCCAGGTAAGTGTAAACGGTTTGATCACTCAAATTCACGGCACAATTATAGTTTTGGTATGCATTACGCGGATTGAATAGAGTAGCTTCATTTATTTTATCCAAAGTAATCGTTGTTCTCACTTCAGCCAGGGGATAGCAATCGGTAGTGTGTGAAACCGCTTCAAGTAAAACTGGTTTCCGGGCCACTAGATCCTGGATAACATGACCGCCGCCGTAGTTAAACTTACCAGGGTATTTACTGTTGCAGGGGTCGTCCTCCGGAAGTTCCGTAGCGCCTAAATAAGCATCGACTGCTGCCAGACCCGCATAAGCCGGAACACCGTTCAGCCATGTCTTTTGCATTTTAATCCTGGGTTTGGGATGTCCAAAGTTGAGAAAAACCCCGGAAGAACACATGGGAGCAAACGTTCCGGTAGTTACCACATCGACCTGCCGGGCAGCTTCGCTAACACCTTTTTCCTCTACCAGAGATATTACCTCTTCGGCAGTCATAACAACCACCTTGCCGGATTTGATTTTTTCATTAATTTCAGCATAGGTTCTTTCGCTAGTCATTGTTTTTACCTGCCTCCCCTAAATATTTATTCCCTTCCGTAAAAACATATAAAGCCCCTTCTAAACAGAAGAGGCTTGCAAAATAATTGCTTTTCCTCTTATCTGTCAGAAGAAATCTCTTCTGCAGGAATTAGCACCTTTTTGGGTTGCTTGTTCCCCAACGGTTGCCGGGTTTCATTGGGCCAGTCCCTCCACCACTCCGGATAAGAGCACAAATTTTTAATTTACTAAAAGTCAGTTTACCAGTTAGCAAGGCCCGTGTCAACAAGACTTTTCTATTTAACCCAATTTGTAAAACCCTAACCCCATTATTTTTAAGGCTTAAAAAAAGCGTCTTAAAACGGTATTGGTTTACAATGCTTTTTCTTCCAGTGCATCCCGGTCGCAGCTGCAATCTTTATCAACCTTGTTGAAAGCAGGTTTGTCAGAACGAATATGAAAGTGATTGTGCTGAATTATTAATGAATGCAAGGTACCACAGTATGGACATTTCTTACTTTCACCGTTTTTAAAACGAAGTTCACCCACATGCCTGCTGCAGCACGTTATTTCTACACTGATAACAGTACCATTATTAAGGATATTTACACGGTAGTCGTTGTTATAGTCTTTTTTCCGGCAGTTCATGACGACATCACCCCGAAGAATTAATTATTAGGTAATCAAAATATAGCATTTGATAACTCGAATAGCAACCCCTGAAAAAATTTTTAGTTAAAAAAAAGAGACCTTATATAAGGTCTCTTTTTTTTAACAAGAAGAATCCGTGTCTTCAGATGAGCATTCGGGACAAGTACATTCATCTACTTCCTGACAACAGGTCCCATTTTCCTCCTCCAATGGTGGAGAAACCGGCTTAGGCTTTTGAATACGACTTTTTTTACGGAGTTTCATCAGTGATGTCTCCTTCTTAACTTGTTATTTATTGTTTTTTATAACAGCTGTTTCTTTAAAAAAGAATGAAATGGCATAAATTCCTGCCAGACCTACCAAAGCATAGACAAACCTACTCAGCACTGAGGAGGCCCTAAACGTTTCTCCGCCAAACAACGCAGTAACTAAATCCCACTCAAACAGGCCCACCAACAACCAGTTTAAGGCACCGATAATTACAAGCGCCAGTGCAATGCGGGATAACCATTCCATTAAGTTTCACCTCCTGGATATTTTTCTATCTCTATTATGTTAAATAATTTAAAAAGTTATACTTGTTCTAAAAATCATTTATGTATGTAACAGAAATACTTTCAACAAAAAACAGAGCTTGGGTGGTTATCATAACCACCCAAGCTTTTTGTTAATTTGCTTTTTTTTGTACGAAACCTAAAAAAACCCTGTATGGACCGGGTGTCCCCGGGGGCACAAAGGCCAACCGGTCACCCGGTTTTATATGGCAGTCCATTCCTTCGGCCATACCGTTTACAAAAACCACTTCGATTACATCAGGCGGAATATCCAGTTTTTTAGCCAACTCACCGGTGGTTGTGTTTCCTTCCAGATCAACAGTCAGTGGAAAAGGCCATTTTCTTTCGTCAAATATTTTTTTCACTTTGCCGAATCCTCTAACCTCCACTGATTTCATTTAATCGCCTCCCTAGCTGTGTTAATAATATTTTACTACAAAATAGACCACGTCTGCATAAAAAAACTCAAAAAAATCAAACTTATTAATATAAGCATGTTTAAAAATAATCGGTTTATAAAGCAGGGAGGACCATGATAAATAAATATAAATATTCAATAACCATATTTTTACCGTGCTACAACGAAGAACAAAATGTAGCCAGAGTTGCCAGGGAAGCATTACAAACCGCCAAGCAAATTTCCGATGACTTTGAAATAATAATTGTTGATGACGGAAGTGTAGACCGTACCGGCGAAATTGCCGACAAACTGGCTGCGCAAAACCCGGAAATCAAGGTGGTACACCACAAAGTTAACCAAGGATACGGGGCGGCTTTACAATCCGGCTTCAAAAACGCTTCCAAGGAACTGGTGTTTTATACCGACGGTGACGGTCAGTTTAAAATTGAGGAAATAAAAAAACTGCTGCCTTTAATTGCTCAGTATGATATTGTCTCCGGCTATCGCATCAAAAGACAGGATGCTTTAATACGCAAAGTAAACGCGTATTTATGGGGCATTCTGGTTAACGCTCTTTTTAAGATCAAGATTTCGGATGTCGACTCTGCTTTTAAGCTTTACCGGAGAAATATATTTGACGATATTACCCTTTATTCTCAAGGAGCACTTATCGACACGGAAATTTTAGCCAAAGCCATGGCCAAAGGCTATACCATTACCGAAGTAGGAGTAAGTCATCACCCCCGGACAGCCGGAAAACAAACCGGTGCAAAGCTTTCGGTTATTTATAGGGCATTCAGGGAATTATTTAAACTAAAGAGTGGTTTTTCCAAGATCTAATGAAGGATTAAAATAAGCACTTAATATGAAACAGTTAATCAAATTTACCGCCGTTGGTAGTATAAACACATTAATTGACTGGACCGTATATTTGGCCGTTGTGACGGTTTTTCCGGCTGAAAGTGCTGCATTTTATTCGGTTGCCAAAGGTTTCAGCTATTTTTGCGGCATTTTAAACAGTTTTTTATTGAATAATGCCTGGACCTTTAAAGACCTGCCGGATAGAAAAGCGGGCATAAAATTGATCAAGTTTTTACTGGTTAATATGATTGGAATCGGGCTCAACGGCACCTCGATTTACTTTTTTTTAAATATCAATACAGGTCATACCACGGCATTGATTTTGGCCACGATTATTACCTTTGGCTTTAATTTTATACTTTGTAAACTGTGGGTGTTTCGCGGGAGCAAAGCGGTATCAAAAATAACCGGAGGTTGATTGATGCGTCAAGGCGCTTATAAACAGGTCGTCTATCTTTTTTTATTAAACAAAATTTATCTTCTATTTTTAATCTGGCTTTCAGGGACTACAACCATTCCGGCTCAGGCAGGTGTTAAAGGGATACCGGTGTTCTTGGAGGCGTTTATTCAGTGGGATGCCGGATGGTATTTAAAAATAGCGCGGTACGGGTATGACTTTACCAGCGCTCCCTTTTTTCCTATGCTTCCTTTCTTAATCTACCTGCTTACTTTTATCACCGGCAACGGAGTCACGGCCGGCCTTTTAATTAGCAACACCGCTCACTTGATAGCATGTATTTTACTTTATCGGCTGGTTGAAAAAGATTACCATCCTGAAATAGCCGTTCTTTCTGTATTGGTGCTGCTATTCTTCCCCACGGCCGTATTTTTTTCGTCCGTATACTCGGAATCACTGTTTTTGGCCTTTGCGCTCGGCGCATTTTTTTGTGCCAGAAGGGAAAAATGGCTGGCCGCGTCGCTAACCGGAGCATGCGCCGCTCTTACCAGAAATGTGGGGATAGTTATCTTTCTTGCCTTACTGTACTTGCAGTATCAGCAGCAAGGTTACCCTTACCGTCTGAATTTGAAAAAAGCCTTGCCACTCCTCTTAATACCGGCATCATTATTAATATTTATGGGCGCCTTGTGCATTTATACCGGTGATCCCCTGGCATTTACCCATTCACTTGACACAGAAATCTGGGGTTATCGTCACTTCAAATATCCCGGCGCAGGACAGCTATTGAATTTAAAATATTTTTTTAATAATTATAATTATCACAGCTTGTTTGAAGCAGTGATGGCCCTGTCGTTTTTGCTCTTGTTAGCTATTAGCTTTAAGTACATCAAAGACCGTTCATTTTTAATTTTCGCGGTAGCCGGTTTTTTAATTCCTTTTTCTTCAGTAGTAAACAATGTGCCTCACGGTATGCCCAGGTATATTATTGTTTTATTTCCCGTTTACATTACCCTGGCGTGCCTTTTACAGAAAAATAAACTGGTCATTCCTTACTCGGTAATAACGGTATTTCTTTTTACGGTAGTAAGTATAATGTTCTTTTACGGACGTTGGATAAGTTGAAATTGTTTCAGATATCCTAATATGATATAATTAATTAGTAAAAAATCTAAATCCATAAAAAAGGGGGGGGTTTTTTGAACAAAGACCAAGATTTAAAAATGACCCTTAGAAAAGAATGTACTTACTGCAAAAGTTCGCGCGTAAAACAAAAAGGTGACAGTTGGCAGGTGGGTTCAGATAAAACTACCGC
>Ga0334900_1000813_pt1 | contig 40957 bp, 36 predicted proteins | sample GraSluR3_MG_2_FD_207231 | JGI IMG/M metagenome (GOLD analysis project Ga0334900, IMG submission 207231) | Sludge microbial communities from methane-producing bioreactor in Wageningen University, Netherlands - Granular Sludge_31_08-R3 | ecosystem: Engineered > Bioreactor > Anaerobic >... | reverse complement strand
TATACTGCATTACCCAACCGGTAAAACCCGCCCAGGGAGTACCGGCAGCCAGCGCGTTCACCCCGGCCCCCCGGGTTTCCAGAATAAAATAGCACACCGCACAAAGCAACAGCCCGCCGGCCAGAATACCCGCCACCCAAAGACGCGGGCGGCGTGGTTTAAAAATTAACATAATTAGCGGCAGGAAAAAGTAGAACTGGATCGCGACCAAGATATAATAAAGATGGTAACAGGCATTGCCATTCAAAAAATATTGCCACCATGCGGCGGCAAAACCTGCCGGTTGGGACCAGTTGATGTAAGCCCAGTTGTAAAGCAAGATATAAAATGCCGTCCAGATACCGTAGGGCAGCACCAGGAAGCGCAGGCGCCGTTTATAAAAACGCCACGTATTGAGTTCCCGTTCATAATAATTATAAAAAAGCACCAGCCCGGTAACAAACATAAAAACAAATCTGCCGTAGCGCAACAAATTTACCGACAGCCGCTCAAAAGCATCGTTCCCCGGTACCGATAAGAAGAAACCCAGAGAATGAATCGCCACTATGGAAATTACACCGAAAACGCGCAGATAATCTGCTTCCCCCACATGAGTTTTGCTCAAATCGATCATACTCCCTGCTGTCACTTTTCTGGCAGCTCCTTTCCTGGAAAACGGAAAGAGCATTCTGTTTTTTTCGACAGCCGGGAAGCAATCCCTGCCAGTCAACCAACTTCTTAACTAACGACTATTACCTTCCAAAAAAAACCGGGTTGCGGAAGCTCCCGGTTTAATTGATATCAATTCTTTTTCCGCTTATTTTGGACGGCGCTGCTTTGGGCATTTTATTGATAATATCCCGTCCTTATATTCCGCCCGCGCCTCATCCGACTTAACCTCGACCGGCAGCGGCACGGTCCTGGAAAAACTTCCGTAATAACGCTCCGTCCGGTAAATATTTTCATCCTTAAATTCGTTACCGCGTTTAATTTGCCCTGCAATCCGGATCAGTTTATCGTCGAGGTAGACGTTTAAATCTTCTTTTGCCACCCCGGGGATCTCCGCCTTCACGACCACCTCAGCATCAGTTTGAAAAAGGTCCACCCTGGGCGCGTTATACATGCCGATGACTAAACAACCTGTTCGCTTTTGCGACGGTTGTTTTATTTTAGCTCATTTTCTAAAAAAAAATCCCTAAATCGAACAGTAAGTTATGCAGTTATATGTATTATTTCTTACAGGTAAAACCTGTAGCCAGAAATGTTAGAACTATTGAGAGTAAGTTTAAAATTCTTTTTTTTCAGTATATTTTTATTTTTTTCTCTTTTATAGTGTTTTGGCATGAAAGTTGCATCTCTTTATAGGTAACCTGCGCAGGGAATTTTAAACAAAAAAGATGGTCGAAGTTAACATTAGGTAAAGTTTTCTCATGAGGCGTATTTAAAGCGCAACTAAAAAAATGTGAGGTGGATGTAATGGCATTGGGAGAACAGGTATACGGTTTCTTTATTCCTACGGTCACATTGATGGGTGTCGGCTCCTCAAACCAACTTGGAGAACAGGTAAAGGTTTTAGGTGGCACCAGGGCGCTCATAGTTACTGACAAAGGTTTAGCTTCGCTGGGTGTGGCAGACCAAATCAAAGTTAGTGTGGAAGAAGCCGGTGTAAAGGCATTTGTTTTTGACGGAGCAGAACCGAACCCTACAGATGTAAACGTCCATGACGGTTTAAAGGTTTTCAATGACAATAAATGCGATATGATTATTTCTCTGGGCGGCGGCAGCTCACATGACTGCGCCAAGGGTGTAGGCATAGTAGCTACCAACGGCGGCCACATTCGCGATTATGAGGGCGTAGACAAATCCAGCAAACCCATGCCTCCGTTCATTGCAATTAATACTACTGCCGGAACTGCCAGTGAAATGACGCGCTTTTGTATTATTACAAATACAAGCAACCACGTGAAGATGGCTATCGTTGACTGGCGTGTAACACCCAATGTAGCTATCGACGACCCGGTTTTAATGACCGGGATGCCGCCAGCATTGACTGCTGCTACCGGTATGGACGCCTTGACCCATGCCATAGAGGCTTATGTTTCCACCATTGCTACACCTGTTACCGATGCTTGTGCCCTTATGGCAATTAAGTTAATTTCTGAAAACTTACGCGGCGCTGTGGCAAACGGTCAGAACCTGGAAGTTCGGGATAAAATGGCCTATGCTCAATATCTGGCTGGTATGGCCTTTAACAACGCCAGTTTGGGTTACGTTCACGGCATGGCTCACCAGCTGGGCGGCTTTTATAACCTGCCGCACGGCGTATGCAACGCGATCCTGCTCCCGGTAGTCGAAGAATTTAACATGCTCGCAAACTTGAAACGGTTTGTAGATATTGCGGTTGCAATGGGAGAAAATGTGGAAGGTCTTTCCGACCGTGAAGCTGCAGATAAAGCTATTGCCGCTATTAAAAAGCTTTCGGTAGATGTCGGTATACCTACCGGGCTTAAAGGGTTAGGAGTAAAAGAAAAAGACATGGAAACAATGGCCCAAAACGCCATGAAAGACGCCTGCAGCGCGACCAACCCGCGCACGGCAACCCTGGAAGAAGTTATCAATATGTTCAAGGCTGCCATGTAATGAAACGGCTTTAAAGTGTCACTCAAATAACCAGATTTAAATTACCGCTGGGAGCCCCTGTTTCTTGAAGTCAAAATGCATGGGGCGAACAGCGGTTTTTTTCGTTCCGGTATCATTATTATTAAGCACCCTTATTAATATTCTCTACCGGGCACGATACGGAATAATAATGGTCACTCTTTTCCCGCAGCGCTTTTTAGGTTAAAATATAACCAACAGTCAGTTTCCGGCATAATTATCATGGCATCCGGACGGGCAGAAATTTTTTGGGAGGTAGCATCTTGGCCTTAGCTTCAAACATTCTGGTTTTTATCATTTTGGGGATCGGCCTGTTGTTCCTGGGTACCTGGCTTTTGCAATGGCTATGGAACATTACCATGCCACAAGTGTTCAATCTTAAAACCGTCACCTTTTGGCAGGCTTTCAGACTTTTACTGATCGCCGGCATACTTTTCGGCGGTCCCAATATTGGCTGACCACTCTTTGGTTTACTTTTCAAACATTTAGATTGCTCTCCATAGCACATGCCATACCACAGAAATCTGCTTTGCCTTTTTCATTTGCTGCTTCAATCAGCCCATTCAAATACGACCGGAAGATCGGGAATATTATGCTTTGCCGCCTGGTCCCGGAAACGGGCGTATATCTCATCCAGGACATCTTTATCTACTTCCCAGTCCCGGCAAAAACTAAAATGCAGGTATCCTTCCTTACTGGTACCCCACCCACGTACGGGGCCTTCCGGAGCTTGTAAACCACCCAGTTCATCCCACAAATCATCCCAAACTTTTTTTTCCCCAAAAACACTGATTAATTTCTCATACCATTCCCTTTCCTGGATATAACTGGCGCGGCTAACAAAAGCACCCCTGGCTTCAATTATTTCCCTTTCCTCTTCCCCGGCACCTTTGGGATAATCCGCTTTGCGCTCGATTTCCAGGGGATAATGCCGCAAATACGAACCGACTTCCTCCGGCAGCAATTCTATATTGCTAAAACGAAGTTTGTTATCCGGATCTGCGCGAGATACTTCCAACATGACCATCTGACCATCTCCAAACTCTAAAAGGGCTGGCCGGGAAAATCTCAGTAAACGTTGCTCCTGGAGAGGATCCAGGTAAGGCTTTAAGTCTTGAAAGCTTTTCGGGGTAAAAGTCTTGCGGTAATCTTCAAGAAGCAGAGCCAGTATTTCTTCATGACGGGTGATATTACTCAGCTCGGAGTAGAGATGGTAGGCAGTAGAAGGTTCAGTATTTTTATTTTCGTAACCCTTTACTCCAAGTGCGGTTATTAAGACTAATACCAGCACCCCTTTTTCCCACAAGCTTAAATCCAAAAATTCCCACAGGGTAAAGATCGTTAGTGCCATAAAAAACCAGGCAAAAATACTGTAATCGAGTGTAACCCCTGTCAGCTCCTTTACGGCTACGGAAAAAATCATTAGTTTTATAAAAGAAATGCAAATAAAAACAAGGCGTTGTTTAAGAGAATTTTTGTCTGTCAGGTAGTAATGGCAGATAAGAAAAAACGAGGCTACAATTAGTGCAGATAATACCCCAATAACAACAAGCTCCTGCATCCCGGCTCCGGCACCGGAAAAAATGCCCATCAGGAATAAAAAACATAAAATTACTATCAGCAAACCACTATTTTTTCTTTTCGACATATAACCCCCGTAAAAAATTTACCTTTGGCATTCTTTCGTTTTGATATCTATTACCAAACAATCCATGCGTTTCTTCCTTAACACAGATCAATCTAAAAGTCAATGCTATAGTAGCGCCTATGTAGTGAATTTCGATAAGGAACTCTATAAAACACAAACGCGCGGGCCATGAAATCCATAGTTCGCGCGTAATATTTTCTGGCGGAGAGAGTGGGATTCGAACCCACGAGACCGCTGCTAACGGTCTACGCGATTTCGAGTCGCGCGCCTTCAACCGGACTCGGCCATCTCTCCACAATTTTACTTTTCCCTGAGTTCCCGGAAAAAACGTTTAATAATTTCCCGGCACTCTTCTTCCAACACCCCGGCAATCACTTCCACCCGGTGGTTGAAGCGGGGCTCCCGCACCAGGTCCACTACCGAATCCACCGCACCCGCTTTCGGATCGTCGGCTCCGTATACCAGGGTGCTGACCCGGAACTGCACCAACGCCCCGGCGCACATCGCGCAAGGCTCGACGGTAGCGTAAAGGGTCATCCCGTTCAGCCGCCAGTCGCCGATAAAACCCGCCGCTTCACGCATGGCCAGTATCTCCGCGTGCGCGCTGCTGTCTTTTAAAGTCTCCCGCAAATTATGACCGCGACCGACAATTTCCCCCGCAGACACAACAACGGCGCCTACCGGCACCTCTCCCAAAGCATAAGCTTTTTTTGCCTCCACCAGGGCTTCGCTCATATACCCGGCGTGATCCACCTGCTATTCCCCTTTAAAACCTGCCGGTATAATATAACAACATCAACCTTTACCCGCCCGTGCGCCATGCGCCATGCGCCATGGCCACCGCACCCCGGCCCGGGTACAGTTTAGCACAGTCGCCATGCCTTGTCAATACAGGCCTTGCGGGCTATACCCCGGCAGCCCGGCACAACGGGCCGGTTTTTCCGGTCCGGTCGGACAACCGGCCCGGAAACAAACAAAAACCGTCATCAGGACACATCTTCCTCGGCAGCATGGATACGCACCGCCGGTCTCAAGCCTAAAATTTCTTCCACGGTATAAATACCGGGCGCGTGCGCATGAACATATTCGATCACTTTCAGCAGGCAGTCGGTAAAAGCGCTGCGGTTCAACGACTTGTGCTTGATTTCTATCCGCTCGTTGTCGCTGACGAATACTATTTTATGAACGCCTACCGTGCCTCCCCCGCGCAGGGCGTGAATGGCTATTTCCCTATTGTTGCGGCTTTTATTGCCGTGCCTGCCGAAAACCAACCCTTTTTCCAGGTTGATACCCATCCCTTCGGCGACTGATTGCGCCAAACGTATGGCCGTCCCCGAGGGAGCGTCTTTTTTGTAACGGTGGTGTTCTTCGACAATCTCCACATCAAACCCCGGCAGTACCCGCGCCAGTTTGTTGGCTGCATCCATAAGGATGTTAATGCCAATGGAAAGATTGGGTGCCATCACCAAGCTTACCTTGTGGTATTGCGCCAAAGAACGCAATGTCTCGGTTTGGAACCGCGTAAACCCGGTTGTCCCCACAATCAAGTGGGCTCCGCTTTTGGCGGCTATTTTCAGGTTGCGCAGAGCGGACTCGGGAGTTGTAAAGTCAATAACTATTTCCGGGCGGGTCTCGATCAAAGAGTGGGCCAGTTCGTTGCATCCGCGTACAACCAGACCGCTTGGGGGCAGATTCAAGATTTCGCCCAGGTCCTTACCCGTTTTGGCACCCCCCTGGCTGCTGACTGCAAGTACCAGTCTCAAAAAAGGAACTTGCAATAAATTCCTGGCCACTGCCTGCCCCATACGGCCAAGGCCGATGAGTGCTACTCTAACCGGTATCGACATAATATCCGCACCTCCTCAAAATTATCAAAAATACTCCTGGAAACAAAACACCCCGGCACAAATCAGGGGTGAAAAAGAGCGTACGCTACACACCAAAGCAAATGCGCATACACATGCGAATGCTTTTAATCCTCCCTTTCAACGCCTGCGAAGTTAGCTGACGGATTCGGGTCGAAAGAGTAACCCTACGATTCAACAGCCGTCAATTCTTATCTCCGGTATATTTTACCGTTAAAATCTGTAACCGGCTGCAAATTCGATTCACCCCAAAATTTGGTTCCCCCGCTTCTTAAACCAAGAATTAAGCGATTCAGGAACTGTTTTCGGTTGTCTTAAAATTTGCCGTGTTGCGTTATTTTCCCCTTCTGTTTTTAATGTTATAATATACTTTAAACTTGGTATCACTGTAATAATTATACTGATAATTTTCTGAATAATCAATAGGGCAGAAATTCATAAATATTGGATGTAGATTTATCACGCAAAAAATATACGGTACCAACCCCTAAAACAACGAAACCCCTCGAAATCAAGGAGTTCACATTGTATCAAAGTTCATGTTCTTATTTGGCGCGCCCGGAGGGACTCGAACCCCCGGCACGCGGTTTAGGAAACCGCTGCTCTATCCGCCTGAGCTACGGGCGCAAGCTTATTAACACATTACAGTATACCGAAGTCGGAAGTCACTTGTCAAGATAACCTGTCTGTCATCTGCTGCCGCCTGAAAAACCGCGGCCGGTCACGGCCCGGGTTCCTGCAACAACCTTTCTTTAAGCATGGTGTACCGGCTGCCCGGCTTATTGTTGCGTACTGCAATGGCAAGCGCCTTCTTGGAGCCGACCAGGATTACCAGCTTTTTCCCTCTGGTGATGGCGGTATATATAAGGTTTCTTTGTAAAAGCACGTAGTGCTGGGTCATCACCGGAACCACCACGGCCGGATATTCACTGCCCTGCGCCTTGTGGATGGAAACGGCGTAAGCCAGCATTATCTCGTCTGTCTCGGAAAAATCATAATTTACCGTTCTGCCGTCGAAATTTATGCTGACTTCCTGCTCCTCCGGAGATATGGCCGTTATATATCCGATGTCCCCGTTGAACACTTCTTTCTGGTAATTGTTGACCACCTGCATTACCTTGTCGTTGTACTTGAACCGCTTGTAACCCCTGATAGTTTTGCCCGCGTTGGGGTTCAGAACCTCCTGCAGGCGTTCGTTGAGCATCGAAACACCCAGCAGGCCGCGGTGCATCGGCGTTAAAACCTGGATATCTCTAACCGGGTGATAACCAAAGCGCCGGGCAATATTCTTTTTGCAGAGCAACAAGATTTTATCCAGGGCTTTTTCCGGGTCTTCCTCCTTGATAAAATAAAAATCCGCGGCTTGCCCGGCCGGCGGCCGCCGTATATTAGGAAACTTTCCCTGATTAACCAGGTGGGCGTTGGTTACAATCCTGCTCTCCCGGGCCTGCCTGAAAATCTCCGTCAGGGTGACCACCGGAAACCTGCCGGAGGTAATAACATCCCGCAGCACGCTTCCCGGACCGACGGACGGAAGCTGGTTGATGTCACCGACCAGGATCAGGCCGGCCCGCGGGGGCACCGCTTTCACCAGGTGATACATCAGAATGGTATCAATCATGGACGCTTCATCCACAATAACCACGTCGGCCTCCAGCGGGTAGTCCCGGTCTCTTTGGAACCCGCCCTCCTGGGGGCTGTATTCCAGCAGGCGGTGGATCGTCCGGGCCTCATACCCGGTAGCTTCCTGCATCTTCTTGGCGGCCCTGCCGGTCGGGGCGGCCAGCAGGATCTTTAGCTTCATTGCCCGGAATACGTTAATGATTGCTTTAATAATGGTTGTTTTTCCGGTACCCGGACCGCCGGTAATGACCAGCACCTTGCTCCGCGCAGCCAGGTCAACCGCTTTTTTTTGTTTTGCGGCCAGCTTGGTCCCCAGCACGTCTTCCAGCCAGGAGACGGCTTTTCCCGTATCGACGGGCCGGGCGGCAAGCGGCTCTTCGCTCAGGGTGCACAACCGTCCGGCCAGACCGGCTTCAGCCAGGTGCAAAGGCATCAGGTAAACCGCTTGCGCATGCTCCTCCACGATCACCCGCCGGCCTTTGATCAGCCCGGCCAGGGCCTCCTCCAGCACGGCATCCCGGTTGATTTGCAGCATTTCCGCCGCTTGCTCCAAAAGCTTTCCCCGGGGATAATAGACATGCCCCTCGCCGGTTAATTCGTTCAGGACGTGGATAATGCCCTCTTCCGCGCGCATCACAGAGTGAGGGTCAATACCCATGTTTTGGGCAATGCGGTCGGCAGTGGCAAAACCAATACCGCGAATATCCGCTGCCAGACGGTAGGGGTTTTCTCTTACCGCCTTAATGGAAGCACGACCGTATTTCTTGAATATTTTTGCTGAATAGGAAGCGCTGACACCGTACCCCTGCAGAAAAACCATGATCTCTTTGATTTCCTTTTGCTCCTCCCAGGCCTTGGTAATCATGGCGATCCTTTTTTCGCCGATGCCTTCGATCCGGGACAGCTCACCGGGACGTTGTTCAATCACCTCCAGCGTATCCAGGCCGAACATTTTGACAATCCGCCTGGCCATGACCGGGCCGATCCCTTTTATCAGCCCGGAACCGAGGTACTTCTCAATGCCGTTCACCGTGGCCGGAACCACCGTTTCAAATTTTTCCACCTGAAATTGCCGGCCGTATTTGCTGTTATTTACCCATTTGCCGCTGAGCCTTAATGATTCGCCGGGATTGATGCCGGACAGGCCGCCGACGACGGTGGTCAGATCTTTTTTCCCTTTTTCCTTGACCCTGGCCACGACAAAATCATTTTCCTCGTTGTGAAAAGTAATCCTTTCCAAAATCCCGTAAATAGCATCCATCTTTTTGTCTCCTTAAGGTAAAAACTAGCACGTAAATTTATCCCGCCGACATGGTAAAAATTTACCCGAGACAACTATTCGACACCTCCTAAATGCTTTCCTTTTATTAATCTCCCGTAATTAATCACTGTTCCAAAAAAAACGGCCCCACACCATGGGGCCGTTCCAACTCACCATACGCGGTCCCGGTTCATAAAACCGGGACCGCGTATGGGTTTATACATGCGGCAAGAGTTTAAATATGCCGTTCTCCCTGCAGATGGTCACATTGATAAAGCAAAACCCCGCCCATCCTGGAGGGGTTTTGCTCTGGCGCGCCCGAAGGGATTCGAACCCCCGGCCTTCTGATCCGTAGTCAGACGCTCTATCCAGCTGAGCTACAGGCGCATATGATTATATTAAACCTGTTCATACCTTGTTTAACGGTACAATGTATTGTAACAAAATCATTGCGTCCAGTCAAGCCACCGGTTTGCTCAACTATGCAACTGGCAACCGGCAACTGCATAAAATAATAAATAACGCCCTGAGATTTAAGAAATTTCAGCTTCGGCAGGTGAATTTCAGTTGTCTTGCAAAACGGACAAACCCACCGTTTCAATAATCATTCCCTGTAAAAACGAGGGTTCCAACCTGGCCATGACGGTAGATTCCATCCTGGCAGATTCTGAAAGCACAGCATACGAAATAATTGTTGTGGATGACGGCTCCAGTGACGGCTGCTGCAATTTTTTACTTCAAGGAGACCGGTACCGCGCGGTAAGCTTAATCACCACCACCGGGCTGGGCGCAGCCGCGGCCAGAAACCTGGGCGCAGCCGCCGCGCAGGGCATTTACCTGGTTTTTTGCGACGCTCACGTCCAGGTACCGGCCGGATGGCTGTCAAAGCTTCTGGACACCTTTAAGCACGCGGGTGTCGACGCCGTTTCGCCCGCCATCGGGTCCCTGAAAAATCCCGCGGCCGTAGGCTACGGTCAAACTTGGAACGAGCGGTTGAAAACCGTTTGGTTGCCCCGGCCCCCGGGGGCGACAGTAAAAGCCGTGCCCTTACTGCCGGGGGGATGCCTGGCGGTCCGGGCCGCAGCCTTTCACAAGGTAGCCGGGTTCGACCGCGGCTTCATTTCCTGGGGCTGGGAAGACGTCGAACTCTCCCTTAAGCTGTGGCTTTTCGGCTTTAGGCTTTATGTTAACCCGGCAGTAAAAATATTGCATTTTTTTCGGATAAGACATCCTTACCGGGTTACCACGTACCAGGTTTCTTACAATCTCCTGCGCCTGGCCGTCTCACATTTCAACCATAAACGGCTGGTTAAAGTTCTGTCTCTGGTTCGTTCCACCACCCCGTCCAAGGAAATATTTTGCCACGTTCTAACCGCCGGCGGGTTAAAACAACGTCTTGATTACTTGCAGCACCGCATATATGACGACGACTGGTTTATGGAAAGGTTCCACATCAATTTTTAATCAAAAATATCCTCCAGCAATCCGAAAATGCCCGGCTTTTTATGGTGTTTTTCCCGCTTGCCGCGGTACTCGTCAGGATGGTATTGGCTGAAGTCATAATCACGGTTGGGGGGTTTAAGCAAACCTTCGTATTCGTCGCAATATTCCTTCGCGCTGGCCATCAACCGGTTCAGCTCACCCCTTTCAAGCCATATCCCTTTACATTTGGGACAAATATCGATCGTCACGCCGGATCGGGACACCTCATCCATGGCGACAAAACAAACCGGGCAGTCTTTCATTTCCGTGCACCTCCTGGTTAAATAATTGTTCCAATTTCTATTATTATCTAAATTGAACCCGCAGTCAATATATCTGGCAACCCTGCCATAACAATTAAGCGCGCTTTGTGAAAAGCGCGCTTAATTGTTATGGCGGAGAGTGAGGGATTCGAACCCTCGATACGGTTTTGTCCGTATACTCGCTTAGCAGGCGAGCGCCTTCAGCCAACTCGGCCAACTCTCCAGGTCATCTATGATATTTATTTGCCATCCCACATCTAACTTCTTATGCTGGCGGAGGGGGTGGGATTCGAACCCACGGACCCGTCACCGGGTCAACGGTTTTCAAGACCGCCTCCTTAAACCGCTCGGACACCCCTCCCGATGCCCACGGCATAATAAAGTCTAACACAGAAAAAATCACCTGTCAATAAAGCTGAACGTAGTCTCAAACCCTGGTTTAACCTCCCGGGGCAAGGTTTGATGCTTTTTAATTTCCGCGCCGCAAAACGCCTGTTTCCCGGATTTATAGACCGGATCTGTAATTAGCTACCAGATACACTAACAGGATTACCAGGACAAACGACACAGCGGCCCCGATTGACCAGGGCAAAAGCCGGTCTCCGGGATAAAGCGCCTTTTCATTTTCCACCCGTTCCGCAACCCGGGCCCTCTTTTCCGGCCCGCTGAACTTCAAAAACAGAGTACCAGTCACAATCTTTAGGGCGGCCGGCGGATTCTTGCCGAACCAAACCAGGAAATCCGGCAGAAACTCAAATAACGCCTTCCCCGCCCGCTCGTTCAACCGGGCCAGCGGCGCGCCGACAAAAGATATGCCCGCCGGCAGTCCCTTTCTGTATAACCAATCGGTATCCAGATTCACCGACCTTTGTACCGGAGGGTAGTACCCCGAGCGAACCAGAACAACAAACGCCAGGGACGCAAAGCAAAGCAGCGCCAACTGGCTGATCACGTGGTCAGCGGTGTAGGGAACGTAATCCACGGGGTAAGGCATGATGCTGTAAAGCGCGGCAGGATAAATGCCTATGAAAACGCATAAAAACGCGGCCATCCCCATCGCCACCAGCATGTTAGGAGGCGCTTCCTCCGGTCTTTTGCCGGAATCACGGGCAAAGAAAATAAAGTACGGAATCTTGATCTCGGCGTGGGGAAACACACCGGCCGAGGCAAGGAGCAGTAAAAACCATACCACCGCCAAATGCTCGTTCCCGGCAGCGGTTAGCACCATAGACTTACTGACAAAACCGCTGAACAGCGGAAACGCGGCAATTGACGCGATACCGATTATACAGAACACCATAGTAACCGGCATGGTTTTGTACAACCCGCCAAGTTCGGTAGCTTTGCAGGTTCCCGTCCGGTACAGTACCGCACCCACCGCCATAAAAAGCAGCGCTTTGTAAAGAATATGGCAAAACACATGCGCGGTTGCACCGTTCATGGCCAGTACCGTACCCAGACCTATACCGGTGAGCATAAATCCGACCTGGTTGATAAGGCTGTACGAAAGCACCCGTCGCAAATCGTTTTCTAAAACCACGTAGAAAATTGGATATACCGTCATGATTACTCCGGCCGCAACCAGCAGTTCAGTACCCGGAAAAGCCCTGGCCAGGACGTATACCGCTGTCTTGGTGGTAAAAGCGCTTAAAAAGACCACGCCGGTGACACTGGCTTCCGGGTAAGCATCGGTGAGCCAGGCGTGCAGGGGCGGAACCGCGGCGTTTATGATAAAACCAAGTAATATGAGGTAAGAATCCAACCCGTCCAGCCCGATATAACCAAACTCCGTCGAACCGGTGGCGCAAACTCTCAGGATTATACCCGCCAGCAGGGACATGCCGCCGAAAATATGGACCATTATGTAACGCAGTCCCGCCCCCCGCGATGCCTTGGTCCGCTGCGACCAAATGATATAAGCTGCCGTAAGCGTCATTAGTTCCCAAAAAATAAACAGGGTGATGAGATCGCCGGCAAAAACGGCGCCCAGGGCGGCCCCCGCGTAAACCAGGGCAGCTACCTGCTCCTCGCTGCCTTTTACATGGAAAGCGTAAATGAGCCCGATGAAGGTGATAATGATAAACACATAACCGAAAACCAGGCTTAAACCGTCAATTCTCAGCGTGAGCGCGTGCCCCAGCAGGCTTGCCGTAACATAGGTACCCCCGGGGATACTCAACAAGGCGGCGAAAGCCAGCACGGGCACCAGCAGGAGGTACGCGCGTCTGACCATTCCCCTGAAAAACGGTACCGCTACTGCCCCGGCAATCAAAACCAGGGCGGGAGGGAAAATACTACTAGTCATAGTAGTTCTCCTCCCGCTTCAAAAACGGACGCAGGTTCTTTGCGATAACCGCCAGGAGAACGCACCCGGCAAACCCGAACAGGGCGTAAAAAACCGGTATTCCGTCCCAGTAAAAATGCGCGTGTTGGGGAATAAACAGGTCGATAGTCAAAAGCAGCACGAGTATAGCGATATAAATTATCCACAACGCTTTCTTGTTTTTCGGTTTTTCAAAAAAATCCAGTTCTTTTTTCATCTTAGTTACCCCCCGTAACACTGGCCGTAACTATACTTGCCATATTAAACAAATAATTTGACGTGAAGAACAGCAACAACACCCCGGAGGCAGTAATCACCAGCGGCGCTACCATCGTCGCGGGGGCTTCGCGAAGCCGGTCGCCGCGACAAGGCACCTCCCGGCCCTCTTTAAAAAAGGCCGCGCATACAATCGGTAAGTAATAGCCGGCATTGAGCAGCGTGCTAGTAATTATGACTATAATAACCAGTATTTGGTGTGCTTCGACAGCACCCAGCAGCAGGTACCATTTGCTGACAAACCCCGCCGCGGGAGGAACCGCGATCATCGAGAGCGCTCCCACGGTAAACGCCCCCATGGTAAAGGGCATCCGCCTGCCGATACCGTCAAGCTCACTGACCTGCGTCTTGTGCGCGGCAACATAAATCGCCCCCGCGGCAAAAAAGAGGGTGATTTTCCCGAAGGCGTGAATTGTAATATGCATGATCCCGCTGGTTATTCCGCTCGGAGTAAGCAGCGCCACCGCAAGTATAATATACGATAACTGGCTTATGGTAGAATAAGCCAGTCTGGCCTTCAAGTTATCCTGTCTTAAGGCGATAATGGAGGCGGTTATGATGGTAAACGACGCCAGGCAAGCCAGCACAACCCCCAAGCCGAGGCCGGCCAGCAGGTCAATCCCAAACACATAGAGTACGACCCTGGTCACCGTAAAAACACCGGCCTTGACCACGGCCACCGCGTGCAGCAGCGCGCTAACCGGCGTGGGAGCCACCATTGCGGCGGGCAGCCAGGAATGCAGGGGCATTATTGCCGCCTTGGCGGTCCCGGCGATAAAAAGAATAAACATAACGGTTATGATCGCGTCAGGTGCTTTGCCCGCAAGGATTCCCCCGCTCGAAAAATCCAGCGTACCGGCATAGAAATAAGTCATGATTATTGCCGGCAGTTGAAATAAAATCGAAGTGCCCAGCAAGAATGTCAGGTACCTCCTTGCCCCTTTGAGCGCGTCGGGCGTCTGTTTGTGGGCCACCAGCGGGTAAGTGGAAAGCGTCAGCACTTCATAAAACACAAACAAGGTAAAAAGATTGGCTGCAAAAGCAAGTCCCGTAGCCGAAAACAGGGCCACCGCGAAACACATGTAATACCTGGTTTGAGCGTGTTCTTCCAGCGCACGCATATACCCGATGGAATATACCGACGTAATGAGCCAAAGAAAAGAAGCGGTAGTTGCAAAAAGCAGGCCCAGGGAATCGACTTTCAACCTGAGCTCCAACCCGGGAGCAACCGTCGCCAGAAGGCACTCTACAACTTTACCTTCCAGGATTAAGGGCAGCATGGACGCAACAATGGCCAATTTTAAAAGTGCGGCAAGAAGCGTCCAGGTCTCCCTTAAGTTCGGCCTTTTGCGCGAAACACCGATTAATATCACCGCGCTCAGTGAAACCAACAGCGCATATAACGGTTTTAGAGATGCATACACTTCCATTCAACGTCAACCCCCGTTATTTCAAGAGAACCGTAGCTGCCTTCTCGGCAATGGATAAAGGCAGCGCAGAAAAAATGCCAAAGACTATACAAAGCGCTGCTAAGACGACTGTCGGAACAAGCATCAAAACAGGGGCTTCTTTTGGTTTTGACGGGTCCGGGACTGAATTTGGCCTGTGTCCCGCCTCTACATCTGCGCAGGGTTGAAAATAAATATTGTCAATAACCCTCCAGAAGTATACCGCAATCAACAGGGAACTGAGCATGAGCACAAAAATGAGGAACCCCATACCGGCTTCCAGGGAAGCAACGGCAAGATACCACTTGCTTACGAAGCCCACCGTCAGGGGCACCCCGATCATCGAAACCGCTGCCACGGTAAAAGCGGCCATTGAGACAGGCATCTTTTTTCCCAGGCCTTTGAAATCGGCAATCTTAGTAATACCCAGCCGGTAAACAACGGCTCCCACGACCAAAAAGAGACAGCCTTTCATTAAAGCATGGTTTAAGACATGCAAAAGAGAGCCCATAATTCCAGTCAGGTTCATCAACCCAACCCCCAAAACGATATAACCTATCTGGCCGATGCTTGAATAAGCGAGCATTTTTTTAATATCGGTTTGAGCAACCGCCATTATGGACCCGGCCAGGATGGCAACGGCAGCAAAAAAAACAAACAAATGATTCATCTGCATTCCGGATAACATAAATGCCGGCCCAAACACAGTAAATATTACCCGGATGAGAATATAAGCCCCCGCCTTGGTGGAAGTTGCGGCCATAATGGCGCTAACAGCAGATGGGGCATAAGTATAGGCATTGGGCAGCCAATTGTGCAAGGGGAAAAGCGCAATTTTTATACTCAAGCCAATGACAAAAAAGGCAAAAGCCGTAAGGACCACTCTGGATTGGGAAACTGCGGGAAGTATTTCCCTCAAATCGGCCATGTTAAGCGTGCCGGTCATCATATAAAGATGCCCGATGCCGAGTAAAATGAAAGTCGCCCCGACAGAGCCCATAATAAGGTAGTTATAGCTCCCAATTAAAGCTTCTCTCTTTTTACCCATGGCTATCAACCCGTAACTCGTTAAAGAAAGTATCTCCAGGAATACATAAAGGTTAAAAATATCACCGGTGATCACCACCCCCAAAAGTCCCGTGACAAAGAGCAGGTAAGTGGTGTAAAACACCGGTTGTTTTTGGGGGGGTATTTCCTGTTCCACGCTTTTCTTAGCATAAATGGTAACTGCAAAAGTAACAAAGGAGATAACCACCAGGACAAAGCCATTCAGATAATCAACTACATATTCAATACCCCGGGGCGGTTCCCACCCGCCGAGCCAGTAACTGATCCTTCCCGTATGCCAAACCGCCTGCACCAGTACAAAAACGCCAATAAAACTAAAAAAAGTGGAAACAGCCGCCAGGTACCAACTAAATATCCGGTTTATTCTGCCTGCAATTAGAGTGAGCAGCGCTCCCAAAAGAGGAATAAGAATTACGATGACGGGGAGATCTTTAATCATTTATCATTATTCAACTCCAGCATCTCAATTATCCTGTCTTCTTCAACCGTTCCAAAAGCTTTTTTGATTAAAATAATGATTGCCAGAGCAACCGCCGTAGTACTCACCGCCACTACAATAGCCGTAAGGATTAAAACGTGCGGCAGCGGGTTGTCATACACAGCAGCGCCTTCCGTGTAAATCGGCGCCGTGCCCCCGGTTACCTTAGCAACAGAGATATAAAACAAAAATACCGCCGTTTGAAAAATATTTAAACCGATGATCTTTTTAACCAGGTTTTTTTTAACTATTACGGCGTAAAACCCGATCATCATCAAAAGTATACAAATCCAGTAATTGTACTTGGCCAAAATAAACTCCATCATTCTTCATCCTGCCTCGCTGTTTCAAAAAACAAAGTAATCATTACAGCGGCTACCGTAATCCCGATTCCTATTTCCACCCCCAAAATTCCAAGGTGGGTGGCGTGCTTGGGGTTGCCAAGAGGCAGCGCACTGTATTCCAGGAAATTACCTCCCGCCAGCAAACACGCAACCCCGATCCCAACATAAATCAATGCCCCGCAGGGAAGTAAAAAATCCCTGGTTCCCCGGCTGATTCTTTTCTTGCCTGCTTCCAGACCGTATACCAGCACGTAAAGAATTAAACTCGCACCCAGGATAACCCCGCCCTGGAACCCGCCCCCGGGTCCGTTTTCACCGTGCGCTATAACATACAAACCGTACAGCTGTACCGGAGGTATTAACATTTTGGCCATTGTTCTTTCCATGACCCGTCCCGGCATAATTACTGAACCCACCCATCCTTTTACTGCTTAATTTATTTTTCTTAAAATCATAATTACGCAAGCACCGGCGGTAAACACAACCACTACTTCTCCCAGGGTATCATATCCCCGGTAGGCTGCCAAAATAGAAGTTACGAAATTACTCACACCTGTTTCATGAACCGCATGCTTGATATATTCCGGTGCCACATGAAGGTTTGCCGGTGCTTCAGGATCTCCAAACGCCGGCATGTCCACCGTACCGTAAAGCAAGACCGCCGTCACCAAAAACAAAACCAGCAGAGACGGTGCCCGGACAGACAGGGAAACCTTACGGTTGCTTTCTTCTCTGCTGGTTCTGCTTAAAGCAGCCATCAGCAGCACGGTTGTGATCCCCGCACCTACCGATGCTTCGGTAAAAGCTACGTCAACCGCGTTCAGGGACATCCACACAATCGCCATAATGAGACTGTATATGGTTAAAAGCATAATTGAGCTTAACAAGTCTTTCATTTGCACCGCTGCCAACGCGCAAACCACTAAAAAAAACAAAAGGATTAATTCAAGCATGGTCCTTAATTCCCCGTATATTTATTTTATCGGCCAACGGAATATCGTCTCCCGATTCTTCCCCGCTTTCACGCTGTTCTTCTAAAAGAACGCCGGGCCGGGCCTTTTCCCAGGGCTCCAAGCTGGTTCGATAAGCAGCTTTGGCGATAAAATGTGTTGCCATGGGATTCGCCAGGTAAATAAAAGCCATAATAATTAAAAGCTTTACGCTGACCAGGGAAAAACCGGTATGAACCACCAGTCCCAATAACACAAATGACTGCCCCAGGGTGTCGCATTTCCCTGCCGGGTGGATTCTGGAGTAAAAATCCGGAAACCGGACCAGGCCTACTGCCGCCACCACCATCAAAAAACACCCCAAAGCAAGCAAAATCCCGCTTATGACAATCTTTACTTCCATATGTTTCATCCTTTTAATTACATGTCCAGCCTTCCGTTTTCACTATACTTAAGAAAGGCCAGGGCAGCGATAAAATTAATCAGCGCATAAATTAAAGCAATATCCGAAAAAAATGGTCGCTCGTAGATAAATCCAATCAGCACCAACAAAATCACGGTTTTGGTTCCGACAATATTAACCGCCAAAATGCGGTCGTATACAAGCGGACCGGCAATAGCCCGGTAGAGGACGAGAACGGAAGCCAGAATAATAGCCACAGCCGCCAGTTTAAACATCATTCCCCTCTACCTCCTTGACCCTTGCCTGCATTTCCCCGCTTAATAAACTCTCAGCGGTGTTTTTGCTTATCGCGTGCACAATAAACCCTTCACGACCGCATTCTATGGTCACGGTACCCGGAGTAAGCGTAATGGAATTTGCCAATGTCGCAATACCCATGCCGGTTTTTAAATCGTTACTAAACCTGACAATCTGCGGGTCAATAGGCATTTTCGGGTGCAGGGTCAGGTAAACCATATTCACATTGGCCAGCATAATTTGCCCCAAAAGCCACGGTAAATACTTGACCAGCCGTAAAACCCTGCGCCCGCCGGAAACCGGATCCGCCTTGCCGATGAACAGATCGTGCGACCAGTACGCCACCAGCAGGCTTGAAACCACGCCCAGTGACAACATCAGGAAATCAAAATGGCCGGATAATAATATCCAAAAAATAAACATTATCAATGCCGTTAGAAAAAAACTCATTACCATCCTCAACTCACAATTGCTTTCTCTTTTTATCATACCCGGGCAGGTATTTTTACTTTATCCTGGCGCAGCCACCCAGGTAGGGGCGTAAAACTTCCGGTACGGTTACCGTACCGTCCGCCTCCTGGTAAGTTTCCAGAATAGCGGCCACTGTCCGGCCCACGGCCAGCCCGGAACCGTTCAGGGTGTGCACCAGCTCTACCTTACCCCGGTCGTTGCGGTAGCGGATGTCCGCCCGGCGCGCCTGGAAGTCACCAAAGTTACTGCAGGACGAGATTTCCTTATAACCGTTGTAACTGGGCAGCCATACCTCGATATCGTAGGTCTTGGCTGCTGAAAACCCCAGGTCCCCGGTACATAATACCACCACCCGGTAAGGCAGTTCCATGAGCTGCAGCACCTTTTCGGCATCGCTGGTCAGCTTTTCTAACTCCTGATAAGCATCCACCGGCCGGCAAAACTTGACCAGTTCCACTTTGTTAAACTGGTGCTGGCGGATCAAACCGCGGGTATCGCGCCCGGCAGCCCCGGCCTCCGCCCGGAAACAAGCGCTGTAGGCACAATAGTAAAGCGGCAAGGATGCCCCGTCTAATATTTCGCTGCGGTGCAAATTGGTTACCGGCACCTCGGCCGTGGGAATGAGATAATAATCGGTGCCTTCCAGTTTAAACATATCCTCCTCAAATTTAGGCAACTGCCCGGTCCCGGTCATACTTTCCCGGTTAACAATAAACGGCGGGAAAATTTCTGTGTAACCATGCTTGTTCGCGTGCAGGTCCAGCATAAAATTAATCACGGCCCGTTCCAGCCGCGCCCCGCACCCCTTATAAAAACTGAATCTGGCCCCGGTAACTTTGCCGCCGCGCTCGAAATCGATAATACCCAGGGACTCGCCCAGGTCCCAATGCGGTTTGGGTGCGAAATTAAACTCCCGCGGCTGCCCCCAGGTGCGCACCACCGGGTTGTCCGCCTCGCTTACCCCCACCGGCACCGAATCGTGGGGAATATTGGGAAGGTTAAGCAGGAGGTCTTGAAGTTTTGCTTCCAGTTTTTTTATGGTTTCATCCTTATCCTTAATCTGATGAGAAAGCTCTCTCATCTCCGAGATCATGTCCCCGGGGGTTTTCCCGGCCTTTTTTAGCCGGCCGATTTCCTCTGAAACCACGTTGCGCCTGTTTTTCATCTGTTCCACCACAAACAAATTTTCCCGGCGCTGCTCGTCCAGTTCCAGAAATTCTTTCAACGACACCTTGGCATCCCGCCCGGCAAGGGCTTCTGCAACCACCTGCGGATTATTACGTACAAATTTTATATCAAGCATGGTCCTACCCCCGTTTAAACTATTCCCCAATAAAAATTGCTAATACTTGTTACAATTAATATATTTTGACTATCAATTATACATTATACTATACAGGCAATCTTTTGTAAAACTGCTGAAGCGCCCGCAGGGGGCGCTTCATTACAGGGAAAATACCGTTTTATATGCTCACATTTTTTACTCCCAGCACACCGTCAATCTTGGCGATTTCATCCAGTGTTTCCCGGGGCACCCGGTTGTCAACGGTCAAAAGCATGACCGCCTTGCCCCCGATCGCCTTGCGCCCCACCTGCATCCCGGATATATTGATATTGTGTGTCCCGATCAAGTTGCCGACCGGTCCGATAATTCTGGGTTTGTCAATATGGGGAATGTACAGGATATGCCCTTCAGGAACGGCGTCGACGTGATAGCCGTCAACCGATACGATACGGGCGTCCTCACCGCCGAAAATGGTGCCGGAAACCAATATTTCTCCCTTGTTGGAAACGGCCTTAACGGTGAGCAGGTTGGCATAATCGCCGTTTTCGCCCGCCTGTTTTTGAATTACGTTGATACCGCGGTTCCTGGCAAGCATAGCAGCGTTCACGAAATTAACCCGGTCCTGGAGGATTAAATCCAAAAAACCCTTTGCCACCGCGGTGGTAATGGGGTTGATTTCCTGGTTGGCCAGGTCACCGCTGTAAGTAACCTCGACTTCTTTAATCCGCCCGCAGACCACCTGGGCAACAAACCTGCCCATTTTTTCCGCCAGGGAAATATAGGGTCTTATTGCAGCCATGGTTTTCGGGCTGAGCGAAGGGATATTAACCGTATTTTTAACCAATTCCCCCTTAAGGGCGGCCACAATTTCCCCGGCCACGTCAAAGGCCACGCTTAACTGGGCTTCCCTGGTGGAAGCACCCAGATGCGGGGTCGCGATAAAATTATTCAATTCAAAAAGAGGGCTTTTGGTATCGGGTTCCTTTTCAAAAACGTCCAGCGCGGCTCCCGCCACCTTGCCCGATTTCATGGCGTCATATAATGCCTGTTCGTCCACGATGCCCCCCCGGGCACAGTTGATGATGCGCACGCCTTCCTTCATCATGCTGAAAGCCTTTTCCCCGATAATATGTTCCGACTCCCCGGTCAGCGGCAGGTGAACGGTAATAAAATCAGCCTGTGCAAAGACCTGGTCCAACGGCAGCAATTCCACACCCGCCGTCCCGGCTTTTTCTATAGTAATGTAAGGGTCGTAGGCAACCACCTTCATCTCCAGGCCCTGGGCACGTTTTGCCACCGCGGAACCGATCCGTCCCAGGCCGATTACCCCGAGTACTTTATTTCTTAATTCAGCCCCCATAAAGGCTTTTTTGTCCCATTTACCCGCGTGTAATGAAGCGTTGGCCTGGGGAATATTGCGGGCAAGCGACAGCATCATGGCCACCGTATGTTCCGCGGCGGCAATAGTGTTACCTCCGGGAGCGTTGACCACCAGGACGCCCTTTGCGGTCGCGGCGTCAACGTCGATATTATCCACCCCCACGCCGGCGCGGCCTACTACCTTTAATTTCGAAGCCTTTTCAATTACCCTGGCAGTTACCTGGGTGGCACTGCGCACGATCAGGCCGTCATACGCGCCGACAACTTCGATCAATTCATCCTCGGTCATTTTGCTACCGAAAACTACTTCGATGCCGGGTTCCTGTTTCAGGGCCGTCATACCGTTTTCAGCAACTCCGTCCATTACCAGTACTTTCATATTATTCCGCCCTCCCCAAAAAAACTTCCTGGGCCGCCCTGATTCCGGCCCCGAGTTCAACGGAACAGCCCGCCTGCGCCAGTGCCATTTCCAACGCGCTGACGGCAATGATCACATCCATTTTATCAGCAAAACCCATGTGGGCAATCCGGAATATCTTACCCTTTAAAATACCCTGTCCTCCGGCAAAGGTTACGCCGTATTGCTGCTTAATTATCTTGCGCAGACCGTCGACATCGGTACCCTCCGGGACCCACACACCGGTGAGGGCGTTGGAAGCACAACGGTCTTCCGCCAGAAGCTTTAGCCCCAGGCTCCGGACCGCGCTGCGTACTGCCTTGGCCAGCAGGGCATGACGCGCGTAAACATTATCCAAACCCTCTTCAAGTATCAGGTCCAGGGTCGCATCCAAACCGAAAAACAACGATACGGCGGGGGTATAAGCGGTATTCCATTTTTTGTAGGCCTTTTTTTGAGCCGGCAGGCTGAAATAAAACCGCGGCGACCGGTTGTTTTCCACTACTTTCCAGGCCTTGTCGCTAACACTAAGCATGGACAAACCCGGCGGCAGCATAAGCGCCTTTTGGGAAGCAGTGCAAAGCAGGTCCACCCCCCATTGATCTACCTTTATTTCAATAGCACCGGCCCCGCTCACTCCGTCCACCAGCAAAAGCGCCGGGGTTTTGGCAACCAAAGCGCCGATACCGGCAATGTCGTTGGTTACACCAGTGGAAGTTTCGTTCTGGGTCGCCAAGACCACCTTTACCTCGGGGTGTTCCGCCAGTTTTGTTTCAACCACCTTTAAATCAACGTCACGGCCCCATTCAAAATTAACTTCAATTACTTTTGCCCCGTACGCCCTGGCAATCTTGGCAAAGCGCTCGCCGAAATTCCCGGTGATTAACGACAGGACCGTATCTCCCGGACTTACGGTGTTGGCCACGGCAGCTTCCAGGGCACCGGTGCCGGAGTTGGTAAAGACAAAAATATCGTTTTGGGTTTGAAATATTTTTTGCAACTTTTCGGTTATCTGCTGGTTTATTCGCGCAAAATCTTCCGTTCGATGCCCAATTACAGGTCTGGATATGGCCGCTGCCACCGCCGGCGGTACGGGGGTGGGCCCCGGAACCATTAGATAGTGTTTGTCACGCATTATTACCCTACTCTCCCTTCATTTATTAAAAAATAAAATCTCTTTATTTAAATATAAAGAAACAAAATTTCCGCGCTAAATAAATTAACCTCCCGCCCCCTTCAAAAAATATAGGGACGAAAGGTTTCTCCCGCGGTGCCACCCTTTTTGGCCAGGATTTACCCGGCCCTCTTGAGCAAATGTTAACGGGACTTCCCGTGCCTGCCTACTGCTGCTTTCAGCAGACCCCCTCCGGAGAGCCTTTCATCCTGCTGCTCCTGCCGGTTCACAGCTGCCACCGGCTCTCTTTAAGGTACCAGCGAACTACTTTACTCCTTCAACGGGTTCTTATAAATTTGCTTTAAATATTACTACATGTGACAACAATTTGCAATAGAAGCCTTAAAAAACATTATTTTCTTAAGATTTAGAACTTATTGCTGCACTATGCATTGCTCCAAAAAATAACGGTGCACCCGCAAATCCCCGGTTAACTCGGGATGAAAAGCAGCCGCCAAACCCTTCCCTGGCGAGCAAAGACTATCTTATCATTATACCTGGCCAACACCCCCACTTTCATCATGCCGCCGCCTTTCTTCCTGCTACCAACCGCGATCCTGCATTCGTTGCTCCGGGGCAATACCGGCAATCTCCAATCCCGGCATCGCTTCACCCAGATCTTTGGAAACTTCTGCCAGGGTCTGCATGTCATTAAAATGGGTGGTGGCAGCGACAATAGCCTTGGCCCGCCGGGCCGGATCTTTTGATTTAAAAATACCCGAACCAACGAAAATACCGTCACAACCTAACTGCATCATCAGCGCGGCGTCAGCAGGGGTGGCAATACCCCCGGCGGCAAAGTTAACCACCGGCAGACGCCCGGTTTCAGCCACCTGCAGCAACAACTCGTAAGGTGCGCCCATTTCTTTGGCCGCGGACATTAATTCATCCTTCGGCAAATGCCGCACCCGCCGGATCTCCGCCATCACTACCCTTATATGCCGGACAGCCTCAACCACATTCCCCGTGCCCGGCTCTCCCTTGGTCCTGATCATGGCGGCGCCTTCACCAATTCTTCTCAGCGCTTCGCCGAGGTTTCTGGCACCGCAAACAAACGGTATTTTGAACTCATGCTTGTTGATGTGGTAGTTTTCGTCGGCCGGAGTCAATACTTCGCTCTCGTCAATATAATCAATACCCAACGCTTCCAATATCTGCGCTTCAACAAAATGTCCGATGCGCGCCTTGGCCATAACCGGAATGGATACGGCATCCATAATATTCAGGACCACCGCGGGCTCCGCCATTCTGGCCACTCCACCGGCCGCCCGGATATCGGCAGGAACTCTTTCCAAAGCCATAACCGCACAAGCTCCGGCTTCTTCAGCTATTTTAGCCTGCTCGGGAGTGGTGACGTCCATAATTACGCCACCTTTCAACGTTTCCGCCAATCCCTTTTTAACCCTCCAGGTTCCTTTTTCAGCCATAAAATTGCCTCCCATCAAGCTCTCTTTAACTAAAAAAATATTTTACAACAGTTTTAAATAAAATACAATTGATTACCGGTTTCAATATTACCCGTCAACGTCCTAAATTTCGGAAATAACCCTGGCTACTGCCACCACAAAGTCGTGTTCATCCATACGCATTAGAGTAACACCCTGGGTGGACCGTCCCATGGTGGAAATATCCCCGGCCTTCAGACGGATCATAATTCCCTCCAAGCTGATCATCATAATCTCTTCCTCGACTCTGACCACTTGCACCGCCACCACGGGACCGTTTCGCCCCGTATTTCTAATATTTATGATCCCTTTGCCGCCCCTTGACTGAATACGGTATTCGGAAAGCCTGGTGCGTTTACCAAAACCGTTGGCGGTCACGGTGAGTAAAAAGGCCTCCGGAAGCACCGCCTCCATGCCGATCACTTCATCATTTTTCGACAGTTTGATCCCCTTAACGCCGTGGGCGCCCCGGCCCATACCACGCACCTCCTGTTCGGAAAAACGGATTGCCAGTCCATTTTTAGTGGCCAGAATAATCTCTTCATCTCCCCCGGTGAGCATTACTTCGACCAACGAGTCCCCTTCATCCAGGGAGATAGCAATTATTCCGTCCCGGCGGGAAGTATTATACTCACTGAGCCGGGTTTTTTTAACCACCCCGTGCCTGGTACCCATAAACAAAAACTGTCCGGAACTGAACTCCCGGACAGGTATCACGGTGGTAATAAATTCTCCACTGCCGATATCCAGGAGATTAACGATTGCCGTACCTTTAGCCTGACGGCCGGCTTCAGGTATCTCATGTACTTTCAGGCGGTACACTTTACCCTTGTTGGTAAAAAAGAGAAAATAATGATGGGTCGTGGTGATAAAAAGATGTTTTAAAAAATCCTCCTTCTTGATGCCCATGGCGGTTATGCCACGGCCGCCACGGCGCTGGCTCCGGTAGGTATCCAGCGGCATCCTCTTAATATAGCCCTGGTTGGTAATCGTTATTACCGCTTCTTCGTCTGGTATAAGATCTTCTACTTCTAAGACCACATCCTCATTCGATATTGCCGTACGGCGCGCGTCGGCAAATTTTTTTCTGATGGCCGTAATTTCTTCTTTTATAATTGCCAGTACTTTTCGTTCGTCTGCCAGCACCGAGCGCAGATAAGCAATTTTTTTTGAAAGTTCCTGGTATTCCTGCTCCAGTTTTTCCCGCTCCAGGCCGGTTAACTGCCTTAAGCGCATTTCTACAATAGCCTCGGCCTGTTTTGCAGATAAATCAAATTTTTCCATCAGGGATTTTTTAGCAATTTCCGTCGTGCGGGAGGCCCGGATGGTTTTAATTACCTCATCCAAATAGGTCAGGGCAATGCGCAACCCCTCAACAATATGCGCGCGCGCTTCCGCCTTGTCTAAATCAAAGCGGGTACGGCGCACAATGACATTCTTTTGGTGGTCCAGGTAATAAAACAATGTTTGCTTTAAATTCAGTATTCTGGGTTTGCCGTCCACCAGGGCCAGCATGATCACCCCGAAACTTTCCTGCATCTGGGTGTGTTTGTACAACTGATTCAACACCACCCGGGGTTTGGCATCCCGCTTGAGCTCGATCACTATGCGCATGCCGCTACGGTCGGATTCATCACGCAGGTCGCTGATTCCTTCAATTTTTTTATCCTTAACCATCTCGGCAATTTTTTCTATCAACCGGGCTTTATTCACCTGGTAAGGGATTTCACGGACAATAATACTGTGTTTTGTGCCGCCGGTATTTTCAATTTCCGCCTGGGCGCGTACCTTAATACTGCCCCGGCCGGTATGGTAGGCATTGAAGATCCCTTGCCTCCCCATAATCTTACCACCCGTGGGGAAGTCCGGCCCGCGTACAACCTGCATCAAATCTTTAATTTCCACGTCCGGATTTTCTATTAACATAACCACACCGTCGATAATCTCGCCCAGATTGTGCGGGGGAATATTGGTGGCCATACCTACGGCAATGCCTGCCGAACCGTTAACCAATAAATTAGGGATCCGGGATGGCAGCACGATGGGCTCTTCGGTCCTTTCATCGTAATTGGGTATAAAGTCCACCGTGTTCTTTTCAATCTCCGCCAGCATCTCCAGAGTAATCCTGGCCATGCGCGCTTCCGTGTAACGCATGGCTGCCGCGGAGTCCCCGTCCACGGAACCAAAGTTTCCGTGCCCGTCCACCAAGGGGTAGCGGCAGGAAAAACTCTGCGCTAAACGTACTAAAGCATCGTAGACGGCCGCGTCCCCGTGGGGGTGGTATTTCGCCAGCACTTCACCCACGATATAAGCCGACTTGCGATGGGCTTTATCCGGAGTCAACCCTAGCTTGTGCATGGCGTAAAGAATGCGCCGGTGCACCGGTTTTAAACCGTCGCGGACATCCGGTAAAGCCCGGCCCACAATTACGCTCATGGCGTAGTCCAGATAAGAATGTTTCATTTCATCTTTTATGTCTATATGTATGACCTTTCCGGTTAAAGACGGCAACAACAGTCACCTCTGAAAAATATTCTTACAGCGTTTACTTTCTAAGGAATTATACCAAAACAAACTGGCAAATGCAATTTTATGTAAACATACTCTATTTAGAAAATTCACCGGTGCTGAAGATTTGGGCGTTCGACATCAGCACCGGTGCCATAATTTAATAAACAAAAGCAGGCCTGCTTACAAAATCAAACGTTTTTTATCTTCTTCAAGTTAAGTTATATATCAGCTGCACTTTGATTTTTCTCTCACCTGTTATCTGCAATCCGGTCCGTCCGTTGAGGGTTTTAAAACCAGGGGATGGAAAAATTCTTTAATCCCGTCATATACACGCGCCGGTTGCTTGTTTAATAATTTATAACAGGTGGTTTTTGATCCACTTCAGACAAGCAAGGACATCACCCCGTTACAATTCTTTCAAACCGGTTTCTTAACCGCCCGCACCCCTCAATCTTTTAAGGTCCCCTGATAAACCCGGCAATACTTTCTTTAGCGATCAGGGAGGTGATTATTACCGAAAACTTAATTTGAGCAACGTATTCATCGGCCGGCAGGATTACCCTTTCCCGAAAGAATATCTTAGCTTCTTCCACCAAAACCGGCAATACTGCTTTCACGCTTTGGATAATATGTCCCGTTTTTTCTGCCGCGGCGCCGGCCCAAAAAGCCATGACCAGTAACAATGCCGTTAATAACAGGGATTTTATTTTTTTGGTCCCCGGTTGCCGGTAATTCATAACTGTTTTCATAAAACTTCCCCTCCGGTAAAAGATTCTGGATTCCATTTAATTCCATTAGGTTTTTTGATTACCATACTAGCATACCGGAGCAAGTTCCGTATTTTGCCAATACGCATAAATAACGCTGTATAACACAAAATAACTTTAATTCTCTTCGTTATATTAGGTTTTTGTTTTCTCAAAAACTGCAAAGGACGGTTCTTCTGCCACGCTCGTCGGGCGTGGCAGAAGAACCGTCCTTTGTCACGTTTTCCTTTTTTTGTCTATACGTCAAGATTGCGTACCAGCGCAGCGTTCTTCTGGATAAATTCACGGCGGGGCTCCACTTTGTCTCCCATAAGCATAGAAAAAATAGCGTCTGCTTCGATCGCGTCTTCAAGATTTACCTGCATCACCGTGCGGGTATCAGGGTCCATGGTGGTTTCCCATAATTGCGTTGCATCCATTTCACCCAATCCTTTATACCGCTGCAGGGCGATACCCTCCCTGCCGATTCTTTTTAAAAGCTTCTCCAATTCTTGGTCATTATAAATATAATGCTCCAATTTACCTTTCTTCACTTTATATAGGGGCGGTTGCGCAATAAAAACATATCCTTTGTCAATAAGAGGACGCATATAGCGGTAAAAAAAAGTTAAAAGCAGGGTCCTGATATGCGCCCCGTCAATATCAGCGTCGGACATCAAGATAATTTTGTGATATCTGGCTTTTGACAAATCAAATTCTTCACCTATTCCCGTACCGAGCGCGGTAATCATGGCCCGTATTTCTTCGTTAGCCAGGATACGGTCCAGGCGCGCTTTTTCCACATTGATAATTTTACCGCGCAGGGGAAGAATAGCCTGAAATCTCCTGTCCCGTCCCTGTTTGGCAGAACCTCCCGCCGAATCACCCTCCACCAGATAAAGTTCCGATACCGAAGGATCTTTATCTGAACAATCTGCAAGCTTTCCCGGTAAAGTAGAGCTTTCCAAAGCACTCTTTCTTCTGGTCAAATCCCTGGCCTTGCGTGCCGCTTCACGCGCACGGGAAGCGGTGATTGCTTTCTCTAAAATTCGTTTGGACACGGCCGGGTTTTCTTCCAAAAACGTGCCCAAACCTTCAACCACCACCGCATCGACAATACTTCTCACTTCACTATTACCCAGCTTGGTCTTGGTCTGACCCTCAAATTGCGGTTCCGGCACTTTAACGCTGATCACGGCTATTAAACCTTCTCTGATATCCTCCCCGGAAAGATTACCCACGCTGGTTTTTATTAAATTATACTTGCGCCCGTAATCATTCATCACCCTGGTCAGAGCGGCTTTAAATCCGGCTTCGTGGGTACCCCCGTCAATAGTTTTTATATTATTGGCATAAGAAAAAATATTTTCCACATAGGTATCGGTATACTGCAGGGAGATCTCGACAATAACCTCTTCCTTCTGTCTTTTAAAGTAAATTGGTTTTGCGTGCAGAGCAGTTTTATTTTTATTCAGGTATTTTACAAAATCGCGCAGGCCGCCGTTATGCTGAAACGATACCTGCCGGTTGTTACGGCTGTCTTTCAGGGTAATTTGTACCCCCATATTCAGAAAAGATAACTCCCTCAGGCGTTGGATCAGAGTTTCCTCGTTAAAAATAATTTCTTCAAAAATCTCCGGATCGGGTTTAAAAGTTATCTTGGTCCCATTACTTTTACTGTTACCGACGACCACCAAATCAGTTGTGGGAACTCCCCTGCTGAATCTTTGGCGGTAAATTTTATATTCTCTTCTGATTTCTACCTCAAGCCATTCGGAAAGCGCATTAACCACCGACACCCCGACACCGTGCAGACCGCCTGATACCTTGTAACCGCCACCACCAAACTTACTGCCGGCATGAAGCAGGGTAAGTGCTACTTCTACTGCCGGCCGGCCTACTTTAGGATGAATATCAACCGGAATTCCCCGGCCATTATCTATTACGGTTACCGAATTATCTTCGTTAACAATCACTTCAATACGATCGCAGAAACCAGCCATGGCTTCATCAATACTGTTATCCACCACTTCGTATACCAGGTGGTGAAGTCCGCGGGGACCCGTACTGCCGATATACATACCCGGCCTGCGCCTTACTGCTTCCAAGCCTTCAAGAACCTGAATCTCCTTGGCACCGTAATTATTATTTTGATTACTTTTATCCAACGCAGTACATCTCCTAATATATAATTTAAAACCTAATTATACCATAATAAAATAAAATTTGTAAATTATACCAATAAACCCAGCCTCTTGACTTTAAATTTTATATTTTTTTTTCGTTCTTTTATTTAAAGTAGCACACGAAATTGGAGATAAAAAAATTTTATTTAAAGTTATCACATAAGACTTTTCTTTTTTTTGACCGGGAATTTTTTTTAAAAAACCCTCATCGCCGGCAATTTCAATAAACTCCCTGGTTGCGGGAGCAGACCGCGCGCGCGCGTTAAAAATGGCGATAATATCTTTCTTGGGCACTACCACATCCCCACCGAGATGTAAAAACATTTTATTTCCTCCCCATCAGTCAATTATTTTTCCTTCGGCAACCCGGTAAATATTTTTATTTGAAACCGGTTCCTGAGCCAAATCTTGTTCATTGGTGGCCGTAATAAAAGTTTGCACCTTGCTGCCCATACTCTTTAAAATCATCCGGCGGCGTTCTTCATCCAATTCAAACAACACATCGTCCATCAGCATTACCGGATAATCACCTAATTCTTGGTACCAGAACCTTACCAGTGAAATTTTAAAAGTTAAAACAATGGTCCGCACCTGACCTCTTGAACCGTATATCCTGGCATCGGCACCGTTAATCATAATTGCAAAGTCATCACGGTGCGGACCAATCAAAGTTTGGGCCCGGTCAATTTCTTCATTCCGGAGCCGGGGTAATGCTTGAGATAAACGATGGTAGATTGCTTCTTCGGTAATTGCTCCCTCTATTTTTAATGATGATAGATAGTTTAAATTAATTTCTTCTTTACCCCCGGTCAATTGCCGGTGTAATTCTTTTACGTGTGGATAAAATTTTTTTAATAAATTAATTCTTAAAAATAAAATTTTTGCTCCATAAACACAAAACTGGTCGTTCCATGCATTTAATAATTCACTATTTGCTTTTCTTGCTCTTATTTCTTTAAGCAGAATATTACGCTGGGAAATTATTTTATTATAACGGCTTAAATAATGATCATAACCGGGATAGAAAGGACCTACCTCGTGATCAAAAAAACGGCGTCTTTCATGGGGAGAGCCTTTAATAATTCTTAAGTCGTCGGGAGTAAACAAAACCACCCCGGGCCAACCCAGAGGGAAACCCCGGGTTGCAACACCGTTCACGTTAATACTTTTTTTACCCGGGTAAATAACTGTCTTTAAATCAATACTACGCCTTTCAGTCTCCAACTGACACTTTACACAGGCATAATCACAACCCCGGTTGATAACTTCTTTTTCTTTGACCGTGCGAAAAGACCTACCCGTACAGGCAAAATATATCGCTTCGAGAAGATTGGTTTTTCCCTGGGCATTATTTCCCACAAACATATTAAAAATATTACCGGGTTTAATAATCTGCCGGCTAAAGTTTCTAAAATTTATAAGCTCCAGGCGCCTTACATACAAAAGCTTGACACTCCCCTATCATCCTTTCAGGCGCACGGGCAGAATCAGCGAATAATATTCATTACTTCCGGCCGGTCTAATAATACTGGGACTAAGCGGACCGGCAAAATCAATATTTACTTCCTCACTAGCGATTACTCTTAACGCTTCACTGAGATAACGGGCATTAAATGCTATTTGTATATTTTCACCTTCACAGTAAACCGGTATTTCTTCACTAAGGCGCCCGGCTTCCGTATTTACCGTTAATAGCATCACATTTTCCTGTAGACTTATTTTTATCAAAGGTGAACCTTCTTTTTTAAATAAAGCAGCTCTTTCAGCAGCTTCAGCAAGGTCACTGGTTCTAAGCGTTACCCTGGTAGTAAATTCTTTTGGTACAACAACCTGGTAATTAGGATACTGTCCGTCAATAAGACGGGAAATCAAAAAAATATCGTCACTGATAAAAAATATTCTCTTACTATTGGCGGTAATTTTAATATCATTTACAGAATTACCAATAATTTTCACTAATTCATTAAGAGTCTTTCCCGGAATAATTAATTTTATATCAATATTTTCGTGGTTATTAATATTAAAACTACGCCATGCCAGGCGATGGGTATCAGTAGCCACTGCTACCACTTGATTTCCTTGAATTTTGAAAAGCACCCCGTTATATACCGGACGGTTTTCATCATTTGACGTCGCAAATACCACCTGTCTGATGATATTTTTAAAAATTTCTTTTGAAATACTTAAGTTTATCTCACTATCCGGCAATGAAACCTCTGGAAATTCTTCGGCGGGAAAACCGTTGATTACAGCTTCGGATTGACCATATTTTATTTTGACGTTACCTATAATTTCGTCAGATTCAAAAATCACCGGCAACAAGGGAAGATGTCTGACTAAATCAATAATGTATCTTGCTGGAAGAACCGCGGTGCCGGATTTTAATTCTTCAACCGGCAAAGAATACTGAATCCCGATATTTAAATCGGTGGCGGAAAGGAAAAGCCGGTTTTTTCTTACTTCGAATTTTATTCCCGAAAGTATCGGCATGGGATTTTTTGGTGATACAGCTCTCTGTACCAATTGCAATGCGTATAGTAAATTGTTTTTGTCAGTAATGAATTTCATTTTGGTTTCTCCCCCGTAATTAATATTATTAATAAAATCTAGTAGTTATAGTAGGGGCTGTGAATATGTTTATATAAGCAGCAGATGACCAAGTTAATTAAAAAAAATATGTTTATAAACTGTTTAAAATTAATGCGGATAAACAATAATAACTTATTTAGTAAAAAAAAATATCCACATATATAGTAACAAATAATTAACAGTTTTACAGGTTTATATAGTTAAGTGTTTTTTATTTGATTAATTATCTTGTTAATAATTTGTTGGAAGGAATAATTATTGACTAATTCGTGGTTTATTTTATCACAGGCATGTATAACTGTTGTATGGTCACGGCCCCCAAAAGCTTTACCGATTTGGGGCAGGGAAAGGTCGGTCAGTTCTCTTGAAAGATACATGGCTATTTGCCGGGGAAAGGCAACGGACCTGGTTCTTTTTTTGGCTTTAAAATCTTCGATACGGACGTTATAAAACCCGGATACAGTTTTTTGAATCAATTCAACGGTGATTATTTTTGGTTTTATTTGGGAATGGATATCTTTAAGTGCTTCCGCGGTCATTTCGGGGGTGATTTCATTACCATAAAGTGTGGCGTAAGCAATAACTCTGTTCAGAGCGCCTTCAAGCTCACGAATATTGGACTGAATTCTCATAGCAATATATTCAATAGTATCATCGGGAATATAAAGGTTTTCCAATTGTGCTTTTTTTCTTAAAATTGCGATCCGGGTTTCTAAATCAGGTGGTTGAATATCGGTAATTAATCCCCATTCAAAACGGGAACGCAACCGGTCTTCCAAAGTTGGAATATCTTTTGGAGGGCGGTCGCTGGAAATAATCAATTGTTTATTAGACTCGTGCAGGGTGTTGAAAGTATGGAAAAATTCTTCCTGGGTACGTTCTTTGCCGGCCAAGAATTGAATATCGTCCACCAGTAGAACATCATTATTACGGTAATTGTTTCTGAACTCAATAGTTTTATCATCACGAATGGAATTTATTAGATCATTGGTAAATTTTTCTGAAGTAACATAAGTGACTTTTTTTCTGCGGTTATAACCCAGGATAAAATGACCGATGGCATGCATTAAGTGAGTTTTACCCAAACCGACACCACCGTATATAAACAACGGATTATATGACTTGGCGGGTGATTCGGCAACGGCATAGCAAGCGGCATGAGCAAAACGGTTACTGTTGCCCACCACGAAAGTATCGAAAGTATATTTAGGATTCAGGTTGATTAGTGAGAATACTTCGAGTTTTTTATTAGGAGATTTATTTAAAATTTTATCTTGAAAATTATTAACTTCGTTGGATAATAAAAATTGTATCGCTAGTTCCTGTTGTGAGATATTTTTTAAAACCTCTTTGATCAGAGGAGTGTAACGGTCGGTTAACCACTCACGGGAATAATGACTGGGAGCTTCGATAATGATGGTATTATCATGAAAGCCGAGCGGTTTAAGGGGTTTCAGCCAGTTTTCAAATGAATGACGGTTTAATTTTTTTTCTAGAACAAGTAATGCTTTTTCCCAAAGTTCAAATACTTCACTTTTTAACATAGCCCACCCCGTAAATAAATAAATTAAACCTTAAAAATCCTCCGGATAAAGGAGTTGTTTTTGAAGGTTTGTTAAGAAATTAAAATTTTTCATAGTAGCTTTTGATGATTAAATAATAACAAATTTTACTTAAGTTATCAACAATATTTACAGCATAATAAGTAAGTTATTTAGATTGATTCTTGACGATTAAAATTAAAGAGTATATAATTGGGGGTGTGTGTTTAACGAAAGTCTATAATAAACATTAAGAGTTGAGATAAATAGTTATTATAATTAAGGGGGTGTTCTGTTATAAAACGTACTTATCAACCTAAAAACAGAAAGCATAAAAGAATACACGGTTTTTTAAAGCGGATGGCCAGTCCGGCCGGGAGAAAAATTGTAAAAAGAAGAAGATTAAAAAACAGAAAGAGATTGACTGCATAAGGCCGCGGGAGTCAAAGTGGCCTTATTGCCTATTTATAGTCTTAAAAATATGGTAAAATTAGAATGGAAAATGGTTATGATTTATTATTAATGAGTCCTTTAAATATTATTAAAAAAAATAAAGAATACCGAAAAATATATTACCGGGGAAAATCTTATGCTGACCGGTATGTAGTTTTATATGTTTTAAAAAATGATTTTAAAATTTGCCGGTTTGGGTTTACTGTCAGTAAAAAAATAGGGAATGCTGTTGTCAGAAACAGAATAAAACGGTTATTTAAAGAAATTTGTCGTTTAAATTTAGAAAATATTCCGGTTGGTTTTGATTATATTATTATAGCCAGGCGTGAGATTGTACATTTGAATTACCGGCAGATTGAAAACAGCTTGTTAAGACTGCTTAAAAAGGTCAGTCTAAAAAGGAGATGAGCCCATGCGGGGTTCTTTAATTTTATTAATCAGGTTTTATCAAATAGTAATATCTCCTATTAAAGGACCTGTATGTCGTTTTTATCCGACTTGTTCGAATTATGCCCTGGAAGCAATCGAAAAATTTGGAGTTATAAAAGGTTCCTGGATGGCTGTGAAAAGGTTGTTGAAATGTCATCCTTTTCATCCGGGTGGTTACGATCCGCTGTAAACAAAAAAAGGACAGGTATTATTGCTGAGAGTTACCGGGGAGGCGGAAAATTTTGCAGATTTTTAATGCCCTTGTAGATGGGATGACCTGGATTTTAAATTGGCTGTACTCGTTAACAGTGAGTATTAGTGTGCCAAGTTACGGAATTGCAATTATTTTATTAACTATTATCATAAAAATGGTGCTTTATCCACTTACGAAGAAGCAAATGAAATCAATGTTGGCCATGCAGCAATTACAGCCCAAGTTGAAGGAAATTCAAAAAAAATATAAGGATAAAGATCCGCAAAAAATGCAGCAAAAGACTATGGAATTATATAAGAAGTATAATATTAACCCGCTGGCGGGTTGCTTACCGCTGTTGGTCCAAATGCCGATCTTAATCGCACTTTACCGTTCGTTATTTGAATTTCCGTACATTAACGAGGCGCACGCCAGTTTTATTTGGGTGCCGAGTTTAAGCAGTGGCGACCCTTATTTTTTATTACCGGTATTAGCAGCGGTCACTACCTACCTGCAGTCAAAAATGACGACAACGGCGTCGGATCCTACCCAGAGGATGATGTTGTATATGATGCCTGTATTTATCGGATATATCTCCAGTATAGTTCCGGCGGGTTTGGCTTTGTACTGGGTTGCGTTTAACGTGGTCGGGAGTATCCAACAGTATTTCATCAACAAGCAGGGCACGGTAATTAAGGAGGAGGCTAGTGGAAGGTGAAGGCAGTAGAAAAAACGGCAAAAACCGTAGATGAGGCCGTATATTTAGCGTTGCAGGAACTGGGTGTTTCCAGGGAGGATGTTGAGATAGATGTGCTTGAAGAACCTTCTAAAGGGATATTGGGATTAATCGGGGTTAAACCCGCCAGGGTCAAGGTTTTTTTTAAAGAAAAACATTCCCGGAAAGCTGAAAAATTAATAAATGATATCACCAGGGTAATGCAGCTTGAAGTCGAAATAATAACCAGGGAAAGTGAAAAGGGTATTTTTATTGAACTCAAAGGACCGGAATTGGGAGTTTTGATCGGTAGAAGGGGCGAAACGCTGGAAGCATTACAATATTTGGTAAATCTTTCCGTAAATAAAGGACAGGAAGTAAGAAAAAAAATAACCATTGACATAGAGGGGTATCGTAAACGAAGAGAAGAAACCTTGCAGAGATTGGCGCGCAAACTGGCGGATAAGGCAAAACTAAAAAGAAGAAATATAGTGCTTGAGCCGATGAGTCCGCAGGAAAGACGGATTATACATACTACTTTGCAGGGGAGAAATGATATTTATACGTTCAGTGAAGGAGAAGAACCTTACCGGAAAATTGTTATATCTCCAAAAAAATAGCAATAATAAACCCAGCGCGCAGTTGCCGCTGGGTTTTAAAAACAAAACATGAAGGAGCAGAAACTTGTACGACGGGGAAACTATCGCCGCAATTTCAACCCCCCTGGGCGAGGGGGGGATTGGAATAGTAAGAATAAGTGGTAAGAACGCCTTAAAGATTGCTAAAAAAATATTTAAACCCCGGCAAAAAGGCACCTGGTTGTCAACTGCTGATAACCGCAAGTTGATTTACGGGCATATTTGCGATCGGCAGGGAAAAATTGTGGACGAAGTTCTGCTTGCATATATGAAGGGCCCTTATACTTATACCCGGGAAGACGTGGTTGAGATTAACTGTCACGGCGGCACGGTGTCATTACGGAAAATACTGGAAGTAGTTTTGGCTGCGGGTGCCCGGACGGCTGAGCCGGGTGAATTTACCAAGCGGGCATTTTTAAACGGCAGGTTGGACCTGGCCCAGGCGGAATCGGTAATAGATATTGTCAGGTCGAAGACTGAGGCCGGATTAAATTTAGCGGTGACTCAGCTGGGGGGTAAACTATCGGGAAAAATAGTTGAACTGCAGGAGAGGTTACTGGGTTTATTGGCGCGGGTGGAAGCTAATATCGATTTCCCCGAGGAAGATTTAGAGGAAGCAACCGGGCGGGATATTATTCGGAACTGTGATGCCTTGCTGGAACAAATAGAGCAATTGCTTGAAGGGGCAGAGGCTGGAAAGATATATCGTGAGGGAATCAATACCATCATTATCGGCAGTCCCAACGTGGGGAAGTCTTCTTTATTAAATGCCCTGCTGCAGGAAAACAGAGCCATAGTAACCGAGATTCCAGGAACCACCAGAGATATCATTGAAGAAATAATAAATGTCAGGGGCATACCTTTAAAAATCATAGATACCGCCGGATTAAGGGAAACGGAGGACCTGGTGGAAAAAATTGGTGTAGAAAAAACCAGGGAAATGATGGACCGGGCCGGGTTGATACTGCTGGTTATCGATGCGGCGAGGGGATTGACGGAAGAGGACCTCGTAATTATTGACTTAATTAAAAACAAGAAAGCGATATTTATTTTAAACAAGGCGGATGTTAAAAAACTGCGGGTTGATGAAAAGGAAATTAAAAAGCTTGCGGGTGACAGGCCGGTATTATGGGTTTCGGCGCTCGAAGGTACCGGTTTGGGAGAACTGGAAGAAATCATTGTGGCCACCGTGTTTGCAGGACAGGTGTCCGCTGCAGATGAAATCCTGGTTGCGAATGCAAGGCATAAAAAGGCCCTCGAAGATGCGGCGGTATATTTGAAAGATGCGGTTAGGGGAATAAGCGCAAAAATACCGGTCGATGTGGTTTCTATTGATATTAGGGCAGCCTGGGAATCGCTTGGTGAAATAACGGGTTCAACGGTCACGGAGGACCTGCTGGACCGAATATTTGCCGACTTTTGTATTGGAAAGTGAGGAAAAAGAATGGAGTATTTTGCTGGCAAATATGATGTTATAGTGGTGGGGGCAGGACATGCCGGTTGCGAGGCAGGCCTGGCCGCAGCAAGGATGGGCTGCCGGACGTTGTTGCTGACCTTAAATATGGATAATATAGCTTTAATGCCCTGCAATCCTTCAATAGGTGGACCGGCAAAGGGACACCTGGTGCGGGAGGTGGATGCGCTGGGCGGGGAGATGGGGTTAAATACCGACCGTGCTGCCATTCAAATGCGGCTTTTAAATACGGGTAAAGGCCCTGCGGTGCATGCTTTGCGGGCGCAGACAGACAAAATATATTATCAACAATACATGAAAAAGGTATTGGAGGGCCAGGCAGGGCTTGTTTTAAAGCAAGCCCTGGTGGAAAGGTTGCTTGTTGACCGGAGCCGGGCCTGCGGTGTCGTAACCAATACAGGAGCCAGGTTTGAAGCCGGCGCGGTCATCCTGACCACGGGTACTTATTTAAAAGGCAGAATAATTATCGGTGCACTCTCGTTTCCCGGTGGTCCCAGCGGCCAGTTTCCCTCAAATCAACTTTCGGTTAGCCTGGCGGGTTGGGGGTTGCGATTGGGGCGCTTTAAAACCGGTACTCCGGCCAGAGTTGACCGGAACAGTATTGATTTTAGTCGCATGTATATCCAACCGGGAGATCAAAACCGGCAAAACTTTTCCTTTTTGACTAAAAATGCGGAGAAGGAACAGTTACCGTGCTGGTTGACTTACACCACGGAGGATACGCACCGGATTATCAATGAAAATCTTTACCGGGCGCCGTTGTTTACGGGAACGATCAGCAGCCGGGGGCCCCGGTACTGTCCTTCCATAGAGGGGAAAGTGGTAAGGTTTGCGGATAAGGAGTCGCACCAGGTTTTTATAGAACCCGAGGGGAAGAATACCACGGAAATGTACGTGCAGGGCATGTCTACCAGCCTGCCCGAAGAAGTACAGTTGGCCATGTTGCGGACATTGCCGGGTATGGAAAAAGTGGAAATAATGCGGCCGGGCTATGCCATAGAATACGACTATGTGATTCCTACGCAGTTGAAGCTGTCATTGGAAACCAAAGAACTCGCCGGTCTTTTTGCGGCCGGGCAGATTAACGGAACCTCCGGTTATGAAGAAGCGGCGGCCCAGGGAATTATTGCCGGGATTAACGCGGCACTTTACTTAAAAGAACGGGAACCATTGATCTTGAAAAGGTCGGAAGCTTATATCGGCGTGTTGATTGATGATCTGGTGACTAAGGAAATAGACGAGCCGTACCGGATGTTGACTTCCCGGGCGGAATACCGGCTGCTTTTAAGGCAGGATAATGCCGATTTAAGACTGACGGAAAAAGGATACCGGGTGGGATTGGTAACTGCGGAGCGCTACCGCAGGTATGAAAAAAAGAAAACCCTGGTGGAGGAAGAAAAAGCAAGACTGGAAAAAACCGTGCTCCCGGTAACAGAAGAGATAAAAAAAATTATAGGGGAGTTGAAAACCGCAGATATACCCCGGCAGGGAATCAGGTTGGCCGGATTATTGCGACGCCCGGAAATAAACTATGAAAAATTGAAGTTATTGCCGGTGGAACACCCGCCATTGCCCGGAGAGGTGTGTGAACAGGTAGAGATACAAATAAAATATGAAGGGTATATCAAAAAGCAGCAGGCCCAAATTAAACGATCAAAAAAATTAGAGGAAAAAAGGATACCCGCAACAATAAACTATGCGCAGGTAAGAGGGCTTTCCGTGGAGGCGCGGGAAAAGCTGGAAAAAATAAAGCCGGCTTATATCGGACAAGCCGCGCGCATAGCCGGAGTAACGCCGGCGGATATATCCGTGCTGTTAATCTACCTGGAACAATTGCGCCGGAGAAAAAAGAATTAAGATGTTTTCCAGCACCGGAAATCGATATTGGCTTCCACCCGCGCCAATAAACAAGGTGGTTTTATGAGTGTTTTAGCCGCTACTTTGCTGGCCGGATGCCGGGAATGGGGTATTGAGTTGACCGGCGCCCAGTTAAAATTATTTGAAATACACTATCGTATGCTGGTTGCCGCTAATAAGAGATTCAATTTAACCGGTATTGTAACGGAAAAGGAGGTGGCCATCAAGCATTATTTGGATGCCCTCACCTGTCTGAAAACCATAAAAAACGGGCGGGAAGGGATGCGTTTGATGGACATCGGCACCGGGGCCGGACTGCCGGGCATACCGATAAAGATATGCCGGCCGGAAATAAATATAACCCTGGTGGAAGCACAGCAAAAGAAAGCGCTTTTCTTGGAAAGAACAAGAGATGCCATGGCATTGGACGGGTTGGAAATAGTTTGTAACCGTGCGGAAGATATCGGACGCCAGCAAGACTACCGGGAGAAATATGATTGGGCGGTGGCCAGGGCCGTATCTGATCTGAAAATTATCGCTGAATACGGCCTGCCCGTGGTAAGGACGGGGGGGCATTTTCTGGCCATGAAAGGTCCCCAGGCGGAGACAGAAATAAAAACGGCAGTAAGGGCGGTTAATTTATTGGGAGGTACGATTAAAAAAAGCATCAGCGTAAAACTTCCTTTTACCGGTGAAGCAAGAAGCCTGGTGTTAATTAAAAAAGTGGGGCCGACGCCCGAGAAATACCCGCGCCGGGCGGGGATACCCCAAAAAAGACCGTTAGAATGAATTTGTCGCCGCTAAAAGCGGCGCTATTTTCGTTCGGGTGAAATTATACTGAAAACAATTTTTACAGAAGGAAATGAGCGGGAATATGTTGAATAAAGTGACTGCTTGCGAAAAATTATCCGGGGGTGGGGACCATAACCAGGATCATAGCCATAGCCAACCAGAAGGGCGGAGTCGCTAAAACCACAACCGCGGTTAACTTAAGCGCCTGGATTTCCATGATGGGAAAAAAAGTCTTACTGGTGGATACCGATCCTCAGGGTAATGCTACCACGGGCGTGGGCGTGGATAAGGACCAGGTAATCAATTGTATTTATG
>Ga0334900_1000808_pt1 | contig 41017 bp, 33 predicted proteins | sample GraSluR3_MG_2_FD_207231 | JGI IMG/M metagenome (GOLD analysis project Ga0334900, IMG submission 207231) | Sludge microbial communities from methane-producing bioreactor in Wageningen University, Netherlands - Granular Sludge_31_08-R3 | ecosystem: Engineered > Bioreactor > Anaerobic >... | reverse complement strand
CTCTCTGCCAACTCCTGTACGACAAGAAGCGGAGAACTCCCTGTATGAAATTCGTCGCTGTACGTGGGTTTCACGTGTACAATGCATCCAAGCGATTCGAGCAATGACCTCCGAGCTGGAGATTGCGATGCTAGAACAAGTTCCGGCAAGTTCGAGACGAAAATCTCACGATAATCCATAGGCTTCCTCGATCGAAGCTATTTCTTCGTGCAGGAGAAACCATCTCTCTTCCATTGCTGCATGCTCCTGTTCCAGTAACTCCTTTCTAGCAATCAGTTGAGTTATCGCTTCGCTGTCTGCATAGTTCTCCTCAAGCGCCATCGCTTCAACAACCGACGTCAATAGAAGCTCTTGCGCTTCGATCTCCTCAAGCAGTCGTTCAGAATCCTTAACGAGGTTTCTCAAACGATTCTTTGCACGGTTCATCTCTTTCCAGGCGATGGCAGACTCCTCTCGAGCCTCCGTCTTCTGAGGACTCGACTGCAGTCGTTGCTCATCGACTCTCTGCTCAATAGCCTCCTTCTGTTCGAGTTTCCATGAGAAGTATTCGTAGTCACCTTCGAACAACTCTGGCTCGTCTTCGCTCAGATAGAGAATTCTATTTGCTATGTGCTTTATGAAATGGGTATCGTGAGAGACGAAAATGACCGTCCCCTGATACTGTCTCAACGCTTCGAGCAGCACTTGTTTCGCATTGATGTCCAAGTGGTTCGTCGGTTCGTCGAGAATCAGTACATTGGCAGGGTGGAGCAGAATCTTCAGCAGTGCGAGTCTACTTCGTTCCCCTCCGCTGAGAACCGATACCTTTTTGTCGATATCATCATCACTGAACAGGAAATTCCCGAGCAAGCTACGAAGGCGCGGAATGTCGCCTGTATCGGCTATGCTCTCAATCTCCTCTAGGATCGAAAGATGAGCAGAGAGGGTACGATCGTTGTCCTGCGCAAAATAGCCGATTTTCACACCGGCTCCAGGTGTGACCGTTCCTGAGTATTGTTGATCGATCTGTGCAATGATTCTCAGGAGTGTGGTCTTTCCTGCACCATTTCTCCCGGTGACAGCAAGCCGGTCCCCTTTATTGACCACAAGAGAGAAGTCTTCGATGACCGTCAGGTTCCCATACCGTTTCGTGAGATTCTCAATGGTGACAACGTCGTTTCCACTGTGAGGAGGGTCGGGAAAACGGAAGGAGAGTCGTTTGAGGTGTTGAGGGATCTGGATGATCTCAACTTTGTCCAACATTTTCTCTCTACTTTGTACCTGCTTTGCCTTGGTCGCTTTGTATCTGAACCGTTCAATAAAACGTTCAGTCCTTTCGATCTCCTTTTGCTGGTTCTTGAAGGCCTTCTCGAGTTGTTCCAGTTCTCTGTTTCTCTGTTCGACGTACGATGTATAGTTGCCGCTGTATCGGGTAAGAGAGCCGATGAATAATTCGTATACCTCAGAGACGGTGGCATCGAGAAAGTCCTGATCATGTGATACGATAATGACAACTCCTCGAAACTGGTTCAGGTAGTTTCTCAACCAGATACGTGCCTCGATATCGAGATAGTTCGTCGGTTCGTCGAGAAGCATCACTTCAGGATCTTCGATCAGAACCTTTGCTAGGGCGATTCGCATCTGCCATCCCCCACTGAACTCTTCGCATTGTCGAGAAAAGTCGGCTTGGGAGAATCCGAGCCCTTTCAGAACCTGCTCGATCGTCCCTTCTCGCTGGTAATAACTACTGGAATTCAATGTTTCTTGAATCTCATGCAACTTCAAGAGCAGGGCAGTGTGACGATCCTCCTCCGAAATATCGGATAGCCGGAGTTCGAGTTCTCGTTTTTGTTCAAGCAGAGCATGAAACCGTGCATACCCCTTTTCTGCCTCGGCAGATAGTGAAGTCCCCCGATGCACGATGTCACTTTGAGGAAGGTAGGATATTCTCATGCCGCGAGATACGGTAACCGTTCCAGAATCGGGTGAGATGAACCCACTAACAATCTTGAGCAGAGTTGACTTTCCTGAACCATTCCCACCGGTAAGCGCCGCACGGGTGCCAGAGGAGAGCGTGAACGAGACATCATTGAGTAGATCCCGATCTCCGTAGGCTAGGTTGATGTTCTGTACTTGCAGTGTCCCCATGAGTTCCCCTTGCCGGTAGGTGTTGCAGATTCGAATAGATACGAGTATGATAAAAGTATCATAACGGCGCATCGGGATGCAAGGAGTCCTTCTTGGCGTCATGTATTGGAATGTGAAGGTTGGAGGGTCTCCGATGATATGTCTGGTTCTAACAGGTGGTACAATCGAAGCGAGTGTATCCCAATATGAGCGTAACAAAGAGTATGTAGACATAGTCGAGTTGCGTGTCGACCTGTTGCACGAGTCCTCCCGATCCCGTGTAGCTACATTTCCCTCACTCGTTGATGTCCCCGTGATTCTCACTATACGCCGTCAGTCCGATGGCGGTATGTACATAGGCTCTGAACGGTCTCGTCTGGCGCTGCTCGAATCCTGTCTCGATGGTAAGTTCGATTATGTGGACATTGAAGATGATGTGAAGCGAAGCATGGCAGAGCAGAAAGCAAGAGAGGCCGGCGTACGGATCATCAGATCCAAGCACGATTTTTCCGGAATGCCGAACGATATCTACCACCGAATCGCAAAAATATCAGCTAAGGGAGATATCCCTAAGCTTGCGGTGACTCCTCAATCGATTCTCGATCTCATCACCTTGTTTAGAGTACGAACCGAGTTGAAGGATGTCGAAGATAAAATCGTGCTCGGCATGGGCGATTTCGGACTGCCATCTCGCATCCTCTACAAAAGAATGGGATCTCTATGGACGTATTGTGCTGAGACCCCCGTTGCTCCGGGGCAGATCTCTGTGCAGCAGATGAAAGAGTTGTACCAGGCAGACAAGGTCGATGATCGTACCCATATCTATGGAGTGATCGGGAATCCGGTCAATCACTCGTTCAGCCCGAGAATACAGAATCCGGGCTTTCGAGGGATCAATTTCAATGCGATTTACCTCCCCTTTCTTGTAGACTCTGTTCGATCCTTCTTCATTCTTGCCGAAATGCTCAAGATTTCGGGTTTCTCGGTCACCGTCCCTCATAAGCAGCAGGTTCTGCCGTATCTGGGAAAGATTACCAGAGAGGTGAAACAGATCGGAAGCTGTAATACTGTGGTACGAGCCAAGAATCTCTGGTCAGGAACCAATACCGACTACTATGGTTTTGTAGAACCTCTGATACCGGACATCGACAGCAAAGAGATCCAAAGTGCCCTTGTGATCGGGGCAGGTGGAGCGGCTCGTTCTGTTGTCTGGGCACTGAGAAATCATGGATGCAAGGTGACCATCATCAATCGCAATCTTGAGCGAGCAAAGAACCTAGCACAGGAGACAATGACGGCATACGACACACTCGAACACGCAAAACTCTACGAACATGTCGATCTTGTAGTTCAGACTACGAGTGTTGGAATGGTTCCTGCGATCGAAGAGGATCCGATTCCCGATTATACCTTCAACAAGAATCAGATCGTATACGAACTCGTGTACCGTCCAAAGTACACTAAACTGCTCCAACGGGCATTGGAGGCAGGCTGTAGACTCCATTTCGGGATAGACATGCTCATTCGGCAGGGAAAGCATCAGTTCGAGTCCTTCACAGGATACCACTATCCGAAACGGCTTGAGCTCTCTTTGGATCTAGAAGAAGATTGATCGTTTGAACTTCCGAATCTTGAATATTCTGGCAATAGGAAGCACCCGTTCTTCACCGTTGGGAAGTACGTGGACTCTCAACGCTGCATCTTTCGCAGGATAGATGAGTTCCTTCGCTTCTGCAAGTATGATCGAACTCTCACCTTCTTCGTCTATTACATGTAACTCGAGCAAATCAACCGGGGATTGCACTGCGCTTCTACAGAGATTGATCTTTCCTTGATGATCGAATCCACTTGCCTGTAATGTCTGGCTTGGACCCTGGATGGCGGTAACCTGAGAAGGGATCAGAATGAGCTTCCGTTCTAACCTGGAGAGCATCTCCTCCCGTTCCAAGTTACTTCTTGCCTTGGTCTGTATCTCCTTCTTGAGTACGTTCTCGAGAGATTCAATCGATGCTCGTTCCTTGCGCTCGTCGGAAGAGAGTTGGAGAATCGATTCGTGAAAGGCTCGGAGAGTAGACAACTCATCGCCGGAACCACTCACTACATCTTTTTCCACCAAGTATCGAGGTCTGATATGTTCTCCGATACTGCTGGGTAGTATCCCATTTCCTGCCGAAGCCAACAGTTCTCGCCATGTCGATTCGGTACTACGGGAGAATAGATAAATTCCCGGAGATATAGTGGTGATCACATGTGGCTGTAGTTGTGGGAGGGCTTCGATGATACGCGATTGTCGAACATCTGCCTTTATCACTATGCCATCATAGATAGTGATCGATGTAAACTCCTCTTTCCACTGGGAGATCAGGCTTTTAAGGCTAGGAAACGAGCTACCGGTGAGCGTTTCAAGGTAGGAGATGATTTCTGGAACTGTTAGGCCGATATCGAAAGCACGAAGAATCGTCGATTTATCGATCTCATAGCTTGAGACGACATCTATTTTCTTCACTTTTGCTAGAAAGAAGAGAAAGTCCTGGCCAGCAACAGGCTCTAGATCTCCGCCGAAGGAGATAGTAAGATCGGAGTCGATTGTCGGTTTGAATCGTCTCTTCTGGCTCTCGTCAACTCTCTGATCGTCATGGTCACAAGCACTGAGTCCGCTCGAATAGAGTAGGGTAAGAACTTCATCATCGGCAGGAACAGGGATCTGATTTCTATATGCAACAATTTTCAGCGCAGTAAGGAGTTCAGCCTCATTCGTGATAGGGATCGAGTCTAGCAGCACAAAGAGAGCCGAAAAGAATGCCTGCAGTAGTGGCCGGGTAACCCGGTGCGGAGCATGACTGAATCCGAATCGAGTCAACCAGGAATCTACACAGAGAATGAGTTGAATGACATCTGGTTCCAATGAGAGGAACTTCTGTACTGCCTTCCGTTGAATCTTCGAGGAACGTCCACGTTCTTCGACCACATGTTCTAGGTAGAGCATCCGGTTGTAGTTGATGATTCGTTGCCTAGGGTATCTCTCCGAAGCACCGAATATCGATTCGAGGTACCGTGACTCAAGTAGTTTTTCACTTCGCTCCTGGTTACCCAGGTTCTCGTGCATGTGGAGACTCAGAAGGGCTCGAACGATGTTCTTGTCTCCCCCGCTGAAACGAAATCTGCTATCCGAATCGCCTTGGAATATCGCATTGAGAGCGAGCGATTCATCAATCAACCGTCTTTCGAGCAGCGGATTGATCATGATTTCCGACCTTCCCGCCGAGCTGACAGCACGAGGTACCACGAGCAGTCGTTCTTCCAGATTCACCAGAAGTTGTAATACCGTAGAGAAGGGGAGCAAACCGGTGAACAGATTGCAGATCTCATCCTGCGTAGGGGACCCTATGAGGTGGATCGCAGTGAGGATGCGAACATCCGAATCGGACAGTCTGGACACGAGTTGATTTTGAAACTCCTTTCCAGTGAAAAGAGCGGTGAGTTGCTTGGTAAGGTGAGGTTTATGGAAGGGTGTAGGAACTTTACCGAGAAAGTTTCTCACAATATCGAGATAGACCGAATCTGGAATCAGAGCGACAGATTGTTCCCAAGCACCTACAGCCGAATTTTCCTGCATCAGTCCCAAACCTCCACATGATATGTGTACCCCTGTTCCGTAAGGAATTTCTGTCTATTGGCGGAAAACTCTTCCTCCGAAGAGAATCTCGTGACCAGAGAATAGAAGTGAGAACTCTGCTTCTTGGGTCTGAGAATCCTCCCTAAACGCTGAGCCTCCTCCTGACGAGAACCGAATGTACCGGAAACCTGAATGGCAACGGATGCATCAGGAAGATCGATTGCAAAATTCGCGACCTTCGAAACGACCAGTATCCGTTGCTTACCTTCACGAAATGCCGAATACAACTCTTCTCGTTTTGCGTTTGCAGTGGCTCCGGTAATCAGGGGAGCTTGCAACTCTTTGGCAAGTATCTTCAGTTGATTCAGATACTGCCCAATGACGAGAATGAAATCTTGTGGGTGATTCTCTATGAGATCCTTCACAATCGGAATCTTGTCCGGATTTTCACTTGCAATCCGATATTTCTCTCGCTTATTGGCTATCGCATAGGGAATCTCAAGATCTTGTGGAAGCGGAACGCGGATCTCGGTGCACTCCGCCTCGGCTATCCACCCTTGGCTCTCCAGTTCGCTCCACGGTACATCGTACCGTTTTGGTCCGACTAGAGAGAATACTTCATCCTCTCGGTGATCTTCTCTGATCAGCGTAGCGGTCAGACCGACACGATGAATCGCTTGCAACTCTGCGGTAACCTTGAACACCGGTGCTGGGAGCATGTGAACTTCGTCGTAAATTATCAGTCCCCAATTTCCCTCACGTAGTATTCTCATATGGGGGAAATCACCAGTCTTGTCTGGCCTCCAGGTGAGTACTTGATAGGTGCATACCGTAATAGGCTTCACCTCTTTACGAACACCTGAGTATTCACCGATCTGAGTTGGATCGATGGTGAGTTTATCTTCTATTTCGGCAATCCACTGATGCACAGCTGCCACATTCGTGGTAAGAATGAGCGTTCGCGTGGATAGCCGAGTCAGGATCTCCATTCCCACAATGGTCTTTCCCGAGCCACACGGTAGAACGATGGTTCCATATCCTGTACCAGGTCCTCCATCTCCGAGAACGGCATCTGCGGCATACTTCTGGTAATCACGCAGAACGAAAGGGACATTTCGTGTGGAGACCGCTCTGAATGTAGTTGGTACCGGCTCCCCCTTTACCAAGGGAATGCGATCGTCGACTGGCAAATTCAGCTTAATGAGCTGTAGTTTCAACTCTCCTCTCTGATAGCGTGGAACAAGGAAGCCTCTCGGGTGCGAAATCAGCATGGACGCGATATGTTTTCTTGCCAGGATCTCCTGGGTGAACCGTTCCTGCTCAATCGTGAGCAACCAGTGTTCATCATCGTCCTCGACTTCATGCAGCTGAATACAGCCGAATCTTCCACCGAGATCTCTGACATGAAACAGTACCGATTCTGGAATTGTGTATCGAGACCACCTGTGCAATCGTGCGATCACCTCTTCTACACCGACGCCCGCTGCGGCTGCATTCCAGAGGCTTATAGCAGATATCACATAGGTGTGAACATGCTCGGGAGATTTAACGAGTTCTGCAAAGGCGATCAAATCGTTTCGTGCCATCTCTGCCGAAGGAGAGTGAACATCCAACATCATACTCAGATCGCTTTGTACAATAAGCGGTTTATCGTCCATACTGTTCATACCAGAGTGAGAGAAGTGTAATAGCTGTCATGGCTTCGATTACAGGGATGACTCGTACACAGATACACGGATCGTGCCGCCCTTCTACTCGAATGATCGTCTCATTTCCTTCAATATCTACGGTCTTCTGTGGCTTTGCAATGGATGCAGTCGGTTTTACCACTGTTCTGAAAATGAGCGGGGCACCATTGGTCATCCCCCCCTGTATGCCACCTGCATGATTGGAGAGAAAACCGTGAGATGACATCTGATCGTTGTTCTCGGAACCCCTTTTCGATGCAACGGAAAAGCCATCGCCGAATTCGATTCCCTTCGTGGCACCTATAGAGAGAATTGCGTGGGCAAGCAGTGCATCGGTCTTATCGAATACAGGTTCACCAAGGCCCGCAGGAAGTCCCGTTACGAGGCACTCGACAACTCCGCCAACACTGTCCTCTTCATCTCGAGCCCGTTCGATAGCGGCTTCCATGCGACCAGCGGCTTCGGCGTCTGGACAACTCACCCGATTCTGAGTAATACAGGAGAGATCTCGCCCATGAGCAATCTCCCGTTCGATCTGTATGGTGTATGCGGTGATCTCGATCCCTTTCTGGGAAAGAATCTGCATGGCTATAGCCCCAGCTGCCAACCGAGCTGCTGTCTCTCTTCCACTGGAGCGACCCCCACCACGCCAATCGCGTATCCCGAATTTCTCTTGCCAGGTATGATCAGCATGACCCGGTCGAAAAATCCGCGAGATGTCGGTATAGTCTCCTGAACGTTGATTGGTATTTCGGATGAGTATGGAAACCGGAGTTCCCGTGGTCTTCCCCTCGAATATCCCAGAGAGAATCTCGATCGAGTCTGGTTCTTGTCTTTTAGTTCCGAGCGAATTACCACCAGGTCTTCTTCTGGCCATTTGCCGTTGTAATTCAGACATATCCAAGGTGAAGCCGCTCTCTAACCCATCGATTATGACTCCGATTCCCTCTCCGTGTGACTCTCCGAATGTGGTTATCGTTAAAGCTTTTCCAAAACTGTTTCCTGGCATGATGTTCCTCTCCCTAACAGATTGAGTATGGCATGTGTGAGTGTTTGACCATTCTCTGCAACTGTTTGGTAATCGGATAATCGTACCATATAATCGGAAATCTGCCTATATCGCTCGCTTCTTGTCATATATAGATCGTGAAATGACTCTCTTGGGTTCGCCTCGGAGAGGAACGGTGGAACCCCACTTTTCATGATTCGGTCAAAGAGTACGTGTTCCGAGACATCGAGGTAGAGTAGTGACCCGGTCTCCTGCATGAGCGAGATGAGCGGATCATTGTCACACACGCCACCACCGGTGGAGATGATCACCAGTTCATAGTCATGGTGCATCAACTCTTCGATATATAAACGTAGCGACTCGTATTCCTTCTTGAGAAAGGCTTCCTTCCCTGCGTTCTTATAGAAATCCCGCACGGAAAGACCAGTGCCACGGATAGCCTTGAGAATGAGATCGTCGGTATCGGTATAGGCAACCCGGTATGTCGTACTCAATGCTACAGAGGCGAACCGACCGAGTTTGCTCTTTCCAGAATGTTTCAGTCCTACGAGGTAGAGAATATTCATATGAGCCTCACACGTATTCATCGAACAGGGCAACCCATTTCCGGGGGTACCGTGTTCCTGCTTGCTCTGCATCGATACGAATCTGCCGTCTCAGTTGTTTTCTAGCCTCCTTATTGAACTTTCTCAACTCGATCTTCTGCATATACTGGCTCTCCTTCACATTCTTCATGGTATCGAGGATGTGTCTGTTGTCAGGAACGACCAGTTTCAATGCATACCGGAATGTGATGATCATGGTATACCAGAGCAACACGATGATGAGCGGGATAATCTCTCTAACATTTCTGTCGGGACTTATCTCGACACGATAGGAACCGGTGATCATGCCTGTCGCGACTTTGAACAGTGGATCGATGCTTATACCCAAGAACGCAAGTGAGATTACCAACGGAAGCACCCAGAACCAGCCTTGGCGAGAAAAGATGAACCGAAGGCAGGCCGCTGCCGATAAGAAACAGAGGAGAGAAGTACTGACACTGACCAGTAGCATGAGCATGGTGAACATGATACCATGTAGGTCCCCGATAGGGAAGTCAAAAGGCGAAGAGGGGGTCGATATGAGCAGACGAAAGACATTCATCAACGAGTTGCCACAACAGATACTTGAACAACGTATGCAACCGCGGGAATCGGATGTTCGAGGCGAATTCTATCGCGATACCACAGCAATAATTCACAGTTCTCCATTCAGGAGATTGAAGCATAAGACCCAAGTATTCTTCGCTCCGAGTAACGATCATATTTGCACTCGTATGGAACATGTGCTTCATGTCGCTTCGATTGCAACGGCTGTCTGTCGTGGACTGCATCTGGATACAGAACTTGCTTGGGCGATCGGTATGGGGCACGATCTCGGCCACACTCCGTTCGGACATGTAGGGGAACGGATTATCTCCACACTCATGCAGGAGTATGGACTCCCTCCATTCGAACATGAACTGAATTCGTTGAGAATCGTCGATTTTCTCGCGTCGAACGGGAGAGGATTGAATCTCACCTATGCAGTCAGAGATGGTATTTCCAGTCATAACGGTGAACGGTTCGATCGTATTGTTCGACCAGTGTTCGCCTTGAAAGATCTGCATGCTATCGCAAGTAGAGTCGATGCGGTTCCCGCTACATGGGAGGCTGCAGTGGTTCGAGTATCCGATCAGATTGCCTACTTGGGTAGAGACTACGAGGATGCCTGCAGATTGAAGATCATCGATCCAAACGCGATTCCAACAATCGTTGTTGATCAATTGGGTAATACAAATGCTTCTATCATAGATACCCTGGTCAATGATGTCATTGACAACTCGGATCCGGATATTGGAATCTGTTTCTCTGAACCGGTGTTCGAAGCAGTGATTGCCATGAAGAAGTTCAACTATGAACAGATCTACCTCTCACCCATGCTTGCCGGTTACAGCAAATACTTCTCTCGACTTCTCCGACTGATTGCCGACTATCTCAGTGGTCTCATGGAGAGCTACGGGTTCGATGAACCACGATATCTGGAAGAGAAGAATATGCTGGCAGCTGGTTTCGGTCTTCACATATCCGAGATGAGAGATCAATACCTCCGCCACGATGGTAATATTGATCGCATACTCTTCGACTACATTGCAGGAATGAGCGACAATTTCTGTCTCGATTGTGCGAACGAGATTCTGAAGCCAGATCATCTAAACGAACACATCGAGCAATCTATCACTGGTAAATGGTTCGATGTCAAATACTAGCGGTTGATCTAACTCATTTTGTGGGTGATGTGCTCGATCTCTTCAATGAACTGCTTCACGTTGTCGAAAGCACGGTAGACGGATGCAAAACGGATATAGGCCACGGTATCGATCTTGTAGAGTTGCCGGAGTGCGGCTTCGCCGATATCCTTCGACGCTACTTCACGTCTAGTTCCCGCTTTCAAGACAACTTCGTCCTCTATATCCTGTAAAACCTGCTCGATAGTCTCTTGGCTGATATGTCTCTTCTCTGTGGTTATACGAATACCCCGCTCGATCTTTTTGATATCGAACGGTTCACGTCTTCCATCCCGCTTGACCACCATGAACGGTTTCTCCTCGATTCGCTCATAGGAGGTGAATCGATAACCGCATGATAGACACTCTCGTCTTCTGCGTATGGTGGAACCACTGCTGTTCTGTCGTGATTCCAATACTTTATCATCCATATGACCACAATGGGGGCATAACATGGTGGATTACTCCTTGCGAATAGATAACTTACACTATAGCATGAAATTGATTGTATGGAAATTAGTAGGCAGACAATTTTTGAAAATAATGAGAATCTTCTCGTTGATACGATTGCGACTGTTTGTACCAATTTGATAATAATGTTACACAATTGTTGAGAAAGTAGTGTTTTCGTGATAATAATAACAAGTACTACGTCATAAGAAATGAGGTTGCCATGGAATCCGTAAGTAATTCAGTGAAAAGGATCATCGATCGTACACCCTTTCTGTATGAAATGCTCATACAGGGGATACTCAGTTACAGCAACTATGCAGCATCTATCAGACCTACTGTGGAACAGATGCATGGTAAGGATGTGAAGACTTCGGCCATAGTCATGGCCATTCGCCGTTATGCTGAAGAACTGCGCAGGAAGGACACCGAACAGAAAAGCTACAATCTACGCTACGAGATCGTTATGAAGACCAATATCTACGATATAAATCTTGTGCGCAGCGATACGCTAATTACCAAGTTAGGAGAGCTGTACCACCTTGTCAGTCCATCTTCAGGCGATTTCCTCAATGTCACCTTAGGAAGTCACGAAATAAGCATCTCTGTAAGCGAAAAGTACCTTGAGACGATTGAATCCATGATTGAAGGCGAGGCAGTCCTTCACCGGATGGGTGATCTGGTTGCTCTCTCACTGGTGTTCAGTGGCGATTTTATGTCTACTCCCGGTATTGTCTATGAAGCGGTCAGGAAGTTGGCGTGGGAAGAGATCAATGTGAATGAGATCATCTCGACGATGAACGAGTTGACGTTTGTAATTCGGCGAGAAGACTCGATGGATGCGTTCACAGTATTGCAGAGTTTTCTGGGAGGACAATGATGCACCTAAAACGTCATATCGTGATAACAGGACCGATAAACAGCGGTAAGACCACTATGCTCTTCTCACTCTGTTCTCGATTGGATTCACTCGGTTTTTCGATTGGTGGAGTCACTCAGGTCATGCCGCTTCCAAACAAGGAGAAGCGGTCATACATACTGAGCGACCAGGGAAGTGGTGATATCCGTGTGCTCATGACACTGGATTCGAAAAGCGACTGGATTCCGTTTGGACGCTTTCACTACGATCCAGGCGCATTCGATTGGGCTTCGGAGAAAATTCTCTCACACAGGGCTCATTACGACTATGTGACCATAGATGAAATAGGACCTCTGGAGTTGCAAGAGGAGGGGCTTGCACAGACCTACAAAAAACTGCTACACACGTACCGTGGAACGCTCATAACCGTGATACGAGAGGGATTACTAGATCAGGTTCTAGCACATTTCGACATCAATGAGCGTTCAATCGTGGTGCTGCGTACCACAGAAAACCAGGAAGAACAGTTGGATAAGGTGGTTCCGAGTGAATGAGTTGTTCTGGGCTGTCATGCTGATTGTGAATTTCATCGCAATCATGGTGGCATTCCGATTGTGGGGTAAGGTTGGGTTACTGATCTGGATTCCCATATCTGTGATCATTGCGAATATCCAGGTAACGAAAACCGTCGTTCTCTTTGGCCTCGAAGCGACCTTAGGCAATATTGTGTATGCAACGAGTTTCCTGGCAACCGATATTCTCAGCGAATGTTATGGGAAACGAGACGCAGCACGGGCAGTCGCGATTGGATTCTTCTCACTGGTCATCATGACTGTACTCATGAATCTGGCTATCCTCTTCGTTCCAGCATCTTCCGATTTCGTGCAGGAGAGTATGGTTACCATATTCTCGCTCATGCCTCGAATTGCGCTGGGAAGTCTCAGTGCCTATCTTGTATCACAATTACACGATATTTACGCCTTCGCCTATTGGAAGAGGCGGTTTCCCGGATCACGTTCACTCTGGTTCAGGAATAATGTGAGCACCATGGTGAGTCAGCTCATAGATACACTCATATTCACGATGGTTGCCTTTTGGAATGTCTACGATTGGAGCATTCTCTGGCAGATCATGGTGACAACCTATCTATTGAAGTGGTTAGTCTCAGCTCTCGATACGCCATTCATGTACATTGCTCGCAGGTGGCACGAATCTAAAGTAGTTCCCGAATCAATCTAGTAGACACCTCCTATTCTGGTATGAATAGGGTATTCATCGTTTCCACGGCCTCTTTGGTTCCAGACAATACAATGCCCTCGAACGGTTCTCTCTCACGCAGGAGCTTGTCTGTGTAGATGAATGGTGAGCCATCACCATACTGCACAACCATCCCTTGAAGCTCCAAAAGCGCATGTGCACCCGCAATATCCCAGACAAAGCATGGAACAGAGATCGCCCCCTGGATATGTGGGTGAATGAGTGGAGAGATCATGTGGAGAATATTGGAGCCGTAACATCGGATCTTACCATCGAACTTCTTAATCGAGATGTGTCTTGGTGCATGACTGGCCATGGCGAGCTGTTCCAGTTTCGTATGGGTGAGTCGTGGTTTGAACGGTTTCCCGTTCAGCAGTAGATCCTTTCCTGGATCCTGTCGTAAGAATAGTCCTTCCTCACTACTTAGGCCCCATCTCGGGGCATAGACCATTGCACCCACGCATGTTCTATTCTCATTGAGAATTCCGAGCGAGATACACCATCCGGGAAGTCCTTGGCTATAAACATCGGTACCATCGATCGGATCGAGAATGAACGTTACCGGTGCTTCGCCACTGAATGGCTGCAACGACTCCTCGGTCACGATATCTGCTTCGGGAAACAGCTGTGCAATACCCCTCGCTACCCTCTCGTTGATATAGGTGTCGGTTGCGGTAAGTACCGATCCATCATCCTTGTAATCTCTAAAAATATCGCCTTGAGCCTTACAAGCGTAGGCTCCCATATCTATGATCAGTTGTTCCAGTTCATCATATGCATCCATTGAATACCTTTCCTCTCTGTGATACCGTAGGTGCGGTTATGCAGCAACATATTGGTCCACTTGTGCAATCCTATATCAAAAGCACCGACGCGTACAAGGCGTTTAAACGGGATTGCAACACACGTCAGTATCTGGAAGGCCTCGAGGGGTATCCTCTCGCAGAGGCTGTCTTGGTGTATGCTCGTTCAATACACGGGCGAACCTGGGCTCTCTGTCCGACAGAGACTGCCGCAACGCAATTGTGCAAGGACTTGCAGGCAACCGGCACACCGTATGTGTATCTCCCTTCGAATGGGAAGCGCCTCTACAGCCCTTGGGAGGGGACAGATCGCGAGTACACGCAGTTGCGGGCTCTCGCTGCATTAACAGAGCACCCATCACGAATCGTGGTAACCCACATTCGTGCATTTGTCTCACCTGTGATCGCTATCGAATCTCTACGGGATTCGGAACTTCGTCTTCGAGTGGGCGATACGTTTGACCCGACCGGCATTGCATCGATCCTTGCTGCCGGTGGATATTTTCGCTCCCCCAGTACAACGGTTCCTGGTGAATTCTCCATGCATGGAGAAGTGGTGGATCTTTTCCCATACGACAATACGTATCCGATCAGAATATATGCAGAGTGGGATCGAATAGAGAAGATCACACTATTCGATCCGATGGATCAGGATACCGTGAAGACCGTCGGTCATGTAACAGTGACTATTCTAAAAGAGCAGCAACAGATCGAGACAGCACATATCGACACCTACATCTCCGAGAACGATTATGTCTTCTTTCTTGGCAAGGAGCGACTCGAAACGTCATTTCATTCTCTTGAAGTGGAAGCGAAAGCACTGTTCAGAGAGGCGTTCCTTATCGATCGGCAATCGCCCAAACCAGATCAGGTGCTCCTCGATTATCGGACATTCTTTGAACGACAGAATCGCGGATCGGTCCTCATCGAGGTGAGGGGACAATGCAAAGAAGCCTATACGTACGATGTGGATGGACCGCGTTCGTTCTTCGGCAACTTTGTCATGTTGAAGGAACATTTGGCACAGCTCTTCGATAATGGGTACTCGGTCACGCTCTACGCCGGATCTGAACTCCAGAAGAACCGCTTGAATAACATGTTGAGTCAGTTTTCACAACTATCGGTACTCGATCTGGAAATCAGTGGAGGATTTTCGATTCCTTCGGAGAAACTGGTTGCCATCTGCGATCATGAGATCTTCGGACGAAGAAAACAGGTAGTGAAAGCACTTCATAAAGTACAGACATCTCCTTTGGACTCCTTCGTGGATCTCAACGAGGGAGATTATGTTGTTCATGTGAACTATGGAGTGGGGCAATTTCAGAAGATCGATCGGATCAGCATGTCGGGCAAGGAACGCGACTATATCAAGATTCTCTATGCCGATACAGAGACACTCTTTGTCCCCATTGAACAGGCTAACTTGATCCAGCGGTACATAGGAAGTGAAGGGGGAGCTCCCCGGCTCGATAAACTCGGTGGTCAAGGTTGGGAGACCAAAAAAGCCCGTGCAAGAAAATCGGCTGAAGAACTCGCAGGCAGGCTCATACAACTGTATGCGAGAAGGAAAAGCAGCAAGGGGTATCCGTTTCCTAAGGATACCGACTGGCAGATGGAGTTCGAGGCATCGTTTCCCTTTGAGGAGACTGAGGATCAGCTAACCTGTATAGAAGATATTAAACGTGACATGGAAAGCCCGACAGTCATGGATAGGCTCATCTGTGGTGATGTGGGCTACGGAAAGACTGAAATCGCTCTCAGAGCCGCATTCAAGGCAGTGATGGCTGGAAAGCAGGTTGCATTTCTTGCTCCAACGACGATTCTTGCTGAGCAACACTATGAGACACTGGTGAAACGGCTAGGGAAGTTTCCAGTCAGAGCAGCCGTAATCTCACGAATTATCCCGAAGAAAGAACAGAAGATGATACTTCAGCAATTGAAAGCGGGACAGATCGATGTACTCGTCGGAACCCACCGCATACTCCAGAAAGATGTTCAGTTCAGTGAACTAGGGCTGCTGATCATCGATGAAGAACAACGGTTTGGTGTAAAAGATAAGGAGAAGGTGAAAGAGTTAAAGGCGAATATCGATTCGATCGCACTCTCGGCAACACCGATTCCGAGAACGCTCTACATGTCATTGTTGAAGATTCGTGATATGTCGCTGCTCACGACGCCTCCTATACAGCGGAGACCGATCAGAACGGTCATTCGAGAGTTCGATGTCAAGACGATCGTATCTGCTATCAGATTCGAGCTGAGTCGTGGTGGACAAGTCTTCTATCTCCATAACAGAATCAATACGCTAGAAGAAGTGGTCATGCTCCTGCACAAGGAGTTGCCGGAAGTTATCGTGGAATCCATCCACGGTCAGATGGATCCGAATTCAATTGAAGATGTCATGAGACGGTTCATCCACCAGGGGATCCAGGTTCTTGTCTCGACTACCCTGATTGAAAATGGAATCGATATTCCTAATGTAAACACGATCATAATCGATCGCGCAGATAGATATGGTGTGTCGCAACTCTATCAGTTGCGTGGTCGGGTAGGGCGAAGTGACCAAGAAGCGTATGCCTATCTCTTCTATCCCGCGCTTACCGCAATCAATGAGATTGCGGTGAAGCGACTGAAGGTGATCTCAGAGCACACCGAACTAGGCAGTGGATTCAAGATCGCCATGAAGGATATGGAGATCAGAGGAACCGGGAATCTACTTGGAAGGGAGCAGAGTGGACAACTGGCTTCCGTTGGACTCGACATGTACCTGAGAATTTTGGATGAGGCTATAGCCGAACTCATGAAAGAGGGGGATTCGGAGGAGCAGCGAGAGGTGTTTCTGGAACTCGACTACTCCGGTTTCATTCCGGACTCCTATATTTCTGAACCATCGGTCAAGTTCGATGTATACAAAAAGATCGCCTCTATCACCACCGATGTTCAATTACAGTCACTTACGGCCGAGATGGAAGACCGGTTCGGCCCAACACCCGAGGTTGTCACGAACCTTCTGTATATTGCCGAATTGAAGATCATCTGCAGAAAGCTCAATATTCAGCACCTAAAAGAGAGAAATGGGCAAGTCACTGTGGAATTCGCCAAAGTAAAGGATATCTCCATAGACAAAGTCATGGAACTCATACGACTCGGAAATGGGAGAGTGGGAATCGATCCACGAAGGATGAATGTATTGACACTCAGCACCGATGCCGTTTCATTAAAAGATAAGTCACTGTTCATTTTAGAGACATTACAACGATTAGTTTAGGCGAGGATACGATACATGGGTATAGATACAGATAGAGTTGATAGCATTACCGAAGATGGCAGAAGAGCAGTGAAGAGTTTCGTTCTCAGAGGTTCCCGTCTTGCTACATATCAAAAGGAGGCACTCGATCGGTATGCCAACGAGTACACCATTCCTGTAACTCACGACATGCTCAATTTCCACACGGTCTTCGGCAATGACCATCCTGTGATCATAGAGATCGGTTTTGGTATGGGAACCTCCACCCACCGAATAGCTTCACTTATGCCTGAATACAACTATATCGGTATTGAGGTGTTTCTTAACGGTTTTACCAAGTTGTTGCATACAGTGGGTACCGAACAGATGAACCATGTACGCCTGATCCGATTCGATGCGGTTGAAGTGCTCAATTCCATGGTGAAAGATGGATCTGTAGCCGGTTTCCACATATTCTTTCCGGATCCATGGCCAAAAAAGAGACACCATAAACGGAGACTCATTCAGGAACCGTTTGCTCAACTACTTGCAAGTAAGCTCAAGGATCGGGGCTATATCTACTGTGTCACCGATTGGGAACCATATGCCGAACAAATGCTCGCAGTGTTTCAGCATACACCTTCACTGTACAATCCTCATGGTGGATATGCCCCTCCAAGGTCCTGGCGGCCTACCACAAGTTTCGAACGAAAGGGGATAGAGAAGCACCATCCGATTAACGAAGTCTGGGTGGAAAAGCAGACGTCCACTCTATAGGACGCGCTCACATCGACACATAATGCAACGAGGCTGGGACGTTCGCCCCAGCCTCTCTAGTACACCGTGTACAATGTGCTATTTACCGGAATCCTCTTCAGCAGCCTTCGCAGCCTTTATGACATCGTCGGCTATTCGACCGGAAAGCATTTCGTAATGGTCAAACTCGATTTCAAACGAACCGGTGCCACTGGTCATGGACTTGAGATCGATCGCATAATTAAGCATTTCTGCCTGAGGAACTTCAGCCTTGACCATTTGGATACCACCACCGATATCCTCCTGTCCAAGAACTCTTCCCCGTTTACCACTGAGGTCACTCAAGATATCTCCCAGATACGAGTCCTCTATATATACAGAGAGTTTCATGAACGGTTCTAGAAGTACCGGGCCTGCTTTCTCAATGGCTGCTCTCATAGCACCCTTCGCAGCAAGGCGGAACGCCATTTCGGAAGAGTCGACCGGGTGTTCCTTTCCATCGACAATGGTTATACCAATATCGACCAGAGGATATCCGGCAAGGAATCCCTCGTGCATCGCATCCTGAAGTCCTTTCTCAATACCGGGCATGTAGCCTTTGGAGACCGAGCCACCTTTGATTGCATTCGTGAACGAGTAGTACTCTCCACGCTCTAGAGGTTCAATCTCTATAAGCACTTTACCGTACTGACCATGCCCACCGGATTGTTTCTTGTGTGCAAAGTCGACAACACCCGATTTCTTGGTGATGGTCTCTCGATAGGCGATTTTTGGAGTCTTTGTGTTGATCGTGACCTTCTGCTTCTCCTTGATCTTTTCAAGGATCATGGTCAGATGCAATTCGCCCATTCCGCTCACTGTGGACTCTTTCGTCTCTTCGTTGAAAGCGGTCTGGAACGTGAGATCCTCTTCTGTGATCTTATGCAAAGCCTCGTTCATCTTATCTTCAGATTTCTTATCACCTGCTTGAATTGCCAGTGAGAAGATCGGGCTTGGCAAGCGAAGCGGGCGGAACAGGAACGAAGTATCTCCCTGTGCCAGCGTAGCATTGGTGTAGGTAATATTGCTTTTAGCAATAACACCTATATCACCGGCCTCAAGCGCATCGACTTCGTTCAGTTTCTTTCCGATCAATCGATACACCTTGCCAGGACGCTCTTTTTTTCCGAGATCCGGGTTGGTCAGATCGGTATCGCCTGCGATCTTACCCCGCACGACTTTGATGTACGAGAGCTTTCCAGAGAACTGATCTATCGTGGTTTTGAACACGAATGCTGCAGGAGAACCTTCGCTGGAAATGGGTATCTCTTGCTCTTCTTCGTCCTGAACAATCTCTTCCATCTTCCCTAGAGGAGAAGGGAAGTTGTTCTTGATAAATGTGAGCAGACTGTTTATGCCAGAGCCTTGCAAAGAGCTTCCGGCGAACACAGGAACCACACGATTCTCATTCAATCCCTCTCTGAGTCCTCTTCTGATCTCGTCGGCATCAAGTGTGCCGGCATCGAAATACTTCTCAATGAGATCGTCTGCTCCTTCAGCAGCAGCCTCAATAAGCATGAGATCATACTCTTCGACCAGTTCATTGAATTCGGCAGGAATGTCCTGGACCTGCTCCTTGCCGGAATTGTCTACTATATATGCCTTCTTCTCGATGAGGTTGATTACCCCTTTGAAATTTTCGCTGTTCCCCATGGGAATAGTGATGGGAACATACGTTGCGGGAAGAGTCTCTTTCAGGTTTGCAAATGCCGTAAAGAAATCGGCCCGTTCTCTGTCTATCTTGTTGATAAAGACCGCTCGTGGTTTGTTTCGATCATTCAACCGCTTCCAGAGTTTGATAGTCTCTATCTGTGCCCCGTCTCGGGCATCTACGGTGACAATAGCGGACTCGCAGGCACGGAATGCACCGATGACTTCTCCTACGAAGTCGGCCGTTCCTGGAGTGTCGATAAATGTGATAGTCTTTCCCTCGAACACACAATTGGCCATTGCAGCGTGAACAGATATCTGTCGTGATATCTCCTCTTCGGTGTAGTCACTGGTGGTCTTACCCGAATCAATCGTCTCGGCCCGGGAAACCACACCACTTTGAAACAAAATTTGTTCCAATAATGAGGTTTTCCCGGTACCGTTGTGGCCTACGATGGCAATGTTCCTCAAATCAGTACTGGATACGCTCATATGTCCTCCTAAAATCGAATATCGGTGGATACTCAAAGAACATGGTAAATCCATACTCCGGATCTGTCAAACTAATAATGGTTTTTGTGCCAAATTTAGCTCAAATTCTATGATTTCCGGGAGAAGTGACTGAATTCCATCGTGAATGTACCACGTCCTTGTGTAGAGCTTCTGAGTGCGGTGGAGTAGCCGAAAAGCTGTGAAAGTGGAGCTTTTGCTATAATATGGTCAGCTGTTGCTCTGCTCTCCATGCTGTTGATTATACCACCTCGAGCTGTGAGACTTCCCATGACCTCTCCTACATACTGAGAAGGTACTACGACATCTACACGCATTACCGGTTCAAGAAGCACAGGCTCTGCATCTCGTCCTGCGGCCTCGAAACAGAGTGCCGATGCAGCTTCGAATGCAAATGTGCTCGCCGTAAGATCGGAATAGGAGACAGATTCGAGAATAGCTTCAACATCGACCACCTCATATCCGAAACGGATACCTGAGTGAATGGAGTTGTCCACACCACGTTTGATCGCAGCAAGATATTCGTCTGGAAGACTCTTGTGCGGAACCTTACTCGTAAACTTGACACCACTTCCTGTCGATAGCGGTTTCAGTGTAAGGGTGACCGAAGCTTCATGCTCTTTACCTGCTAGCAGTTTGGAGTAGACCTCTGTCTTGGTAGTGGTATGCAGTATGGATTCTCTGTAGGTGACTTGTGGGTTTCCTACGCGAGCATCGACCTTCATCTCCTTTGTGAGCCGAGTGACAAGCACATCGAGATGTAGCTCTCCCATACCAGATATGACCAGCTGACCTGTGTCTACATTCTCTTTCCAGGTGAATGTGGGATCTTCTTGTGAAAGGATCTGAAGAGATGCTTTGAGCTTGTCCTGATCGCTCATCGTCTTCGGTTCGATAGCAACCGAAATGACCGGTTCTGGGAAGACCATGTTCTCAAGGAGAATCTGAGCCCCCTCGCTTCCGATCGTATCACCCGTCTGAGCGTTTTTAAACCCTATGACCACACCGATATCCCCTGCAGCGAGCTGGTCAACCGTCTCGGGTCTGTTCGCATGCATTCGAAGTAATCTATTTACCCGTTCACGCTTTTTCTTGGTTATGTTGAGAATTGCCGTCCCTTTCTTGATCACACCGGAGTAGACCCGAATGAAACACAGCGGACCTGCCTCCCGGTCAAATTGGATCTTAAAGATCAAAGCGAGAGGTTGTGCTGCCGGATCATGAATAACCTGAACCTCTTTCTCATGTTTTACTGAAATTCCTTTCATTGGCGGAATATCGAGAGGTGAGGGGAGTAGTTCAACGATTCCATCGAGAAGCGGTTGCACCCCGATGTTCTTCAAAGAGGCTCCAACGAACACCGGAACAAGGTCACGGGAAATAGTTGCCTTCCTGAGAGTCTGTATGATCAGTTCACGGGGAATCTTCTCTCCGGAGAAATAGAGTTCAGTGATTTCGTCCGAGTGCGAAGCTACAGCATCTACAAGGCGTTCGTACCACGTATCACGAAGTTCCTGCAGTTCTCCGGACAGTTCCGAGAAATGCATAGTGCTACCGTAGCTGGTCACTTCAAAATCGATTCTTCGATTCTCAATAACGTCAATAATTCCATTGAATGCAGATTCGGCCCCTATCGGGAGATAGAGAGGAACAGGAGTTTTAGCGAACTTTTTTTCAACATCGGTAACGACATCGAAGAAATTGGCTCCAAGTCGATCCATTTTATTCACGAATATGATTCGTGGAACACGATAATGATCTGCCTGTCTCCATACGGTTTCTGTCTGGGGCTCAACTCCACTGACACCACACAGGACCGTGACAGCACCATCGAGAACACGGAGCGAACGCTCCACCTCAGCAGTAAAGTCGACATGTCCCGGAGTATCTATGATATTGATCTTGTGTTCCTTCCAGTAGCATGTGGTTGCCGCCGAGCTGATAGTAATCCCTCGATTCTGTTCCTGTTCCATGAAATCCATGGATGCTTCGCCGTCATCCACCTCTCCGATTCTGTGATTCTCTCCGGTGTAGAAGAGAATCCTTTCTGTGGTGGTTGTCTTTCCGGCATCGATATGTGCCATGATTCCTATGTTACGAATTAACGTGTCATCCATATGAAGTTGTTCCTTTGTTTCGAGAGTTTACACGTCAAATCATAACATAAATGGAGTATCGTATAAAGAGAGTCGACTACTGTCAGTCATGAACGGTATCTAAGTGCACGCAATGAGTTCAGTATTGCAAGAAGCGCAACTCCCGTATCGGCGAATACTGCCAGCCACATGGTGGCGATGCCCACTGTGCCAAGAAGCATGACAACGAACTTCACGCCGAGCGCGAGAACGATGTTCTGTGTAATAATGGTGACAGTCCTCCGAGCATGACGTATACCATCGGGGATTCTCTGCAGATTATCGGTCATGACGACCATGTCGGAAGCTTCCACTGCTGCATCGGAGCCGATCGAGCCCATGGAGACACCAATGTCTGCTCTTGCCAGCACCGGCGCATCATTGATTCCATCACCTACAAAGAGTAACGTCCCCCGAGAGCCCTTCTTTTCTATGAGTCGTTCAATGTGTTCAACCTTCTGGTGAGGAAGTAGATCACCGAATCCTTGATCTACTCCGATTTGTTCAACTGTCCGATCCACGACGTTCTGCCTGTCTCCGCTGAGAAGTCCGATATAGCTGACTCCGAGGTTTTTCAGGTCTGCAATCGCTACTTTCGCCTCGTCTCTGATCGAATCGGTGATCACGATTCTCCCCGCCACGACACCATCTATCGAGACAAGAATGGACCCTCCGTTTCTGGACTGAAGATCTCGAGGAACCGTGTAGGCTTGTTCTTCCATATGGCGATCGGTACCGATGACGATCGAGATTCCATCGACTTGACCATACATCCCTTTTCCGGGGACTTCACCGATGGCGTGTGCTTCTCTCAAAGTGTAGCCATGACTCAGGGCATAGGCAGTGATTGCTTTGGCGATAGGGTGGTTCGATTTTGCCTCGATACTCGCAGCAAGGGTAATCAACTCCGCTTCATCGTTATCGTACTCGCGCGAGAGGTGCACCTGTTGTACTCCAAAGGTGCCCGACGTGATAGTTCCTGTCTTGTCAAACACGACATGACTGGTCTTCGCAAGAGTCTGGACATAATTGCCCCCTTTAACAAGAATACCCATACGTGCAAGACCGCCGATTCCCCCGAAGAAACCGACCGGTACCGATATCACTAGGGCACAAGGGCAGGAGATCACGAGAAATACCAGAGCTCTATAGAGCCAGACTGAGAATGCCCCATTTGTAACCAGCGGAGGGATCAGTGCCAGAAGTACAGCGATACCAACTACAGCCGGGGTATAATATCGAGCAAAACGGGTTATGAAACGCTCGGTTTTCGCCTTTCTTCGACTTGAAGCCTCTACTAGATCAAGGATAGTGGCAACAGTGGAATCCTCATACCGTTTCACCGCTTTGGCGTACAACACGCCGGATCCGTTCACCGAGCCACTGAGAATCCCTGTTTCTGGACCGACTTCCCATGGCATCGACTCTCCCGTCAATGCTCTCGTATCGAGTGTCGAGTTTCCCGAGATTACTTGTGCATCGACTGGAATCTTCTCTCCTGGTCTGATTAACAGGATATCGTCTATGGCTATCTCCTCAGGAGACACCTTGATCTCACGCTCGTTTCGTACAACGGTGGCCGATACCGGCTTGATATCCATGAGCTTGGCAATGGAGTTTCTCGATTTCTCGACAGCAAGACCTTGCACATACTCACCAACCTGATAGAATGCCATCACTGCCACCGCTTCAGCATATTCTCCGATGGCGAAGGCTCCAATCGTTGCAATGGTCATGAGAAAGTTTTCATCGAACACAGAACCCTTCACGAGGTTTCGAAGTGCCTTCCACACGATATCGATCCCAACGGTCGCGTATCCTGTTATGAAAAGGAGTAGAGCGAGAGACGGGTGCGAAGCACTATGGGCCAATACGGTTATGATGATTGCAGTAACAACTCGCAGTGGTTCCACGATATTGAAGGATCGTTTGCCTGGTACTGCTTCATTGATATGGGAGATCTGCGATCCCGGTTCCTCTTTTCTTACCGTCGATATGATGGACTCGTTGAATGTTGCATCATCAGCCTGCTTGTGCGTACGTACGCGCAACCTGTTCTGTACCAAGTCGATCTCACTCGATTCCACACCATCTATAGTCTGTATGGCATCTTCGATTCGTGCTGCACAGACGGCACAATCAACACCATCTATTCTATATATATGCTCAGTTGCCATATGCTCTCCATAACATTCATATATGATTGTATCTTCATATATAGAGCATAGTAACTCCCTCTCATTCTGTCAATATATGTTCTTGCGCATATGTTCGGTTTGCGCTACGTCCGTATAGGTGTAACAGCTCACTGAGTGAATCAGCAGGAAACTTTTGCATGAGAGACGGTGAGACACGCCAACTCCAATTATGATTCCCGCAGGTAGATGGCGTATTCATGCGAGCCGAACTATCCAAATTGAGAATATCTTGAAGTGGGATAATTACCGTTCGTGCGTGAGAGGCTATCAGAGTTCGAATCATCGACTCGACAACGGTATCTGCACTACAGGCAAGATATCTACAGACTATGTATTGCAGGGAGGAGGGGATCGATAAAAACCAGCCGAGTGTAGTGTCGTTGTCGTGAGTTCCCGTATACGCTACGCATTGATAGGGGTAGTTGTGGGGAAGAAACTCATCGAGACCGTTCAAACGACCAAAGTCATCGAAGGTGAACCCGTATTGGTAGAGTTTCATCCCTGGAAAACCATTGGAATCACGCAACTCTTCAACACTGGGAGTTACCACACCAAGGTCTTCTGCTATGATGGGAATCGTTCCGAGGTGGGTGCGAATGGTTGCAAACAGATCTTTGCCGGGAACATCCACCCATCTTCCCGATTCTGCCGTGGTACTCCCCGCGGGAATCTCCCAATAGGCGTCAAATCCACGAAAATGATCGACACGTACAATATCGACACATTGTAGTGTACGTGAAAACCGTCGAATCCACCACTCGTACAGTGCCTCTTTCCGTGTATCCCAATCGTAGACCGGATTTCCCCATAATTGACCTGTACTGCTGAAGAAATCGGGTGGAACGCCTGAGACAGCAGAGAAACTTCCCTGAGAATCGGTCTTGAACAAATCTCTGTTACTCCAGGTGTCTACACTATCGGCAGCAACGAAGATCGGCAGATCCCCTATGATGTGCAATCCCAGAGCATTCACATGAGCTCGTAAGTTCATCCACTGTACATGAAAGAAGAATTGCAGGACATACCATTGTGCTATTTCGAGCCTATGGCGCTCTCTCAATGCATCCAGTGCACTAGAGTCGCGGTCAGCGAATTCCTGAGGCCAGTGGGAGAACCACCGTGCATCCTGATACAGCTCATACAGGCACATGAACAGGGCATAATCGGCGAGCCAATACGCTTCATCATCGCAGAATGTCTTGAAATCGCTGGCGAGAGCAAAATCCTCTCCAAGTGTGAGACACCGTTCGGCGGCTACTTTGAGTAGTGGCATCTTGTTGGCGTATACAGCTGAATAATCGACTCGATCGACGGCCGATTCACTGATCGAGGCAATCTCTTCACTGGTTAACAGATCCCATTCGACGAGTGTGCGAAGGTCTATGAACAACTCGTTTCCAGCAAATGTAGATCGAGCAGCATATGGACTATTCCCATATCCGGTAGGACCGAGGGGGAGGATCTGCCAGTAGTCGAATCCAGCAGCGCGTATCGTCTCAGCCATTGAGCGAGCTTCCTTGCCAAGATCACCAATTCCATGGGGGCCGGGGAGGCTGCTGATATGGACGAGCACACCGGCATGCCGGTCCTGTTGAACATTCATACTCTTCCAACGGCAGGTCCGAGGGACTCCCGCTCCAATACCCGATAGGGTATGACGACATGATGATCGGTTACAGGTTCTCCCCGAATGAGAGCGAAGAGCATCTCTGCAGCCTTTCGCCCCTTTTCGGAAGCAGGTTGTCCGATGGTGGTCAATGGAGGGACCATGTACGACGATTCGACGATATTGTCGAATCCGATCACAGAAATATCATCGGGGACCGTGACTCCCTGATCTGAAAATTGGAGCAAACATCCTATGGCGACTATATCACTCATGCACACTACACAGGTTGGTCGTTGTTTCGATTCAAGAATCTTGGTCGCCATGAGTCTCCCTTCGATCAGGGTACATTCAGATGTATAGATATTCACCGAAGGCATATCGAGTGACAGCCCGTAGGGTTTCATTGCGTCCTGGTACCCGGCGAGCCTCGCTTTCTGTATACTGTCTGGTGCGTGTTTCTCATATGAGACGTCTGCTAATCCGATAATCACAATCTCACGATGTCCCTGCGCGAGTACCAGACTCATGATATCCTTAGCGGCGCTCCTGTCGTCGATATTGACTGATGGCATATCTCGAGAAGGGACTCCATCCACTGTGACAAACGGGATGTTCCGGCCCCTGATGGAATCGACGATCTCCATATCGACACTCATGCCTTGTGTGATCAAGCCATCGACTGCCGCATGTCGAACTGCATCGAGCACACTCTCATTGAGCGGAGGAATCAGCGTGAGGGTGTTCCCGTACTTCTGGCATACCGATCCGATTCCCTCAACGACCTGCATGATATAGGGATTTTGGAACGAATAATGGATATGTTGAGGAAGGAGGAATCCGATACTCTCATGCCGCTGTAAAGAGAATCTCCTCGCAAGTGGATCCGGGTAGTATCCGAGTTTCTCAGCAGCTGCATGGATCGTTTCACAAGCCTGTTTTGATATCCTTGAGGGGTCATTGAATGCGAACGAGACCGCAGTCTTGCTATATCCGGTGATCCTTGCAATATCCTTAATGGTTACCCGCTTTCCGTTTTTCCTGTGTTCGTCCATCTCAGGTGCTCCTTGTCAGTAGCAATATCTCGTAAGGGCCCAGAATAACGGGGTCTCCTACGAGCTTGACGAATTTTCCCTGAGCAAGGTCTGTCCAGGAGTGTTCGCGTAGTATCGCGCTGCTCTTCGTATCGATTCGCACGGATTTTTGAAATTCGGTAAAATTGGCCAAAACAACGAGCACATCATCGTTCTCGGAGGTCTTTCGAGGAGATGAGAGTATACAGATTACCCCCTTGTCGTCGGTTACCACCGATGAAAGTCGGTGCTCTGAGCCCATTGCTCGTTGTCCTTTCCGAATATTGATATACCGGTGTATTCTTCTGAAGACCTGTGATCCGGGAATGCTGAGATCGCCCCTTCTACTCGCTGCCGCCCAGTCGAATGGTTGCCTATGCAGATATCTACTGTCGCGAGCCTTATGCATATCATAGATATAGGAGTAGTCATTAAGCTGACCGATCTCATCTCCGCTGTACAAGACAGGAATGCCGTTTGTTGCCATGCAGAAGGTATGAAGCAGCACGATCCGTTTCATGGCAAGTTCCTGTTGATACTCATCGCGTTCAGTCAGGCCTTTCTCAAGTCCACAGAGTGAAGCACAAGTGCCACAGTTTCGTGCATCGAGCGTCTTGGGATCGGACTCGTACAGCTCACCTCTGCTAAAGCTTCCAGGATAGCTGCCAAGATAGAAGTTGATGAGAAAACGCTTGTGTTGGAATGGATCGAATCCCAGCTCTCTCGCTTTCTCCTCATTGAAGCCCCATCCAATATCGTCGTGGCATCGGGCATAATTCACCCAACAGGCCCCACTGGGAATGTTATCGGGAATTCCCTCGACGAGCGATGCAAGCATTCTCGTGTCCCTTGTTGCCAGACTGTTCCAGAGCTCCACCATAAGCGTTACATTGTACAAAAGATGGCACTCGGGAGATTGCTCAGTACCGAAGTAGGGGGCCACCTCCTGTGGTGCCATAACGACTTCACCTTTGATGATCGACCCTGGCGCTACGATCTCGAGAATCAATCGGAACATACGTAGAATGGTGTGCACCTGGGGGAGGTTCCTGCTGCTCGTTCCCCACTCTTTCCAGATATAGGGGATGGCGTCGAATCTGAAGACGTCGACGCCTCTGTTTGACATGTGCAGCAGGGCAGACGCCATTTCGATAAAGACATCGGGGTTCCGGTAGTTCAAGTCCCACTGGTAGTGGTTGAATGTTGTGAGAACCCAGCTCTCCATATGGGCATTGTAGGTGAAGTTGCCCGGAGCAAGTACCGGGAAAACCTCATTCACCGTCTTTTCATATGCATCGGGCATGCTTCTATCTTTGAAGATGAAATATCGTGAAAGGTAGGTAGGATCACCATCCCGAGCGGCAACAGCCCAAGCATGTTCATCCGAAGTGTGATTCAGTACAAAGTCGAGGCAGATGCTGATACCACGTGCATGACACGCTTCGGTGAAACGGTCGAACTCCTCATCGGTTCCGAATCGTTCATCGATCGATGTAAAATCGCTTACAGCATATCCACCGTCATTGAGTGTGTCAGGCATGGTGAAGACTGGCATGATATGGAGATAGGTGACTCCCAGCTCCTCAAGATAATCGATTCTTGCAGGCATGCTCGCGAATGTTTCGGAGAAATTATCCACATAGAGCATCATACCGACCATATGCGACATCTGGTACCAGTGAGGATTCTCTAATCTTTGTTGATCGAGATTAATCATGGTATCGGGTCGTGCAGACCATTTCAGTTTGAGCATCTCCTCTAGTCGGGCAAACGATTCGTCTCCGTACAGCGAGGCATACAAAGAACGCAACTCGTCTCTATTGTCTGCGAGTCTGTTGAGAAATCCTTTCTGCTGTTCAGATCCAGGTTTGCTGCTCATACGGTCCACTACGATTTGATGGCTCCTTCAGTTATCCCTTTAACAATGTATTTTTGCAGGAATAGGAAGATTATGACAATAGGGACAATAGTTACAAGGACCGAAGGAAAAATCAACTCCCATGGATTGCCGAATTGACCTGCAAGAATTCGTGCGAAGTAGAGTTCCAACACGAGAGTCTTTGTCGTGGAGTTGCCGATTACGAGGAACGGAAGGAGGTAGTCGTTCCAGATCCACATGGAGTTCAGTACAATGACCGTCACGGTAATCGATGAGAGCAGCGGAAGCACAATATGCGAGAAAAGCTGAATGATATTGCACCCATCGATGATTCCAGCCTCCTCGATCCCTTTCGGCACCCCCTTCACGAAACCATGGTAGAGAAAGACCGACATGCTTAGCCCAAAGCCTCCGTACATGAAAACGAGACCATAGACATTTTTCAGTCCGAGCGTGTCGAAGAATTGAATCAACGGGTACATGATAGCCTGAAAAGGTATCAACATGGCTGCAACAAATGCCATGAATATGACTTGAGACCATTTGGTCTTATTTCTCACCAGAATCCATGCTCCAACGGAAGATATGAGCACTATGAGCGCCACGGAGAAGAAGGTTATGAAAAACGTGATCGCAAGAGATCGAAAGAAGTGAATCTGTTCGATCGCATTCTTGATATACTCGAATGAGTACGAAGTAGGCGGCCCCAACGGATCGCGTATGATCTCGGCTTGTCCTTTGAATGAATTGGTGAACAGGAACCACAAAGGGGCTAGGGTGTAGAGTGTGATGATGATCAGAACCACATAGACCAATCCTTGCTGTATCCGTTTTCTGCGGAAATAGTTGATATCTCCTGCAACTGAAATGTCTCGTCCTTGGTATGGTGTCATATCACAGCTCCAATTCACGCTTTTTCGTAACATACACCTGCGTGAGGGTGATCACTGCAACGAGCAGGAAGAATATCACTGCCTGAGCCTGCGCTTTCCCGTAATCTGGAGGCGTCGTGTCCCTTACCGTTCTCAGTATCTGCATGGCAAGCAATCTGGTATTGAACTCTCCATCGGTCAATGCGACGTTCTGGTCGAGCAGTTTGAACGAGTTGCTCAGAGTGAGGAAGAACACCACAGTGAAAGATGGCATAAGCATGGGGACGGTTATCGACCGGAATGTTCTCATGGGGGATGCGCCATCGATACTGGCTGCTTCGTAGTAGTCTCGTGAAATATTTCCAAGTCCTGCGATATAGATAATCATCATGTAGCCACCGAACTGCCAGGCATTCAAGATAACGAGCGCAAATAGTGCCTTCGTAGAGTTCTGTGTCATGTACCTAAGAAATGGTATATGGAGCAGTCCCTCGGGACTGAACAAAATATTGGTGAATACAATCTGAAATATGAACTGCCAGATAAACCCGAGCGCTAGCCCGCCTAACATGTTCGGAAGGAAGAATACCGTTCTGAACAATCCTGCACCTCTGTTCACTTTTGTGACCAGAAGAGCCAGTCCCAGTCCAACGAAATTCACCACGACCACTGCTACAAGCGTATACTGCACCGTATAGATCAGTGCTCGAACAAATCGCTGATCCTGGAACGCATTTCGGTAGTTTTCGAAACCGACGAATGAGGAGAACACCGACTGTGCCCGAACCCCTGTATCTGGATCGAAATAGTAGGTTCCTCTCCAAGCGAGAAATGAATTCAGGACACCTACGATGAAAGGGAACAAGATCACCAGTAGAAAAAGGATGATCGCCGGTGTGAGGAGCGGCCAGAACCACTTTTTATAGAAGTCCATATATATTCTCCTTATAGTATAGTGGTCTTCAGTATACACGAAGAGCCCGCGACGCATAGAAGTGGTCGCGGACTTTCTTACCGGTAGGAGATCAGTTCAGGTCCTTCCAGCTCTGTATCGCGTAATCTACGATAGCCTGATGATCCTGTGCTGTCCAATTCGCTTTGGTCAGATACTGTTCCATGAGTCTCAGACCAACGACATCACCTGACCATGTAGCAGGAGCTCCATGATACGGGGCGGCAATGATGTTGCCAGACTTGATGTAGTCGAGAATCGAGTTTCCGAGACTGTTAGGCAGTTCTGTCGTAGCAGGATCTGCGTTGTAGGGGATGAAGTTGAAATCTTCGATGACATACTTTTTTCCAGTCTCACTGGTGTTGAGCCAGATGAGGAAATCCATGGCAAGCTGCTGCTCTTTATCACTGACCATACTGTTGATGGCATAGTAGTTAGGCACGAAGACTGGGATAGAAGAATTCAATTTTTCCACGGACATGCCGGGAAGTGTCACATCGGCTGCCTGGAATGGCATCTTCACGGGGATGAAATCGAGTCTGGCTGCCTGTTGTGGGTTCACATTGGCGATGTTGCCGTAGGCCCAGTTGCCCTGCTTGAAAAAGACTGCCTTGCTGTCAGCGAAAATCTGAACAGCCTGATCGTAACCGAAGTTTGCAGATGAGACGAAGTCCTGACTTCTTCTTGCCGCACCATTCATGCCTGCTAGGTAGGATGTCTTCAAATCAAGTGCCTTCGCATACGCCATAAGTGGCCCGCGGAGAGAATCGATCTGTGCTTCGGTAGCCTCTGCGGCGGCATTGGGTCCATCGAACACTGCATTCAACGGGACATTGATGAAGTGGTCTCCGTAGGTCCATTTCTCAGCACCCATGACGGCGAATACACCATTGAGTTTCTGAGCGAGTCCGGTCTTGTTGGCAGCAAGTGCATAGCGATTGCCGTTCAGTGTAACCGTTGCTGCGGTATTTCTCTTGATGTATGAGTCTAGAGCTTTCACGAGGGCTTCCCACTCAGCATAGGAGGCAGCTTTCGTATCTTCGATGAACGCATCCACCTTATTGCTACCGAATAGGTCTGCAACCATCTGTCGGTCGACTATGAAACCATAACCTTCGACGTTGTAGGGGACACCGAAGCTGTTCTTGCCATCGTTAGTAAGTCTCAACGAAGGGGAGATTCCCGAAGCAAAATCCTTGAAACTCTGGTACGAGACGGTGTTCAGATCTACCACAAAACCACCCTGGTACCATTCAATCAGCTCTTTTACGCCCTGAATGGAGAATATTGATGGCTTACTGCTCGAGTTCATCTCGGCACGGAGTGTCTCCATGTGATCCTGTCCGCTACCGATCGAGAATGTCTTGACTCTCACCCCAGTTTCAGCTTCGTAGGCTTTTGCCATATCTGCAAACTGAGCTGCATTCTCTCCCTTGGAATTGTAGATGTAGATGTCGTATCCTTTGTCTGCTTCTGCAGCTCCACCAGCGAATAGTGTCGCAGAAACTGTTACCAGGATAACGAGTAGTACAACGAGATTCTTTTTCATACCATACTCCTCTCTTTGTGTATATTCGGGATTCTCACTGAATCCACTGTCTACGGAAAACTTGTGGTTGACTGATTGATCGCCTTCTTTCATACTCATGGTAAACCGGTTTTCTAAACCGGTCAACAATTATTATTTTTGCCGAGGTCTAAGCATGGTCGAATGGAAAAAGAGTGTAAGAAGTGGAGTTACCGACGAGTTTGTACATCCTTTTCCCCCAGTGAAAGGAGAGCCGACGGAGGTTTCTGTGCAAATCTCATCTGAAGCACCGGTGATTGCTGTAGTCTGCCACACCATCCAGGATGGGAAATCTCACTATTATCCGATGGAGCGGACGAAGGAGGGGCCATTTCACAAGTATCAGACCACAATTTTTCCGGCCTATGAGTCTCGCTGGTATTTCTCGTTCCAGATCGAGACCGAAGATGGGTGGTTCTTCGCACAGAGAAATGGGGTGCAGGGGTTTCACCCGAGTCTCTCTTCTCTCTACTGTGTAGATACATCCTTGGTGCTAGATGACTGGGTTCCAGGATCTACGTTCTATCAGATATTTCCCGATAGATTCCGAAATGGGAATCCAGATATCGGAGTACAAACAGGCGAATACCGATTCGATGATCGAGAAACAGTCGCTTTGCATCCAGACACGATACCACCATCGTACGAGACGGCACACTGTCTCGATTTCTACAATGGAGACCTGAAAGGCATAGCCCAATCAATCGATTATTTCAAGCAGTTGGGTATTACAGCGCTCTATCTTAATCCCATAGGGAGAGCCAAGACCAATCATAGGTACGATTGTACCGATTTTTTTCATGTCGATGAGCATCTCGGTGGAGACGAAGCACTGATTGAGTTGAGAGAACGTCTGCATGATGCCGGAATACGACTTATGCTCGACATATCCATCAACCATTGTGGTGTGGAACATCCCTGGTTCACTCGGGCCCTCGAATCGGCTGATTCCGAGAGTGCATCGTACTTCTATCGGGACGAGCATGGAGAATTCGTCTATTGGTGGGATGTAAAGACACTGCCACAACTGAACTATGGAAACCCCGAGGTGCGAACCATCATGTACCGTGGAGAGCAATCGGTACTTCGCAAGTTCCTGAAAAAGCCGTTCTCCATTGATGCCTGGAGATTCGATGTTGGAGCCGATACCGGTCGGCATGAGCACGATCAGTTGAGTCATGAAATCTGGAAAGAGGTAAGATCTGTCGTGAAAGAGGAGAATCCCCAAGCGTATATCCTCGGAGAACATTGGGAAGATGCCTCGGCGTATGTACAGGGCGATCAATGGGATTCGGCAATGAACTACTTCGGTTCTGGTCGACTCTTGCGACGATGGTGTGGTCAACGGGACACCTACCTCATGACCGAGTGGGGGCACTCAGATGAAACGGGGAGACAATTGACTGGAGTAGAGCTCTCCGAGGCGATACAGCAACATCTCGCATCCATTCCCGATCAGCTGGTGCCAAGACAGTTCAACCTGATCGACTCGCACGACACCATGCGATTTCATAACCATGAACGGGTATTCTCTTGGTCATTATATGAAGGCATCGTTATGCTGCTCTTTGTCATGCCTGGCGTCCCCAGTATATACTACGGAGATGAGATTGGACTTGCAGGCACGATCGAGAGCAACGAAGGAGCTCGCTATCCCATGCAATGGAATCGGGATCGTTGGGATATGCGATTCTACACACTATATAGCAGGCTGGGGAACCTGAGAAAGAGACATGAGCTGTTTGCACAAGGAGATTGGGACACTGAATGGGCAGATGAGACGACCGTCGTCTTCTCCAGAGTCTATCGCTCTCGCGGGCTGATCATGATTTTGAATAGAGGAGAATCCGAACGAATTCTCGAGCTTGATATGCGTCATAGACATATCGCCTATGTGGAAGAGTGGGAGAGTGGAACACGAGTTGCACTATCAGAAGGGATCATCTCTTGGCATATGAATCCACAAAAGAGTGCATTGCTCCTCTTTTCTGTACGAAATTGAGCCGTTAGTCGAGCTTGAAGGCTTTGTGCAACTGTTGCTCCTCCTTCTCGCTGATATGCACGACATCTCCTAGAGCTCGTGACAGGTAGAGACTTGTCGCAGTGGCTTCGGCTACTTCCAGTCGGTCGAAAGCTTGCAATAGGGAATCTCCAGTGGTGAGGACACTATCATTTTCAATGAGAAGCGCTGGCGTCCTCTTGTCCAAGGCACCGACGATTCCATCGATATCCTGATAGATGGTTTCGAATGGGACCTTGTGAATGTCTCTGAGCAGAATGTAGCTTTCCGGTATGGTTCGCGGGTCGAACGGAGCGTCCGTTATCGCAAAGGCCATGAGGTGAATCGGATGTGCCACGAGAATGGCCTGTATGTCGGGGTGTTTTCGGTAGATTTCCTGATGCAATCGTACCGCTCGGGACGGTGTCTTTCCCCGCTCCTTCATCCCCTCTTTCACTCGGACGAGATCTTCCACCTGCACATATGCACGATCCTTATCGAATGGTGTGATGAGCATGGAACCATCGCTTAGTCGGACAGAGTAGGTTCCGTTGGTCGCATTGAACAGACCCTGATCATACGAACGTTGAATCAGTGTGACCATATCTCTCCGTGCGGCAAGTTCCTCAGTGGATCTGGTATTGAACTCTATATCGTGCATGGTGAAATGGAATTGTGTATCAGTGATGGAGAGCTGTTCCGCTGTGAGTTCCTTCACCGTTCCCAGTCTTCTTGCGATCGTCTCCAGATGCGCACTCGACTCCAGTGTTTCGAAGGTCATGAAGGCTTTGAACAGAGTCTTTTCTGCGATTACAACTCCATGATTCTCTAACATGACGATTGTTGAACCTTGCGCGAACTCGCCAGCGATCTTCTCTCCAAGCCGGTCACTTCCCGGCAGATCATATGCAGCGAGAGAGATGCCTGAACAGGTCCGTGCGACCGAGGGAAACAGTGAAAGGGAGGGGACCTTTCGCACAATGGAAAACGCAACCAGAGCGTTGGGGTGTGCGTGCAATACCGCATGCAGATCGGGTCTCGCACGATAGATCGCGAGGTGGAACGGGAGTTCGGATGATGGTTTGTGAGCTCCCGACACCGAGCCGTCTTCATGAACACATACGATATCGCCTCGTGTAAGGGTTCCTTTATCGATACCAGCTGGAGTGATCCAAACTGCGCCGGATTCATCACGAATAGAGAGATTACCGCCACTAGTTGTCGTCATTCCCCGCGTATATATTCGTTTCATGATCATGACCAGCTGGTCTGCTGGGTGTAAAAGAGAAAAGTCCATACAATCCTCCTTGTTCTCGTTGACACAGCATATCACGGATTTGAAAAAGACTGTACTAGGGTATGTTGACAAAGGTTCCTCTCCATGGTAGTTTCTTCATCGTTACGCAAAGGGGGGTTAGCTCAGTGGGAGAGCTCCTGCCTTACAAGCAGGCTGTCGTGGGTTCAAATCCCTCACCCCCCAGATACGGTGCCGGTGTTGATAATCAACATCGGCACCGTTGACTTTCAGTCAACAATTTTTCATGATATCAGCATGGGAAATACTGGAATCAAGCGAATTTCATCACCAATCCTCTCTTCTCGAAGACTCGTTCTACGACCATTCACGTTGGATGATACGATTGCGCTCTTCTCTTGGGCTAGCGACGCTGAGGTGACACGGTTTCTCCGGTTTCCGGTGCACCACACCATACAGGAATCGGAACGGGTGATAAAGAAATGGATCGATAATGAAAAGCACCCCCCGTTTTTTCACTGGGCTATCGAAACTCGGGATGAGATGGAGGTGATCGGTTCCATTGGTATAGAGATCACCAGCCTCCATGATAATCGGGGAGAGATTGGATACTGTCTTTCAAAACGGGCATGGAATAGGGGGTATGCGACTGAAGCGTTACGCACCGTGCTCGAATTTGGTCTTGAGCGGGCAGGGTTTCACCGGATCGAAGCTGCACACGCAGTGGAGAATGTTGCTTCTGGTAAAGTGATGCAGAAGGCTGGCATGACCTGTGAGGCTGGCCCATTGAGAGACTACTACAAAGCCGATTTGCTTGGTTATCAGGATGTATTTCTGTATGTAGCTTTTGAAAGCGAGATGAATTGATGCGATGAATGCTCCTATCGACTCCTATCTCTGGTATTTTTTCCTCTACAGCATGATCGGGTATCTCTGTGAAATATGTTACTGCAGCATTTCTGAGAAACGATTCGTGAACAGAGGATTTCTCCATGGCCCCTATATTCCTGTGTATGGATTCGGTGGAGTTGCAGTTGCAGTACTAGTAACCGATCTGAAGAATTGGCCGATTCTAGTGTTTCTCGGTGGAATGGGAATTACTTCGATCATTGAGTATGGTGCAGGCGTCCTGCTCGAACGAGTGTTCCATATCAGGTTGTGGGATTACAGAGCGAGAAAATTTCACATTCGAGGACGGGTGTGCCTAGGAAATAGCGTACTGTTCGGACTGCTCAGTCTTGCAGTCGTCTATTTCATCCATCCTGTAATGCAGCAGAGTCTAGCGAATCTTCCGGAACGCTTGCGGTCAGCGGGTGCATCGGTTATGCTTCTCTCGCTGGCGGTTGATACTACGACAAGTGCAGTGGGAATGGCTGCCTTTACCGAACGGTTACAGAGAGTGAAACGGTTGAAGGCTATGCTAGAACCGCGGCTTGAGTTGTTGTCTCAAGGGAGGCAGAGACTCGTGGAGGCACTTGAGGCAGAGATCGTACGGGTGAGCGAACAACTGAGAAAATCGGGAAATCGTATTCTCGATGCTTTTCCAAGCATCGGTTCGGACGAACTCGATATGCCTTCGAGTCTGATTCGTGAGCTGATTGATAAGAGACGTGGAAGAAAAAAGCGGAAAGAGGAGAGTGGAACACTACATGACGATGACTGATAGGATTGATGAAATTCTCGCATCCATAGATGACGCGAAGGCTGAGTGTGGACGTACCGACGAGATTAAACTCATGGCCGTCTCAAAGACTCACCCCTATGCAGCGGTCGAACAGGCAGTCAAATGCGGACTCACCCTTTTCGGAGAGAATCGGGTGCAAGAGATTCAGGCAAAATTTCCTGCAGAACATGCAGGGTACGAACTGCACCTTATTGGACATCTCCAATCGAACAAGGTGAAGAAGGCTGTAGCTGCAGTCGATGCTATAGACTCGATAGATTCACTTCGACTGGCCCGAAAGGTGAGTGACGAGGCAGAGAAACTCGGAAAAGTCCTGCCCGTTCTTATAGAGTGGAATACTTCTGGCGAGAATTCAAAATCGGGTTTTACCGAACTTGCCGACTATGAGGAGCTACTTGCCGAAGCTCAATCTCTCCCTGGCATCTCGATTAGAGGACTCATGACCATCGGTCCGCTCACCGATGACGAACGTCAGGTCAGACAGGCGTTCGCCAGGCTCAGAGAGATTGCTCAATGGAGTGGAAAAGAGTTTCCTCATCTCACGTTCGATGTACTTTCCATGGGTATGAGCCAGGACTACAGGTGGGCAATCAAAGAGGGATCGACTGTGGTCAGAATTGGCACAGCCATATTCGGAAGGAGAGATTATCAGTGAAACGGGTGCTGCTTCTTCTCATCATGATGGTGATTCTCATGCACCCGCTCTTTGCAGACTATGAGCCTTATCGAGCGGATGAATTCCCTCAATGGAGCATAAAGCTCAGGAGAGCTGAGACATTGCTGTTCGGATCGCTACCGATCACCGTTGGAGTGACATCGCTGGCGTATTCGACAGCTCAACTGATGGGAGCACCACAACTGCATTCAGATCCACTGAGAGAGTCCCTCGCAGTAATCGGCATAGCTGGTGCGCTCTCACTCGCAGTGGTGCTTGCTGACTATATTATCGGGGAGATGCAGAACTAATGGCAAGCAAGGAACACCATGACAAGATGACGGTCGAGGAACCAATAGCCGTTTCTCGAATCGATGCCTGGGTATCCCAGATGAATTCACACTTTCCTCGATCGGCCGCCTCCGATTCCCGTACAGTGTTTCGGATCAATGGTATACCGGTCAAGAAGAGCAAACAGGTGAAATGTGGCGATACGGTCGAAGTTAGTTGGTACGAGGATGTCCTGGATTCAATCGAAGCCCAGGAACAACCTCTTGCCATTCTCTACGAGGATCCACACATCCTCGTTATCGACAAGCAGCAATCTCTCGTGGTTCATCCAGGAGCAGGGAATCCAGATAAGACTCTGGTAAATGCTCTGGTGTTCAAGTATGGAGATGATTTTTTCTCTTCCGATCAGGAATTTGAGACCGTGAGACCTGGAATCGTGCACAGACTAGACAAGGATACCAGCGGTGTCATGGTGATAGCGAAGCATAGGGAGAGTCATGCCCATCTTGCTCTGCAATTCAGTGAAAGGACTACGGAGAAATATTATATTGCCTTGGTAGATGGGATCATGCCGAAACGGAGAGGGCATATCGAGACGACGATCGTTCGCGACCCAAAGGATAGAAAACGGTTCATCGTGGGAAACTCCGATGCTGGCAAGTATGCGAAAACCGATTATCTTGTACTCAGACAATTCACCACCTGTGCTCTCGTACGAATACGACTCCATACAGGAAGAACTCATCAGATTCGCATCCATATGGCCCATATCGGAACTCCGGTGATTGGAGATCCTATCTATGGTAAGCGGGGAACCAGTATCTTCGAATCGTGCACGCTCATGCTTCATGCGCTGTCTCTAGAACTCTACCACCCTGTGTCGGAGAAGCGTATGCGTTTCAGAGCACCCATGCCAAATCGGTTCAAACAGATACTTCGAAATGCAAAACCGGTACCAGAGCAGAAAGAACTCAAGTGATCACACTTGGATGGCTCAATTGGGCGAGATCGTCGCTAGACATGGCGTCTATGAGCTCCTGATTGAACAGTTTCTCTATCTTGATGGCACTGATGGTTCCATGACCGGGGAATATGAGAAATCGTTCATCGAGGGTGAGAAGGCGGTTCTTGATTCCACGTAGCAGGAGCGCCTTTTCGAGTACGCCAGATGTTTTACCGATTCTTCCAGCGAACAGAACATCACCGGTGAACAGGACATTCCCTATCTTGTAGACGAACGAATCCAGTGTGTGCCCTGGGATTTGAATCGATTCCACGGTAATACCGCTGAGATCCATTATCGAACGATCGTTCACCTGAATGACTGGAAAGTCAAACACACCAGGAGAGCCGGCATAGACTTTCGGATTGTAGATCTTCATGAGCGTACCCAGACCTTTCGTATGAGTTTCGTGTCTATGGGTGATGAGCACATGGGCAATGGAGAAGCGATTCTTCTCTATCCGATCTATCAACTCAAGATCGATCTTCCCCGGATCGATAAGAATGGCATCGCCACCATCCTCTGGTCCGACCAGAAAGGTATTCGAGAACTCGTTCAAGGAAAAGTGGAAGAATACTTTCATAGGCTACGAGAAACTCGCCTCCTCATAGTTCGAATACTTGAATGTCACTTGGTCGCGTTCGGTGAACCGAAAATCTGCATTCTTGAGATTGCAATCTTTGAACCGAACATTGACGAGATGCGATGAGGAAAAATTAGAATAGTAGAGATCGGACGAGCTGAAATCACAATTCTGTGCATCGATTCCCATGAAATTAGTGTGGATTAGCAGCGAATCTGTGAATGAACAGTTCAACAATTTCGAACCGGCAACGACCGAGTGCCTTGCATCGCTTCCGGTGAATGTACACCCTTCAAAAAGGCAGAAATCGAAGAAGCATGCATGGATTCTCGCATCGGTGAAATCGATATTCTCGAATACACACCGCGCAAAATCGGATGTGGAGAGCTGTATCCGAGAGAAATCGAGATCTTTCAGCCGGACATCTGTCATTACGATGTCCCGGTGTTTGTGTGTGTCGTTGATGTTCGCGATCAGTGTCTTCAGGACAGCATTGCTGTTCTCTGCGTGATGAAGACATGTGTACATATCTTCCAACGCATATCTTCGACACCCCTCTACTGCACAAGGTACACACTTAAACATAGAAAGAGCCTATCAAATAGCATTCCAGGTGTAAAGCGTTCGCGGTGAGGAATCGGTGAGTTTGCTTGCACAGCGAGGAGAATCTGAGTAGAGTATCTTCTATGAATGAACGTATCGGTATCGTGACCAGAGGGATCAACAATATCTACACAGTGATTCCAGAAGAGTACATCAATCGACTGGCAGAGGCTCCGACATACTCGTGTAGGATCAAGGGGAAAGTGCTTCAACAGGTTGAAGATACCTATAATCCGATAGCTGTGGGCGATACGGTGGTGTTTACCCTCCACCAGAGTAACGAGGGGCTCATTCTGAGTCGTGTCGAGAGAAGAAATAGCTTCGAACGCTGGAATGCAAAACGTTCGGTGAACCAGACACTTGTGGCGAATATGGATCTGATTCT